>Ga0335071_10005349_pt1 | contig 13321 bp, 13 predicted proteins | sample Lox_Sample_15_FD_206724 | JGI IMG/M metagenome (GOLD analysis project Ga0335071, IMG submission 206724) | Soil microbial communities from Loxahatchee National Wildlife Refuge, Florida, United States - Lox_Sample_1.5 | ecosystem: Environmental > Terrestrial > Soil > Wetlands | place: USA...
ATTGCAGATAAAGAATGATCATTTGCCCGAATTGTCAGAACCAGGAAATTAATGGCGCCATTTATTGCAGTAAATGTGGGGCTCAATTGTTCGACGCGCATCTCAACACCCATAAAATCCAAACCGCGGAGACCCTCAAAGAAATGGAGCGAAATACCGATCGAATCAAAGCTGCGCCAGCGGTACCATTACAGTCGTGGATTTCTCTCCATATCATTGAAAGTGGACAGATCCTGCCCCTGGCGGAAAGGACCGAGTTTACCCTGGGCCGTTCTGCTGAAGGCCAACCCATCGTTCCAGATGTTGACCTTTCCTCTTACAACGCCTATGCAAATGGTGTTTCTCGCCTGCATGCCGCCATCAAGCTGGTCAATAATCGCATCGTTGTTGTGGACCTGGGCTCTTCCAATGGCACTTATTTGAATGGTGTCCGATTATCGCCTTATATCGAGACTCCCGTTTCCCACGGAGACCTGATTTACCTCGGTAAGCTAAAAATTCAGGTCTTAATCGATTAATCAAAGGCTTTGCCATGCCAAATACTGTCATTATTCACATAACGAATGAAGATCCAATTGTGGGGGAATTGGATGAACTTCCGGGCGCCTCCAATACCTCACCAATGATGTCATCAAAGTGATTTGGCCGGTTTCTCAAGTATCGTTCATCGAGGTTCTGCCGAGTGAAGGCGAAGAACGCATCATTGGTTTTGTGAGAGAGTGAGCATGGTTGAAGAAACACTAAAACGTCGCAAAATATTGGTTGTCGACGATGAAGAGCGGATGGTCCGGTTCATCCGTCTGAACCTGGAGCATGACGGCTTTGTCGTCGCGGAAGCCTTTAATGGAAAACAGGCCCTCCAGCGCCTGCGCGATTCCACGCCCGACCTGATCCTCCTGGATGTAATGATGCCGGACCTGGATGGATTTGAAGTGTTGGAGATGATCCGCGAGGTCAGCAACGTACCGGTGATCATGTTAACCGCCAAAGGCGAGGAAGACGACCGCGTGCATGGCTTGGAAAAGGGCGCAGATGATTACATCACCAAACCGTTCAGCCCGCGTGAACTGGTGAGCCGCGTCAAAGCGGTCTTGCGCCGCACCGAAGGCCCGAGCGGCGGGATGCACGGCCTGATCGAGATCGATGACCGCTTGAAGATCGATTTCGACCGGCGGGAAGTCTGGCTGGAAGGCAAGATTGTTAAGCTTCGCCCCACGGAATACCGCTTGTTATACCACCTGGTGCAGAATGCCGGATGGGTGATCTCGCACGACCAGTTGCTTGCCAAGGTCTGGGGCTATGAGTACCGGGACGAACCGCATTATGTCCGGCTCTATATCAACTACCTCCGCCAGAAACTGGAGAAGGATCCGGCCAATCCCAAATATATCCTGACCGAGCGCGGAGTCGGCTATCGCTTTGTAGATTTCCGCCGCGATAAGGCCGAGTAACCAAGGCGTTTGCACAGTCGCTGGCTTTGCAAACGCTACCCCAAACCCCGACCTTAACAACACCCTGGCCGGGTGACATTTTTGTCTTGACAGGCGGCTTATGCCGCCGTATACTCATTTTGACAATTGAACGGGGAGCCCGTGTGCCGGGCTGAGAGGAGGCCAGGAGCCTCGACCCGCAGAACCTGATCCGGATCATACCGGCGGAGGGACCGTAATTTGTATACCAAGAACCTCCCCGGCGGAGGTTTTTTTGTTTTCATGAAGCGCCTGATCATCTTTGCCAACGGTGTCATACCGGCGATTGAATCCACCCGTTCTTTGATCCAGCCTGGCGATAGGATCATCGCCGCCGATGGCGGAACACGCCATGCTTTGGCGCTCGGGCTGCTGCCCTCTCTGGTCATCGGTGATATGGACTCGCTGGCTGCCAGCGAACGGCAGCGCTTGGAAGCCGCGGGGGTCAGTATGTTGCAATATCCACGCGATAAAGACGAGACCGACCTGGAATTGGCTTTCGATTACGCCCTTCGCGAGGGGTATGACGAAATCCGGGTTGCCGGCGCGCTGGGAGGCCGCCTGGACCAGACGGTGGGCAACCTGTCCCTTTTGACCGATCCAAGATTCGATCGGCTGGATATTCGTTTCGATGACGGTGTGGATGAAGCCTTCTTTACGCGCCGATCTTGCCAGGTGCATGGAAATCCTGGCGACAGCGTTTCTTTACTCCCCTGGAATGGAGAAGCGCAGGGTGTCTGCACTGAAGGGCTGCACTGGCCGCTGCGCAATGAAACGCTGTTCCCGGATAAAACGCGTGGCATCAGTAATGAAATGATCGGTGAAGTTGCCAGCCTCTCGCTCCAATCGGGTCTGCTGCTGGTCACCCATCACCGGCTGAGTGTAGTTCTTGAGAACATGTCGGTGAAATAAGGATTTACTGTGTACTAAAATTTCAGGCTTTTCCGTTGTTGGCGTGAAAACGAAGGATTACTAACCACCAGGGCACTGAGACACCAAGTCTTTCGTGTAAAGAACAATGAAATCCGTGTCTTGGTGACTTGGTGGTAGATCTTCACGGCGAGAACAGTAGAGCCGAATTTCATAAAGGAGTTCCTATGAAACGGTTTTGTTGCTTTACCTTCCTGATCCTGATTGTACTGGCCGGATGTGCTGCACCCAAAGGCCCGGTTACCCTGAATGTGATGACCCATGACTCCTTTGCCGCCACCACATCAGTGATCGCTGCATTCGAAAAGTCCAATAATGCCAAGGTTGTCTTCCTGAAGAGCGGCGATGCCGGGGCGGCCCTCAACAAGGCCATCCTGACCAAGGATGCTCCGCTGGCAGATGTTTTCTACGGTGTGGATAACACGTTCCTCTCACGCGCCCTGGAGGCCGGCATCTACGTGCCATACGCCTCACCGTTGCTGGCGCAAATCCCGGCGCAATTCAAGCTCGACTCCCAAAACCGGGCCTTACCGGTGGACTACAGCGATGTGTGCATTACGTATGACAAAGCCTATTTTGCTGCGCATAACCTGCCGGCCCCGGTCACCTTGGAGGACCTGGCAAAGCCGGAATATAAGAACATGCTTGTCATGGAGAATCCGGCCACCTCTTCGCCCGGCCTGGCTTTCCTGCTGGCTACGATCAAGCATTTTGGCGTCAATGGCTATTTGGATTTCTGGAAGTCGCTGCGTGCCAATGGCGTGGTAGTGACGGATGGCTGGGAGACGGCCTATTACACCAATTTCAGCGGTTCGTCCGGGCATGGCCCGCAGCCGCTGGTGGTCTCGTATGCCTCCGATCCGCCCGCGGAAGTGATCAATGCCGCCAAGCCGCTGACGGATTCCCCGGTTGGTTCGATGACCGGCTCCGGCACCTGCTTCCGGCAAATTGAATTCGTCGGCATTTTGAAAGGCACCCGGCAGATGACCCTGGCCAGGAAATTCGTGGACTTCATGCTGAGCCAGCAATTCCAGGAAGACATGCCGCTGCAAATGTATGTTTACCCGGTCAACAGCACCGCGAAGCTGCCGGATGTGTTTGTGAAATATTCTCAGGTTCCGGAGCAGCCGGCGGCGCTCGATCCGGCGGAGATTGCCGCCAACCGGGACAAGTGGATCCAGGATTGGACGCAGACAGTCTTGCATTGAGCCAGAGAGAAAGGGTTCGCTAATGAAAGCTGACTTTCACCAGGCCAGGAGAGACGCTCCGGCAGGCAGGCGCGCCTCCGATTCCGTTAGCACGGGCCGGGCTGTCTGGAAGTCGCTTCTGCCGTGGTTGGGCGTCATCCTCTTCCTCGGCCTGTTTTTCTTTTATCCGCTGGTGCATATCCTGTGGGTGGGGCTCAATCCGGCGGCGCTGCTGGCGATCTCCGCCAACAGCCTGCTGGTCATCCGCGAGACCACCATTTTTACTTTTTACCAGGCCGGCCTGTCCACCCTGCTTACGCTGGCGCTAGGCTTGCCGGCGGCTTTCCTGTTTGCCCGCTACGATTTTCCCGGCAAGCGGCTCCTGCGTACCCTGACGGCCATCCCGTTCATGCTGCCAACAGTGGTGGTGGCGGCCGGGTTCACAGCCTGCCTGGGTCCGCGCGGTTGGTTGAACCTTGCCCTGATGCATATTTTCAGGCTGGCAACGCCGCCGGTTATCTTCACCGGGACTTTGGGAGCCATCCTTCTGGCGCATGTTTTTTACAACACGACCATCGTCATCCGGATCGTCGGCAATGCGATTGCGCATCTTGATCCGCGCCTGGAGCAGGCTGCCCGCAGCCTGGGAGCGGACCCGCCGCGCCTCTTCTGGCACGTAACCCTGGCGTTGTTACGGCCATCCATTCTGGCAGCCGCTCTGCTGGTCTTCATTTTTGATTTCACCAGTTTTGGGGTTGTTCTGCTCTTGGGCGGGCCGGGCTTCTCGACCCTGGAAGTAGCCATCTATACCCAAGCCATGGCTTTCTTGAACATGCCGCTGGCCGCACTGCTTTCACTCATTCAACTGGCCTGCACGTTGGTATTCTCCATCCTGTACAGCCGTCTCATCCCTGGCACGGTCGTGAGCATCGCGCCGCGCCTCAACATCGTTGCACGCCCGCCTGGCCTGTCCCGGCGGCTTTTTGTAGCGTGCCTGTCCGTTTTCTTGTTCCTTTTTTACCTTCTTCCGCTTTCTGCCCTGCCGATTCGCTCCTTCTTACGGCTGGAAGCCGATGAAGGCCAACGCGGCCAGATCCGTTATGGATTGACCGGCGATTACTACAGCGCACTCTTCGTCAACCGCAATAATTCGATCTTCTATGTGCCACCGTTCGAGGCCATCGGCAATTCCCTCGGGTATGCCGGTTTGACCGTGATCCTGTCCCTGCTGCTTGGCTTCCCGGTTGCCACGGCGCTTGCCCATCCTGGACGGCTGACGCGCTTGCTCGACCCCTTGCTGATGCTGCCGCTGGGAGCTTCCGCAGTGACGCTCGGGCTGGGACTCATCATCTCTTTTAATCATCCCCTGTTTGGCTCGCAATTCGTGCTGGTCACCTCACCCGTGCTGGTGCCGGTTGCCCATACCATTATCGCCCTGCCGTTCGTCATCCGCACCTTGCAGCCGGCCCTGGCCTCCATTCCAGACCGCCTGCGCCAGGCTGCGGCCGTGCTGGGGGCTTCGCCGCGCCGGGTTTGGTTCGCGGTCGATTGGCCGATCGTTGCGCGTGCCACCCTCTCGGCGGCCGTCTTTGCTTTTACCATATCGCTGGGTGAGTTCGGGGCTTCTTCCCTGGTGGTACGCCCGGAATATCCGACGCTGCCGATTGCAATTGCCCGCTTCCTCTCCCAGCCAGGCGGATTGAACTATGGTCAGGCGATGGCCATGGCGACCATCCTGATGTTCGTCTGTGGCTTGGGTATCTTATTGATCGAGCGGCTGCGCCTACCGGGAGCGGGAGAGTTCTAAATGGGTATGCTTGAAATCAGGGATCTGTATAAATCGTATGAAGGAACGATGCTCTTGCGGGGTATTTCTTTCAGCGTGGCAGCCACCGAGACGGTCTGCCTGCTGGGGGCCTCGGGCAGTGGGAAATCCACCCTGTTGCGCATCATCGCCGGGCTGGAAACAGCCGAGCAGGGCCAGGTCTGCTGGGATGGCGAGGATCTGGCCGCCATACCGGCTCACCGGCGCGGCTTCGGGCTGGTGTTCCAGGATTATGCACTCTTCCCTCATATGACCGTCGGTGAAAACGTGGCTTTTGGCCTGAAGATGCTGGGCCTATCCCGCGCCGAAATAGAAGCACGCCTCAGCGGCGTACTTGAAAAAGTAAACCTGCTGCATTTCATGGATCGACGGGTCACGGAGCTTTCAGGTGGCGAGCAGCAACGCGTGGCACTGGCGCGTGCCCTGGCGCCCAACCCGAACCTGTTGATGTTCGATGAGCCGCTGGGCGCACTGGACCGCAGCCTGCGGGAACAATTGATGGAGGAACTGCGGGAACTTCTGCATACCAACCGGATCCCGGCGATCTACGTTACACATGACCAGGAAGAGGCCTTTAAATTGGCCGATCGGATCATGTTACTGCATAACGGCGAAATCGTCCGGGAGGGTCTTCCGGCTGAGATTTGGGCCGATCCGGGTTCGGCCTGGGCAGCCCGGTTTCTGGATGTGGGGAATATTCTGGAAGGGACCGCCCGCCCGGACGGCAGCATAGAAACGGCAGCGGGCATCTTTCATTTCCCGGGCCTGCCGGCCCAGCCTGCCGGCGACAAGGTCAATGTATTGATCCGCCCGGCTGGCGCCCGGCGAGTCTCGAACGCCGGTGCAGGCCAGCCGAATTCACTGACCGGGGTTGTGACGGATGTGGTCTTTGCCCACGAGCGCTTCAAGGTTGTATTGGCCGGTCATTTGTATTTCTATCTTCCGGAGCCTGCGCAGATCGGGGAGCGGTTGACCCTCCAGTTATCTTCCAATGCGTTGCAATGTCTCACATGAACCAGACGATCACCATCATCAAACGGGACGCTGCCGGCCGGGAAGTGATCCGATACGGCGGGAAAGTGTTGCGCCGGGAGGTCAATGCGCTCGTACTCGAAGCGACTTTCGACCATGCCGATCTGATGATCGCGGGTACCCTGCTCAGGCGGGGAGACCGTTTCATTGAAACTTATTTCATGGATCGCTGGTACAACATTTTTGAGATCCGCGACCACCAGGGTGATGCACTGAAAGGCTGGTATTGCAATATTGGGAAACCTGCGGTGTGGGAGCCTGGAAATGGAATTTCCTACGTGGATCTGGCACTCGATCTCTGGGTGGCGCCGGATGGAACCCAAATGATCCTTGACCAGGCTGAATTCGAGGCGCTCCACCTGGATCAGGAAACACACCGCCAGGCGCTTGCGGCTATGGTGGAACTGCAATCCCTGTTTTCAAGCAAAAAAGTACCCGGCCTCTTTTAGGAGACCGGGGGTATCGAATGGCACATTAGCGCCGGCGCAGGGATTGTCCACCGTCGGATTAATAATGGACGGTATTGTTGATGAACGGAATGCTGATACCGAATGCCAGCATGGCGGCAATTGCAATGCACAGGCAGACTCCCAGGCCAAGCTGGATATATCCGAGCACCAATCCGGCCGTTGCCAGGCCGTTGCCGCCGATCATGCCGTTACTCTTTCTGATTTCGCTTTTCGCCATGTGGCCGGTGATGACGGCTGCGATTGCCGCGACGAAAGGCATCAGGAACCATGAAACAATACCGGAAATCAGGCTGATGATTGCCAGCGTGCTGGTGGTTTGGACAGGGGGAAGCGGGGAATAATTTTGATCCATTTATATCTCCTTAAAAATTCGTCTGATACAACTTCATGCAATTTGTATACGAGCCTGAACACCATTTAGGTGCAAGCCTTCCCCTTTGCCTTTATTCGCACCAATCCGAAAAATCTTGGAGAACCGCATTTTTTGGGTGTGCACACCCAAAAATGCCACTCCTCTCCAATTCTTGGATGGATACCACCTTGACAATGTTACATTCGTAGAGATGCATCCGAAATTGGGTGTGTGCGGCGGCGTAGCCGCCCGCACACACCCAATTTCGGTACTTCCTCGCTCCATGCAGAGTAAAGTTACATTGTCAAACTGCCTACTTTTGGCTTTGAAGCAGCAAAGCAGTGGTGCGGGTATTCTCTTCGATGCCGATGAACAGGTAAATGCCTTCGCCGATTGCATATAGCGAAATGGAGGCAATCCCGCCGTACAGCAGGATCAGGACGCCCACGATGACACCGCCAACGATCCCGCCGAACAACCCGGCCGGACTGGCGGATCCTCCGCCGTAATTGTTGAGACCGTTCATCATGGAGTTCATCAGCGAGCCGCCCAGGATGCTGAAAAGGCAAAAGCCAATCGATCCCAGGATGGTCAGCACTCCGGCGATAATTCCAAGTACTTTGTAGACGGTAGCAACGAATCGAAGCGCCTTAAATTTCTTTTCCATGGTTGTTACTCCTTTCCTTCTTGTTCCTTCTCTTGAACAGCCGGTTGTTTTTTCCGGGTAGCCCGCCGCCAGATCCACCAGATCAGTAACGCCACCAGGATGATCAGGACGATTGCGACCAGCACCGGGACAAGCACAGACACGATCGAGAGTACCGTCGCCGTGCCATCCTCGGCCAGGCTGACCGGGATATTGGCCGTCCCGCCGGTGGCTGCCGTGACGGCCGGGCGGACGGCCACCGATTTGACCGTGTGCACGCTCCCGGCCACCAGCAACCCGCAGGCCAGTGCCACCACCGGGCTGATTCCGGTCAGCGCATGTGCACTGGCGGCAAAGACGATCGCTCCGGCCGCCGGCCGGAAAACGGTCTGGATGATATCGTTGATATGGTTGACGGCGGGGATCTTGTCCACCAGCATTTCGACGATCAGCAGCACGCTGATCAGGATCAGGATCCACGGGTTTGCCAGCAGATCGTAGGGTGGATTCAGCTTTATCCAGTTCGTGTAGTGAGCGATCACTCCCACCACCAGCAGCGGGATGTAGGCATTCAACCCGGCGCTGGCCGATAGACCAAAGGCAGACATGATCCCGAAAAGTGCCGTATCCATTGGACCTCCAGTCTTTCTGCTAACCGCCCAGGGGGAACCCGCCCCAGGTGCCGGTCAGCCAGAATCTCAGAATATCGATACCAAGTATCTGCACCATGGTAATGGTAAAACCAGCCAGGATGGGCAGCCACAATTGCCGTATTTTTGAAAACTTGTTTTCCTGCCCGGTGATCATCACCCAGACGATCGCGTAAACCATGGTCAGCAGGAGCAGCACGCCCAGGACGCTGATGATCCCAACCGGGTAGAGTATCGCCGGGAGCTGGGTCAGCACGAGCAGGTCGAGGCAGATCTGGATGCCCACCAGCAGGCCGAATGCTTTCCAGCCCGCCAGGCCGGCGCGGCTGTCGTCGTAATCGCTCCAGACGCTCTGGTTGAAGGCCGGGAAGAGCATGGCGGCGATCACCAGCCCCATCCCGCTGCCCGTCAGCAGGCGCAGGGTGTTATTGGGTATGTAGATGTTGGGGATATGCGGCAGGATGCCCGGCCGGAGCTGCTTGAGCAGGTAGAGATACGAATTGGCTCCATCGATCCCAAAGATGACTACGAAGGCGATCAGCACTGCGATAATGCCCCAGCCAGGCGCCTTGCTGCGTTTCCAGCCGCGTACGGATTGAAACACCAATCCGGCGACTGCGCCCAGGTACATGCCGGTACAGCGTGCGCATAAAGGCAGTGGAACACTTCCGATTTGGAACGAGCGTTCGGCGATGCGGTGGCAAACGGCATAAGCGATGGCATCCAGCTTATTAAGGAAACCCGGCGGGGTATACAGCAGCCAGCCGGTGAGCACCACCACGGCTGCCACTACCACCAGGTATTTTGAAGCGGCGCCAATGCGTGAGACGGTATTGTTTTCCATGATATGTCAATTATAAGCGCTTTGGGTTTGCAGCTTTAGAACAACTTCATCTGCTCGGGCGGTTCGAGCAGGTCGCCGGAGATTTCCTGGTCGAATTGTGCCCGCGTGAGCCCGCTCATCCCGGCCAGGCGGTGCAGTTGGCGGAATGTGAGGATGTGCCAGCCGGCTGCAATGGCTCGCAGCCCCGGGTCACGCTCCAGCTTGTAGGCCAGCAGGCCGGCCCGGCCGCCGGGCAGGATCAGGAAACGCTGCTCGGCCTGGGCCGGGTTCAGGCGCAGGAGTCGTCCCACCACCGCCGAAGCCAAAAGATGGAAGCGGTAAAGCACCTGTTCATTCTCCAGCCAGAGGATAAGCCGTACATCCTTTTCGTCCCTCCGGGTGATATAGCCCAGGCGCGCACCCAGCGTAACCAGGTCACGGGCGGCGTTCTCCAGGTCGAGACGGCGGGAGATGGGTGCATCCTCCGGCCGCGGGCTCCAAAGCCCGTCGCTCTCGCTGGCATAGGATGCCAGCATGGCGCGCAGGCTACCCAATGAGGGGGTCTGCAGGCCGGCCAGTTCCGTGTTCAGGGCCTTCTCAAGCTCGCGGAATGAGCTGCCGGGCTGTTTTTGCAGGAACCTGACGGTGGCAATTTCCAGCCGGTCGGGCAGGGGGTCCGATTGTGGATCCCATTCGGCCAGCCCCCACATGCCGCTGTCTGGGTTCTGGCTCTCGGCGAGATGCACAAATTCTGGCCGGCCCAGGGCAACCTGGATCGGCGCATGGATCTGTGCCAAGGCTTCCGGCCGCCAGCGTAACGAGTGGTCTGTGGCCATGGCCGCTAAAGCTGCGGCATGCAGGTACAGGTAGGGCAGCGGCTCGCCTCGTTCGAGCAAGGTCTGCTGCATGGCCTGGGCGACTCTTTCGGGGTCGATTTCGACCGGCTCCTGGTCGCCATGCGCAAAGGCGCGCCGGCGCCAGAGCACCTGGGCCACATCGTGGCGGCTGCGCAGCGCCAGCCCGTTCAACTCCAGGCCGGCTCCGGCGGCGGCGAGCAAGGCGGCCGAAAGCAGGGAGGGTTCAAGCTCGGGGATGATGGCGAATAAGGGTGTGTTTAGCGGCAGCCGGTCGGAGATGTTCTTCAAGGTGGCGTACAGGGCGGCGGCGTGCCAGTTCCAGTCGTAGCGGCGGCGGCGCAGGACCGACTTGAACGGTGCAGTGGCTGCCTGGCCCCACAGCCAGCCAGCCCACAGCGCGGAAAGGCTCCAGAAGGCCGGATTGGGACGCGGCAAGGCGGTTACCACCGCCGCAATGGACAGGTCTTTGACGCGCGGGGCCAGCGCCCGCATCGGACCGTCGAACAGGCACAGGCCGCCTGTTTCCCCAGGCAGCTCGGGCCAGTTCACATATCCGGCCGGCCGGCTGTCCCCGGCCCATAGCTCGACGCCTCGCTCCAGTGCCATCCAGACGTTCTTCTCCAGGAAGCGCGGCGGCAGTCCCAGGATCTTGGGGCGCGGGCGTTCCTCGGGATAGTTCCAGAGGACGCTGGCCTCGTCGCATGCGTTCAGCACCAGCGCAGACAGCAGCCGCCGGCGTTCGGGGCTGAGAGCCAACCCGTCCAGCTTGTTGATGATGCTGATGAGCGCGTAGACGGCGCGTGGCAGGTAGCAGTCCAGGGCCTCCTGTGCGTGCGGGCGATCGGGATCGTCCGGAGCCGCTACCCGCTCCAGCAAGCGGGCGCGATGCAGCCCATCGGTGGCAGCCAGGCTGGAGGCGAGCGCCTGGTCGGCCGGAGTGGCCGGATATTCGCCGCCGTCTCCGCAGGGACAATGGTAAATGCGCGCCACCAGCGCCCCGCTAGCGCGCTCCCATACGAACGCTTCCGCCGGGATTTGGCGCTGGCATTTGCTGCACTGGGTCAGGTACAGGGATTGGAGGTGCGTCTCCAGTCGCTCGTCACCCTTGCGCAGGGCAGCCAGTTCTGCCAGGGCTGCCCGCAGCTCTGGCCGGGAGGGCGGCTGGATGGCCAGCTCGAGCAGGAAGTGCGTGACCGGATTGTTTACCGCCACCAGGGTCCGGTAGCCCTGCGCGGCCATTTCGACCGCCAGTTGGGGCGAGGCCCCGAACGGGTCGAGCACCCACGCGCCCGGCTCCAGCCCGCCTGGTCCGGAAAGTTTTGCCAGGAAAGCCGCGGCAGCGCCCTGCGGGATGGGAGGCAGGTAGCGCGCCAGCGGTGCAGGGGTGCCAATTTCGTCTCCGGGGATGTAGACGAGATTGTCCATGCAATAGTATTGTATATGTAATTAAGCAAGAAGGCAATCAGCAGGTCACGCTTCAAGCGTGACCTGCACCTGGCATCCCCTCACTTCAGCGGAAACCTTCCCTCAACCTAAATCTCGCTCACCAGCAGCCGCACTTCGTGGGGAGCCAGTGCCGCCCCCGGATCGGATAACCCTGCCTCGCTGGAAAACAGCCACTGCCATTTTCCATCCGGCGGCGTGAACCCCGCCGCCTGGCCTCTGAAATTGATCGCCACCAGCACGGTCTGGCCCGCGCGGCTGCGCAGGTACGCCAGGCAGCCGTGTCTGGCTTCCAGCGGGGTGTAGTCGCCGCGGCACAAGGCCGGAGTTGCTTTGCGCAGGGCCAGCAACCGCTTGGTAAAGTGCAACAGCGAGCCCGGGTCGGCCTGCTGAGCCGCCACATTGCGTTGAAGGTAATCGGGGTGCACCGGCAGCCAGGGCCTGGCGCTGGAAAAACCGGCGTTCTGGCTGTCATCCCATTGCATCGGAGCGCGGCAGCCATCCCGGCCTTTGTAAATGGGCCAGTAGGGTAGGCCGGCCGGGTCCAGGATTTCACTGCGCTTCAGGTGGATATTGCGCATGCCGATTTCTTCGCCGTAGTACATGAAGGGCGTTCCCCGTAATGTCAACAGCAGCGCCATGGCGATCCTGGCCTGGGCATCCTGCTCCCCCTTGGCATACCGGCTGGCTGCCCGTGGCAGGTCGTGGTTGCTCATGACGGTCGCCGGCCAGACCCCGGCCGCGTTGAAGCTCTGCTCGCGCCGGGCGATCTGGTGCTCGATCCAGCCTGGGTTCCAGGGGAAGAACAGTTCCTGGGAAGTAAAATCAAAGCTGAAGGCGGCGTGTAATTTGTCGGGACCGCAATAAGATGCGGCCTTCCGGGGCGTGGCAGCATAGGTCTCGCCGACCGCATAGCGCTCAGGAAAAGAATCGAGCAGCTCGCGCAGCTCTTTCAGCAGGGGCAGCATTTCGGGCTGGTCGATATCGTAGATATGGCGCTGCCGGTCAAAGCCGCGCAATCCGAACTTCGGCGGGTTATCCGGGTAAGCCGCATGTTTGAAATACGCATTGAATACATCCAGGCGGAAACCATCCACGCCGCGTTCCATCCAGAAGCGGAAGGCCTCCAATTGCGCCTGGCGGACGGCCGGATTATGCCAGTTGACATCCGGCTGTTCTTTGGTGAACAGGTGCAGGTAATATTGGCCGGTGGCCTGGTCGAATTCCCAGGCTTTTCCGCCGAAAGAGGCCTGCCAGTTGTTGGGAGAATCCTTCCATATATACCAATCCCGCTTGGGCGCTTCCCGGCTGGAGCGTGATTCCTGGAACCAGGCGTGCTGGTCGGAGGTATGGTTCATCACCATATCCATGATCAGGCGGATGCCGTGCGCGTGTGCCTCTGCCACCAGCCTGTCGAAGTCGGCCAGCGTGCCGAAACGGGGGGCGATATTGCAATAATCGCTGACATCATAGCCAAAATCCTTATCGGGGCTGGGATAGACCGGGGAGAGCCAGATGGCATCGATCCCCAGGTCGGCCAGGTAATCGATGCGGGAGAGTATTCCGGGCAGGTCACCCAGCCCATCCCCGTTACTGTCGGCAAAGCTGCGCGGGTAGATCTGATAAATAACGCCGTC
>Ga0335071_10005351_pt1 | contig 13320 bp, 7 predicted proteins | sample Lox_Sample_15_FD_206724 | JGI IMG/M metagenome (GOLD analysis project Ga0335071, IMG submission 206724) | Soil microbial communities from Loxahatchee National Wildlife Refuge, Florida, United States - Lox_Sample_1.5 | ecosystem: Environmental > Terrestrial > Soil > Wetlands | place: USA: Florida...
AACGCCGTCGGGCGACTCGTGGAAGATCTCCTGCTGCAGGGCGGCGTGAGCCAGCAATACGTGCGTTGGGTGCCGTTCGATGGCGTCGGTCGCGAGGTGCGCAACGGGTTGAATTTTACGGAGCGCGGTTTCGGCATTCGTGCCGCCGCTTCCTGCTCGGATCGGGGGCAGACCGCAGTTTCCCAGTTAAGACCGGGCCAGATTGATTGGGAGCAGGTTTTCGGGCACGACGGAGTTCGCTGGTTTCACACCGGTGGAATTTTCAGCGCGCTCTCGGAAACGACTGCGCTGGTTGCTCAGGAAGCGATGGAGATGGCGAAGCGTTCCGGGGCAATTGTTTCCTACGACTTGAATTACAGGGCGTCGTTGTGGAAATCCATTGGGGGCAAAGCGAAGGCGCAAGACGTAAACGCTCGCCTTGCGCCTCTGGTGGATGTCATGCTGGGTAATGAAGAAGATTTCACCGCTGCCCTGGGGTTCTCCGTCGAAGGTCTTGATGAACATCATGCCAACCTCGATACCGCTGGATTCAAGCGGATGATCGAGGCGGTCGTAAGAAAGTATCCGAATCTTTCCGTGATTGCTACTACTCTGCGCAATGCTAGGACTGCCACCGTCAACGACTGGGCCGCACTCTGTTACGGTACAGGCCAGTTTTATCAATCTGCCAAGCGCGAAAGTCTCGAAGTCTATGACCGTATCGGCGGCGGAGACTCGTTTGCTTCAGGATTGATCTACGGCCTGCTGACGGGCAAGGACCTGCAATGGTCTGTCGATTGCGGTGCCGCGCACGGCGCCCTGGCAATGACAACGCCTGGCGATACAACAATGGCAACGCTACCAGAAGTGCTACACGCGATGAAGTCGCGTACGGCGCGGATCGAACGCTAAATCATATTCGGTGGACCAGCCCCGCTCTGGTTGCACGATTGTTGCGCAGAAGAAGTAGAACCAGAATCATTCCCGCAAATGGGACCAGGCCCGCGAGAATCACAATCGGGTCGAAAGAATGCGTTCCGGCTGCCTGCCGGGCGTCGGAAAAGTGGCCGATCAATTCGAACGCGATGATCGTTCCAATGCCGGCCCCTGTTCCACTGAAGCCGCTGACCGAAGCCACGGACTCGCTGCTGAACAAGTCCGATGGCAAGACGTTCGCCATGGTCGTGAAGCCTGCGTAAGTAAAGGTCACGAGCGCAAAGAGTCCCGCAATCAGATAAAGACTCGTAGTGAAGATCGTCGGAATCAGCAGTGTCATTCCGATCCCACCATAAACAATGGGTAACTTCCGGGCTGCTCCGAGCGACCAACCGCGTCGAATCAGGTATCCCGAAAGCCATCCTGCAAAGACACTGCCGATATCGGCTGCGACAAACGGAATCCAGACCGCAATCAGTCCGCTCCTGAGATCAATCCCCTTCGCGATCAGATAAATCGGAAACCATTCGGTAATAAAAAAGAAAACGGGATCGGTGCAACTCTTCGCCAGAATCGTGCCCCATGTCTGCGGCAGCTTCAGCAAATCGCGCCAGCGAGGGCGAGCCTGCGCCGTCTGCGCGGACTCCGAGTCAGCCTTGTCCTCGACGATCAATTGCAATTCTTGTGAAGAAATCCGGCCATGCGACTCCGGCGGATAGTAGAGCCATCGCCAGGCGATCAGCCACAAAAAGCCAAGCATTCCGGGAACCATGAACGCCGGTCGCCATCCCCAGCGAAAGTAAATCCAAAGTATGATGAACGGTGCGACAGCGCCGCCGATCGATGAGCCGCTGTCGAATATGGCAGTGGCGAGAGCTCGTTCACGCTTCGGGAACCACTCGGAAACAGCCTTCGTAGCGGCGGGCCAGTTCGCCGACTCTCCAGCGCCCAGCAAAAAGCGAAACGCCGCAAATCCGTAAAAGCCCTGAGCGAGCGAGGTCAATATCGATACGAGTGAATACCAGATCACGGTGAGCGTCAGGCCCCGCCGCGTGCCGATGCGATCCATGAACTTGCCGAACGCAGTCTGGCCGATTGAATACGCAATCCGGAAGGCAATCGCGAGGTTGGCGTAGTCCGAGTTTGTCCAGTGAAACTCGCCTTTCAGATAAGGAGCGAGCAGCGACAGGGTCTGACGGTCGATGTAATTGATGACCGTCGAAGCAAAGAGCAATCCGGCAATCCACCAACGCAAAGACCGGATCGGCTTCCGCGGATTCGCCATGGAGTTAACCATGGTTAACTGACTTCGGCTTGAGAATGTTTCTGTAGCGACTCGCGGATGCTTCCGGTCAGAAGCGAGGCTGACGCGTCATCGAGGTAAACCGTGGCATTCGGATGCTCGCGCAGAATCGACGCAGGTGCCATCGGACTGATGGCGCCCTCAAAGCAAGCTTTCACCGCGTGCGCTTTGCGCTTATCCGGAACGACCGCCAGGATTTCTCTCGCCCTCAGAATCTGACGCGCGGACATGGAGAGAGCCCGCCCCGGCACCTGCGAGATGCTGGTGAACCAAGCCTCCCCCACTTGCTGGCGGCGGCAGGATTCATCGAGCTTAACAATCAGGTAAGGGTCATCCGTCTCAAAATCGGCGGGAGGATCATTGAACGCGATGTGCCCGTTTTCGCCGATGCCGAGAAATGCAATGTCAATCGGAGCCGACGAGATCTGTTTGCTCGCCTCGCGGACCACGGCCGCTGGGTCAGGGGAATCGCCCTCCAGCAAGTGATATTTGACGATCCCTGTCTTGTTGACCAATTGCTCCATCAGCATCTTCCGGAAGCTGCCCGGATGCGTGATCGGCAGTCCGATGTACTCGTCGAGGTGGAAGGCTTCGACTTTTTTCCAGTCGATATCGGGTGTCTTAGTCAGAGCGTCGAGGAATTCCAGTTGGGAAGCCGCCGTGGCAGCTACGATACGGGCACAGCCACGTTCGCGAAGAGCGTGGCGAATCGCATTTGCCGCCTGCTGAGCAGCGGCCTGACTCAAAGAAATCTTGTCGTGGAAAACCCGAAGCAGCATGGAGGTGTTCTCTGATGCCACAAAATTCGCGGCTGGCGCAAATTATACAAAGGCCGGTTGGACAACCGATAGGGCACCGATGCGGATTTCATTTGATGAAATTCCGCAACTGCATCATGGCCATCACCGGCAAGACTGGTGTATGACTGATTTCGATACCATGAAAATTCACCCCAGGCCTTTCGGCGGCATAGCGACCTTGGTCGTTGGCATCCTGGCACTTCTCTCCGCATTCGCCACGGCGCAGACGGTTACCGTCGACGCAACACCGGCTCATGTAGTCAACAAATTTCATCCCATTCGCGCTCTTGGGTCCACCGTCGACCGCGTGCCTAGCAACGCTACCGATGTCTTCTTCCGCCGGGACCAGGTCCAGAAAGTCTTATCCGCTGGATGGGGCACGATCAGTTACCGGCAGAATACAGATTTGTTCGTGCAGGCGTGGCACTGGAACCCGAAAGGAACATGGAGCGATCCGTCAGGCAAGGGCTACTTCGTCGGCGATTCAATGCCAACAAAAGAGATGATCAATCACTCTTACGGCTATTCCCTGCCGCATCGCGGCTTCACGCGCAACGGCGGAACCGAATTTGATGGCTACTCCCGGCTCGATGACGGTAACCCCACATCGTACTGGAAAAGCAATCCCTATCTCACGCAGTCATTCACAGGAGAGGACGACGCAAAGCATCCACAATGGCTAGTCGTTGCGTTCGACAAACCGGAAAAGATCGACGCCATCCGAATCGATTGGGCAGAACCGTACGCACGTGATTATCTGGTGCAGTATTGGACTGGTGACGGCGATGCAATGGACGAGCAAGCAAAAGGCGAGTGGCAAACGTTTCCATCAGGACGTTTGCAGGAAGGCAATGGCGGGACCGCGACTCTCCAATTGAACGCAACTCCGATCGAAACAAAATACTTGCGAATCTGGATGACTCGCTCCTCCAACACCTGCGACACACATGGATCTTCTGATCGGCGAAATTGCGTCGGATACGCCATTCACGAGTTGTATGTGGGAACTCTCGATAAGGGCGAGGTCAGGGACCTCATCCACCATTCGCCCGATCAGAAACAGACCTTGACCTTGTGTTCCTCGGTTGATCCCTGGCACGAGCCTACTGACCTATACGTGGCACCGGATCGCATGGAGTCAGGCGATCAGCCCGGATTCGATCTTTTCTTTACCAGCGGCATCACCCGTGGGCTTCCCGCGATCGTTCCCGTTGCCATGCTTTACAGCACGCCCGAAGACGCGGCCGCGCAGATGACCTACATCAGGAAGCGCGGCTATCCCATCTCTTACGTTGAGATGGGCGAAGAACCCGACGGCCAGTACATGTTGCCGGAAGATTATGCGGCTTTATATTTGCAATTCGCGACCGCGCTTCATCGTGTTGATCCAAATTTCAAGCTTGGAGGCCCGGTATTTGAAGGCGTGACTGAAGACATCAAAGTCTGGCCCGACGCCACAGGGCGGACTTCCTGGCTCGGACGTTTCCTCGATTATCTGCGCGAACACAATCGCCTGCAGGATCTGGCGTTCATGTCGTTCGAGCATTATCCGTACGACGGATGCGAGACGCCGTGGGAGAACCTATACCAGGAGCCGGAACTCATCACCCACACCATGAAAATCTGGCGCGACGATGGCTTGCCGCCAGGAATTCCCCTCCTCGACACAGAAACGAACGCGCATGGAGGCGAGGCTGCAGTCGATATCTTCGGAGCGTTATGGCTCGCCGATTCGTTCGGAGGATTTCTCAGTGCCGGCGGAGAATCGACGCACTACTACCACGATCTGTCGTATTCCCCGCCGCACCCCGCATGCGGCAACAGTTGGGGAACCTATCACCTCTTCATGGTCGACGATCGGTATCAGATTCAGCAGCCGACCTCTCAATTTTTCGCGGCGCAATTGATGACGCAAGAGTGGGCTCAGCCCGGAGACGCCGAGCACCTTCAATTCCTCGCCGCGAGCGACATCAAAGATTCACAGGGACACGTATTGGTAACGGCATACGCGTTAAAGAGACCTGACGGGCAGTGGTCGTTGATGTTGATTAACAAAGACCACGATCATGCACACGACGTAAAAATCAAATTCCAAGGCGTGCGACCGTCGACGGATTCATTCTTTTCCGGCCCCGTCACAATGATTACATTTGGGAAGGAACAGTATCAATGGCATCCGGCGCGTAAGAAGGGCCATGCCGATCCCGACGGTCCGCCGGTTACTTCCGCGATCAATGGCACCGCCGAGACAACGTACAACCTTCCTGCTGCTTCCTTAACCGTGTTGCGCGGTCGACTTCAGCAATAGCGTACACGGCCTAAAGTCGGCCGTGGTCCGGCCTCTGCTGCTCAAGCGTTATCCGGAACTAACCGAGCAACAGATCACCGAGGCGCACGCTTACGCCTACGGAGGCGCAGTCATTCAGGATCTCGGTTACTACCCGTTCGGCAGCAGAGAGTTCAAGATGTCAGCGTCTTGCCATCCGGTCGTGATACCGAGCGGTCACCCAACTCCAATCGTCGAACAAGCTACGAGGTTGCTCTTTCCGCGCAGAGCTGAGTCCTGCGTGTTTATGACTAGTGGCGGGCTCAATCCAAGGCCTTGTGGGAACGGAACAGACTCAGGATTGCCAGGTATATTTCGCGTACTCCCATCGCGGGATCGTTTGATAGGGTTGATATGTTGGAGACTTGAGGACTTGAGGAAGCTTGGTCGATACGTCTAATCGATCGGAATCCGATACAGATTCCTTCGGTAAAACACGTTCGATAAGGACTAGACTGATGGGTTTGGTCCCGGCGCAATCGCCTTCGGTATCTTCTGGACATCTTTTAACGAGTTCAGCTTCGTCTCCAGGCTCTGATCCGGCTCTAGTACTCCCCGCTCCTAGTGCGACAAATGGAGATATTCGAGCTTCGCCTGCTTGAGCACGGGAATTTCCGGGTCGGCATTCTGCCACAATTTAAGGAAGTCGCTATAGGCGGATCGCGCTTTCGCGCGAGCAGCGTCCTGGTCGCTGGCTGGTTGTGCGGATCTCGATTGCATAGCATAGGCGCGTGCGAGTCCAAGCCGCGCCAGCGCGCCGATGACGGAGTTTTGAATCAGGCGCCGGTGGTCAATCAGCTTTTGGAACTCCGCCGCGGCTTTAGCGCCGTCACCTGCCGACAGATAAGCTTGCCCGCGTGCGTAGGCTGGCAGCAAAGGCATGTGTTCGCCCATCTCGTAGGCCGAAGCTGGTGCCAAGGCCGCAATCGCCGCCTCTGGACGGTGACGACTGAGATCGACCATTGCGATCACGGTCGGAAGCCAGAAGGAATGAAGCATCGTGTCGGAAGGATAAGTCTTGGCGAGAACGCCTGCGATCTGTTCTGCCTTTTCGGAATTTCCTGCCCAAGCTTCGGTCAATGCCGCGACCGAGTTCACGTACTCAAACGAAGCGAAAGCCTGGGCTTGGGTTGACTGTTTGGCAGCGAGGGCTGCGTTGCCAATCATGGCCTCGCGCAACGCAGCGTCCACCCGCAATCGAGCGGCTGTTTCTTTTTGGCCATCGCGCAATGCAGACTCAATCGCCTTATTCGCCAGTTCGCGGGATTTCTTAAATCTCCCGAAGAACGCTTCGGTATCAGATTCGGCAGGCAACAACGCTTTCTCATTTTCTGGATCGCTGGCAGACCAAGCCAACTGCCGGGCGATCTCCGCGTCGTCGCCTTCGAGAACCGCGATGATGTAGCGATACACATGCAGATCGGGATATGTAATTTTCGAGGCTAAAGCTTTTTCATAGATCGCCTTGGCCTCGTCGAGTTTGTTGACGGCGGTATAAGCGTAAACGAGGTCCGCGTAGCAAGCGCCAGCGCCACGGTCCACGGCCACACAATCAACGCCGAAAGGAATTGCCTGTTCATACTGGCCGATCATCTCGGTGTTAAAAAAAAGGCACATGCGCGGGACCATATCCTGGCTATACGCAGCTGCCCAGAGCTTGCAGTTCTGCAAAGCACTTTTCCGGTCGCCCGTAACGAAAGCGTAGTAGTAAGCCGATAGCGCAAACTGCTCGCGCTCGGTGGTCCGGCTTCGCAACGCATAGGCTTTCTGCGCATATTCGCGTCCCTGGCCGTCTTCTCCGAGGAGTTGATACGACGTGCTCAGCACACCGTAAGCCAGCGCGAAATTTGGATCGAGTTCGACCGCCCGTCTCAGGTACGGAATCGCTTCAGCAGGCCCCTTTTGATTCCTCACTTTCATGCCGGAATTGTAAGCCTTCAAAGCTTCGAGTGACGGCGTAGTTGCCTGCTCGAGCGGAACGTCGAATTCGCGGATGGTTGCCAGCGATTCTCCCAGCTTCTGTCGCAATCGCGTGGCAGCTTCGCCGAGCGCTTTCAGCACATTCTCTTTACGTGCAGTCTGTACCTGGTCCTGAGCCAACACCGAACCTGTCTGACAATTCGCTGCACGAATGCTGATCACGTATTGCGTTCCAAGTCTCGTGATCGATCCTGCCAGTAAGGCCTTCGCACCGGCGCGCTGGCAGACCTCCAACGCAATCTCCCCGGTGACCGGAGTGTCCCGGGGCCTCCCCATTTGTTTGAGCGTCTCGGCAACTTTGTGGTCAGGCACTACGTTGAGAAACGGCGATTGCGCCAGACCGATGAAAAGAGCCTCCCGTAATATTTCGTCGAACGCCGCGTCGTCCGACTTGTTCACGAAATCACCGAGCAAAACGGTGTCGGTGCGGCCGAGCGCATGAGTTGAAGCGGATCGAGACCGGTAGGCGATGAATCCAAGCAAAACGAGCAAGAGGACGCTCAGCGCGCCTGCTATGGTCAGCCCAACAGTCCTCGACTCTCCCGCGCGCACAGGTGGTGGATCTCCCAGGGAGGTTTTCTCGCTAAGTCGAAGGGCATCCCTTAGGTCTGCGGCGCTTTGAAACCGCGAACCTGGGTCCTTTTCGAGTACTCGGTTGATCGCCTTTCCGATATCCTCGGGCAGCAATGGGTTCAGCTCGTTCGGCGGCGCTGGAGCATCCTTGAGAACGGCGTTCATGACGAGTACGGCATTTTTCCCTGTGAAGGGTTTCTTCCCGGTCCCAGCCTCGTAGAGGACTACTCCGAGCGAAAACAGATCGCTGCGAGCATCGAGTTCTTCCCCTCGCACCTGCTCCGGAGACATGTACGGCGTTGTGCCCGGGTGAACGCCCATGCGGGTCAGAGCTTCATCGCCGTCTTCGGCCGGCAAGGAATGGGGTGAGGTAAATTTTGCCAGTCCGAAATCGAGGATCTTGGCCTGGCCGCGGCCAGTCACGACGATATTCCCAGGCTTGATGTCGCGATGGATGATTCCTTTGCTATGGGCGGCGTCCAACGCATCGGCGAGTTGGCTCCCCAGCCCTCGGAGGGTATCAGCGGCTATCGGTCCATTTCGGAGGACTTCCTTCAGACTCCTGCCCTCGAGGAGTTCCATCACGATGACCGGCCGCCCGTCGTGTTCCTCGACCTCCTAAATGGTGCAGATATTGGGATGGTGCAGAGCAGACAAAGCTCGCGCCTCGCGCATAAATCGAGCCAGCGCTTCTTTTGCTTGCACGACCTTCTCGGAGAGGAATTTTAACGCAACGTGACGGCCCAGACGGATGTCCTCGGCCTCGTACACCACACCCATTCCTCCGCTACCGATTTTTTGCAAAATGCGGTAGTGGGCAACGACCTGTCCCGCTGGCAGCGCAGAAGCTGGGGTAGCGGGAGGCAGAGCCGCCTCTTCGACCACGGCAGGTAGTTCAACTTCGATCACCGGAGCGATAAACCGGTATCCCTTGGCCGGAACCGTTTGCACGAAACGTGGTCGCTCGGGGTCATCCCGCAGGGTTTGGCGGATCTTGCGGATTGCAGTGTTGATGCTGTTGTCGGTGTCCAGGAAAACGTCCTTGCCCCAGAGCTTTTCGACGATTTCCTCTCGCGTGACAAGTTCCCCCCCCCGCGCCACCAGCAGAAGAAGAAGCTCCATCGGAATTCTTTCGAGTTTCAGGGGACGACCGGAACGGCGCAGCGCATAGCGCGGCACGTCCAGTTCAAATTCCTCGAATCGAACCAACTCCGCCATACGCCCCCCACAAATTCGTTCATTTTACAACGCTGTCCTCAGTCCATCTATAAGCCATTGATTACACAACCGCTTGCGTCTTTAGATCGCTACAGGACGATCCAGCTTCTCTCCATTGCCAGAAACCTGGGAGCCGGGCAGGATGGGCCACGTTGCCGCAGTGAGGAACTCGACTTGGAAGAAATCTTGGAGCGCCCGCCGGTGGACAGCAGCGAATTGAACGAATTCTAAGGAAAAACACCATGACATTGCATTTCGCCAAAAGGTTTTACTGGCTCGCCGTCTTGGCCGGGCTCTTACTCTCCGTCGCTAGCGCGGCCGCACAGTCTTCCGTTCCTGCTGATTCCGTCGTGCCGCGGTTGGTGAACTACGCTGGCGTGGCCAAAGACGAAAACGGCAAAGCGATGAGCGGAGTGATCGGCGCCACCTTTGCCGTTTATGCCGAGCCGCAGGGCGGCTCGCCCCTGTGGATGGAGACCCAGAACATCCATGCCAACGCGAACGGAACCTTTTCCGTCCAACTGGGCGCGACCAAACCCGATGGGTTACCCGTCGATCTGTTCTCCGCAGGACAAGCACGCTGGCTGGGCGTGAGCTATAACGGCGGCGTAGAGCAACCTCGCGTCGCGCTTCTGAGCGTGCCTTACGCTCTGAAGGCCGGCGACGCTCAAACGCTGGGTGGACTTCCGGCCTCAGCTTTTGCGCTGGCGGCGCCGTCTTCCTCTTTGTCGGCGGTCCCGTCGGAAAGCACACGCCCAACGAACGTGCCTGCCTCAACGCCGCCGCCAGACGGCAGCGTAACCGGCGCTGGCACTGCCAACTTTATTCCGCTGTGGACCAGCGCCAGCGACATTGAAAATTCCGTTTTATTCCAATCGGGCAGCGGCTCAACGGGCAAGGTGGGAGTAAATACGTCGACGCCGGCTGCAACGCTCGACGTAAAAGGCACCGGAGTCGTGCGCGGAACACTGTCGCTGCCCGCCCAGAGCGTGGCGACGGCGAGCAAAGGCGGTAACTCGCAACTCATCAGCCTGCAGGGGTCATCGTTTAACAGCGGCACAGCCAAGGCAGTGAATCAAACTTTTGCATGGCAGACTCAAGCCGCAGGCAACGACACAACGTCCCCTTCGGGAACACTCAACCTGATGTTTGCCTCGGGAACAACCGCACCGGCCAACACGGGATTGAACATCGGCAGCAACGGGCAAATCACGTTTGTTGACGGCCAAACGTTTCCCGGTGCCGGCACGATCACCGGCGTTACGACCGCAACCGGCAGCGGGCTCACCGGCGGAGGAACCAGCGGAAGCCTGACTCTGAGCTTGACCAACTCCTGTACCACCAGCCAGACCCTGCAATGGAATGGCTCAGCGTGGGGATGCGCCACCAGCGGTCTGGGCACGATCACCGGGGTTACCGCCGGCAACGGCATCACGGGCGGCGGCACCAGCGGGAATGTCACCGTCAACATCGACCCCACGAAGGTGGCGCAACTCAATGCCGCCAACACCTTCAACGCGAACCAGATCATCACCGCTAACGGTGGCAACACAGCCTTGAACGTGACGCAAACTGCCGCGAGTGGTGTGACCTACGCCATCATCGGCACCTCGCGCGTTCCTACCAACGGCGATGCGGCGATTCTCGGACAGCAACTGGCCAACGCAGAGGTATTCGGCGTGCAAGGTTACATCTCCAACTCGACCGGCACGGGCGCGGGCGTCTTCGGATCGAATGCCGGTCCTGGCGCAATCGGAAGTACATACAAGGGTCTCGCTTCGGGAGTCTGGGGTGACGCCGGCACATTTGGCACCATCGGCGTTCTGGCCACCGCCGACAAGGGTAACGGCTTGGTCGCCTACAACAACAGCAGCACGTTCAGCGCAATCGTCGGGGAAAATCAAAATACCGCGACGGGCGCGACTTCGCTTGCTCCCGGAGTATTTGGACTTAGTTTTGCGCCGGTAGGCTTGGGAGTGGTCGGCTCCGGCCCGGTTCACAGCAGTTATTTCAACAACAATGTCGGATTCAATCCCGTCGGCGTGGTCGGCGACTCTTCCGCGAGCGCCGGCATCGGAGTTTGGGGCGTCACTGACAGCGGAACCAGCATTTATGGCTCAACTTCATTCGGAACCGGTGTCTTCGGCCTTTCCAGCACCGGCGACGGAGTCGTTGGAAATTCGTCGACCAATGCCGGAGTTTCCGGAGGCTCGACCAGCGGCACTGGAGTCTTCGGCATTTCTTCCGATGGCAATGGCGTTTACGGCGAGGGCGATGGCCTCAGCGGCGCAGGCGGCGCAGGCGTCTACGCCTTCGGTCAAAACGGCGCCACCGGCGTCTACGCAACCACTAACGGACTCGGAAGCGCTGTCGTTGGCCTGAACAATACCGATTACTACTTAAATGGACAGCCCACAGCTTTGTTCCTGAATTCAGGCCCGACCAACCAAGCTTTGCCGATTGCGCTGGAAGCCGGGACAGGCACGCAGGTGTGCCAGCTTTACTACGGTAATCTTGCATGCACGGGTAGCAAGTCAGCGATGGTGCCGCTGCCTGACAATCGGTGGGTACGACTTTACGCCATGGAATCTCCGCAGAACTGGTTCGAGGATTTCGGAACCGGCACTCTCTCCCATGGAATAGCCTCCGTTCAACTCGAAGCAACTTTCCGTGACACGGTCACTTCCTCGGAGGACTACCACGTATTCCTCACTCCAAGGGGAGAATGCGAAGGCCTTTATGTCGCCAACATGACCGCCGGAGGCTTTGAGGTTCGCGAACTTCACCACGGAACCGCGAACGTTGCCTTCGATTACCGCATCGTGGTCCTGCGCAAGGGATACGAAAAAATCCGCATGGAAGACGTCACCGAGATGCGCAGGAAACAAGCCGCGCGCGCCCAGGAGATCATGAATCGGCCGAGACCGCAGCCCGCACCCGGGCGTCCCTCAATCGGCCCGGCACGCGCACCAGTGTCTCTGCCGAGCCAGCAGCAGGCGGCCGTTCTCGAGTCCGGCAGTTTGCGAAGCGGGCTGGTTGCTGCGCCAGCGCCCGCAACCACGAAACGATAGAAGTGTCGCGAGGACCGCTCGTGGGGCGGTCCTCGCGAACAAGCCCCTCCGATCAATCAGAGAAACACAATCAGGAGATTCTTTATGAAGAAAAATTCTCTCTCTCTTTTCATCCTCGCATTGCTGGCCCTGGTTGCCTCCTTGCAAGCGCAAACCTACAGCTACCGTATCGTGAACTTCCCTGGAGTAGCCGAGTCCGGCCTGGATAGCCTGAACAATTCCGGCGCAATGGTAGGAGTTTATTCGACTACTCCCGCGTGCTGTCTTGGACCTGGATTTCTTCTCTCCAACGGTTCCTACAAGGTGATTATTTATCCCGGAGCTATCGGAACAGAGCCCAACGGCCTGAACAAGAACCAGACCATGGTTGGCGGTTACACAGACAGCGCCAACCTGCTCCATGGCTTTGAACTGCAAGGCACAAAGTATAAGAACATCGATTACCCGGGGTCGACTCAGTCGGCGGCCGATGATATCAACGACCACGGTTTCGTCGTCGGAGGTTACTACGACGGAATGCACTGGCATGGCTACACCCTTCAAAGCGGCAAATTTGTTGTTCTGGATTACCCCGGCGGCGGAAACACGATCCTCGCAAGCGTCAATAATTCCGGCCAGATCGCCGGCTACTACTACGGAGACGACATGGTCTCACATGGGTTCTCTTACAGCGGAGGATCCTTCACGCAGATCGATTATCCCTCTTCCTCCCAAACCGTAGTTCTTGGACTCAACAACCTTGGTGAAATGTCCGGTTCGTACGCAGACGCCACCGGGAACTACCACGGGTTCGTGCTGGTAAGCGGCAGCTATACATCGCTGGATTTCCCCGGAGCGGTCTCTACCTTTGCCCAAGGCCTTAACGACAGCGGCGAGATCGTCGGGATCGTGACAACGGACTTCAGCGAGACGACGCAAGGCTTCCTCGCCTCGCCAGTTCCATCTGGGGAGTCGCGCGATTCAAGGCAAGTCATGGGAAAGGCACTGGCTGGCAGGTAGGTGTTAATGACGTTTGCGCAATTCAAACTGATGGTTGACTCCAGAATCTCTGCATACAGCCTACGAGAAGGAGACTCGTAATGAAATACACCGGAAACAAGCTCTCGAATTGCAGCCTCGTTGCAGTCGCGCTAG
>Ga0335071_10005352_pt1 | contig 13320 bp, 13 predicted proteins | sample Lox_Sample_15_FD_206724 | JGI IMG/M metagenome (GOLD analysis project Ga0335071, IMG submission 206724) | Soil microbial communities from Loxahatchee National Wildlife Refuge, Florida, United States - Lox_Sample_1.5 | ecosystem: Environmental > Terrestrial > Soil > Wetlands | place: USA...
CAGTCTACCGCGACGGCTACGCGGGGGATGCTTGGATTTCCACCCCCGGTGGGTACATTTCCCCGCGAGATGCAGCGCAATACGACGATAGACACCCCCCTGAGCGTGGCCTACGGGCTGCGCGACCTGCGCCGGGTGCGCGAGGAGCTGCGTGTCCACCTCGAAGGCCGTTCCCTGCCGCCCGAGGTCACCTACGACCTGCTCACCTGCACGCAGGAGGCCTGCAAGAACGCCCTGCGCTTCGCCGGTACGCCGAGGGGTGTGCACGCGTCGATCCTGATCCTTCCTCACGAGGTGGTGGTCACGGTGCGCGACTTCGGGGCCGGGCTCGCCACACAGACCGACGCCTCGCTGCCGCCCGACCCCTACAGCGAATCGGGCCGCGGCCTGTTTCTCATGGCGGCTCTCATGGACCGCGTCGAGGTCCAGGTGAGCGACGGCACGCAGGTACGCCTGCACAAGCTGCTGCCGCTCGCCGACGCCCTGGCGCTCAAGCGGGCCGCGTAGGCGGCCGCATCGGGGCGCGGCCCGAAGCGCCGCCGTTCCCCGGACTCCCAGACACCCGGAGGCCGTCACGAAGACAAGCTGGGTGCGCTTCGGCGAGATCGAGATCGAGGGCCTGCGCTACGACCACGACGTCGTCATCGACCGGGGCCGCATAGCCAGACGCAGCAAGAAGGCCTCGAAGCCGTACCGGGCGCGGTTCGGCCACACGCCGCTCTCCGCCGACGAGGCCATCCCCTGGGGCGGCCCCCGCCTGATCGTCGGCACCGGCGCGTCGGGCGCACTGCCGATCATGCCTGAGGTCTGGCGCGAGGCCCGCCGGCGCCACGTCGAGATCGTCGCCGTGCCCACCGAGCAGGCTCTGGCGCTGCTTTCGAAGACGGCCTCCACCGACGCGCGGGCCATCCTGCACGTGACGTGTTGACGACTTCGCGCCTGCGACCGACGGGCGCACGTCGGCTGCCGACGGCCGTCTCGCCGTCGCAACGCCGCGCCTAGAACGAGGCCACGAAGTTCTCGACGAGCAGGCGGCAGAGCACGCGGGAGTCGGCGACCACCTGAGGAACGGCCTCCGTCAGCCTGGCGTGCAACGCCGGGTCGCGGCGCGCGACGCCCTTGTTGTCGCGCCGCAGCCAGAACCGCAGGATGCTCTCGTCGACCTCGGCGTGGAACTGCAGGCCCCACGCCCGCCGTCCCACGCGGAAGGCCTGCACCCCCGGATCGCCCGGCCGCACGGCCAGCACCTCGGCCTCGGCGGGCACGGTGAACGATTGCGCGTGCCACTCGAGCGCGCAGAACGGCGAGCAGATCCCGCGCACCAGCGCGTCGTCGCGCACGACGTCGACCGGCAGCCAGCCGACCTCGGCCACCTCACGCGCATAGACCCTGCCGCCGATGGCGGCGGCGAGCTGCTGACCACCCAGGCAGATGCCGAGAACGGGCAGACCGTCCTCGACGGCCGCCGCAAGGAGCCGGCGTTCGCGGTCGATGAAGGGAAACTCCGTCGCCTGGTCGGCGTTCATGGAACCGCCGAGCACGACCAGACCGGCGATCTCGCCGAGCTCGGCGACGGCCGGCACGGCGGCGCCGGCGTGGAGCTGCCGCACGTCGACCGTAAGACCGGCGTTGACGAGCGTCTCGAGCAGCGTGCCGGGGTGGGCGGCGGCCTCGTGCTGGATGATGACGACGGGGTCGTCTGTAGGTGGATGGATCACCGCAACTACGTACCCGCTCTGCCTCGCCGGCGGCGGCGCCGGCCGTTGTGCCAGCCGGTGAGAGCGTCGCGCCGGCCGGCCTAGGCCCCATCGTAGGGCATGCGACCCGCAAGTCCCAGCACCCTGATGCCGATAGAGGGAAGGGCTTCAATGACTGAGGGCGGCTTGACCATCGCACGAAACACATCGGACTGGCTGCGCCTGCCGGCGGCGGCGGCGCTCGCCGGCGTCACGCCGGCGGTCTTGCGCCGCCGGGCCGACGCCGGCGTGCTGCCCTGCTTCCGGCGCGGCTCGGGGCCGCGCTTCTTCCGCACCCGTGACCTGCTGACCTGGCGCGAGGCAGATCCCGAGCAAGGGGGGCCGCTCGTCTTCACGCGTCGCGCGACCATAGACCCCGACGGGCTGCGCGCGGGCCTGAACGACCTCATCCTGCGCCTGTCGCCGGCCTTCGACCTGGGCGAGACGCTCGATCTGCTGGCCAACGGACTGCGCGAGCTGGTCGACGCCGTCGACTGCGACATCTGGATGCCGGAGGGCGAGCACCTGCGCAGCGTGGTGTGCTGCGACGTGCAGGGCTTCGACCGTGCGGTCGTCGGCAGGGTCCTGCCGGTGGAGCGTTTCCCGCTCACCCGCAGGAGCCTCGAGTCGGCCCGGCCGCTGGCCGCCGACAGCCTCGCCGACGAGGGCCTGAGCGACGGCGAACGCGAGGCCATGCGCGGCTGGGGGCTCGCGAGCCTGCTCGACATCCCCATGGTGCTGGGCGGCAGCCTCGTAGGGCTCATCGAGCTCTACGACATCGTGCCGCGCGACTTCTCCGGGCTGAGCTCGGCCTTCGCGGCCTCGAGCCGGCTCCTGGCGGGGGCCTTCGCCAAGGCCGCCCTGCTCGACCGGCTCGGGCAGAGCAACAGCGAGCTGCGTCACCAGAACCGGCGGCTTGCCTCGCTGCTCGACGCCGGGCGCGCCATCACCTCGACGCTCGTCGTCGAGGACGTGCTCGCCACGCTGGCGCGCCAGTCAGCCGAGGCCGTCGGCGCGCCCGAATGCCTCATCTACGAGTTCGACCTCGACGAGGGCACCATGACGGTGCGCAGCGACTACTGCGCCCCGGGCTCGGGGATCGCGCCCTACGCCGACTCCGAGGTCCAGTACCGGACCGGCGACTACCCGGGCAGCACCGAGACGCTGCTCGGCGGAGTGCCCGTGCAGGAGCTGCTCAGCGACCCCGACCTCGAGCCGGCCTCGCGGCGCTCGATGGAGCGCTGGGGCGAGAAGAGCGTGCTGAACGTGCCCTTTGCGTTCGGCGACGAGCCGCTGGGTCTGCTCGTCATCGTGGAGAACGAGACCGAGCGGCGCTTCACCACCGAAGAGGTCGAGCTCGTGCGCGGCATCGGCGAGCAGGCGGCGGCGGCCCTGCACAACGCCAAGGTCTACCGCGAGCTCGAGCAGCGCCAGCGCGAGACCGAGCTCCTGAACGAGATCGCGCGCAAGATCACCTCGAGCCTGCGCGTCGAGGACATCGCCGAGACGACCGTGGCCGAGCTGCGCCGCCTGGTGCCCTTCGACCGCGCCGCCCTGGTGCTGATCGACGACGGCCGTCTGGTCAACGTCCTCACCTCCGACGGCGACCAGCGCTTCAAGGGTCGCGGGGTCGGCGAGCTCGCCCCTGGCTTCGCCGAGCGCCTGGCCGGCGAGCAGGCGCTCGTCCTCGAACTGCCGGCCGACGCCCCCCTGCCTGCCGGCGACCCCGTCGTCGCCGGGCTGGGCTCGGCCGCCGTCGCCGCCCTGCTGGTCGAGGACAAGTTGATCGGCGCCCTCTCGCTGGGCAGCGCCCTGCCCCGCGCCTACTCGAGCGACCACCTGCGCGTGCTGCGCAGGGTCGCCACGCACCTCTCCCTCGCCCTGGGCAACGCCCGCCTCTACGACAACATCCGGCGTCTCCATCTCAACAACTTGAAGGCGCTCTCCTCGGCGCTGTCGGCCAAGGACTACTACACGCTCGGCCACGCGGCGCGCGTGGCGGCCTACATGGTGATGCTCGGCAAGGAGCTCGGCTGGCCGCACGAGACGCTGGTCCAGGCCGAGGAGGCCGCCTATCTGCACGACATCGGCAAGATCGCCATCTCCGACCGCGTGCTGCTCAAGCCGAGCCGCCTGAACAGTCGCGAGTGGGAGCTCATGCGCCAGCATCCCACCTTCAGCGCCGACATCATCGGCGCGCTCTTCGCCCCCGAGCTCGTGGCCGCCGTGCGCCACCACCACGAGCGCTGGGACGGCGGCGGCTACCCCGACGGCCTGGCCGGCGAGGCCATCCCGGCCCTCGCCCAGGCCATGTGCATCGTCGACTCCTACGACGCGATGTCGTCGTGGCGCCCCTACCGCAGCGCCATGACCTATGCAAACGCTCTGCTCGAGCTCGAACGCTGCCGCGGCTGCCAGTTCGACCCGGACATGGTCGACGCCTTCCGCCGCGTGCTGGCCGGGCTCGCCGGCGTGCACGCGCAAGCCGGCGAGATCGCCCGCCTGGCGGCGCTACGGATCGACGTCTCTCAGCACGCCCGGATCGTCGCCGCCGGGGCCGACGGCGACGAAGCCGGGGTGAGCGCCGACTACCGCGCGATCGCCGACATCCTGCGCGACGTGCGTGACGCCAACCCCCCGGCCCGGTTCCTCACCACGATCGTGGGCGGCGCCGACGGTCTCGTCATCGCCGTCGACGGCGAAGAGGAGAGCGGGCAACACTCGCCCTTTGGCGAACCGGTGCTGGTCGACGACGAGCTCCAGGCCGTGTTCGCCGGACGCGAGCTCGACATCAATGTCGTCCTCGTCGACGAGTGGGGCGCCTGGGTCTCGGGCATCGCGCCGCTGCGCGACGAGACCGGCCGCATCGTCGCCGTCGTGAACGTCGACCTGCCGGCCGACGCCTCGATCCGCCTCGAGGGCCTGCGCGGCAACCTCTCCGAGACCTTCGCCTCGCTCGTGCACTCGGCCGCCCTGCGGTTCAGCCGGGCCGAGGTCGACGCCATCACCGATGGCCTCACCGGCGTCTACAACCACCGCCATCTGCACGAGCGGCTCGCCGAAGAGGTCGAGAGCGCCGCCGAGCGCGGGACCGAGCTCACCCTGCTGTTCCTCGATCTCGACCACTTCAAGGAGTTCAACGACCGTTACGGGCACAGCGCCGGCGACGCCGCCCTGCGCGGCGTGGCGCAGATCATCGAGGGCTCCATCCGCCACGTCGACCTCGCCGCCCGCTACGGCGGCGAGGAGTTCGCCGTGATCCTGGTCGACACCGATGCCGCGGCCGGCCGACGCATCGCCGAGCGTATCCGGCGCCGCATCGCCCTCGACCGCCACGACGGCGCCGGACGGCTCTCGATCAGCATCGGCATGGCGACCTACCCGACCGACGCCGCCTCCGCCGAGGCCGTGCTCGAACGCGCCGACGCCGCCATGTACGAGGCCAAGCGCCTCGGCCGCGACCGCGTCGTGGCCCACACGACGCCGGTCTGAGAGCCACCCCCGCCCCTGGGTATCATCCTGGGGTGGCCGACGATCCCCGCCACGCCGCGAGGCGGCCGCCGCGAATGCACGCGCTTCCGTGAGCGCAGGTCGGCAACGTCGAGACGAGGGCAGGCAGATGACAGACAGAGTTCGACAGATCCTTTCCTGGTACAGCTCGGAGAGCCCGGGCATCCAGGCCAACCTCTACCGCTTCCTCATGAGCGGCCGCCTGGCCGGCACGGGCAAGATGGTCATGCTGCCGGTCGACCAGGGCTTCGAGCACGGCCCTGCCCGCAGCTTCGCGCCCAACCCCGACGGGTTCGACCCGCGCTACCACTTCCAGCTCGCCATCGACGCCGGCTGCAGCGCCTACGCGGCGCCGCTCGGTTTCATCGAGGCCGGCGCCGCCGAGTACGCCGGCCAGATCCCGCTGATCCTCAAGGCCAACAGCCACGACCTGCTCTACACCGACGTCGAGGCGCCGCTGCCGGCCGTCACGGCGAGCGTCGACGACGCCCTGCGCCTGGGCTGCGGCGCGATCGGCTTCACCATCTACCCAGCCTCCGGCGCCCGTACCGAGATGTACGAGGAGCTGCGCGAGCTGGCGGCCGAGGCCAAGTCGGTCGGCCTGGCCGTGGTCGTCTGGTCGTACCCGCGCGGTGGCGAGCTGCCCAAGGACGCCGAGACGGCGGTCGACGTGTCGGCCTACGCCGCCCAGATCGCGGCCCAGCTCGGCGCCAACATCATCAAGGTCAAGCCGCCGACCAGGGCCCCGTGGGACGCGAAGTCGGCCGAGGCCTATCAGAAGGCCGGCATCAAGGTCGACACGCTCACGGATCGCGTGCGGGCTGTGGTCCAGGGTGCCTTCGGTGGCCGCCGCATCGTCATCTTCTCAGGCGGCGAGGCCAAGGGCGTCGAGGCCGTGCTCCAGGAGAACCGCGAGTGCGCCGCCGGCGGCAGCTTCGGCACGATCATGGGGCGCAACTCGTTCCAGCGGCCCCACGACGACGCCGTCAGGCTGCTGAACGACGTGATGGACATCCACGCCGCGGCGCCGGCGCCCGGCGCGGTACGCGACACGGCGACCGCGGCCGTCTGACGCACGAGCACGCCGAGAGCGGGCGTCCGGCACGGACGGCCCGCCCTCCTCTGCGCCGCTCGGTCTCTAGCGCCGGGTCGGCCGCTCGCTCGCCAGGCCGGCCTTGAACCGCTCGACCACGCCGAGGCGCAGGTCGAGCAGGTCGGCGATGTGGCACTTGGCCTCGAGCGGGCTCGGGTCGGCGTAGTAGCTCGCCTCGGTCTCAAACACGCGGCCGAGGCGCAGCTCACCGCGCAGCTCGTGCATCGCCGTGTTGTCGGACAGGTCGCGCGCCGCGACGCCCAGTCTGTCGGCCACGTACCGCTTGGCCTGCGTGATCCTCATGCCCTTCGCCATCTGCATCCGCGCCACCAGATCTCCGGCGGCGCGCAGTCCGTTCATGCCGGAGGCGCACGAGTGGGCGACGTCCATGCCGAAGGAGTCGCCCGTGCCTGCCTACAAGCCGTCGAGACGCAGGATGTCGACGCAGGCGCGCGAGACCCGCGACACTGCGTCGATCGGCGCGAAGGCGCTCATCGGCACGCCGCCCACCCCCATGCCGACGTTCATGTGGATCGGGATCTCGGCGACCGCCATGCAGGGCTTGACGAACGTCAGGGCGCGGGCCGTGTTCCAGGCCGTCGACCTGCTGGCGTTGCTGTTCACGGCCGGTCCGAACACGGTGGCGCCGGCCAGTTGGGCCACGGCGAGCTGGCCGGCCGGCTTCAGGCCGGCCAGGCGGGTGCCGTGAAACTCGAGCCCGCCGTGCGTGCCGAGCACGATCTCTGCGGCCATGCCGACCATGATGCCCATGTCGGGATGGCGCGCACGCAGGGTCTCGACCGCCCGCAGGGCGGCCAGCAGGTCGGCGTCGCCGGCGGCGCCGGCGGTGTCGAAGTTGAGACCGTCGGCGCCGGCCTCCCAGAGCGCCTCACCGACGTAGACCATGTCGTCGACGGCCAGCTCGACGGCCTCCTCCTGGGCCGCGCGAGCCTCGTCGATCCTGAGCGCAGGCAGAAGCTGGGCCCAGTTGCCGCAGGGACCGTCGGGCTCGGAGTAGCGCCCCAGGTCGGGCTGGGCGCCGTAGTGCACCGGCACGGTGAGCCGCTCCTGAGCCTCCTTCATGTACTGCTGCTCGAAGGGAACGACCGTCTTCACGGCCTTGAACGAGTAGTCGAGGTGGAAGAGCTCGACGGTGTCGTGGGCGAGCACCTGCTCGTAGGCGTAGAGGGCATCGACGCGGCTGCCGAGCTGCGGCGTACCGGTGCCGTCCTTGGAGAGCACGACCTCGTCGCCGATGTCGACCGCCGTGAAACGCGCCTTCGAGGCGAAGATGTCGAGCAGATGATCGAGCTCGTCGGCAGAGAGCGGCGGCAGCTTGGCCCGAGCCGCGGCGGCCTGCGTGCCCTCTTCGAGCTCGGCCTTGATGGCGCCGCGGGTCGAGTCGACCAGCGTTCCGTCGCCCATGCGGGCCGGCACCTGCGGTTCCACAGAGTCACCCCCCAAATTGCTGAGCGATGCTACCGCAGCGCCACGCGGCGCGGCAAGCGACGGCTGTGCTGCGGTCCAACGGTGAGCCGACGTGTGTGTCGGTGAGCAGACGGTGAGTGACGACCGGCCGGCGGGCAGAGTCCAAGGAACGTCCTAAACGCCCTGAGGGAGGTCTCCGTGCATTCACTGCGCCAGCATAGCCGCGTGGCCCTCGTGGTCGCCCTTGCGGCATTCGTCCTGCTCCTGGCCGTGCCGGTGAGCGCCTCGGCCGCTTCGCAGCGGCTGGGCACAGGAAACGCTTCCTTTACGCTCAACCCGCTCTTCGCCACCCTGGTCGGCCTGGGGTACCCCTTCTACCCGGTCGCCCCGGGCACCATGAAGTTCAGCATCGCCACGACGCCCAAGGTGGCCATGCCGGTCACCGGCGGCGTCTGGAACAAGGCGTTCGCGCGCGGCCAGTTCGTGATGAAGGGAGGGCTCGACTACATCCACTACACGACCGGTCCGCTCACCCTCCACCAGCTCGCCGATACCGCCTGGCACGCGAACGTGAACCAGACCGCGGGCTGGACCGCGTCGACCAACGGCAGCCGCATCGTCATCCTCGATGAGGACCTCACGAACGCGCACACGACGTATCCCACGATCGGCGGACACAAGTACGTGCGCGTGAGCAACATCGCCCTCAGCTACGACGCGATGTTCCTCACTGCCTTCTTCAACACGTTCGGCCTGAACCTCGGGGTGACGGTGCCCTTCGGCACCGGCACAGTGCAGGCGCGCCTGAAGTAAGGGCGACCAAAGAACGGGGACCGGGGTGTGGCAGGACGCCACACCCCCGTCCCGGCTTGTTCTTCAGTCGAGCAGCATCCGGTCGACGGCGAGGGCCTCGCCGGCGACCTCGTGGAACTTGGCGACGAGGTCGGCGACCGTCACGCCGCGCTTCTCCTCGCGGTCGAGATCGAGGACGACGCGCCCGGCGTGCATCATGATCAGGCGGTCGCCGTGCCGCAGCGCGATCTCCATGTTGTGGGTCACCATGAGCGTGGTCAGCGCGCGCTCGCTCACGATCGCCTCGGTGAGGTCCATGATGGTGCCGGCCACCTTGGGGTCGAGCGCGGCGGTATGCTCGTCGAGGAGCAGCAGTCCCGGTTCGGCGATCGTCGCCATGAGCAGCGACATCGCCTGGCGCTGCCCGCCCGAGAGCTTGAGCACCTGCGCGCGCAGGCGGTCCTCGAGACCCATGCCGAGGCGCGAGAGCTGCACACGCATGAGCTCGCGGCGACGGTTGCTGACGCCGCGCCGCAGGCCGCTGCGCGTGGAGCGCATGAGAGCGAGCGCGAGGTTCTCTTCGATCGTCATCGACGGCGCCGTGCCGGCCCGCGGGTCCTGGAAGACGCGGCCGATCAGCCGGCTGCGCACGTGCTCTGGCCGCTTCGAGATGTCGCGGCCGCCGAGCAGCACGTGGCCGGAGCTCAGCCGGAAGGTGCCTGCGATGGCGTTGAGCATGGTCGACTTTCCCGAGCCGTTCGAGCCGATGACGGTGACGAACTGGCCGGCCGGCACCTCGAGGTCGATCTCCCGCAGGGCGACGACCTCATTGACGGTGTTCGGGAAGAACACCTTGCGGGCCGCGCGCAGCTCGAGCGTCGCGGGGGCGCTCACACCCGTACCACCTTACGACGCACCGTGGGCACCGAGAGCGCGACCACGACGAGGACCGCGGTGAGCAGCTTGAGGTCGGTCGGATTGACCCCGACACGCAGGCTCACGGCGATCAGCAGGCGATAGATGATGGAGCCGCCGATCACGCTGAACAGCAGCCAGGTGATGGTCTTCGCACCGAACACGACCTCGCCGATGATGACCCCGGCCAAGCCGGCCACGATGGTCCCGATCCCCATGCCGACGTCGGCGAAGCCCTGTTGCTGAGCCACGAGCGCGCCGCTCAGCGCCACCAGGCCGTTGGCCACGCCGAGGCCGATCACGCGCGTGAGGTCGGTGTTGGTGCCCAGGGCGCGGATCATCTGCTCGTTGTCGCCGGTGGCCTGCATGCACAGACCGAACTCGGTGTGCAGGAACCAGTCGAGCAGGAACGTGACGATGATGGCCAGCACCGCCAGCACGGCCACCAGGGTCCAGGGGGTGATGAGGATGCTCAGCAGGTGACCGATCTTGTCGAAGACCACCTGGACGCCCAGCAGGGGGATGTTGCTGCGCCCCATGACGCGCAGGTTGACCGTGTACAGGCCGGTCATCGTGAGGATACCGGCCAGCAGCTTGGGGCCGTAGTTGTTGGTATCGCTCTGGCCCGTCTTCAGCAGGATGTGCAGCACGCCGGTGACCATGCCGGCGCCGATGCCGCCGGCCACGCCGACCAGGGTCGCAAGCCAGGGCGACTGGCCGTGGACGATGAGGGTGGCGGTGACCGCCGCGCCGAGCGGCAGGCTGCCGTCGACCGTGAGGTCGGGAAAGTCGAGCACCCGGAAGGTGATGAAGACACCGAGCACCATGAAGGAGTACAGCAAGCCCTGGCCGAGCGCGCTGGTGATGACCGTCGACATCCGGCGAAGCTCCCTTGACGCGAGGAGCCGGGGTCGGCCGACCCCGGCTCCTCGGATGTTACCGGTTCACGGCGTCCGTGTCGTGCGGCGGACGCGCCGCTTCGATCCTGGCTTGCTCTAGTCCGTCACTATGACTGCGTTGTTGGCGCTCAGGCATGCGCGGCTTCGCTGCGCGCCTAGTACTTGAAGTTCGCCTTGCTGACGAGGGCGGCGGGCAGGGTGATGCCCTGTGCCGTGGCGGCCTTCTGGTTGACCGCGAGCTGCAGCTTCTGGGCGTACTCCACGGGGATGTCCTTGATGGGCGTGCCGGCCAGCACGCGAGCGGCCATCACGCCGGTCTGGTAGCCCAGGTCGTAGTAGTTGAAGCCGTAGGCTGCGGCGGCGCCAGCCTTGACGCTGTCAGTGTCGCCGGCGATGAGCGGGATGTGGTTCTGCTCGGCGACCTTGACGACGCTGGCGAGCGCGGAGACGACGGTGTTGTCGGTGAGCACGGAGAAGGCGTCGACGCGGCCGACCAGCGACTGGGCCGCCTGCTGGACCTCGGCCGACGTGCTGGCCGTGCCCGGAATGACCTTGATGCCCATCTTGGCGGCGGCCGCCGTCTCGGCCTTGACCAGGAAGACCGAGTTCGATTCGCCGGCGTTGTAGAGCGCGCCGATCGTCTTGACGTTCGGCACGACCTGCTTGATCAGGTCGAGGTGGGACTGCACGGGCAGCATGTCGCTGACGCCGGTCACGTTGGCGGCGGGCGCCTTGGGGTCGGCGACGATGCCGGCGCCGGCGGGATCGGTGACGGCGGTGAAGATGATCGGCGTCGAGGTATCGGCCTTCGCCACGGCCTGCGTCGTGGGCGTTGCCACGCCGAGGATAAGGTCGAGGTTCTCACCGGCGAACTTCTGCGCGATCTGGGCCGCCGTCGACATGTCACCCTCGGCGTTCTGGTTGTCGTAGGTGGCCTTGATGCCCTTGTCGGCCAGGGCCTGCTTGAAGCCCTTGACGGCCGCGTCGAGGGCGGGGTGGGTGACGATCTGGGTCACGCCGATGTGGTAGACCTTCGCGCTCGTGCCGGCACTGGCGCTCGACGAGGGCGAGCCGCCGCCCGAACTGCTCCCGCAGCCGGCCACCAGGATGAGGGCGGCCAGCGCGAGCGCGGCCACCCCGAGAAGCTTGGTCGTGAGACGCATACTTGCTCCTTTCGAGTCACGATCGAGCTCCGAGCGCTAGATCGAGCCTCGAATGGTATTCGTCGCGAGCGTCGCTGACAAGCCCGTAGCGCATGTTTATGCAAAGGAAAGCGGGGCGCCGGCGCGGCCGGTCGGCCGCATCGGCGCCCCGCTTTCCGGCCCTCAGGCCGTGGCGCTCGTGCTCAACGGGCGTCCGCCGTCGTCAGACGCCCGCCGCCGTCGTCACGCCGGTGCGCTCCTTGAAGCGCTCGACGCAGTTGATCGGGATGTCGAGCGTGCGCGCGATGTTGAACTTGGCCTCGATCATGCCGGCGTCCCCGGGACGCACCGCCGAGGTGTGGGGCAGCAGACCGAGCCCCTTCTCGGAACGGATCTGCTCCATGGCGATCGGGTCCGACAGGTCGCGTACGCCGCAGCCGAGCTTGTCGGCGACGTAGGCCTTTGCTTCCTTGAGACGCATTCTCCGGGTCATCTGCATGCGTGCCACGAGGTCTCCCGCGGTGCGCATCCCGCCCATGCCCGAAGCCTGCGAGTGAGCAGACTCCATGCCCATGGAATCGCCCGTACCCACCTAGTAGCCGTCGATCTTCAGGATCTCGACGAACGCCTTTGACGCCCGTGAGGTCGCGTCGGCCGGCGGATAGACGCAGGTCGGCACGCCGCCGACGCCCATGCCCACGTTGACGTGCACGGGGATCTCGGCGATCTCGGCGGCGGGCTTGATGAAGGTCATCGCCCGGGCGATGTTCCAGGCGGTCGACTTGCCGGTGTTGATGTTGACCGCGGGACCGTAGATCGAGGCCCCGGCGGCCTGCACCATGCGCACCTGGTCCTTGGGCCACATGCCGGCCAGGCGCTCGCCATCGAACTCGAGCTGGCCGTGCATGCCGAGCACGAACTCGCTCGCCATGCCGATCTCGATGCCCAGATCGGGGTAGCGCTCGCGCAGCATGCGGCAGGCGGTGAGGCCGGCGAGGAAGTCGGCGTCGCCGGCCGCGCCGGTGGTGTCCATGTCGATGCCGTCGGCGCCGGCCTCGATCATGTGATCGGCGACGAAGTTGATGTCGTTGACCAGCATGTCGCAGGCATCGAGCTGGGCGGCGCGGGCCTCGTCGACCTTCATGAGCGGCAGCAGCTCGGACCAGTTGTCGATGGGCCCGTCGGGCTTGGAGTAGCGGCCGAGGTCGGGCATCGCGCCGTACTGCACGGGGTTGGTGCAGAGCATCTGGGCGATCTTCATCGACTGGCCCTCGTGGGCCACGTTGGTCTTGACGGCCTTGTACGAGTAGTCGATCTGCCAGAGCTCGACCATGTCGATGCCGACGACCTGCTCGTAGGTCTGCAGGTCCTGCACGCGGTTCCCGATGTGCTTGGTGCCGGTGCCGTCGTTGCTCATGATGACTTCGTCGCCGATGTCGACGGCGGTGAAGCGCGCCGACGAGGCGTAGATGTCGAGCAGGTGATCGAGCTCGTCCTGCGTGAGCGGCTCGACCTTGGCCCGCTTGGCGGCGAGCTGGGTACCTTCCTCGAGATCGGCCTTGATCTCGGAACGAGTCATCTCGACGAGCGAGCCGTCACCCATGCGGGTTGCGATCCTGGGTTCCAAGCGCACCACCTCCACTGCTTAGCGTCCCACCGGTTTGCGTCGGCCCATGGTATATCGGCCCCCGCAGCGCCTGCCACCCGCCTCCCCGCGCCGCCCGCCACCCGCCTCCCCGCGCCGCCCGCCACCCGCCTCCCCGCGCCGCCCGCCACCCGCCTCCCCGCGCCGCCCGCCACCCGCC
>Ga0335071_10005353_pt1 | contig 13319 bp, 10 predicted proteins | sample Lox_Sample_15_FD_206724 | JGI IMG/M metagenome (GOLD analysis project Ga0335071, IMG submission 206724) | Soil microbial communities from Loxahatchee National Wildlife Refuge, Florida, United States - Lox_Sample_1.5 | ecosystem: Environmental > Terrestrial > Soil > Wetlands | place: USA...
GCCGCCACGGTGTTGCGCGTGTTCAGCACCATTCCGAGCGCCGACACCACCGCGGCCGCGGCGAACAGGTAGAAGAAGACCTGCGGCGCGCTCACGCGGTGCCTCCTTGGATCGCGAGCAGGACGAGCGCCGTCACCATCACGTTGGCGAGCGACAGCGGCAGCATGATCTTCCAGCACAGGTCCATCACCTGGTCGTAGCGCGGGCGCGGCAGCGTCCAGCGGATCTGCATCTGCAGCCAGATCATGGCGATCACCTTGACGAAGAAGGTGACGACGTGGAGCACCATGCAGAGCCCCGTCGCGAAGCCCTTGCCGAACACGGGCGTCACCGCGCCGATCAGGGTCTGCTGCGACAGCCATGGGATCGACCAGCCGCCGAGGAAGATCGCCGTCAGGAGGCCCGCGATCACCACGACCTCGATGAACTCGGACATGTAGAAGAGCCCGAAGCGCATGCCCGAGTACTCGAGGTGGTAGCCGGCGATGATCTCGGACTCACCCTCGGGGAGATCGAAGGGCGGGCGCTTGTTCTCGGCCATCACGCAGGTGAGGAAGAGCACGAAGCCGAGCGGCTGCAGGAAGATCCCCCAGCGCGGCAGCGTGACGTGCTGGAGAACGCCCAGATCCTGGACCCAGCCGAAGTGCTGGAGGAAGCCGAAGATCCGGAAGGTCGAGTCCTGCGCCACGGCCATGTCGGTGAGGCGCAGCGTGGCGAAGCACATGAAGATGCCGACCACCGAGAGCCCCATGGTGACCTCGTAGGAGATCACCTGCGCCGACGCGCGCAGGCTCCCGATCAACGACCAGTTGTTGTTGCTGGCCCAGCCCGCGATCACCCCGCCGTAGGCGGCGAGCGAGCTGATCGCGAAGATGAAGAGCAGCCCCCAGTCCAGGTCCGCGACCACCAGGTTCCAGGTGCTGTCGCCGAAGTGGTAGATGCCGCCGAACGGGATCACCGCGAACGATGCGATGGCCGGGATGGCGGAGATCAGCGGCGCGATCAGGTGCATCGTCCGGTTGGCGCCGAGCGGGACCACGTCCTCCTTCGAGAGCAGCTTCAGCACGTCCGCGAGCGGGTGCAGCAGGCCGAGCAGCGTGACCCCGCCGATGTCGGCGCGGTTGGCGCCGATGCGGTCCTGCATCACCGCGCTCTGCTTGCGCTCGACCCAGGTGATCACCGGGGCGAACGCCCCCACCGCCACGCCGATGATGAAGAGCGTCTTCACGATCGCGGCGAGCAGCATCTACGCCCCCGCCTTCCGGAGCGGAGTGCCCTCGGGCCCGACCGAATCGAGGTCGATCCCGGCAAAGGCCGGCGAAACCTCGGCCAGGCCCTTCGAGACGGCGCGCGCGTCGAAGGCGCCGGCGAAGCCGTCGAGGCCGAGCGCCGCGCCGAGCCGCCACAGCACCTCGCCCTCCGTGAGCGCCTCGAAGGGCGGCTCGACGGCCGGGGCCACGCGCTGCACGCGCCCCGCGTGGTTGGTGAGCGTCCCATCCTTCTCGGCGGCGTGCCGCACCGGAAGGCTCACGTGCGCCGCCGTCTCGAGCTCCGAGTGCCTCGTGTCGAGCCAGATCAGGGTGTCGAGGCCGCGCAGGAGTTCGAGGCTCCCGGGGTGCGCGGCGAGCACGTCGGACCCGAGCGCGACGAGCCCCGCGATCGCTCCGCTCCGCACGCGCTCGAGCAGGGGCGCGGCGTCGCCGAAGCCGAGCGCGCGCGCGCCCGCCGCGTTGGCCGCCTTCTCCTCCTTGACGAGGAGCGAGTCGCCGCGGCCCCGCACCACCGCGCAGCCGGCGTGCGGAGTGCCGAGCGCCGCGAGGAAGCGCCGGAGCACCAGGAGGTCCTCGTTGGTCGCGTGCGGCGAGGCCAGCGCGCCGACCGCCTCCGCGCCCTTCGCCCGCACCACGCGCGAGAGCCGCGCCGCCGCGGCCGCGAGCGCCGCCTCGAGGGGCTGCTCCTCGAGCGCGCCGCCCTCGCCGCGCACGCGCGCGCGGGTCAGCCGATCGCTCGCTCCGATCTCCTGGTACGAGAGCCGCCCCGCGTCGCAGATCCAGGTCTCGTTGACCGCGTCGTTGCGGCGCGGCAGATAGCGATACACGCGGTTGTTGGCGACGCCTAGGTAGACGTTGCAGCCGTTCGAGCAGCCAGTGCACACGCCCGGCACGTCCTCGAGGAACCAGACGCGGATCTTGAAGCGGAAGTCGCGCGTCGTGAGCGCACCGACCGGACAGATGTCGGCGACGTTCATGCTGTAGTCGTTGGCGAGCGGCGTGCCAGGGAACGTCTCGATCACCGAGTGATCGCCGCGCGCGAACACGCCGAGCTCGCCGGTCTTCGGGATCTCGCGGCAGAAGCGCACGCAGCGGCGACACAGGATGCAGCGCTCCTGGTCGAACACGATGGTGGGGCCGAGGTCGACGCGCTTCTTCAGCGCGCGTCGCGGCTCCTGCGTGCGCGCGTGCGCGATTCCGTATTCGAACGCGTAGTCCTGGAGCTTGCACTCGCCCGCCTGGTCGCAGATCGGACAGTCGAGTGGATGGTTGACCAGCAGCAGCTCCATCACGCCCTCGCGCGCGGTCTTCACCCGGTCGCTCTGCGTGTGGATCTTCATGCCGTCCTGCACCTGTGTGTTGCAGGCGATCTGCAGCTTCGGCATGCCCTCGATCTCGACCTGGCACAGCCGGCACGAGCCGTCGATCGTGAGCTTGGGATGCCAGCAGTAGTGCGGGATCTCGACGCCGTTCATGAGCACGCCGAGGTCGTCGAGCGCCTGGAGGATGGTGCGGCCCTCGGCGACCTCGAACTCGGCTCCGTCGACCGTGATCCTCGGCATCCGGTCTACAGCTCGAAGCTCTGCGGGAAGGGGCACTTCCCGTGCTTCACGTGCTCCTCGAAGTCGGCGCGGAAGTGGCGCAACAGGCCCTGGATCGGCCAGGCCGCCGCGTCGGCGAAGGCGCAGATCGTCTGCCCTTCCATCTTCCCGGCCACGTCGAGCAGGATGTCGAGGTCGGCGGGCGATCCCGCTCCGCGCTCGATGCGCTGCACGATCTTGTGGATCCAGCCGGTTCCCTCGCGGCACTGCGTGCACTGGCCGCAGGACTCGTCGCGGAAGAAGTACGCGATCACGCACGCGGTGCGCACCATGCAGGTGGTGTCGTCGAGCACCATGACTCCGCCGGTGCCCAGCATGGTCTTGCGCTCGCGCAGCGACTCGTTCGCCATCGGCACGTCGAGCTGCGAGGCCGGCAGGATCGGCATCGACATGCCGCCCGGGATCACGCCCTTGACGCGGCGTCCCTCGAGCGGCCCGCCGGCGTGCTGGAAGACGATCTCGTCGAGGCGGGTGCCGAGCGGAAGCTCATACAGGCCGGGGCGACGCACCTGGCCCGATACGCCGAACAGCGTCGTCCCGGGGCTCTTCTCGGTGCCGAAGCCGCGGAACCAGGCCGCGCCGTGGCGCAGGATGTGCGGCACGTGCGAGAAGGTCTCGACGTTGTTCACCGTGGTCGGCATGCCGAAGGCGCCGTGCTGTGCGGGGAAGGGAGGCTTCTTGCGCGGCTGGGCCTTCTTGCCCTCGAGCGACTCGAGCAGCCCGGTCTCCTCGCCCGCGATGTAGGCGCCGGCGCCGAGCATCAGCACCACGTCGTGCGAGAATTTCGAGCCGAGCAGATTCGCGCCGAGCAGGCCCGCCGCGTAGGCCTCGTCGATCGCGTGCTGCACGCAGCGCCCGGCCTGCGCGTACTCGCCGCGCACGTAGATGAAGGTCTTCTCGGCGCCGGTCGCCCAGGCTCCGATCAGGATCCCCTCGAGCATCTGGTGCGGGGCGCGCTCGAGCAGGAGGCGGTCCTTGAAGGAGCCCGGCTCGGACTCGTCGGCGTTGCACACCAGGTACTTGGGCTTGTCGCCGCCCTTGGGCATGAACGACCACTTGAGCCCGGTCGAAAAGCCGGCGCCGCCGCGGCCCTGGAGGCCGGCGTCCTTCACCAGCTCGGTCACCTGCTCGGGGGTCATCTCGGCGACCGCGCGGCGCGCCGCCTCGTAGCCGCCGCGGCGTCGATAGCCCGCGAGCGTGGCGAAGTCGTCGGCGGCGCAGTGCTCGGTCAGGTAGCTCGTCACCCAGGGAGCCGACTGCACGTCGTCACCGAAGCGCGTCGAGGATCTGCTTCGCCTTCGCGGCGTCGAGATCCTCGTGATAGACGTCGTCGACGCGCATCATCGGCGCCCACGCGCAGGCGCCGAGACACTCCTCGTGTCCGAGCGTGATGCGGCCGTCGGCGCTGGTCCCTCCCGCCTCCACCCCGAGGTGGTGCTCGAGCTCGCGCAGGAGCTCGCGCGCGCCGCGCAGCGAGCACGGCAGGTTGGTGCACACCCGCACCTGATGGCGACCCTGCGGGCGATCGAAGAACATGTTGTAGAAGCTCACCACCTCCATCACCTCGACGGGATGGAGGTCGAAGAGCGCGGCGATCTCGGCGGCGGTGTCCGGTGCGATGTGGCCGAGGTCCTTCTGGACCAGGTGCAGCGCGCTGAGCAGCGCGCCGCGGCGGCGCGGGTACTTGGCCGCCTCGGCGTCGATGCGCGCCCGCGTCTCGGCGGAGATCACCATTCGAGCGCGCCCTTGAGCCACACGTAGGCGAGGCCGGCTGCGAGCACCGCGACGAAGGTCGCCATCTCGACGAAGCCGAACCAGCCCAGCTCGCGGAAGAGCGCGCCCCACGGGTAGAGAAACACCGCCTCGACGTCGAACAGGATGAAGAGCATCGCAACGATGTAGAACTTCACCGAGTACCGCTGGTGCGGGGAGACGATGGGCTTCTCGCCGCACTCGAAGGGCTCGAGCTTCTCGGTGAAGCGCCGCCGTGGCCCGAGCACGAGGTGGACGCCGAGCAGCGCGCTGGCGAGGACCGTCGACACCAGGAGGATCACGACGGCGCCGGTGTACTCGGCGAGCATGCTTCCTCTCCCGGTCGGACCCCGATCGAGCGGACCTCGATCGGGCGCGATCGGCAAGCGGGCCGGAATTCCAGCGGAAAGGCGCGCGGAAGCTAGCCGTGGCCCGAGGGGGAGTCAACGCGATTTCGGCACGCTGCCGGCTCGGTGTTGCATGATAGAGTCGGGAGCATGGGCGTCCGGATCGGCGTGCTCGGTGCCGGAAGCTTCGGCAGCTGTCTCGCGATCCTGTGCGCCGACCGGGGCCACGACGTCGCGCTGTGGGCGCGCGACCCGGTGCTCGCGGCGGCGCTGGCGCGCGATCGGCGCAACCCCCGCTACCTGAAGGAGGTCGAGCTCCCGCGCTCGATCCGCGTCACCTCGGAGCTGCCCGAGGCCCTGGCGGACCGCGAGATGGTGATCCTCTCCGTCCCGAGCCACGCGGTGCGCGAGGTGATGGCACGCGCCGCGCTCGTCGTCCCCGCCGAGGCGCTGCTGGTCTCCACGGTGAAGGGCCTCGAGCTCGGGACGGGCAAGACGATGAACGCGGTGCTCGAGGAGGTGCTGCCCGAGGTGCACCACCCGCGGCTCACCTACCTCTCGGGGCCCTCCTTCGCCCACGAGATCGCCCGCCACAAGGCCACCGTGGTCACCATCGCATGCCGCGAGGAGGCGTACGCCATCGCGGTGCAGAGCCATCTCTCCTCCCCGTGGTTCCGGTGCTACTCGGACACCGACGTGATCGGGGTCGAGCTGGGCGGCGCGCTCAAGAACGTGATCGCGATCGCCACTGGGATCTCGGACGGCCTCGGATTCGGCGACAACGCCCGCGCGGCCACGATGACGCGTGGGCTCGCCGAGATCCGGCGGCTCGGCACCCGGCTCGGCGCCAACCCGCTCACCTTCCTCGGGCTCGCGGGCATGGGCGACCTGGTGCTCACCTGCACCGGCGACCTCTCGCGCAACCGGCGCGTGGGCATCGGGCTCGGGCAGGGCCGCAAGCTGCCCGAGATCCTCACCGAGATCGGCGAGGTCGCCGAGGGCGTGCGCACCACCTACGCGGCGTGCGAGCTGGCCGCGCGCCTCGGTGTCGACATGCCGATCGCGCAAGGCGTCCGAGCGCTCCTCGAGGGCGAGGTGGACCCCCGTGCCGGCGCGGTCCAGCTCCTGACCCGCCAGCTCCGCAGCGAGAAGGATTAGCGAACGCGTTCTCTTTCTCCTGCGGCCGTCCGCGGCGGCTCGCTCGCTGGATTCTCGCATGCTATTGTCGAAAACGAATTTCATTTTCAACCGAGGCGGGCGTGTCTGCAGCCGGATCGCGTCGGACCCTCGCTCTCCTCGGCGCCGCCCTCGCGGTCGCCGCCGCAGCACACGCCACGGGGGCCGAGCCTCCCGGCGCCGACGACGCGCAGCGCGCCATCCACCTGCTCGACTACGTCGCGGTCGACTACGCCGGGGCAGTTCGCGACGGCGCCGTCACCAGCGAGACCGAGTACGCCGAGCAGCTCGAGTTCGCGGAGAGGCTCCACGGGCACTTCGAGAAGCTGGGGATCGCCCCGTCGGATCCGCTCGCCCGCTCGCTCGCCGAGCTCGACACCGCCCTGCACGCCCGCGCGCCGGCCGACGACGTCGCCCGCCGCGCACGTGCGCTCGGGGTCGCGCTGCGCGACCGCTTCCCGGTCCCCTCCGTGCCCCCGCGGCTGCCGTCCATCGAGGCTGGCCGCAAGCTCTACACCGAGACGTGTGCGCCGTGCCACGGTGCGACGGGGCGCGGCGACGGCCCTGCCGCGGCCGGCCTCGACCCGCGGCCTGCCGACCTCGCCAATCCGGACCGCATGCGCAGGCTCTCACCCTTCGCGCTCTACGGCACCATCAGCCTCGGCGTCGAGGGGACCGCGATGGCGCCCTTCGCCCCGCGCTTCGACGACGCGGAGCGCTGGGACCTCGCCTTCTACGTGGGCTCGCTGGCCCTCGACCCCGACCAGGTCGCGCGCGGCCGGCGGCTCGCGGCGGACGCCGCCGCGCATCCCGCGCTCGCCGTCCCCGACCTCGAGACGCTCGCGCATCGCGCGGAGTCCGAGGTCGAGGAGCCGGATGCAGCGGCGCTGCTCACCTGGCTGCGCGCGCATCCCGAGGAGCTCGGGCGGAGCGAGCTCTCGCTCGCGTCGGCGCGCAGCCAGCTCGACGCGTCGTGGGCCGCGCTCGCGGCCGGCCAACGGGCGCACGCCGTCGATCTCGCCGTCTCCGCCTACCTGGACGGCTTCGAGCCGGTCGAGCCCGCGCTCGGCGCGGTCGATCCCGCGATGCGCAGCTCGGTCGAGCAGGCGTTCCAGCGCTATCGATCCGCGCTGCAGGGAGACCGCCCGGCCGCGGAGATCGAGCCGCTCTACGCGGGCCTGCGCCAGGACCTCGCGCGCGTCGAGGAGCGCCTCGAGGGCGGCCGCCTCGGCCCCACCGGGGCCTTCGTTGCCTCGCTCACGATCCTGGCGCGCGAGGGGCTGGAGGCGGTGCTCCTCGTGGTGGCGCTCGCGACCGTGGTCGCCCGGGCCGGCCGACGCGACGCGCTCCGCTGGATCCACAGCGGCTGGGTGGCGGCGCTCTTCGCCGGTGCGGCGACGTGGTGGGCAGCGGGGCGGCTGGTCGAGATCAGCGGCGCGAGCCGGGAGGTGGTCGAGGGCCTCTCCGCGCTCGGCGCCACCGCCATCCTTTTCTACGTGAGCTACTGGCTGGTCTCCAAGGCCGAGGCCGCGCGCTGGCAGGCGTTCCTGGACGGCCGCATGAAGACGGCGCTCTCGCGCGGCTCGCTCGGGATGCTGGCGATGGTCTCCTTCGTCGCCGTCTATCGCGAGTGCTTCGAGACGGTCCTGTTCTACGAAGCCCTCGCCTCCGAGGCGGGGCCGGGCGGGTCGCACGCGATCGCGGCCGGCGTCGGAGCGGGCGCGGCCCTGCTCGGGGTCCTCGCGCTCGGTGTGTTCCGCTTCGGCCAGCGCCTTCCGATGCGGCGCTTCTTCGCGGTGAGCTCGCTCTTCCTCTACGCGCTCGCGGTGGTCATGGCGGGGCACGGGGTCGCCGCCCTTCAGGAGGCGGGCTGGCTCCCGGCGACATCGCTACCGTTCGTGCGGCTCGAGTGGCTCGGCATCTACCCGACCGCCGAGGGCCTCGGGCTGCAGGGCGCCCTCGCGCTGGCCGCGCTCCTCGCGCTGCCGCGACGCGCGAGCGGGTCCAAGCAGGAGCAGGCCGCCGGAGGGTGAGCGCGATGCGAACGTTCGAGGTCCCGCTCCACCGGTCTCGGATCCGGGGGATCGCGGTGCTCGTGGCCGCGCTCGCTGCGCTCGCGTGCGCGCCGACCTACGTGCGCACGCCGGTCTTCAAGCAGGACCGCACCGAGATCTACCTGCGCCACGTCGCGAAGGGCGGGACGCCGGTCGACCGCAGCTTCTCGCATCCGGTCTCGATCTCGCCGGTGCGTCTCACCAACATCCTGGCGCGCATCGAGGTGCGCGGAAGCGGCGACAAGGATCAGCGCAAGCCGGCGATCCCCACCGGCGTCCTCTATGCGATCGGAGAGGGCGCCTCGCAGGCACTGGCCAAGGCGAACTCCTCGCAGGAGGTCGTCGTGATGGCGATCGAGCGCAAGAGGAGCCTCGGGATCTTCACCACCGAGTACGCCACCACGCTGCTGATCTGGGCACAGGACGACAAGCTCTTCATCCAGATGGACAAGCTCGACGAGCCGATCTCGAAGGACCCGAACGACAAGCTGGCCGAGCCGAGCGAGCACCCCACCAACATGAAGAAGCTCCGCGTACTCGCGGGCGATGGGCTGGTGCCGCAGACCCCGCTGCTCATCGCAGCGACCTGGCGCGACGACATCTTCCGCGACTCGGCGGTGCGCATGCGCGCCGGCGGCGAGGTCATCCGGCGCACGATCCTGATGGAGACACCGAGCGACTCGGAGGCGAAGCCCGCGTCGGGGCCCGCGCCGCCCGAGAGCCTGTCGCCCGAGGCGCTGCGCGCGCTCGCCGATCTCGAGGAGACCCGCCGCCGCGGCGACCTCACCGAAGCCGAGTACCAGAGCCGGCGCAAGGCGATCCTCTCCGGCCAGATCCCCGCGGCGAGCGCGCCGGCCTCTGGCGCGCCGGCGGACGCCTCCCGGCCAGCGCCGCAGGCAAGCCCCAGCACCCAGGCGGCCCCCACCTCGCAGGCGAAATAGCCGGCTCGCGCCGCGGCCCGGCGGGCCGCGGCGCGCTGCCTTACCCTGTCGCGCTCTCCGGCCGCCCGGCGAGCGGAGGTCGGGATGCTCGTCCTGCTCGAGATCGCCGTCGTGGCGCTGGCGGCGATCGCGATCGCCCGCTGGGTCGGCCCGCCGTGGCGCAAGCGCCTGCTCGACGCGCTCAAGGCCTACGTCACGGTGCGCGCCTTCTGGCTCCTCCTGGCGCACCCGGTCGCGATCGAGCCCGGGCAGATTGCCGCGCTGCACCTGGCCGGGCAGGTGCCCCCCGGCGCCACGCACGTCGCGGCGTGGCGCCTCGTGGTCGCGCAGCTCGGCCAGATCGACGCGCGCACCTTCTGGATCTGCATCGGGCTGGCCGCCGGGGTCAAGTTCGTCGGCATCCTGGCCTCGATGCTGCGCTGGCAGCTCCTGCTGCGCGGCCAGTCGATCGAGCTGCCCTTCCGACACATCTTCGGGTCGTTCCTGATCGGCCGCTTCATCGGCACCTTCCTGCCGGGCACCGTCGGCCTCGACGGCTACAAGCTCTACGACGCCGCGCGCTTCAGCGGCCGCACCGTCGAGGTGACGGCGACCACGGCGATCGAGAAGGTGCTCGGGACCTTCGGCATCTTCCTTTCCTTCCTGGTCGCGCTGCCGTTCGGCATCCAGATCTTCGGCGAGCGCGGGCCGCTGGTCGCCGCGGTGACCGTACCGCTGGCGAGCGGCCTGATTGCTGCCCTCCTGCTGGTCCTGTGGTTCCCGGGGCTGGTGCAGTGGCTGCTCGAGCACCTGCCGATCCCCGGTCGGGCGCGGCTGCACGGCGTGGTGATGCGCATCTCGCGCGCGGCCGCCGCCTATCGCGACAAGAAGGCGCTCGTGCTCGTGGCGCTCGCGCTGTCCTTCGTCGTGCACTTCACGACCGCGGCGCTCTACTACTTCACGGCGCTGGCCAGCGGCGCCGCGAACGCCGAGTTCTGGCCGATCGTGTTCGGCTCCTCGATCCAGATCTTCGCGACGGTGGTGAGCCCCTTCACGATCGCGGGCGAGGGAATCCGCGAGGCCGCGCAGTACGTGCTGCTGCACAAGCAGATCGGGGCCGCCGCCTCGATCGTGTCGGCCGCGCTCGGCTTCTGGGCGGCCGAGGCGCTGACGCTCTTCGGCGGCGTCTTCTGGTGGCTGCGCCCGGCCGACTACCACCCGGCGTACTGCAGGGTCGGCGGCGTGCAAGTCGACTGGGCCGAGGCCGCGCGCGCCGCCGTCTCTCTCGAGGGCGACGGCGAGGGCGGCGGCCGCGCGGAAGCCGGCGGCGACGTCCCGCCGCTCGCCGCGCGTGTGCGGATCGCGGCCGCCGCGGGCCTCGCCGCAGGGATGCTCGCCGGCCTCGCGATCGGCGCCGTCGAGACCGCGGTGATCGCACGAGAGGGCCTGGGCTCCGACGCACAGGTCGTCTGGTACGGCCCGCTCGCCTACGCGCTCGCGCTGGGCGTCGCGGGCCTGTTCGCCGGCGCCGCGCTCGGCGTGCTGCCGATGGAGCGGCGCGAGATCCGCGGCTGGACCGCGAGCCTCGTCGCGATCGGGCTCGGCGTGCTGCCTGCCCTCGCGATCGCGCTCTTCCGCGTGCGCCGCGACGTCTTCCACGAGCAGATGCCGCCGCTCCCCGTGCTGGCGCTCCTGCTCGGGGGCTTCGGCGCGCTCGCGCTCGCCCTGTTCCTGCTCGGGCCGCGCTGGCTCGGCGGGCGCGCCGTGCGCGTCGCGCCCGCGCTCGGCGCGGCGGCGCTCGCCGCGATCGGCGGCGCCTTCGCGGCGCACGCGCTGCGCCCCCCGCCCGGGCCGCCGGCCGCGCCGCCGCCGGTGCCCGCCGCGCTCGCCGATCGCCCGAACGTCGTGCTGATCGTGATCGACACGCTGCGCGCCGACGAGCTCTCCTGCTACGGCGGCCCGGTCGACACGCCGAACCTCTGTGGTATCACGGCCGACGGCGGCACCCGCTTCACCGCCTTCTCGCAGGCCTCCTGGACCAAGCCCTCGTTCGCCTCGATCCTCACCTCGACGCTCCCCTCGACGCACGGAACGATGTCCAAGACCGCCGTCCTGCCCGCGTCGCTCGAGCTGATCTCGGAGGTGCTGAAGGAGCGCGGCTACACGACCGGCGGCATCGTCGCCAACATCAACCTGGCGCCGAGCTTCGGCTTCGACCAGGGCTACGACGAGTACACGTACCTGGCTCCCGACTACCTCTTCGGCGCCGACGAGTCGTCGTCGCGACTGATCCTCTACCAGATCGCGCGCAAGGTCGTGCTGGGCGCCAAGGGAGGCCATCGGGTCAGCGACTACTACCAGGATGCCGAGACGGTGAACCGCACCGCCTTCGACTGGTTCGACCGCCACCGCGCCTCGCGCTTCTTCCTGCTCCTGCACTACATGGACGTGCACGATCCCTACTTCAAGCACCCGTACGACGGCACGGCGATCGCGCGGGTCGAGAACGAGAAGCCCGACCCCTCGCTGGCGCCGCGCATGCACGAGCTCTACCGGGGTGCGATCCGCTTCGTCGACGGCCGCTTCGGCGAGCTGGTCGCGCACCTGCGCCAGCTCGGCCTCTGGGACGACGCGCTCGTGGTCGTGGCCGCCGACCACGGCGAGGAGTTCCAGGACCACGGCGGCTTCTGGCACGGCACCACGCTCTACGACGAGCAGATCCACGTGCCGCTCCTGGTGCACTGGCCGAAGGGCCACAGCGAGGGGCCGCCGGTCGTCGACGACCACCTGGTCCGCCTCATCGACATCGCGCCCACGCTCGCGGCGCGCGGGGGCGCCGAGGTGCCGCGCAGCATGCAGGGCACCGACCTCGTGCGGCCGCTCGCCGTGCGCTCCGAGGCCGAGCGCACGGCCTACGCAGAAGAGGATCACGAGGGCAACGTCCTCACCGCGATCCGCACCCCCGATTGGAAGCTGATCGAGGCGAACCGCGGCAATCCGCGCGGGCTCCCGCCAGTCGAGCTCTTCGCGATCGACCGCGATCCCGGCGAGAGGCAGAACGTCGAGGCCTCGCAGGCCGAGCGCGTGGCGGAGCTGCGGCGCCAGGCGCAGGCGCAGCGCCAGCTCGCTGCGAGCCGCGCCGGGCCTGCCGCCGCGCAGGCGAAGCTCAGCAAGGAAGAGTGCGAGCGCCTGCGCGTCCTCGGCTACGTGAAGAGCTGCGATCAGGTGAATTGAAGGCTCACGACGCGGTGCGCCGCGGTGATCCGTCCGGAAGCTCGCGGGCACCCGCTGTGGTCCAGACGTGTACGCGGCCCGATTCCAGCAGCACCACATCGACGAGCCCGGCATAGACTGCGTCGAGGAGCGCGCAGACCGCAGCGGGCTTCGGACAGCCGAGGGCGACGTCCAGCTCGAGCTTCGCGGCGGCGCGCAGCCGATCGGGCGTCGCTTCGCCGGCGCCGCGCTCGAAGCCCACCGTCGCGCGGTGGAGCGCCCAGCGCCAAGCGGCCTCGCGGCCTGCCTCCTTGCGCGTCAGCGACAAGGATCCTCCTCCGGCCGGTCCTCCGGAAGCGTGCTCCCGGCCGCGAGGCTCGGACCGTCGAGGGGCTCGCGCAGCCTCACGACGCCGTCCCCAGCTCCGATCCCCCGCAGATCGAGAGGTCGAAGTCGCCGGACTTCCGCACCATGCGCTGCACGTAGTCGCGGCCCAGGAGCCGGCGCCACCCCCGGCGCCGCGGCCGTCCGATCAGGACGTGAGCCACCGCGTGCGAGCGGGCGAAGTCCAGCAACGTGGTGACGACGTCCTTGCCGTGCAGCCGGACGACCTCGGCGCCGAGCTCGCTCGCCTTGCGGATGTTCGCGAGCAGCGTGCGCTGGCTGCCGGAATCGATCCGGTCCGGGGACTCGCTCGGCGCCTCCACGTACACCACGTACCAGTCGGTGTTGAGGCGACCCGCAAGGCGCGAGCCACGCCGCAAGAGCGCCGCCGCCGCGGGCGATTTCGACGAGATGCACACCATCACCCGCTCGCTGCCGCGCCGCGGCGCACCCGCCTCGCCGTTCGCCGCGCCTCCCTTGGCGAGGGCGGCCCGACCCAGACTCTCGGCCACCTCGCGCAGCGCGAGCTCGCGGAGCGTCGAGAGCTTGTCCTCCTGGAAGAAGTTCTCGAGCGCGCGCGTCACCTTCTGCGGCGCATAGA
>Ga0335071_10005354_pt1 | contig 13316 bp, 7 predicted proteins | sample Lox_Sample_15_FD_206724 | JGI IMG/M metagenome (GOLD analysis project Ga0335071, IMG submission 206724) | Soil microbial communities from Loxahatchee National Wildlife Refuge, Florida, United States - Lox_Sample_1.5 | ecosystem: Environmental > Terrestrial > Soil > Wetlands | place: USA: Florida...
CGTTTCCGGGCACGGCGATTCGCTGCAACGTGACGGCATGACCGCGCCTCACCGGGGTGAGTACGGCATGGGTGGATGGGTCGACCCAGAAGTCTCACGACCGGCCACGACTGGGCACCGCCACCGCGCGCCAGCTGGCTAGCGCGCCTTCCGCTGAGACAATTAACTTGACCGATGCGGCTTCGCCGTTCTATCAGACAACTCGACGATGCGAAGCGAACAGCCGATGCAATGGCGGCGATCGGCTAGACCGTACGCGATCTTCTGGTTGGACCAAGTCGATATCGTCGTCTGGCGTGATGCAGCCAAGGAGTTCGCTGCTCAACGCAATTGCCTTTCGCGATGAAACTCAGATGCCAAACCGACTGAGGAATAGACAACAGCTTTGGAGAAAGCGGCGTGAAGTGACATGCTAGCCGGTCGCCGATTAGCCTTTTTGGAGTGACGATCCCCGACCCGCCTGGTGGGACGCGGTGGATGCCATCCACAGATGCGACCCAGCGACCGTCCCGCAACCGCGCCGCTGTGGTCCTGGCGACCATCGGCGTGCTGACAGCAGTTACCGCACTCGTAATCGGCGTCATCGACCTCAATCGGCCGGCTAGCGTAGGGGTGGTACCAGGGCCCACCGCGTCGACGCCAGTAGCATCGCCGAGTTTCACAGCCGCTGATGAAGCAGCGGCCAAGAGCCGCGTGTGTTCGACTTTCGAGAAAGTAAGCAAAGCGGTCAAAGTGGCGACTTCAGCGCCAAATGGAGCTGAACCCGTCGCCGCTTCGGTGAACGCCCGCGCCGCTCTAGTTGGCGGCGCGCTTGCGCTGTCTAGAGCAGTAGCACCCGCGACCCCCACAGACGTGGCGAGACAGGCTGGGAGTCTGGTCGATGCCTACATGGATTATGTCGTAACTGTGTTTGCAGAAGAGAGGGCCGACGGTACCGCTGTGGAAAATGCGACGAACGCGCTACGCCAAGCGTGCGCTTAGAGCGTTTTAACGCCGTCAGTGCAACAGCGTAAGGGAGTGAGACAAGGCAGCGGCCTGCATTCGATTGCCGCCAGCTGTCGGCATCTCAACATTTTCGGGCAGGTGCGTGAACGGGGAACGCCTCGAATAAAATCGGCCTCTGTTAGGAGTGGGTGTGGGTTCAGACTTGCCCGGCGGGAAGTACACGGTGCCCCTCATCGGTGCCTGGTGGCCGCAACCGTCAACGACGCTTAGAACCGGTGTTGCACATTGGAGGGCACAACAGCAGCAGCAGGAACGATACGCGCAGGATCTGCATGGCCAGTGGACACGACTGGCTGCCCATAACCAAGGGCACACCGTGGATGATCTCCTCTCCCGCTTACAGCAGGGCGAGAAACACCATCTTGATTTGGCCGAGAAATACGAGGCGAAAGCCGGCGCCTTTGAAAAAGGCGTGGATGCAATCGACAGTTTACGAGAGGGCCTTCGCGGTATCGCTGATGACTACAATCAGCGGATCGCCAATGTTGAAAACTCGAAGGAACTGGCACCCATAAAGGCTGCTGAAATTGAAAAGCTAATTACTGAAGCCAACGGGTTCGCCGCACATAAGTCTGCGGCCGCGGTTGCGGCAATCACGGATGCCGTGCAGAGGATATTCACTGCCGAGGGGCTATCGATCCCGCAGGATTTGCTCAAAAGCGAGGGCCCAAGCGCCGCAACGAACGCACCAAATTCGCGCAACCCTGGCGATAACGCTCTGGGCGGCTTAGCTCTCGGGAGCCAGGGGAACGGGCCCGGTGTTGGTGGAGGGCCAAGCGGCAACGGCGGCACCGGTCATGCACTCGGTAACCGCGGCCAAGGATCCGGTGTCATTGCCGCTGGCACTGGAATTGGGGGGTCCACTGTTGGATCGAATCTCGGTGGCCAAGGGGAAGGATCTGGTCTCGCTGGCGCTAACACGCCGACCGCCGCGCCAGTCGGTGGTGGTGGTGGCCATTTGCCAGGCGCTCCCGCAGTGAATTCGCCACTACCCGGGGGACCCGGACTCTCACCGCCGGCCGCTCTGGGCGGAGTTTCACCGAACCAGCTCGGTAACTCATTCGCCCAAGGAATGATGACAGGCCAGCCGGTAGTGGCCGATGCTCATAGCTTTTCCGAGGGGCTGGCCAACGCAGCTGCCTCGGCGTCGGCGTCACCGCAGCAAACGCCGGTCGTGCCACCGGCATCTGCTCCGGCGATCGGTGCTGGTGGCGTCGATTCCGCCGCTGTAGACCACGGCTCTGGCGCACAGGTCTCCGTCGGCTCCGGTGTACCGACCGCATCCACGGGTGGCGCGATACCGGTCGCCGCGGCGATGCCCGTGTCGACCCCGATAAGTCCGGCAGCCGGCACCCCGTCCATCCCCGCGGGCCCGTTGCCCGCTTACGGCTCCGATCTGCGTCCTCCCGTCGTCGCCCCGCCGTCGGTGTCGGCGCCGACCACCCCAGTGTCTGGTGCACCAGTAGCACCGTCACCGTCAACGTCGCCCGCAGCCGGAAGCCCGTTGATGTCGACGGTCCAACGCACCGCCGCTGGCCAGGCTGGCGCAAGTGCGGCGACTCCCGCGAGCACATCGGCGTTGGCGGCGACGACCGGCGCCATGGCTGGGGACGTTTCGAGCCGGACCGCTGAACAGCAGAGGCTCCAGCGCCTCGTCGACGCCGTAGCTCGGCAGGCTCCGGCCCTGTCCTGGGCCGCTGGCCTGCGTGACGACGGCACAACGCTATTGGTGAGCAACATCGGGTGCGGCTGGATCCCGCCGAACGTGAAGATCCCCGTCGGGGTTAACCGACTGCTGGAGCCGGCGCTCCGCCGGACAGACGCGAGCGCGGTCGATCTGCTGGGTGTCGTCACTGCTGCAGCGGTGCACAAACCCGATGGATTCATCAGCAAGCCGGGACCCGACGATCCAGCCCTTACTGGCGACCGCGTGGCGCGCGCGGGGCCAGAGGTGTGTGAGCTCGGCCCCGCGCTGGTGGAGGCCGTACGGCGACGTGACGGCCTGCCGCGGATCGCCCAGACTCTCGCGCGAGCCGCGACCCGAGCAACCGGAGTCACCGAGAACGAGATCGACGTGTTGCAGCATGAGCAGCAGGTCGCCTGCCAGAAGGCGCTAGAGGACCCGCACGACTTGTCACGGGCGGCCGACTGGATGCTCCTAGCGGCGATCCATGCCCTTATCGAAGGACATGAATTCCTCGCGCACTACCACGTGGCTTGGTACGAAGCGATTTCGGCAAAATCGCGGTGACTACAAACAAAGCGACTGGCGCTCTACCATTCGATCCACGAGGACATGACTTGAGTGCTGCGGCAGATTGACTAGCCAGCGACACGTGAGGTTTGAGGTGCTTGCATGACGACGGGCGGGGGCCCCATAAAGGTGAGCCCAGCGGACTTCGCTGGGATCGCCGGGGCGCCACAGTCACCACCGCCAATAATGCCGAACGGTCTGCCGCCGGGAACCGGTGCACCCGCTGATGTCGCCCAAGCCGCCCTCGCTGCCGCCGGCAATCTCGGTGTGCCCGCCGACCAGGCTGCTAGCGTTCAGGGCGACACGGATCGTCGGGCGCACGCGCTCGACGCCGCCCAGAAGTTCCCGGCGAACGAGGCCGAATCCTCGCAGCAGTTCCAGCAGCTGACGCAGATGGTCCAGCAAATGGCGTCAGGCATCGCGGGCGCGATCAGCGGGGCGCTCGGCGGCGTCATGCAGCCGCTCACCCAGGTTCCGCAGCAGGCGATGCAGGCCGCCGAGAGTGCTATCCAGCCGCTGATGGGAGCGGCGAAGGGCGGCGGAGCGGCGGAAGCTGCCCTGACCGGCATGTCGGGTGAGGGGGCCGTGCTGGACGGTGCCACCGAGGGCGGGGGCGAGTCCGGCGGCGGCAGCAGCACCGGTGCTGGCGGTGGCACGACGCCGACCGGCTATCTGGGCCCGCCGCCCGTGCCGTCGTCGTCGCCTCCAACGACACCCGCGGGGGCGGCGATGAAACCGGTAGCCGTGACACAGACCGGTGGGACGCCGACGCCCACGGGCCCGATGGGCATGACTGGCATGCCGATGATGCCCGGTGCCATGGGTGCCGGCGCTGAAAGCGGCAATAAGGACAAGCCGGCCGAAAAGCGGGTGACCGTCCCGGGTATCCCCAACGGCCAGCCGGTCAAAGGCCGACTGACCGCACCGCCAAGCGTTCCGGTCGCGAAATCTGAGGGCAAACCGCCCGTCGTCGCCAGGCCGAACCGGCGGATCGTGATCGTGCCTACGGACGAAGAGCCGCCGCAGGAGTAGCCGCCACGCCCGACCTACGTGAAGCGATCAGGGCACCGTCGGCCACAGAAAATGGAGATTTTAGGCCGCTGCGCGCCGAATCGTATCCGGGATCTAATTCGCTCGATCCGCGCGAGGGAGGCCAATGATCGCCGCTAACACTGCTTTCGAAGTGAGTGGTCCGGCGGTGCCTGAGGCAGTAATGTCATCGCCGTGTGGCCATTATCGAAGCGCCGCCGGGTTTTGGGTTCGCTGAGGTTGGCGTGGGCGACATAAGTGCTACCGAAAACCTCTGGGGCACAGCGGCTATTGCAGGATTTGCGAACGTGCTGCGGATTCAGATGTCGACCAATCGACGCCCGGCTGCCATTTGTGCCGAAAGTTATGGGAGTTGTGCCTGAGGTGTCCGGAGCGGATGCAGTGCGCCCGGACGCGGGGTCGGATAAGGCATTAGTCGACCAGGTTCTGGCCGATTTGAAGACGAATTTCGAGAAGTGGGAGGCGGTTCTGGCCGCCCAGGAGTCGGTGACCTTTACCGCCGACGTGGGTGACGTTTATGCGGTGTGCAATTCTGACGGCCGGCTCACTGGCCTGTCCTTGGCCCCGCATGTGATGGCGTCGTACACCTGCCGGGAGCTGATGGATCGGCTCAATATGGTGTTCGAGGCATTGCGTGAAGAAGCGCAGGCTGATTTCGATCAGAATTACGGTGGGGGAATCGTTGAGTGATCCCGTGACGATGCGGGCGCTGGCGGCCTTGTCACGTGGCCACAGCCTTTTCGTCGGTCCGGTCGCCGGCGACGGTGTCGGCGACGTCTCCGCACGGGTACACGCGCGCGCCGACGGGATGCGACGGCCGGTGCACGCAACCGGGTGGCCGACAAGGGCGGCGGCCCGGTCGCGGACCTCTGCAGAAAGCCTTCGCCGGCTGGCCGAGACCGACGGGGCTTTGGGCGGCATCCTGGCGAGAGCGCGGGCCGACCGCGCGGATGCGAGGGCCGCGACGCGAGTGAACCTGGACGCCGCGGTAACCGATGCCATGCCCGCAGCCGATACGCCGATGGGCCGACGCGAGGCGATGGCTCGAATGGCTGCGCGGTTGCGCACGCAGCACGGCCACATCGTGCGATCGCACGCACGGGCGAGGCTATTAGCGCTGCGGCTGCGGCGACTGCGCTACCTACGCTCACACCCCTTCGCGGGGCGCGGCCACGTCAGAGGCGGAAGCACCGCGGTTCGGGCAGCGATCCGTAAAGCCCTGGATATCAAGGGCATTCAGGACCCCGCCGCGCGCGCCCGGTGGGAGCGCGGCATGGACCTGGCGGCCCGCCGCGAGTCGAACTACGACGCATACGCCGAAAACGATTGGGACTTCAACGCTGCCAGAGGCACTCCAAGTAGGGGGGCCTGGCAGTTCATCGGTCCGACGTTCGCCACCTATCATGAGCCGGGCACATCGGCGAACATTCATGACCTGGTAGCCCAGGCATGCGCCTTCATCAACTACGCCCGGGCTCGCTACGGCGTCGCCACCGATGCGTCGGATCTGGCCGATCGAATCCAGCAGGCCGATCCACGCCGCGGACCGAGGGGTTATTGACCAATGCCACTGAGTTTGTCCAACCGCGATCAGAATTCGGGCCATCTGTTTTACAACCGGCGGCTCCGGGCGGCGACGACCCGCTTCTCGGTGCGAATGAAACACGACGACCGCAAACAGACCGCGGCCTTAGCCCTGTCGGTGGTATTGGTCGCGATCGCCTCGGGCTGGATGGTGCTGTTGAATGTGCTCAAACCCAGTGGTGTGGTTGGGGATTCGGCGATCATCGGAGATCGCGAGTCAGGCGCGATTTACGCGCGCATCGACGGCCGCCTGTATCCGGCTCTGAATCTGACTTCTGCGCGGCTGGCAACGGGCACCGCCGGGCAGCCAACCTGGGTGAAGCCGCCCGAGATCGCCAAGTATCCAACCGGCCCGCTGGTCGGCATTCCGGGTGCGCCGGCAGCGATGCCGGTCAACCGGGGCGCCGCGTCGGCATGGGCAGTGTGCGACACGGCGGGCAGGCCGCGCACCGCGGACAAGCCGGTGGTGACTTCCATTGCGGGCCAGCTCATAGGCGGCCGAGCGATGCCGATGGCCAAGGACGCCGGGCTGCTGGTGACGTTTGAGGGCGCCACTTATGTGATATGGGGCGGCAAGCGTTCCCAGGTCGATCCCACTGACCGTGCGGTGACCTTGAGCCTGGGGCTCGACCCGGGAGTGACGGTGCCAGTGGAGATTTCGCGGGCTCTCTTCGACGGGCTGCCCGCCACCGAGCCGCTCCGCGTGCCCAAGGTGCCCGAGGCGGGTACTCCCTCGAAGTTAGTGCCGGGCTCGCAGGTGGGCGCGGTGCTGCAAAACCAAACGGCCGGCGGGGGAAGCCAGTTCTACGTGTTGCTGGCCGACGGCGTGCAAAAGGTGGGGGGCTTCGTGGCCGATCTGCTCCGCAGCGCCAACTCCTACGGTTCGGCGACGCCACGGACGGTGACGCCGGACGTGCTGGTCAACATTCCCGAGGTGAATTCCCTGGCGGTGGACTATTACCCTTCCGGGCGGTTGAATTTCATTGACTCTGCCGCTAATCCGACAACGTGCGTGGGGTGGGAGAAGGCGTCGACCGATCCGCAGGCCCGAGTCGCCATCTACAACGGGCGCGGGCTACCGGTTCCGTCGTCGATGGACAATCGGATCGTGCGGCTCGTCCGCGACGATCGCGACCCGGCGTCCGTCGTGGCCAATCAGGTGCTGGTCTTGCCGGGTGCCGCGAACTTCGTGACGTCGACGAGCGGCGTGGTCACCAGCGACTCACGGGAATCGCTGTTCTGGGTGGCGGACAACGGCGTGCGGTTCGGTATCGCCTCCGACGATTCGACGCTGCGTGCGCTGGGCCTGGATCCGGCGATGGCGGTGCAGGCGCCGTGGCCGCTGCTGCGGACTTTTGCCGTGGGACCGGCGCTGTCGCAGCAGGCCGCGCTGGTGGCGCGCGACACGGTGCCCGCGCTCGGACAGGCGACCGTGCTGACGACGTCGGCAAGGGCGGGAGGTTAAACGTGTCAAAGAGGGCGTTTCCGATCAACCGCATCAGGATCCACCCGCCGAAACCCGTTCGGGTGGCGCCGAATGCGCCGATAGCGTTGCCCGAACGCGAGCCGCGCAACATCTGGGTGATGATTGGGGTGCCAGCGCTGATCGTCGCGCTGATCGGTACGATCGTCATGCTCTACGTCTCAGGGGTGCGCAGCCTGTCCACGGGCTTCTTCCCGCTGATGGGAATCGGCGCGTTCAGCATGCTGGCGTTCTCCGGCCGGCTTGGGCGGGCACGCAAAATCACGTGGGGGGAGTTGGAAAAGGGGCGTCGCCGGTACCTGCGCGACCTCGACGGCAACCGCGACGAGATTCAGACGGCGGTGTGCGCGCAGCGCAATTGGCAGCAAGCGGTGCATTCCGATCCGCGCGGTCTGGGCGCCATCATCGGCGGACCGCGGATGTGGGAGCGGGGACGCGCCGACGTGGACTTCCTGGAGGTGCGGCTGGGCACGGGCGTCCAGCACGCGCCGGATTCGGTGTTGTCGGTGACCTGGCCCGACATCGCCTCCGACGAAGAGCTGGAGCCCGTCACCGGCCAGGCTCTGCGCGATTTCATCCTGGAGCAGCGCAAGATTCGCGATATCGCCAAGGTGATGAACCTGCGATCGGCTCCGGGATTCAGCGTCGTCGGCGAGGATCTCAACCGGGTGCGGTCACTGATGCGTTCGGTGCTGTGTTCGCTGGCGGTGTTCCACAACCCTCGCGATGTCAAGATGATGGTGGTCACCCGCAACCCCGAGTTGTGGTCGTGGATGGTCTGGCTGCCGCACAACCTGCACGACGAGCTTTTCGACGCGTGCGGGTGGCGGCGGCTGATTTTTGCCACGCCCGAGGAGCTGGAGCAGGCGCTGGGCGCCGAGCTGCACATGAAGGGTAAGCGTGGCCAGTGGATGCCGCTGGCGCCGGCCAGCCCGACCACGATCGGATCGGCCCTGGAGACGGGCCAACCCAGTACCGGGGCCGATCTGGGGCCGCACTGGGTGATCGTGGACGACAACACGGGCAGCCCCGAGGCCTGGGAGAGCGTCGTCGGGCAAGTCGGCAAGGCCGGAATCACGGTGCTGCGCATCGCCTCCCGGGCCGGCGTTGGCGTCGGGTTCGAGAAGGACCAGCTCTACGAGATGAGCGAGCGGCACACCGCGGCGGCCGACGGCTCAACCAACGGTGCCGCCAAGGTCGCGCTGAACGGCGACGGTGTCGAGGACGTCGAGCGCCGTCCGGCACCTCTTCTGCGCGCCGGCGGCAAGTTCTTCGCCCACGCCGATCAGCTCTCAATCCCGCGCGCCTACCGGTATGCGCGGACGATGGCGCGGTGGTCGCCGACAAGCAGCTCCGAGATCGCCGATTCCGCCAGTGGAGCCGCAGAGCTGTTGCGCGCGTTAGGAATCAGCGACCCGCGCGACCTGGATGTCGACCGCCTGTGGACCGAGCGGCGTGGCCGCGCCGACGAACGGTGGTGCGAGATCCCGGTGGGGGCCAAGCCCAATGGTGACCTGCAGAACGTCATCATTCGCGCAAAGGACTTCGGCGGCTTCGGTTTCCACTCGGTGGTCATCGGTACCAGCGGCTCGGGCAAGTCGGAGTTCTTCCTGTCGCTGGTTTACGGCATCGCGCTCACGCATTCACCCGAGACGTTCAACGTCATCTTCGTCGACATGAAATTCGAGTCGGCGGCCCAGGACATCCTGGGCATCCCGCACGTGGTGGCCGCCCTGTCGAACCTCGGCAAAGACGAGCGGCATCTGGCCGAGCGGATGCGTAGGGTCATCGACGGTGAAATCAAGCAGCGTTACGAGCTTTTCACGTCGGTGGGCGCCCGCGACGCCAACGACTACGAGGAGATCCGCCTTGCCGGACGCGATCTCCCCCCGGTACCGGTGCTGCTGGTCATCGTCGACGAATATCTCGAGCTATTCGCCAACCACGACAAGTGGATCAACCTGATCATTCACATCGGCCAGGAGGGCCGCGGCGCCAACGTCTTCTTCATGCTGGGCGGCCAACGGCTCGACCTGTCATCCCTGCAAAAGGTCAAGTCCAACATCGCATTCCGGATCGCTCTACGTGCCGAATCGGGTGATGACAGCCGTGAGGTGATCGGCACCGACGCCGCCTACCACCTGCCCTCGAAAGAAAACGGTTTCGCGCTGCTGAAGGTGGGCCCGCGTGACCTGGAACCGTTCCGCTGCTTCTACCTGTCCGCGCCGTTCATCGTGCCGAAGAGGGCCGAAGCGGTCAGGACCGTCGACATGACATTGACGCGGCCCCGGCTCTACAACTGGCAATACCAGCCGTTGGACGAGGCCGACGCCGCGGCGTTGGAAGCCGCTTCGGCGGCCGACGAGGAACCCGACGAATTCCTTTTGCACGAAGACGGTTTCAAGAAAAAGAAGATCGTCGATGTGCTGCGCGAGTCACTGCACCAGGTGCCGCACCGGGCACCGCGCCGGCCGTGGCTGGAACCACTCGAGAACCCGGAACCCGTCGATGCCGTAGTGGCCGGGTGGCGGGGCAAGCCGTGGCACGTCGACTACGGTCGCAACCCGAGTCTGGTGTTCCCGGTGGGCATCGTGGACATCCCCGAGGAATCCAAACAGGTCGTGCATTCCATCGACGCGTTGCGCAGCAACATCATCGTCGTGGGGGCCAAGCAGCGCGGCAAGACGACCACGCTGATGACGCTGATGTGCTCGGCGGCAATGATGTACACCCCGTCGCGGGTGACGTTCTTCTGCGTCGGCGGGGCGACCATGGCCCAGATCGGGTCGCTGCCGCACATCGCCGACATCGTGTCGCCGAAGGACACCGAGGGCATCGAGCGGATCTTGAGCAGCATGGACGCGTTGATCGATGCTCGCGAGGACGCATTCCGCCGCGCCAACATCGATCTCGACGGTTTCCGCGAGCGGCGGTTCGGGCCCGGCAGCGACGGGCTGGGCGGGACCGACCCGAATGACCCGTTCGGCGACGTCTTCGTCGTGGTCGACGACTACGACGATCTCTACACGAAAGACATGGTGCTGGGCGACCGCATCATCTCGCTGAGCAGCCGCGGTCCGGAATACGGGGTGCACGTGATGTGCAGCGCGGGCGGCTGGATTCACGGGCAGCGGCAGAAGCTATTGCAGAATGCCACCGCGCGAATCCAATTGCGGCTGGCCGAGCCGGGGGAGAGCCAGATGGGGCAGACGGCGATCGAGTCGCGCGAGGCGGCCCGTCGAACCTTGGACCGCCCCGGGTTCGGCCTGACGGACTCGCTGCATGAATTGTTGGTCGGCCTTCCCATGGTGGTCGATCCGGCCACTCGCACGCTGGTGGACACCCCGGGCGTTGGTGCCCGCGTGGCCGAGGTCGCCGGGGTCACCAAGCACGCGGTCCTGCAGCGGCTGCCGGAACGCGTTGAGCTCAAAGCGATCCTGGCGGCCCACGCCGCCGGACGAGGCCCGGCTGACGAGCTGTCGATCGCGTTCGCGATAGGCGAGCGCCATCAGTTGGGTCCGGTTCCGCTCCGGCTGCGCGAGAGCCCGGGCCTGATGATTCTGGGTCGGCAAGGCAGCGGCAAGAGCCTGTCGCTGGTCGCCATCGGCGAGGCGGTGATGAGTCGGTTCGGCCCGGAGGAGGCCCAACTCACGCTGATCGACCCCAAGGCTGCTCCGCACGGGTTGCGCGACTTGCACGCCCCCGGTTACGTGCGTGCCTACGCCTATGACCAAGACGAGATCGACCGGGTCGTCACCGAGCTGGCCCAGGAGATCCTGCTGCCCCGGCTGCCACCCAAAGGGTTGAGCCAGGAGGAGTTGCGTGCGCTCAAGCCGTGGGAAGGGACTCGGCATTTCGTCCTCATCGACGACGTCCAAGACCTGCGGCCGGCGCAGGCGCAGAGTTACCCGGCGACGGCGCCGGTCGGGGCAGCGCTGTGGATGCTGATGGAACGTGCGCGCCAGATCGGTCTGCATGTGTTCACCACGCGCAACAGCACCAACTGGGCGACGCTCCAAATGGACCCGTGGTGGCGCTATCAAACATCCGCGAGGGTCGCGCAGCTTTACATGGACAACGATCCGCAAAACAAGATCAACCGGCTTCTTCGCGCCCAAGCGCTGCCGCCGGGACGCGGATTGTTGGTAACGGACGAAGCCGACGTCGAGGGGATTTTGATCGGTTTACCGTCCACGATCGCCGGGGAATAGTGCGGCGGGTTCCGGCGGCTGTGACAACCCGCGAATCACAGTCCGGCGAATCGCTCCTTGACCGCTTCCTCGGTCAACCCGTAATCCGCCAGTGAATACGTGTGTTTGGGGGCACGCTCGCCGGCCTGGCTGTCGGCATGACTCTTTTCCATGGCCGCCCGCGCCTCGTCGGTCAGCGTCAGGCCGAAGTGCCGGTAGATGTCGGCCACGGTGCCCATCGGATCGGAGATCAGGGCGCGATAGTCGACGTCGTAGAACTGGGCAGGGTCGTACCTGGCTCGTGCGGTGTTGAATCGTTCCAAACCGCGCGACCACGTTTCCATTGCGTCAGCACCGATTTGGGCGCCGACGAAAGTCGTCGACCATCCCTCCGCGGTGTGCTGCGCCAGCGAGCACATCGAGGCCATGATCGTCTCGACGGGCCGGTGGGTTTGAATGACCAGCGCGTCCGGATAGGTCGCCATCAAGGCGTCCAGCGCGAAGAGGTGGCTGGGGTTCTTCAGCACCCAGCGCTTGTCGGCGTCGTTGAGTCCGATCAGCTGGAGGTTCTTGCGGTGCCGGCGATACGACGGCGTCCAGTCCTGCTGCGACAACCACTTCGAGTAGCTCGGCAGGTGCGACAGGGTCTCGTAGGACACCGAATGCAGCGACTGCCGCAGCAGCTGCCAGCACTCCTCCAGCTCGTATGCGGCCATGAAGTGCAGTCCGGTATAGCCGGGGTTTTCCTCGTGATGCCGCGTGAATTGGGCATCGAGCTGGCGATACAGCGGGTGAGATTCCCAGGTTTCGCGGGGCGGGCGGGGCTGCGGGAACTCCGCCAGCCACATGTGCAGGCCCTGATGTGCCGGGTCGGCGCCGAGCAGTCGGTGTAGCGCGGTGGTGCCGGTGCGCACCAGCCCCGTGACGAAGATCGGCCGTTCGATCGCGACGTCGGCGTGCTGCGGGTATTGCTTCCACGAGGATTCGGACAGCAACCGGGCCACCAGCGCGCCGCGCAGGAAGAACCGATTCATCTTGCTGCCCAACACGGTTAGCCCCGCCTCGCTGCGGTAGGACTCCAGCAACACCCCCAGCGCCTCGCGGTAGTTGTCGTCGTCGGTGCCGAAGTCGTCGAGGCCGGTCAGCTTGGTGGCCGAGGCATGCAGTTCGTCGACGGTGGCTACATCTTTCCGATCAGAACGTCGGTCCATCAGGTGTGGTACTCCCCGCAGTTGACGTCCAGCGTCTGCCCGGTGATGCCACTGGACAGGTCGCTGGCCAGGAAAAGGATCGCCGAAGCCACCTCGTCCTCGGTGGGCAGCCGCTTGAGGTCGGAGTTCGCGGCGGTGGCCTGATATATCTGATCCGCGGTGGTGCCGTACTTGCCGGCCTGATGTTCGAAGTAAGCCTTCAGCGTCTCGCCCCAGATATACCCTGGCGCAACGGAATTGACGCGAATGCCCTTCGCGCCGAGCTCGGTGGCCAGCGACTGCGACATCGCCAGCAGCGCGGACTTGGCCATCTTGTACGCGCCGTACTTCGCTTGCGAGTGCCGCAGCACCATCGAGTTGACGTTGACGATCGATCCGTGCGACTCCTCGAGCGCCGGCGTGAAGGCCTGGATGAGGCGCAACGCCCCGAGCGCGCTCAGCTCGATCGCATCGCGGATGTGCTGAAACGACGTGCCCGCCAGGGGTTTCATCGACGGCACCCGGAACGCGTTGTTGATCAGCACGTCGACCTTGCCGTA
>Ga0335071_10005356_pt1 | contig 13314 bp, 8 predicted proteins | sample Lox_Sample_15_FD_206724 | JGI IMG/M metagenome (GOLD analysis project Ga0335071, IMG submission 206724) | Soil microbial communities from Loxahatchee National Wildlife Refuge, Florida, United States - Lox_Sample_1.5 | ecosystem: Environmental > Terrestrial > Soil > Wetlands | place: USA: Florida...
TTCCTGGCGACCAGGACGGGGTCGTGCCCCTGCCCGGTCCTGTAGCTCATCGAGAGCGCGTAGGTGTCGCTCGATGAGGCGCCGACGTCGGCCAGACCCCACAACGTGAGCACGTTGCTGGCGAGACGGGCGCCGCTTGGCGCACAGGTCCAGCCGGTGGTGACGTCCTTGGTCAGCTTGCGGCCGGCCACATCGGTGGCCTTGCTGCCGTTGCTGCCGGCAAGGATCTGCGCCGTGGTGCCGTGGAAGCTGTCTTTGACCTGCGTGTACGAGCCGCCCTGCGGCACGAGGAACTCGTTGCCGGTCAGGCTGTAGCCGAACGACTCTTCCTTGACGAAGTTCAGCCACGGGGTGCTGCTCAGCAGGTACTCGCCGCTCGACAGGGTGGGATTGACCACGGCGGCGTAGTAGTCGACGGTGACGTTGGGGCCGTCGACCGTGACGATGTAGTAGCCGACCTTGTTCAGATCTTGCGCGATCGGGGTCTCACGGGTCGTGCCGGTGAAGCCGGCCAGCTTGGCGTTCTTGACCACCTGCACGTCGTAGATGCTGTCGTTCGTCTGTGTCGGGTCGGCCGTGGCCAGCGTGCCGGAGCTCGTGACCTTACCGGTCGAGTCGACCGAGCGCGCCGTGTAGCCGGCCTCGCCGAACGGGATGTAGAACTTCGAGGCATCGGATTGGCAGACCAGGTCCTGAACGCTGGACTTGCCGTCGGGGCTGGCATCGACGGCGCGGTTGTACATGTGGTCGTGACCACCGATGTAGTAGTGCACGCCGGCGTTCTGCAGGTCGCTGATGAAGGTGTCCTGCAGGCTCGGGTTCGCGGTCGGGTCGGATCCGAACAGGTCGTCGACGTGGTTCTGCGTGATGATGCCCTTGTGACCGAAGACGAAGGCCTGGGTGCCGGCGGGGCGACCGGTGAGCTGCCCATTCATCCAGGTGACGTCGTCGCTCGTCAGCGCCTCGTGAGCCGGGACGGTCGGATCGGGGCTCGTGAACTGATCCATGAAGACCAGTCGCGCATTTCGGTAGTCGACCGCATAGTCGAGCCCCGTGAGGCCCTTAGGGGCCGCCGGGCTGGCCGAGATCGTGCCGACCTTGAACGGCGCGCCCGACTGCGCCGGGAACGGCTGCAGGGCGTCGGGGTTGGCGATGCCGAACGCGGCGGCCGGCGTGGTGTTCATCATCGCGGTCTGGGTCTGCGGGTAGTCCTTGAGCAGCTCGGCCCCCTGGCCGTCATCGTGGTTGCCGCTCAGCGGATAGAAGCCGACACCGGCGCTGTAGAGGTCCTGCGCGAACACGGCGCGGGCCGCCTCGTTGGCCGCCGAGCCCGAATCCACGAGGTCGCCGACTTCGACGACGAACTTCGCGTTCTTCATGATGAACTGATCGTCGAGCTGGCGAGCGATGTCGACCGAGCAGGTGAACGGGTCGCGGCCGTCGTCGGGGACGGTCCATTGCGTGTCGGCCTCGATGCCGAACGACCACGCCTGTGACGCCGTCCTGCCGGTGTACGCCGCGGCGTGTGCGGGGGCGACGCCGCGGCCCGAGCCCTTGGCCGCGGCCGCAGTGCCGGCCGATGAGCCGAGCAGCGCGAACAGGCCGGCGCCGGCGACGAGCGCGATGCCGGTCATGACCGCCGTCTTTCTTACGATCGTCTTCACGGTTCCTCCATGGTTTCCGATGCGATATCCACGGGCGTCCCGTGGTCACTGCGCACCCCGACGGCGGTCTGACCCCCCTCCTTTCGCGACGTCGGGTCCTCGTGGACCCGATCTCCAGAGCCTGAAGCGCGCGGTGTCGAGTGGGCCGCTCGTGCTTTGGCTCGGCCGCCGAGCTGCGCGGACGCAGGCTAGCGAGCCGGCGCGAGTTTCCCGTGAGAACCAGGGGAGGCTCGCGTTACGGGTGCGACCGGCGTTGCCTCGGTCCCGCCCCGGCGCTCGAGCACGCTTGTATGAGCGCCGCTAGCAAGCGGTAAGGGCCCAATGACACGGAGGGCCGAGCTGACACGGTGCACACGCGCCCTTCACGGTCGGCTCACCGTCACCGGCTAGGTTGAGCGGCCAAGAACCCAGAGCCAAGGAGAACGATGTCGTCCGTCCGCCCCCGTTGCTGGGGCCCGATCCTCGCGTCGCTCGCCGTAGCCCTGATCGCCCTCTGCGCCACGGCTTCGCCGGCGCGAGCCGGGATCGGTCCGCGGCAGATCGACTCCTACCTGCTCGAGCAGGGTTCGCCTCTTGCAGGCGAGGGGGCGGTCTTCTGCGAGGCCGGCGAGCGCTACGGTGTCGACCCGGCCTTCCTCGTCGCCATCAGCGGCGCCGAGTCGAGCTACGGCCGGTTCCTCTACTCGGACGGGCCGCGGATCGCGAGCCACAACGCCTTCAACTGGTTCTACGCCCCCACGCGGGCGGGGAGCGGGTTCACGGACTGGGGGCAGGCGATCGGCACCGTCGCGGCGGGACTCCGCGGCCCGCTCTACTACGGCGCCGGACGGTACTCGGTGACGGCCATCGCCCCGACCTACTGCCCGCAGGGCACGCAGGCGTGGATCGCCAACGTCTCAGCCGTCATGCTGACGCTCGGCGCCGATCCCGCGGACACGCGCTGGCGCGGCACGCCGCTCTCCCGCCCGGCCGTTAGGTCGCAACCGCTCGGTCCGACGGCGCGCGACGGCCCGGCCGCGCGACTGGTCGTGCGGCGGCCTCTCCTGGTGAGGCCCGCCAAGCCCGTCGCCGGCGCCCACGTGCGTCTCCGCTTCACGCTCACCAACACCGGGCTGGCGACGGGGCGCTGGGGGGCTGTGATCCTGCGTCTGCAGGGGCCGGCAGGCCACACGCTCGCCGTCGGCTCGCGCGCCCCGCTCCGGCTCGTGGCCGGCGGTTCGCACGCCTTCGTGGCCGACCTGCGGCTGTGCGCCGGTCTGTGGCGCGGCTGGGTAGATGTCGAGGCGACGGACGGCATGGTCCTGAGCGACCGCCGGCCCGTGCTCCGTATCGCGGTGGCCCGGGACCGGGGCGCGGCCGCTCGTCGATCGCGGCAGTCGGCTCGCGACCGGTAGCCCGTCAGGCCGCGGTCGGCGGGGCCATGGCCGGGGGGCCGTCTCGTTCCTCGATCTCGCGGCGCCAGGGCAGGCGCGTGCCGAACCGTGCCCGCAGGCGAAAGCGCAGCGACTTCTCCTGTCGAGCGATCGCCTGCGCGATGCTCGCCAGCCGCTCCTCGACGCGGGTCTGCTCCCTGCCTGCGAGACCGTAGTCATCGAGGCAGGCGGCGACGAGTCGCAGATTGGCCGTGACGTCGAACCAGAGCCCCCAGTCGCCGGCGCAGGCCACGGCGAGGCGACGCACGTCGATGGAGACGTTGTCGTCGGCCTCGCCCAAGGGCAGGTCCTTGAGCAGGCCGATCACGTCGTGCACGTCCTTCCCGGCCGGCTGACCGATCTGCAGCTTGCTCAGCAGCACATCGGCCGGAGACAGCGCGTAGCGGTCGATATCGAGCCGGCCCCGCACGTCGACGTCGTGGTCCATGCGCATCACGTCGAGAAAGACGTCGACGTGGTCGGCGGCCCCACGCGCGACGTTCGCGGTGTCCGCTGGGTGAGGGCGCTTGACCATGTGGGAGCGCGACTCGAGCAGCCGGCCCGGTCGCAGGTACTGAAGTTGCGCACCCGCCGTGGCCTGGCTCACGTGATGGTTCTCCACGTAGCCGAGCTCCGTGAGCGCGCTCTTCAGGCGAGCGTGATCGCGGGAAGGCGCGACGAGATCGATGTCGGAGAACTCGCGATCCATGAAGGAATGGTCGATGGCGTAGCGCCGCGCAGCAAGACCGCCGGTCAGCCGTGCGAGTCCGCCGCGTCGGCCGATGGCGTCGACGACCCTCATCGCCTCCGCCATCAGAAGATCAGCGGCGGCCGCGTCTGTCCCGGCGACCGGGACCGTCTTCTCTGGCCGGTCCGTTGGCATGTTCTACCTCCACGTTGCCACGACAGCGGTCGACCACAGTGTCGCCGGCGGACGTTGCCGCGGCATGAGGAGCCCGTGAAGAAGCCGCAATGTCGTCGGGAAGCGCCGATCTCGCCCGGATGCGGGCGATCTGACGAGACCGATGCACTCGCGAAACGAAGTCCTCACGCGGCTCTCATCACCCTCTTTCGCGGCCCTCATCGCACGCTAAAGGGGGCCTGTCAGACTCGCGCCGCCGGCAGGCAACCAACGTCCACATGGAGGGAAGAAAATGAACGGATCGCGCAGGCGCGGGGTTGCCCTGACGCTCGCGGTGGCGACCGCCTTTCTGGCCGCCGTCGCGGTCGCCGGGGCGCGTCCGGCCCCGGCACATGCCCAGGGTCGCTGGCTTTCGGGCGACCTCTCCACACACACGTTCCTGACCGACGGCAAGAACTCGCAGGCCGAGATCCTGTCGAACGCGATGCCGGGCGCCCCCTTCGGCTACGGCTTGAGCTACGTCGCCAACGCCGAGCCGGGCGGTCAGTCCAAGACGAACCCGGAGGGCCTCAAGTTCCAGCTGCCGGTGTGGCGCTGGCAGACGCTCGCGCTCTACTCGTATCCGCACGTCGTGCAGGCGCGGAGCGACTATCCGGGCCACTCCATCATCCAGGGGCTGGAGTGGGACGTGCCGACCCACGGGCAGGCGGACATCGGCATCGTCGGCGGGGCGAACGAACCGCAGGGCGTCTCGAACTTCGAGTACATGTTCGACAGCGCCGACACCGATACGAGCCGCGTCGGCGAGAGCATCCCCGTAGTGCTCGACACGACGCAGCCGTCGCCGTACCCGACCGCCATCCCGGCCCAGCCCATGGACAAGGAGAACGTCACGGCGAGCGACGCGCTGAACGGCGCGGCCTTCCTCGAGAACGACTTCCCGACCCAGAGCTACCTGGTGGTCGCCCATCCGTCGCGTGACCTGAACTGGACGGTCGACGATCTGCGCCGTTTGCAGGACGCGGCGCCCGATGTGGTCTGCGGCTTCGAGGGCTTCCCCGGTGATCAGGCGGCGGCCGCCCGCGGCGGGTACGGCAACTCCTTCGCTGCCGTGGCAGCCGGCGCCACGTATCCCGTCGCCGTCAGCGGGCCGACCGATCCCAGCTACAGCGAGGCCGAGACCGACCTGGCCCGCACGTACGGCGGCGCCGACCCGATGGTCGCCAAGATCGGCGGGGCGTGGGACGCGCTGCTCGGCGAGGGTCGCCACTGGTTCGTGTACGGCGATAGCGAGTACAAGTGGTGGACCAATCAGTACAAGGACGCGGGCGGTAACGTGGTCGGCGCCTCGTACGACGACTTCTGGCCGGGCCAGTACGACAAGACCTGGACGTACGCGCGCAGTGACGGGAACGATGGTCTCGTGGCCGCGATCAAGTCGGGCGACTCGTTCATCGCCAACGGCGACCTGATCAGAGCGCTCGACTTTCACGCGGCGCTCGGCAAGAAGGCGCGCACCATGGGCCAGACACTGACCGTCAAGAAGGGCCAGAGGATCGTGCTGACCATCGCGGTCAAGAGTCCGGCGACCAACAACAACGGCGACCACGTCCATCTCTCGCACATCGACCTGATCAGCGGCAAGATCACCGGGCAGGCCGCCGAGTCCAATCCCTCGGCGCACGTGGTCAAGACGTTCAGGCGCTCCAAGATGCGCGTGGTCAAGGGCTGGCGCATCGTGACCGTGGCCTTCAGGCCGCAGGCGAGCCTCTACTTCCGCTTGCGCGGCACGAACCTGGCGGCCGGCACGGCCAACCAGACCGACAGCGCCGGCAATCCGCTGATCGACACGCTCACCTACCAGACGATGCCGAACCCCGACCCGACCAAGACCGGCGACGTGACGATCAACACGCCCGACCAGGCGTGGGCCGATCTCTGGTTCTACAGCAATCCGATCTTCGTCAAGGTGAAGTAGCGCGCGGCAAGACAGGGCCGAGCGGTGCGCATTGCCGCCCGGACACGCGAAGGAGGGCGGGGCGGGGTCCGAACGGACCCCGCCCCGCCCCTCTTCGAACTCTCATTACGGCCGCACGGCGCCCGCACACGGCGTAGCTAGGCGGGGGGTCGACATGGGTCAGGGAGTGCCGATGAGCAACGGGCGCGCGGGCGCGCGGGTCGGGAGCGGTGCAGAGGCGGGCGCGCGGGCCGAAAGCGACGTGCTGCGGGTCGCGAGCGGTCGTCGCCGGCGCCGCGCGAGAAGGCAGGCGCAGGTCCGGCGCCGCCGCTTCGTCGCTCTCGTCGTCAGTGTCTGTGCCATCATCGTGGCGCTGCTCGTCAGCGGCGCCATCCAGGCCCGCGCCGCGTCGCCGCCGGGAGCCGGCGCCGTGCTCGCCTCGGTCGCCGGTGATGCCGTCGGCGACATCTTCAACACTCCCTCCGTGACGGCGGACGACGCGTCGGTGAGCAACTCCCAGACGTCGTCCTGTCTGCGGTTCTCCGACGGCCTCGCCACCGTGAGGTCGTCGCTCATCGGCACGGCGCTGGTGTCGGAGAGCGACGTCTCGCTGAGTCACGTCGACCTCCTGGGCGGCGTCGTGACGGCCGACTCGATCGAGCTCGTGGCCACGGCCGACGCCGGCCCGGCGTCGGCCGAGGCGGGTGTCGGTGCGTGTTTCGTCAACGGGCTCGCGGTCGAGGGCAAGCCGGTGGCCGACGAGAGCGGACCCATCGTGGTGCCCGGTGTCGGCACGCTGACGGTGCTGGAGAGCGCGGTCGACCAGGGCGAAGCTTCGCCGAGCGCTTCGGTCAGCGGCCTCGCACTCACTCTCGACGAGCCCGTCGGCGACCTTCCGGCGGGCACTGCCATCGTGGTCGGACGCGCGGTCGCCTCTGCCGACGCGTCAACGGCGCGCCGGCTCTTGCGACAGTCCGCCGCGCAGCTCCAGCCCACACCCCTGCCCGCGCCGCTGCCCACGACGAGCGCCGCGGCGCACTCCCACAAGGCACGGTCGGGCGGCACGTCGTCGACGAGCGGCAGGAGCACGTCATCGTCGGGCGGCGGCAACTCGACGGCGGCGGGGCCGCAGACCGGCTCGCGCGGCAGCGTCTCCGACAGCTCCATGCCGGCTCCGGCCCCGCCGCGCAGGGAGATCCTCGCGCGGTTCCCGGGCGCCGTCTTTCCGGTGAAGGGGCCCGTGAACTACACGGACACATTCGGCGCCTTTCGCGCCGACATGCCCAACCACCGCCACGAGGGCAACGACATCTTCGCCAGGCAGGGCACGCCGATCGTCGCCGTGCTTGCCGGCATCATCCGCTACAGCACGACGGGCATCGGCGGCAACAACGCCCACCTGACCGATGCCCACGGCGACTACTTCTACTACGCTCACATGGTGCGCTTCGCGGCCGGTCTGCACTCGGGCGATCACGTGGCAAGGGGCCAGGTGATCGGGTATGTCGGTGAGACCGGCGACGCCGCCGGCACGTCGCCGCACTGCCACTTCGAGATCCATCCAGACGGTGGGCCGGCGGTCGATCCCTATCCCTACCTCGAGGCGTGGCGTGCCATAGCGGATGGGGCGCGGCCGGACGCCAGCGTGCCGGTCGCGACCCTGGTGCAGGCCGGCGCGGGGATCCCGCTGGCCGAGTTGCTCGCGCGCCGCGGTGTGCTCGTCGGTGTCGAGATCGGCGCCGAGGTCGTCACCGGGGGTCGGACCGCCGCGCCTCCCGGCTTGCCGCGGCCGAACGTGCTGGAGCTCGTCCTCTTCGCGTCGTCCGTGGGTGGTGTGGCGGCTATCAGGCGCCTGCTCGCTCCGGAGATGCCGGAGCTCCTGGCCGCCCACGAGACGGTGGTGCGCCGCACCGTGGTCGTCACGACACGCCCGCTCACGAAGTCTTAACGTTGCCGGGCTATACTGGCCACGCGACGTAGCGCGGCAACCGTAACGAGGGGTGCGATGGCCAAGGAGTCCATCCTCGTCGTCGACGACGAGCGGGAGATCCTCGAGCTGGTCAAGTACAACCTGGCCAAAGAGGGCTACGGCGTGGTCTGCGTCGAGACGGGCGAAGACGCGCTGAGCGCGGCGCGTCTCAAGCTGCCCGACCTCGTCCTGCTCGACCTCATGCTGCCCGGCGTCGACGGCCTGGAAGTCTGCCGTAAGCTCAAGGCCGATCCCAAGACGCAGGAGATCCCGGTGATCATGCTGACGGCCAAGGGCGGCGAGGCCGACATCGTCGCCGGTCTCGAGCTGGGCGCCGACGACTACGTGACCAAGCCCTTCAGCCCTCGCGTGCTGACCGCACGGGTCAAGGCCGTCCTGCGGCGAGACCAGGCCGAGAACGGCGACGGCCAGGCCACCATCAAGATCGGCGACCTCGTCATCCACTCGGGGCGGCACCAGGTGCTCGTGGGCGACCGACCCGTCGACCTCACGGCCTCGGAGTTTCGCATCCTGCTCTTCATGGCCCGCAAGCCCGGCTGGGTCTTCACCCGCCAACAGATCGTCGATGCCGCGCAGGGCGACGACGTCTACGTGAACGAGCGTTTCGTGACCGACCGCTCGGTCGACGTGCACATCGTCTCGCTGCGCCGCAAGCTCGGATCGTGCGGCGGCTACATCGATACGGTGAGAGGTGTAGGCTACCGGCTCAAAGACGAGTGAGCCGTGCGACATACTCCGCTGTTCTGGAAGCTCTATCTGACCTATCTGCTCGCGGTCGCGCTCTGCGCCGGGGTCGTCGGCTGGCTGGCCGTCGGAGTCGCCTCTGACCTTTACCATCAGCAGGCCGTCTCCGACCTGACGTCGCGCGCCGAGCTCGCCAGCGGCCGCGTCACGCCGCTGCTCGGCGACCCCGCCCAACTCCAGCCGGTCGTGCGCAGCCTCGGTGCGAGCTCGGACACGCGCCTCACGGTGATCGCCGGGCCTGACGGCAGCGTCGGGACCGAGGGGCTGGTCCTGGCCGACTCGCAGGCCGACCCGGCCACGATGGTCAACCACGATACGCCGTCGCGGCCCGAGGTGGTGGCGGCCCTCAACGGCGCGACGGGCGAGAGCACGCGGCACAGCGACACGCTCGGGATACGCATGCTCTACGTGGCCGTCCCGGTCTTCGACGCCGGCAATCAGGTCGAAGCGGTGATCCGTACGGCGTTGCCGCTCGACCAGGTCGACGCCAAGATCGCGGCCATGAGAGGGCGCATCGCCCTCGGTGCGCTCATCGCGGCCGTGGCGGTGGCGTTGCTCGGCCTGCTCGTCTCGCGCAGCATCTCGGGACGCATGCGGGCCATCAAGCGGGGCGCCGAGCGGTTCGCCGCCGGCGACTTCAGTCACGAGATCCTCGTGACCGACACCGACGAGATCGGCGAGGTGGCGGTCGGCCTGAACACGATGGGACGTCAGCTCAGTGAGACGATCCAGACGATCACCGGCGAGCGCAACGAGCGCGAGGCGGTCCTCGCCGGCATGACAGAAGGGGTGCTCGCCGTCGACGGCGACGAGCGCGTCATCACGATCAACGCCGCGGCCGCGGACCTGCTCGGCATCGCGCCGGAGCAGGCGCACGGGCGCAGCATCCAGGAGGTCGTGCGCAATCCCGACCTGCAGGCCTTCGTGGCCGCCGTGCTCGCCGGCGATGGCCCGCGTGAGAGCGAGCTCGTCGTCCACGCCGACCAGAACCCGCGCGAGCTCAGGGTGCACGGTGCACAACTCGGCGACGGCGGCGACGACGGCGAGCGCGAAGGCCACGGGGCGGTCGTCGTGCTGAACGACGTGACCCGGATGCGGCACTACGAGGCGATCAGGCGCGACTTCGTGGCCAACGTCTCGCATGAGATCAAGACGCCGGTGACGACGATCAAGGGCTTCGCCGAGACGCTGCTCGACGGCGCCCTCGACGACCGCGACGACGCCGAGCGCTTCTTGCGCATCATCGTGGGCCAGGCCGACCGGCTGAGCGCCATCATCGGCGACCTGCTCAGCCTGTCGAGCCTCGAGAGCGATGCCGAGGACGCGGCCATCACCCTCGAGCGCGGCAGCATCCGCGACGTGTTACAGGTCGCCCTCGACGTCTGCGAGATGAAGGCCGGCGAGCGGCGGGTCGCGCTGACGCTCACCTGTCCCGAGGACCTCTACGCCGAGATCAACCCGCCGCTGCTCGAGCAGGCGGTCGTGAATCTCATCGACAATGCCGTGAAGTACAGTCCCGAGGGCGTCGCGGTCGAGGTGTCGGCAGGCGTCGAGGCGGCCGGCCTGTCGATCAGGGTCAGGGACTCCGGCCGCGGCATCCCGCGCGAGCACCTGACGCGCCTCTTCGAGCGCTTCTACCGGGTCGACAAGGCGCGCAGCCGCGACATGGGCGGCACCGGGCTCGGCCTGTCGATCGTCAAGCACATCGCGGTGGCGCACGGCGGCTGGGTCGCCGTCGAGAGCACCCCCGGCCTGGGCAGCACCTTCACCATCACGCTGCCCGTCTGAACGCGGCGCTCGCCGCGCCCTCGCGAAGCGCAAACCACATCTTGTCGGTCAGCTCATCGCGGCCTCGCCGTGAGCTGACCGACATCTATCCGCTCCCTCACCGGCCGTTCACGGCCCGCTCACTCCCGCTCCCTAGAGTTCTCACGAAGCCGGGAGCGCGCGCCAACCGGGCGCGCGAAAGCAAGTGAGAAGGAGAGGAACATGAACAGACCGGCAAGATGGCAGCCCCTGCGCGTCGGCATCATCGCCGCCGTCGCCCTGGGGCTGCTGGTCGGGGCCTCGCCGGCCCTGGCCAAGACCAAGGTCACCGGGACCGGCGCCTCCGCCCCCGCGATCCTCTACCAGCAGTGGGCTCATCACTACGGTGCGGCCACGGTGCAATACCTGTCGGCTAACTCCGGCACCGGCATCTCGCAGATCGAGAACAAGACCGTGAACTTCGGGGCCAGCGACAAGCCGCTCGCCCCGTCGGATCTGAGCAGCAACTCCCTGGTGCAGTTCCCCTCGTGCATCGAGGGTGTGGTCCCGGTCGTGAACATCCACGGCGTCGCGTCGGGCAGGCTCAAGCTCACCGGCCCGGTGCTCTCCCTCATCTTCCGCGGCAAGATCACCAAGTGGAGCGACACGCGCATCACATCGCTCAACAAGGGTCTCAAGCTGAACGGCGCCATCACCGTCGTGCATCGTTCCGACTCGTCGGGCACGACCTGGATCTTCACGCACTATCTGAAGTCGGTCGACTCGGCGTGGCCGTTCGCCGACATGTCGGGTCGCTGGCCGACCGGCGTGGGCATGCCCAAATCGAGCGGCGTAGCCAACGAGGTCAAGGCCAGGGCGGGCGCGATCGGTTACGTCGAGATCTCGTGGGCTCTGACCGCGCACATCTCCTACGTGCAGATGAAGAACAGGTCCGGCAAGTGGGTGCTCCCCTCCGAGCAGACCTTCGCCGCTGCCGGGTCGCACGCCAGCTACACCTGGTCGAACGGCTTCGCCACGAGCCTCGTCAACATGAAGGGCTCCACGGTCTGGCCGATCACCGGTGAGACGTACATCCTGGTGCAGCGCAAGCAGCCGAGCTACGCCATCGGCCATGCGATGCTGTCGTTCTTCAACTGGACCACCGGCACCAGCCGCGGCGTGAGCGACGCCAAGGCCCTCGACTTCGTGCCGTTGCCGAAGGCCGCCACCACGGCGATCCACAAGGCCTGGCACTCCTACGTAAAGGCAGGAAGCAAGCCCTGCTGGTGAGCTTCGCCGCCCTTAGAGAAGGGCGCGTCTGGGTCTCGGACCGGGTCTCCTTTCCCTGGTGAATCCGCTCCCGGATCAGGCCGGCCTCGCGCCCGGTAGCGCGAGGCCGGCGGCCCCGGCGAGACCCACAAGACGAGCCCCCGGGCGGCCGCGCAAGCGGCCGCCCGGACCCTTTCGCCTCCGCGCGAGCCGCTTACGGCAAAAACACTGGTCCTTAACTGAGCGCTAACCCACCGTCGGTAGATTCCGCAAGGTGGCCGCAGGCCGCCCTGTCCCAGGGAAAGGACCAAGGAGACCGTCCATGAAGAGATCGAGAAGGTTCTGGTATGGAGCGGCGATCGGAGCCCTCGCCGTGGCTATCGCACTGACGGCTGCGGCGTGTGGCGGCTCCTCGGGCGGTTCGTCCAGCAGCTCGAGTCCGGCGGCGAACTCCGGCCAGAGCTTCGTAGGTGCGGGGTCGACGTTCGCTCAGCCGCTGTACACGGCCTGGGCGCAGACCTACCAGGGTGTCTCCGGCGGCGTGAAGCTGAACTACCAGGGCGTCGGCTCCAGCGCGGGCATCGCGGCCATCGAGGCCAAGACCGTGCAGTTCGGAGCGACCGATGCGCCCCTGACCGAATCCGACCTGCAGACCAACGGGCTGATCCAGTTCCCGACGGCGGTCGGCGGCACCGTTGTGGTCGTCAACTTGAGTGGCGTCACGAGCGGCTCGCTCACCCTCAACGGTCCGACGCTGGCGAACATCTACCTCGGCAAGATCACGAAGTGGAACGATCCCGCCATCAAGGCCACGAACCCCGGCGTCAACCTGCCGTCGAGCAAGATCAACGTCGTGCACAGGTCCGACGGCTCGGGCACCTCATGGATCTTCACGAGCTACCTCTCGGCCGTCTCGCCCACCTGGAAGAGCCAGGTCGGCGCCGACAAGTCGCCGGCGTGGCCGGTGGGCACCGGCGGCGCGAAGAGCGCCGGCGTGGCCGCGCTCGTCCAGCAGGTCGGCGGCTCGATCGGCTACGTCGAGTACACGTACGCGACGCAGAACAACATGAACACCGTGAAGATGGTCAACGCTTCCGGCAAGGTCGTCGCCCCCACGCTCGCCGCCTTCACCGCGGCCGCCAAGAACGCCACGTGGGACCCGAACCAGGGCTTCGCGCAGGCGCTCGTGAACGAGCCCGGCGCGACCGCCTGGCCGATCACCGGCGCCACCTTCGCCCTCGTGCAGAAGAGCCAGACCGACGCCGCCCAGGCGCAGATGGTCCTGAAGTTCTTCGACTGGGGGTACAAGAGCGGAGCATCACAGGCGAAGAGCCTGCAGTACGTGCCGATCCCGGCCAGCGTGTACAACGCGGTCGAGCAGCAGTGGACGCAGATCACGGTCAGCGGCACGGCCGTGTGGCCTGCCTGACGCACCGCAACCGCGGCGGGCGGCGGGGCCGCACGGCCTCGCCGCCCGCCGTGCACTCTAGGAGCAGAGCACTGCCCAGGATGCAAGAGTGAGCACGACTGAACTGGACATCGGCATGCCGGGCGGGGGGGGGGGGGCGCGGGCCGCCCCCCCCCGCCCCCACCCCCACGGCGGCGCCCGCCGAGTGCGGTGGGGAACCACCCGGGGCGCCCCCCGCCGCCCCCCCCCCGGGGCGGGGAGA
>Ga0335071_10005357_pt1 | contig 13313 bp, 14 predicted proteins | sample Lox_Sample_15_FD_206724 | JGI IMG/M metagenome (GOLD analysis project Ga0335071, IMG submission 206724) | Soil microbial communities from Loxahatchee National Wildlife Refuge, Florida, United States - Lox_Sample_1.5 | ecosystem: Environmental > Terrestrial > Soil > Wetlands | place: USA...
GCACTCGCAAGATCCTGGGCGGTGCGGGATTGGGCGCCGCTATCGGGGGTATTGCCGGCGGCGGCACCGGCGCCGGCATTGGTGCGTTAGTGGGCGCAGCGGCAGGCACTGTCTGGTCGGGTTCGACCCAGCCGCACTTGAAAATCCCACCCGAGACCCGGCTGGAATTCCAGTTCCTGGCCGATCTGGAAATCCAGCGGCGGTAGATCGCGCCGGAAAATCCCGCCCTGGAAGTCCAAGAGCGCTTTCGAAGGAGGCTTTCCATGGATGTTTACGAGATTCGGGGCGGCCGCCAGGAATTGTTGTTCTCCGGCCTCACGCAGGCGGAGGTCAACGATATCAAGGAATGGTTTGCGTACACGAAGCCGCCCGGCTCCGATCTCAAGATCGTGGTGAGGAAAGCGTCCGGGGTCGTCGACGGCCTGGTCTGCGCCGGCGCCGAGGCTGAGTCTTCCTGCCAAGATCGGCAGCCTTGTTTCGCAGGGTAACAGACCCACCTACCCTTTGTTCGTCAGTGCCAGTTGTCCCCGTTCGGGGCACTTGGTTGTCAGAGTCATCCCGTTCGGAACTTTCAACGGTGACCTCCGCACGTCCCTCGAATCTGCCAAACAGATGAAAGTAAAGGCATTTGCACGTCGTGTCCTGTTCGGGCATGGGAATGCATACCCCATCGCGAATCCACGGGGAAGGGATAAGCGCATGATGAACACTCGGACGGACAATGATGCGGCCTTGGTTGGGCTGGCCAAGCATGGCAATCGCGAAGCGTTTGAACAGCTAATAACGCGCCACTATCAGACATGCGTCAACATCGCCGGCGGCATCTTGCGTGACCGGGCCGAAGCGCAAGACGAAGTTCAAGAAGCCTGTTGGAAGGCCTTTGAGCATCTCGATCAATACCACGGTGACGCGGAATTTGTGACCTGGATGCTGCGGATTGTCGTGAACGAGTGCCTGATGTTGCTGCGCGTCCGCAGACGGACGCAATTTTGCTACCTCGACGATAATCGAGACGACAATGGCGCCAGACCAATCGAATTGCCGGCCTGCACACCGGATCCGGAGCATGAAGTGGTCAGCTGGCAGCTAGAAGACCTCCTGCGAAGAGAGATCCGCCATATTCCACCGCTGCTACGAAACGTGCTTTTGCTGAGGGACGTTCAGGAGCTGCCGATGACCACGGTTGCCGAGCAACTGGGGATTTCCGTGGCCGCGGCCAAATCACGACTACTTCGGGCTCGTAGCGAGCTTCGCAAGAGAATGCTAGAAAAATCAGGAAGCGCCAAACATCACCTTCCCGTCGGGTCGCAACTGCCGGCGAAGTCCCATCGCCGGGTGGTCTGGATGAGTTAACGCCCAGGGGGCGCTTCTATCGACTGGCCGCGTTACTCCGGTCAATAGACTCCACTCGCTTGGCGGGATGGGAGAATGCGGCCGGCAACGGCGAGGCTAGGTGGGCCAAAACGCTCAGACATACAGAAACTCATCCGGGCAGGCCTCTAGTAACCAACTCACGCCGATTCCAGCCGAACTTCAAGGCCTGTGTTCTATATCAGCCCAGAACTGGCTGAAGAGAAACGGCTTAGCGGATAATATCCTTCGACTCGTTTACCGACGCGGTTCCTTGTCATGAATTGGGCACTGGCCCTTGGAATCCGGCGTGCTCGATTGAGAGATTCGAGATCCGGTGCAGAGGACGGGGGTCACTGCTATGTCGACTACCAACAGCGATTTGGACTTTCCAAGTCTCATACCAGGGACGGAGCCAATGAGTCACGGGGCGGGCGAGCTCCTCGAAATCGCATGCTCGGCAGGAGCCCCCACGAATGAGCACGGCGAAGGCGGCTTCGCTGCTCTGCGGTTGGTCGATGAACACATAGCGCACCGGAAACGGACCTTGCTGAAAAGGAACCGTGAGCTGGAGCTACTCAACGAGGAAAAATCTGAATTGCTCGCAAAGGCCGCGCATGACCTGCGGAATCCAGTTGGCAATATCGTGATCCTCACCGAGTTGCTGCTGGAAGAAGCTGATGGGGCGCTGTCGGATGAGCAGAAAGAGCTTTTGCAGCAGATTCAATCATGCAGCGAGCACACGCAACGCTTATTGGACTCGGTATTCGCCCTTTCTGTCATTGAATCCGATTCATTCCGGCTCTCTTTCGAGCTGCGGGATGTGCAAGAAATTCTGGAACGTGTGGTTTCCTTCCACCGCGCCCTTGCCAAAGGGCGGGACATCCAGATCGCGCTTTGCGTCGACGGCCCGGTTCCGCGAATCAATTTGGACCCAATCCAAATCGAACAGGTTTTCGACAGCTTAGTTGGCAACGCCATCAAATACTCGCCGGCGGGCGCTCATGTGGAAGTACGAGTCCGCACCAGGAGTGATGGTGTGCATGTTTCGGTACAAGATGACGGTCCCGGCATCCCGCCGCAGGACCTCGAGACTCTGTTCACGCCTTTCCAAAAGACCCGGGCGCGAGCTACTCAGCCCAGCAGCGGGTTGGCTCTGGCCATCGCGAAACGCGTTATCAAACGGCATGGTGGCCAGATCTGGGCGGAAAGCGTAGTTGGACTGGGAAGCACGTTCCACGTGCGTCTGCCCATATTTGACGTTTCGGTTGAGTCTGAAAGTCCGGCCGGGATCTCCTACCACAGGAGCTGAACGTGACTACCGCAGGGCCCGCAGTGGATTCTGAGAGCGCGCTTGCAGCCAGAACACTTCGCTCCGTTCTCCTGGGTGTTCTGATCTATGCCATACCCTTCTACGCGATAGAGATCCCTTTCTTCGCCGTCCGTAAGTTCACGGGCGGGATGCTGTTCCTGATGGTTGCGCTTGCAGCCGCGATCAGCCTCCACTTTTTGAAAAGGGGAAGGTTACGCCTGGCAAGTTGGATCCTTCTGTCCGCGGTGTCGGTGTTTGCGACGACTTTGGTTGTCCTGAGTGGGGGAATCTCCAGCCCTGGACTCGTTATCTACGTTCCCATCGTCATCGTCGCAGGGAGCCTGTTAGGCGTGGTTTTCGCCCTGGCATTTACCGGGCTGTTCGTTTCCCTGACACTCGTGCTGGCCGTCCTGGAAAGCCTGGGTGTGCATGCGCCAAAGTACTTTCCTGCGCCCCCGATTTCGACTTGGATGGTCACCTTGTTCTTCACCGCCATTGCGGTGGTTCCCTTGTTTCAGGTGCCGCGGACCCTCCGCAAGTCGTGGACGAAGGCCCAGAGCCAACCCGAAGAGGTCCAACTGGAGGCGCAGAAGCCGCCAGACAGTGAGGAGCGCTACCGCAGAATGGCCGAGACCGCTCTCGCCGCGGGCAAGTCGGAGAGTCTTCGAAGCGTGGCTTTAGGAGTTGGACATGACTTTAACAATCTGCTGGCGGGCATCCTCGCCTCGGCGGAACTGGTCCACCGAGCGCTGCCACATGCATCACCCTGCCAACTGGACATCGAGAACATCAAAACCGCGAGCCTCCACGGTTCGGAAATAGCCACTCAGTTGATGACCTTTGCCGAGGAAGAGCCTCCGGGCCTTGAGCCGTTGGACCTTTCTGCCGTGGTGGCGGAGATGCTGGAACTTCTTAACGCACACGTATCGAAGGCAGCTACTTTGAAAGCCAACCTCGCCGACGATCTGCCGCCTGTGCGGGCCAACGCGGCCCAGATGCGTCAGTTGATCATGAACCTGGTGATGAATGCTTTCGAAGCGATCTCGAAACCGCCCGGCCTAATCCACGTATCAACCAGGCTCGTCCGGCCCGGCGGAGGGCCGGATACGGGTACCGATGATGCCCGAATGCGCGACTGCGTGGAACTGGAGGTCCGCGACAACGGCAGCGGCATCCAACCGGAGGTAACAAACAGAATATTTGAGCCGTTCTTCACAACTAAACCATCCGGCCACGGGCTCGGCTTGCCTCTTGTCAAGAGAATTGTTCGCGCGCATGGAGGTGAAATCCATGTCGACAGCCATCCCGGCGAAGGTACAACATTCCGGGTCCTCATTCCGGTTACGGAGAGTGAGCGCGATGAGGACCCCTATCCTTCATCTCTCGCGGAGAAACAGTCACGTTCCGAAGCGACGACTGTTCTATTTGTGGATGATGATCCATTGCTGCGAAAGGCCGTTGCCAGGGGATTGCGGAAGAGGGGGTTTTCGGTTCTCGAGGCGAGCGATGGTGATATCGCGCTGGACATGGCAAGAGAACGGAAGGGTAATATCGATCTGGTTCTTCTGGATGCGACACTGCCCGGGATTTCGAGCCAGGAAGTATCGACACAGCTCCTCAGAATCGCCCCGGATGCGAAGGTGATTCTGACCAGCGCCTATAGTAAAGATGATGTGCGAACCAAGCTCGCACTGGGGCAAATACAGTTCATTCGAAAACCGTTCCGCCTTGCCGATCTGGAGCAATTGATCCGGGCAACTCTCCACACATGAGTGGTGCTTCCAAGAATTCGTGCTGTCTTTTTCCGCCGGTTCGCCACATAATCTCATCTGAGCATTACGGAGTTGACGCCCGCGGCGTGACCGGCGTGTCAATGGACTCTCGATCCAATTCCGGGGAAGAGCGTGTCGCAAACGAATCTTTGCGCGAAGAGCTGCGGCAGCTGAGCCGCGAATTGGATTCAGCTCGTGAGAAACTAAGACTCGCCACGGGCGAACAGCTTGAAAATGCGCGGGCATTGCGGGACGCCGTGGAGCACATTGATGCAACCCGTAACGTCCTGACTTCGGTGAACAGTGAACTGAGAGACACTCGGAAACGTCTGGTCGACGCCAATCAAGAATTGCGAAATGCGAATCTGGACCTGGCGGTGATACTGGGCTGTATCGACGTGCCGATCGTGCTGGTGGGGCGTGATCTGCTTATTCGGTCATTTACTGAGGGGGCATCCAAACTGCTGCATCTGGAAGCGTCCGACACCGGGCGATCGGTGCTCGAGGTTTTGAATATCCGCGAGTTTGTTCGATCGGCTGCTGAGGGCGGGCTTCAGACCCGGGAAGCGCCTGTTATCGCGGTGGGTGAAAATCGCTATGTCTTGCGTATTCAATGGTATAAAGCAGAAAATGGAGAGGAGCGGGCGCTGCTGCTGCTGCACGAGGCCTGACGACCAGGCAGCTAGCCCGTTTCTGAGCCTAGTATTTTCCCCAGTGCCGTAAACAGTATCTCGGGATAAGCTAATGTGATGAAATAATGGATGGCGATCCATGCTCCCAGCGGCCCCAATCTCGACAGAAGAACGGCAGTCCAGCCGTGTGTCGAATGACGGCGATCCCGAGTTTGAGGCGCTGTTGAATCAAGTGGCAGCGGAGCGGGAGCGCCTGCGACAAGCAAGTGAGGGCTTGTACCGGAAGGCGCTGGACTTAGTTTCATCGTCATCCGACGAATTTGTTTCAATGCCCCGAGACAGGGGTTCCTCCCAGACAAATGCACTCGGCGCTCTGGCGCCTCGCGAGGTTGAAGTTTTGAGCCTCATTGCCGAAGGGTATTCCACCAAACAAATTGCGTGGCAGCTCAAGATCTCGTTCAAAACCGCGGTATGCTACCGAACTCGGCTGCTTAAGAAGCTGAACGTACATGAAACCGCGAGCCTGGTCCGCCTGGCAATCCGTGGCGGTTTAACTCCCGCCTTAAAGTAGGGACTCACCGGGCATCGGGTAAAGACCCGACTTTAAAAAAGGTCCAGTTCATAGGAACTTAGTAGTAAACTGCGCAGTTTCATTTCACGTGGCGACACGGAAATCGGGGTGAGACGAGCATGAGTCTTTCTCTGTTGGAAGACACTACGGTTGCCCTCGACGGCGTCGGTCCAGCCGTCCGGCTTAGCTGGGAGCCAGGGAACCTCCTGGTTCTTACGCTCGTAATCTCAAGAATTGTTGAACGAGAGGCTGTTCTGGTGTCCCTGTGGGGATCGGCTGATGGAACAGACTGGGGTGTAAGTCCCCTCGTCTCTTTCTCGCCGAAGTACTATTGCGGCACTTATTCCGTCCTGTTGAATCTAGCCGCACGAGGTGATATCCGCTATCTTCGTGTTCACTGGCATCTGAAGCGATCCCAAAGGAAGGCCGAGTATCCTACGGTGTGTGAGTTTTGTGTTTATGCCGAAGCATCCGGATCTCGACTAAGCGCCGTAGCTTGATGAGTGGTTCGGAACTGGAATTCCACGCCGGCCGCGGTGGCGCCTGTTATGATTTTCTGATTCCAGGCTTGCCCCGTGCGCATCCAGCATCTGCGATGTCGGGTCCTTTCGGTGAGAGAGCGGAGGGGCCAGCGCCACTAATGGATGTCAGAGGCCCTCGAACGATCCGGTTTCCGAAGCTTTCTTACCACCCAGTGGGGATTTGTGCGTTAGCCGTCCTGGCAGCGCTTCTCGGGGACCTTGCATCTCTGTTGTGGCCCGGCCTCCCCAGCTTCTGGGCGCGGTTTCTCTCGGACTTTGACTACGTCGCGATCGTCGTCGGAGGGATCTACTTTGGGCCAAAAGGCGGGTTGATTACGGCGGCGGTCTCGGGAATTTCTCACACAGCGATACAAGGACTTGGCTTCAATCATCCTCTAGCCGCTCAAGGTGAGCTGACGGTTTTCATCCTGGTTGGGCTTTTGGCGGGATTCTTCGCCGAGCGTAGGCCCGACTCCAGTTCCTTGGGCTGGCAAACGGATCGATCCTCATCGGAACCGGTCCGCCGGATGCACTTCCCAACTCCCTGGCAGCAGGTTGCCCCTGGGCTGGTGCATCAACTGCGGACTCCTCTGGCGAGCATTCAGGGTGCCGCATTCGTATTAGAGGACGACAGCCTACCCGCCGATAGACGGCGTGAGCTGATCGGCATTGTCCTGAAGGAATGCCAGAGGCTTGATTTGTTCATCGGGCTGATGGACTCGAATCATTCGAGGCGGACGGAGCACACCACGGTCGACATCGGATCGCTGCTGGACGAGGTCACCCAACGCGCCGTGGAAACTTTGCACGCCCCACGGGTGTTGATCGAGAAAGATGTTGCACTGAATCTGCCGCCGGTGCGGCTGGATCGGGAAGCCATTGCCGAGGCAATCCTGGATGTTCTCCTGGATGCGATAAAGGCCACGCCGGAAGGTGGTAGAATATTTCTGGCTTGCCGGGCGGTGCACGATGAAATTCTCATTCAAGTGAGCGATGAGCGGCCGCATGCCAGTGCGAACCGCGTTTACCGGGCGTTGAACTCCGCGCCGATGGGCTGCTGGCCGGAGATCGAGCTTGCCGTCGCACAACGCATACTGGTTCGGCAGGGTGGCGCATTGCGAATTGACCAGAATGGAGATTCCGGTTTAATCTTCACCTTAATTCTGCCCAACGCACCAGGAGCGCATGCATGAGGCCAGGAAGCATCCTGATTGTTGAAGATGACGAGAGCCTCCGGCGTGTGACTCAGGCCCAGCTGGAGAAGGCCGGGTACGATGTCGCCACCGCTATCGATGTACGAGAAGCGCTGGAGCAGTTGCAGCGAGGCCACCGCGATCTGATCATCTGCGATTTGAATCTTCCGGGGCCATCCGGCTTGGAACTGCTCAAACTATCGCGAGCCCAGTATCCGGACACTACGGTGGTCATGGTAACCGCCTACGGCACCGTGAAAACAGCGGTGGACGCCATGAAGTTAGGCGCCTATGACTATCTGACCAAACCCGTACACCCGTATGAGCTGCGCGCTCTGGTGGATCGGGTCCTGGAGCGCAGCCAATTGATCGACGAAGTTCATCTGCTACGCCGCACTGTCGATCAGAAGTACGGATTTGAGAATATCCTTGGCCAGTCGAAAGTTCTCCTGAGCGTGATGGAATCGGCGGCGCGAGCGGCCCAAACGGACGCCACGGTACTCATTCTCGGCGAAACGGGTACGGGAAAAGAATTGCTTGCCAAGGCGATGCATGTCAGCAGCGCGCGTTCCAAGCGGCCGTTTGTGGTGATCAACTGCGGGGCCATACCCGGAGAATTGCTTGAGTCGGAGCTGTTCGGCCATGTGCGCGGAGCTTTTACGGGGGCCTTGACGCACAAGAAAGGCAAAGTGGAAATGGCGGATGGCGGGACAGTGTTCCTGGATGAAATCGGAGAAATGCCGCTGGAGCTCCAGGTACGCGTTCTGCGTCTGATCCAGGAGCGGGAAATCGAAAAGGTGGGCGCATCGAGTCCGATTCCCGTGGATGTTCGAATCTTTGCCGCGACGCACCGGAACCTGGAAGCCTTAGTGGAGGCAGGCAAATTCCGCGACGACCTGTATTACCGCCTGGCAGTGGTGCCGATTGAGTTGCCTCCGTTGCGCGCGCGCCCGGAAGACATTCCTGAGCTTGTGGTGCACTTTTTTCAAAAATACAAAGAGAAGGCGCATCGCGATAACGTGACGCTGCCGGAATCGCTGCTTCCCTACTTCACCCGGTATCCTTGGCCCGGAAACGTTCGTCAGCTCCAGAACTGCATTGAAAGGCTGATTGTGCTGAGCCGTTCGGCTGAGATCAAGTTTGAAGATCTGCCGGATTTTCTAAGATCGCATGCGGCCGATCAAGCCCAGGATGCGGCCGGAACGGTGGATTCCAACGTTCTCGATGCCGCCGAGAAGAAGCTCATCGTGGAGGCGCTTGAAAAATGCGATTGGAATCAGACGCGAGCGGCGCAGCATCTCGGTGTAAGCCGTAAAGTTCTCATCTCGCGAATGGTCAGGTATGGAATCCGAAGAGGAGCCATGGAAAAGGCCGCCCCCTAAAGGTTGGCTTCGGCGGCTATTCCACGGGACTGTAGTATCCATGCCTCCAGGAAACGTGCAGCAACTGATCGGTCGGGGGCTTGGCGAGTTGCACGCGGATGTGCCTGTACTTGCCGTCCCTGTCCGTCACCATCGGAACGTAGCCCAAGACATACTCGCTATGCAGTTCCTCGCTGATCCTGGCAGCCAAGGCCGGCAATTGGTCGAGCTTTCGGACACGATAGGCTCTGCCGCCGCTTTCTTCGCACAGTTCTTCTAAACTCCGCGATCTGTCCAGAATGGATATGGCAAAGATGCGCACATCCGCTTCTTTCACCATTTCGGTAAGCTCGCGCTTCGTGTAGCGGCTGTCATTGTCATTGCCGTCAGAGAAAACCAACAAAACCTTGCGCCGGTGAGAGGCCCGGCGGATTTGGCTGATGCCGAGATAGACCGCGTCATACAGCGATGTCCAGCCGCGCGCCTGGATGGATGGGAGTGTGTTCTCGATTTCGTTCAAACTGGTCGTAAATCGCGTGGTCATCTCCGGCCGATCATTGAACGTGAGGAGGAAGAACTCGTCACCGGGAGAAGTCAGCTTCAGAAATTCCATGATCGCTTTGCGCGACTCGATCAGTTTGGACCGCATGCTGTTACTCGCATCTAAGATCAGGCCGACGGAAACGGGCGAATCATCGCGGAAGAACTGGGTGATCTGTTGTTCGATGGAGTCTTCGAAGACGCGGAAGTCGTTCTTCTGGAGATCCTGGATGAGACGTTCGTAGGGATCGGTAACGGTCACAGGAATCAGTACAAGATTTACGTCAAACCGAATTCGAGACAACCGGCTCTGGTCGGGCGCTGACCGGCGAGGCGTGAGCGAATTGCCGGAGTCATCGGCTGGAGCAATCTCAGGGGCAGCAATGGCGAGAAGCACCAGGCAAGCGATACAACATCGCCGACGCATTGAGCGGCAGCAGGGCGCCGTTGGTAATCTCACTTACGCAAGATCGTATCACAAGCCAATTGAGTACGGATTAAGATTTGTGGGGAGCTTCACTGGTGGAGGCAGGCAGAAACGCAAACAATAAGGAAAAGGGCGGACTGTCCCTGCCTGAGAGACGGTCCGCCTTATGGTGCAGAGTCAGGCTGCGAAGGCTGCAGACCAGCAAGGAATTCGGCCAAGCCTACGGAGGCCGCTCCTAGTCTGCTGACGGCCTATTCGGCACCAAAGTTGAATGCAATCCCGGCCGCAAACCGGAAGTTGTTTTGGTTCCGAGCTGTCGGAACTGAGGTTCCGGGTGGTACCGTCACATCCGGAGCCTCCAGCCGGGTGAGGAAATAGTCGACCTGTATTGGACGCAGGATGAATGACTTGCCGAGCTTAATGTCGATTCCTCCGCCAACCGCCATCGCGAAGGAGTTTGTGGTCGCCTTGTAGCGGCCGTCGGAGGAGAGCTTGTCCGTAGCCATCGGGTTTACAACCAGAACTGAGCTGGCCGCTATGCTGGTGGTGGCGTTTTGCCCGCCAAACAAGGTGTGGATATAAGGAGCGACTGTCTTCTGCCGCCCCCACGAAAACCGCGGGCCAAAAAGGTAACTGAAGTTCGTTGTGTCAAAGTGATAGCTGTTCACATTACCGTTGTGGTAGCCACCCAACTCGGCTTCCATGCCAATGTAGTCATTGAAGTTCCATGCGAACGTACCGATACCGCCATTCGAGGTGAAGGCTGGGATGGTTTGCGCTGAATTGTTCCTTACGAACGAGTAGCCTAGAAACAGATCGGCTTTCCCGCCTTCCTGGGCCAATGCACACAGACCGAAGATTGACCCCAGGACAACCAAGCAAAAAACTCTCTTCATACAAATATCTCCTTGATCCTGTCAGTTTGGCCACTTCCGCGAGACCCATTCGCCGGTTTGACCTGTTGCCTTGATGTCCGAGGGAGGCGCGAGGTTTAATTTCTTTCTTTCGTTGAAATGCGCGCTCGGGGAATCCGTGCCAAGGGTGGATGCATCATCGGGAGCAGGAAGAATGATGCCAATGACAAAGCGATTCAGGCTGACTTTTGGACTCCTGCCCACGTTGCTGATGGCGGCCGATGTCAAGACGTTCCCAGCGAAAGACGTGGATCTCTCCGTCTACAGAACTTACACGCTGCTGCCGACGAGGGTACTTACCGGGAATGGAGTAGTGGAGAACGATCCGGAAGTGAGCCCGCTGATTGCGGAGGCTCTCCGGAAGCAACTCTCCCGGAAGGGTCTGACGGAACAATCAGAAGGCGCCGACCTCGAAGTCGCCGCCGGCGGCTTGGCGGTGTCCATTCCACAGGTGGAAGCTCTGGTCTTCAACCCATCGAATGATGCGACCTGGGGGACGTCTCCGATCGCCGTGCTAGGACGCTACAACAAGGAAGGAACCTTGATCGTCAATCTCATCGACCCGCGGATGAAAAAGAGCGTCTGGCTGGGCGTCACGAAGCGGGCTCTCGGAAAACCCTCGACCCTGAAGAAGGACATCGACAAGGCCACGGAAGCGATGTTCAAGAAGTATCCGCCACTCAAGTGACCCGCCCGCAGTGCCGCCGCTCGTGTGGGGTTCAACGGTACTGTGGGAGCCTGAAACCAAAATAAAGAGTCCTGTACTTCACCCTTGGAATCGTTTGGACGAGGATGGCGGCTGCCGTTAGGCGGGCATGCTTACCCCGGAACGATAGCGACGGAGTGAAGAAATGCTATTAGGAATTCACGGTAGTTTCGTGCGGTCTACAGCGCTGGTGTGTACGGCTCTGCTAATGCCGGGAGATGTACTGCTGATGGCACAGCAGGCCAGCCCTCCATCGGCGGAGGCTCCGGCCGAGGCACCAGCAAAGCTTCCAGCGGAGCAATTGGAGAGTTTGATTGCGCCGATCGCGCTCTATCCCGACGAGCTGCTGGCCCAAGTGTTGGCAGCCTCGACATATCCTTTGGAGATCGTTCAACTGCAACAGTGGCTGGCGCAACACAAAGACTTGAAGGACAAGAAACTGGCCGAGGCCGTGCAGAAGCAGAACTGGGATCCCAGCATCCAAGGGTTGGCCGGCCTGCCGGACGTGGTGAAGCAGTTAGCGGACAACATCCAGTGGACATCGGAGCTGGGGAACGCGTTCCTGGCTCAGCAGTCGGATGTGATGGACGCGGTGCAGCGCATGCGTGGCAAGGCAAAAGACAGCGGGAAGTTGCAATCGGGCGAGCAGATTAAGGTTGAGACCAAGGTAGTGGAGTCGAAAAATATCGTCGTGATCGAGCAGGCGAATCCGGAAGTGGTTTACGTTCCGAGTTACAACCCAACCGTGGTTTGGGGAGCGCCTCCGCCTGCCTACGCGTATCCGCCGGTGGCTTATCCGCCGCCTGGCTATTACGCAGCCGGCATGGCGCTTTCATTCGGCGTCGGCATGGCAATGGGAGCGATGTGGGGCGGGGGTTGGGGCTACAACTGCGGATGGGGTGGCAACAACACCGTCAATATCAACAACAACAACAACTTCAATCGGAATAGCAATCGGGTGAGCGGCGGCAATCAAGTAGGCGGAGGGAACCGGGTTGGTGGCGGGAACAGCTGGCAACATAACCCGCAGCATCGCGGCGGAGCTCCTTATGGAGATCGGGCGACGGCGAAGCAATTCGGCGGGTCGGCTCGCGGCGAAGGACGCGGGACGCGGCAGGCGAGTGCTAACCAGGGTCTGGCCCAGCGAGGCGGAGGTGGGACGCGTGGTGGTGCTGGGGCGGGAGCCAGCGGCTTCCGATCCGGCGGAGGAGCGGGTGCAGGTGGAGGTTTGAGTGGCAGCCGGGGTGGTGGCGGCGGTGATCGGGTCGGGAACCGCCAGGTTTCCAGCGGAGGGGGATCCAGAGGTGGAGCCTTCGGCGGTGGCGGCGGAGGTGGTTCCTCAGCGCGCGCCAGCAGTTCACGCGGCTCGTCCAGTATGGGTGGGTCCCGTGGGGGCGGTGGCGGTCGCAGCGGCGGTGGCGGCGGCAGGCGCAGATGACAGGAGAGCCCAGCGTGATTAAGGAGAAAACAATGAGACCGAATACATTGCATGTTGCCACTGGGAAGATTCTCCCGGCATTCTTTGCGAGTGTTGTGTTCTGCGTGTTGCAAGCCGCGCCACAAACCAAGCCCAATGCTCCGCAACCGACACAAAAGACCTTCAGCACGGCTGAAGAAGCGGGAAAAGCGTTGGTACAAGCCGCAGACCACTATGATCTGCCTGCGTTGCTCGAAATTCTCGGCCCGGACGGCCAGGATCTGGTGGCGTCGCAGGACCCGGTGGAGGATAAGAACCGCGCCGAGGTCTTCATGGCCCTAGCCCAAGAAAAGGCTATCGTCACCACGGATGCGACCAAGCACCGTGCCGAACTCACGGTTGGAAATGACGCCTGGCCCCTTCCCATACCCATTGTTGAGAGAAACGGGAAGTGGTATTTCGACACCAAAGCCGGACGTCAGGAAATCCTCTTTCGGCGTATTGGACAGAACGAACTGAACGCCATTCAGATCTGCCGCGGTTATGTCGACGCGCAACTGGAATATGCCGCGACGAAACATGATGGCTCAGGGGTGA
>Ga0335071_10005358_pt1 | contig 13312 bp, 13 predicted proteins | sample Lox_Sample_15_FD_206724 | JGI IMG/M metagenome (GOLD analysis project Ga0335071, IMG submission 206724) | Soil microbial communities from Loxahatchee National Wildlife Refuge, Florida, United States - Lox_Sample_1.5 | ecosystem: Environmental > Terrestrial > Soil > Wetlands | place: USA...
CCCGCACGCCGGGAAACCCACCGCCCCGTTCGCGGACCACGCCGGCGATCGCCCGCGCCGTCTCGAGCGTCCCGCGCAGGTTGACGTTGAACGCGATCAGCGGCAGGCGCGCGCCGGCGATGATCCCACCCGCGGTCGGGTGGAGCCGGGACGGGCCGAAGTCCGGCTCGAGCTCTCCCGCGTCGAGACGCCGCTGCAGCCCCTCCGTGCCGCCGCGCCGGTAGAACGCGGGGCCGCGCTCGGGCGGGGCGTACAGGAACACCGGCAGGCCGAGCTCCGCCGCGAGCCGCTCGCCGACGGCGCGCGCCGCGCCCCGGGCGCGCTCGAGGTCGCCGGGACGCAGCGGGACGATCGGGACGACGTCGGCGGCGCCGATGCGCGGGTGTGCGCCCTCGTGCCTCCGCAGGTCGATCCGCTCGACGGCGGCGCGCGCACCGGCGAGGAGCGCGTCGGACAGCTCCTCCTCGGAGCCGACGAGCGTGTAGACGGAGCGGTTGTGGTCCGGGTCGGAGTGGACGTCCAGCAGGCGCGCGCACGCGGAGAGCTCGGCGGCGATCGCGTCGATCGCCGCCTGGTCGCGGCCTTCGCTGAAGTTCGGCACCGACTCGAGCGGAAGCACGCCCGTACTGTACGAACCGTGAAGGAGTACTACGACACCCGTGCGCCGGAGTACGACGACTGGTGGCTCGGACGCGGGCTCTTCGCGGACCGCGACCGTCCGGGGTGGGAGGAGGAACTCGCGGAGATCGCGGCGCTGCTCCGGGCGCTCCCGCCGACGCGAACGGTCGACGTCGCCTGCGGCACCGGCTTCCTGACGCAGCACCTCCCGGGCGACATCGTCGGCGTCGACCAGAGCGCGCGCATGATCGAGATCGCGCAGAAGCGCGTGCCTCGCGCAACCTTCCTGCAGGGCGACGCACTGGCCCTGCCGTGTACGAACGACGCCTTCGGGCGGCTCTTCACAAGCTTCTTCTACTGCCATCTCGTGGAGGCCGAGCGTGTGCGGTTCCTCGCCGAGGCGCGGCGGGTCGCGAGCGAGCTGATCGTGATGGGAAGCCGGGCGCTCCCCGGAGAGGAGCGCTCCCGCTGGGAGGAGCGCGTGCTGGAGGACGGCTCGCGCTGGCAGGTCTACAAGCGCGTCTTCGACCCCGACGCGCTCGCGGCCGAGCTCGGCGGCGAGATCATCCATCTCGGCCACTGGTTCGTGCTCGTGCGCGCCGAGCTGTGACGCGCTACCGGTCGGTCGCGTCGATGGCGCGCGACCTGCGGCAGTGCCGCCTGTGCGTCGAGACGGGACACCCGCTCGGCTCGCTGCCGGTCGGCACGCCGTACACGGGGCAGCGTGCGTACCTCTTCGGGCAGGCGCCCGGGATCGTCGAGGGCGGCGAGCGACGGCCGTGGCGCGGGCGGGCCGGCAGGACGCTCCGCCGCTGGCTCGACCTCGACGAGGACGCGTTCTACGCGACGTTCTACTGCGCCTCGGTCACGCGCTGCTATCCGGGCCGCGCCGCCTCGGGACGCGGCGACCGCACGCCGACGCCGGAGGAGCAGCGCCTCTGCTCGCGCTGGCGCGAGACCGAGCTGCGGCTGCTGCGGCCGCAGCTGATCGTCACCGTCGGCGGGCTCGCCGCCCGCGCGATCCTCGGCGTGAAGAGCGTGTCGGAGAGCGTCGGCGTCCGGTACGAGCTCGACGGGGCGGTCGCAATCCCGCTTCCCCATCCCTCGGGCGCGTCGGCCTGGCTCAACGACCCCGCGAACCGGGCGCGCGTGACGGAGGCGGCCGCCGCGATCGCGGAGGCGCTCGCTACGCTCGACGGTTGATGCCCGAAGCGCCCAAGTACCGCGACACCTTCGCCCGGCTGCTCGGGTTCCTACGGCCGTACCGGTGGTCGCTCGCGGTGTCGGTCGTGCTTGCGATCGGGTCGCAGTCGGCGACGCTCGCCGTGACGTACCTCGCCGGCTCGGTCGCCGGCGTGCTCAGCGACAACAACCATCAGCGCCTGCCCGAGCTGGTCGCCGCGATCCTCGTGCTCGGCGCGCTCGGCGCCGTCATGATGATCGGCCGGCGCCTGATCGCGGGCCGGCAGGCGCTCGCCGTCGAGCTCGACCTCCGCACCGCGATGTACGCGAAGCTGCTGCGGCTCTCGTTCGGCTTCTACGACCGCAACCAGACCGGCCAGCTGATGAGCCGGGCGACCGTCGACCTCCAGGGCGTCCGCTTCTTCCTCGGCTACGGCCTCATCTTCTTCTTCCAGAACCTCTTCACGATCGTCGGCGTCGGGATCGTGATCTTCCTGATCTCCTGGGAGCTCGCACTCGTGACGATCGCGATCGTGCCGCTGCTCGTCGTCGTGGCGTACCGCTACAGCCATGTGTCGCATCCACTGCTCCGCGACGTGCAGCAGAAGATGGCGGACGTCGCAACCGTCGCCGAGGAGAACATCGTCGGCGTCCACGTCGTCAAGTCGTTCGCGCAGGAGGAGGCGGAGCAGGAGAAGTTCGAGCTGCGCTCCGAGCGCGTCTTCGACCTGAGCGTGCAGGCGAACCGGCAGCGCGCCTTCTACATCCCCCTCCTCAGCTTCCTGCCGCTTCTCGCGCAGGCGGCGATCCTGCTCTTCGGCGGGAGGATGGTCGCGGACGGCTCGCTCGACGTCGCGAGCTTCGTGCGCTTCAACCTCTTCCTGGCGATGCTCGTCGTGCCGCTGCGCTCGCTCGGCATGTGGATCGGGCAGGCGCAGCGCGCGACCGCGTCGGGCGAGCGCATCTTCCAGGTGATCGACGAGCCGGAGGACATCGGCGACGAGCCCGGCGCGCCCGGGCTGCCGCCGGGCCCCGGCCGGGTCGTCTTCGAGCACGCGACGTTCGGCTACGACCCGGAGCGCCCGGTCGTCCGGGACGCCGACCTCGCCCTGGAGGCCGGGAAGGTCGTGGCGCTGATCGGCCACACCGGCTCCGGCAAGACGACGCTCGCCTCGCTCGTCCCGCGCTTCTACGACGTGCAGCAGGGCCGCGTGACGATCGACGGCGTCGACGTGCGCGAGGTGACGCTCGAGTCGCTCCGGCGCGAGATCGGCGTGATCGCGCAGGACCCGTTCCTCTTCTCGGCGAGCGTCCGCGAGAACATCGCGTTCGGCCGCCCGGACGCGAGCGACGACCAGATCGAGCAGGCGGCGCGGCTCGCGCAGGCACACGACTTCATCGAGCGGCTTCCCGACGGCTACGAGACGGTCATCGGCGAGCGCGGGATCACGCTCTCGGGTGGGCAGCGCCAGCGGATCGCGATCGCACGGGCGCTCGTGGTCGACCCGCGCGTGCTGATCCTCGACGACGCGACCGCCTCGGTCGATGCGACGACGGAGGCGAGGATCCGCGAAGGGCTGCGCGAGGCGATGCGCGACCGGACGACGATCATCATCGCCCACCGGCTGTCGACGATCGCGCTGGCGGACGAGGTCGTCGTGCTCGAAGACGGACGCGTGACCTTCCACGGGCCGCAGGCCGAGGCGCGCTCGAGCCCGGTGTTCCGGGAGATCGAGGAGCACGGCATGCTCGAGCGGATCTTCGAGGAGGAGGTCGCGTAGTGCGGGTGCACCAGCCCGGCGGCCACCTGATGCGCGGCGGGCGGGCCGAGATCGACGACTGGTCGTGGGCGCAGACGAAGCGCCGTCTGACCGCTCTCTACCGGCTCGCGCGGCCGTACAAGCTGCGCACGCTCGTCGCCATCGTGTCGCTGATCGGCGCGACCGCCGCCGCGCTCGCTCCGCCCTTCCTGCTCGGCCGCACCGTCGACGAGGTGAGCGGCGGCTCGACGGACCGGCTCGCGCTCTACGTGGCGCTGTTCGTCGCCGCCGGCCTTGCCGGGATCGGCTTCAGCTACGCGCAGACGTACTTCACCGGCTGGACCGGCGAGCGCATGCTCGCCGACCTGCGCAATCACCTCTTCCGGCACCTGCAGCGGCTGTCACTCGGCTTCTACGAGCGCAACCGCGCCGGGGTGATCATCAGCCGGCTGACGAACGACGTCGAGGCGCTCGACCAGCTCGTCACGGACGGCGTGACGTCGCTCGTCCAGAACACGCTGATGCTCTTCGGCACGGTGGTCGTGCTGTTCCTGCTCGACTGGCGGCTCGCGCTCGCGTCGCTCACGATCATTCCCGTCCTCACCTGGGCGACGGCGATCTTCCGCAAGCGATCGGCGCGCGCGTACAAGGGGGTGCGCGAGACGCTCGGTGTCGTCACCGCGACGCTCGCCGAGGACATCGCCGGCATGCGCGTGCTTCAGTCGTTCACGCGCGAGCAGGCGGCGCGCGAGAACTTCCACGCGGTCAGCACGACCTACCGCACCTCGAACATGCAGACGGTCGTCCTGAGCGGGATCTACTTCCCGTTCGTCGGCTTCCTCTCGTCGGCTGCGACTGCGGTCGTGCTCGGCTACGGCGGCTGGCTCCACTTCAACGGGGAGGTGTCGCTCGGCACGCTCGTCGCCTTCCTCGGCTACCTGGCGAACTTCTTCGACCCGGTCCAGCAGCTCTCGCAGCTCTACAACACGTTCCTCTCCGCGGTCGCGGCGCTGGACAAGATCACCGACCTGCTGGACGAGGAGCCGGAGGTCCTCGACGCCGGCGACGCGGTGGCGCTCGCGCACGTCGACGGCCGCGTCGCCTTCGAGGACGTGCGTTTCGCGTACGGCCGCGGGCCGGAGGTGCTCCACGGGATCGATCTCGACGTCGCGGCCGGGACGACGGTCGCGCTCGTCGGCCACACCGGCGCCGGCAAGTCGACGATCGCCAAGCTGCTCGCGCGTTTCTACGACCCGACCTCGGGGCGGATCACGATCGACGGGACCGACCTGCGCGAGGCGACCCAGGAGTCGCTGCGCAGCCTGCTCGGCATCGTCCCGCAGGAGGGCTTTCTCTTCGCGGGCACCGTGGCGGAGAACGTGGCGTTCGGCCGCCGCGACGCCACGCGGGAGCAGATCGAGGCCGCGATCCGCGCCGTCGGCGCCGACGAGTTCGTCGAGCGGCTCGAGGACGGCTACGACACCCAGCTCGGCGAGCGCGGCTCACGCCTGTCGCTCGGGCAGCGCCAGCTCGTCGCGTTCGCGCGGGCCCTCCTTGCCGACCCGCGCGTCCTCATCCTCGACGAGGCGACGAGCTCGGTCGACATCGGCACCGAGCGGAAGATCGAGGCGGCCCTCCGGCGCCTGTTGCGCGGGAGGACCGCCTTCATCATCGCCCACCGCCTCTCGACGATCCGCGACGCCGACCTGATCGTGGTGCTCGAGCACGGCCGCATCGTCGAGCAGGGCACCCACGACGAGCTGCTTGCGCGCCGGGGCCTCTACCTGTCGCTGTACGGCGACTGGGCGGCGGACGCCGCGTAACCGATGTAGGCTCGCCGCATGCAGGTCGGCGAGCCGGTAGCCGAGGGCTGGGCGCTCTACACGCGCTTCTGGCGGCATCTGCTGCCGATCGCGTTCGTCGTCTATGTCGTCATCTCGCTGATCACGCTGCTCTTCACGGAGATCGGCGGCGTGATCGGCGGCCTCGTGGCGCTGATCGTCTCGATCGCCGGCGTGTTCCTGCTCCAGGCGTCGCTCGTGGAGGCGGTCGCGGACGTGCGCGACGGCCGCGCCGACCTGACGCTCGCCGAGACGGTTTCGCGCGCGTACGGGCATCTCTGGTCGGTCGCCGGCGCCGGGCTCCTCGCCGGGCTGGGGATCGCGTTCGGGCTCGTGCTGCTGATCGTCCCGGGGCTCTTCCTGCTGACGATCTGGAGCCTGATCGTGCCGGTGATCGTGCTCGAGAGCGTGCCGGCGATGAAGTCGTTCGGACGGAGCCGGGCGCTCGTCCGCGGCTACGGCTGGACGGTCTTCGGCGTCGTCATGGTCACGTTCCTCGCCGCGCTCGTGGTGGAGATCGCGCTGTCGATCCTGCTGCACGGACTGTCGCTCGGGCTCGACCGGTATCTCAGCAACGTGATCGGCAACACGCTGATCGCGCCGTTCATCGCCGCCACGTGGACGTCGATGTACTTCCGCCTGAAGGAGGCGAGCGAGCCCGCCTCGGACGCGCCTCCGTCCGGCGCGGCGTACACCGACGCGTGACCGACGTCGATCCCGAGACCGAGAAGCGCATCGAGCAGCCCGTCTCGCCGGAGGCCGAACGCGAGACGCGGCTGCCCCCGGCCGAGGCGGTGCGCGAGATGCGCATCCGCGTCCCCGTGCGCGCGAACCGCAAGCTGCGAACCGTCATCGAGCGGGTGAACAAGGACAACCAGCTCAAGGGCTGGTGGCACGTCGCGAACGTGAACGCGGTCGCGCGGATGGAGATCAACGACCACTCATGGGTCCACATCCAGATCGTCACGAACATCGCGCTGAAGCTCCTGCGCCAGCTGACGAAGCACCATGTCGAGCCGAACGCGGTGCGCGACTACGGCTACTCGCGCGACGACGCGGAGGTGATCGTCGCGCTGACCGCGCTGACGCACTGCGTCGGGATGTCGGTCCACCGCCACGGGCACGAGGACTTCAGCCTCTTCCTCAGCGAGCCGAAGCTGCGCGAGCTGCTGCACGGGATCTACGAGGAGCCCGACCTGACGGTCATCGTGTCGGAGGTGCTGCAGGGGATCATCAGCCACCGCTCCGACGGCGAGCCGCTGACGCTCGAGGCCGGCATCCTGCGCGTCGCCGACGCGCTCGACATGGAGCAGGGCCGCTCGCGGATCGCGTTCGAGCGCGGCCGCGTCGGCATCCACTCGCTGTCGGCGGCGGCGATCGACGAGGTCGAGATCTCCGACGGCGAGCAGAAGCCGATCCGCATCTCGATCCGGATGAACAACTCCTCCGGCATCTACCAGGTCGACGGCCTGCTGAAGGCGAAGCTGCGCGGCTCGGGGCTCGAGCCGTACGTCGAGGTGATCGCCCACATCGACACCGAGGCGGAGAAGCGCCTCGTGCCGCTCTACGAACTGGAGCTGTAGAGCCGATTACGAGGGGCGGCGCTACAATCCCCGTCGCCTTGCGGGATCGTCTAATGGTAGGACGCCTGACTCTGGATCAGGTAGTCTAGGTTCGAGTCCTAGTCCCGCAGCTTCTGTGTTCAAGCCGTTTTCGGGCCGCCGCGAGCGGCCCTTTTCGTGCCCGGGTCAGAGCGCAGGTCGCAGACCGGGTACCAGGTTTCCTCGCCCGCTCTCGCATAGGCCTCCGGCGTGACGGAGACGCCGGCCTCGTACGTCAGGAGCAGGCCGCGGCCGGAACGTGCGGCTGCAGCACCGACTCGAGCGCGCGCTCGAGCGAGTAGAGCGGGAACGGCTTCACGAGGTACGCGGCCGGCTCGAGGCGCAGCAGCTCCGCGTCGGCGGGGTAGATGCTCGTGAAGAGCACCGGCACCTTGTCGGCGCAGAGCACCCGGGCCACGCGCATCCCGGCCGCCTCGCCCGGCTCGATCACGGCCGCGTCGACGCCGATCAGCTCGGTCTCCTGGCCGCGATAGGTGACCGGCTCATGCCCCAGCCGGCGGACGACCAGCTCCAGCAGGGCGCTGATGTCGTCGTGGGGTTCGCAGATCAGGACACGTGCCACGCGGAAAGCATCGTCCCTCGACGCAGGGATTCGACGCGCCCCATGGTATGAAGTCGGTATGAATTCGCGCCTGCGGGTGCTCGTCGTCGACGACGACCCCGACATCCGGCTTCTCCTGCGCGAGCTGCTCGAGCGGGCGGGCTACCTCGTCGACGAGGCGGAGACGGGCCGCGAGGCCCTGCGCCACCTCTTCTCGAACGCGCCGGCGCTCGTGATCCTCGACGTGACGATGCCCGACATGGACGGCTACCAGACGCTCGAGCGGATCCGCGACCTCTCCGACGTGCCGGTGATGATGCTCACCGCCCGGACGCAGGAGCTCGAGAAGGTCCGCGGGCTCTCCTCCGGCGCCGACGACTACGTCGCGAAGCCGTTCGGCCGCCAGGAGCTGCTCGCGCGCGTGCAGGCGCTCCTCCGCCGCACCGGCGGCCGCACCGAGGTGCTCGAGGCGTACGCCGACGAGTTCGTCGAGATCGACTACGCGCAGCGAAGCGTGGTCGTCCAGGGCCGCGACGTGCAGTTGACGCCGCTCGAGTTCAAGCTGCTCTCCGCGTTCGTCCAGAACCCCAACCAGGTGCTGTCGCGCGACCAGCTGCTCGAGCTCGTGTGGGGCGACCCCTACGGCGTCTCGGGCGACCAGGTGAAGCTGTACGTCGGCTACCTGCGGCGGAAGCTCGTGCCCGACGCTCCCGAGTCGGCGCCGATCGAGACCGTGCGCGGCTTCGGCTACCGCTACCGCCGTTAGGCGCTACCGGAGCAGCTCCTCGATCGCGGCGACGAGCTCGCCCGCCCGGAACGGCTTCGCCAGGTAGGCGTCAGCGCCGGCTCCGAGCCCGCGCTCGACGTCGCTCTCCTGGACGCGCGCCGAGAGCAGCACCACCTTCACGTCTGCGAACGCCTCGTCGGCGCGCAGCGCCTCGAGCACCTCGAGCCCGGTGAGCTTGGGCATCATCACGTCGAGGACGACGACCGCGGGCCGGAGCGTCCGCGCCGCCTCGATCGCCTCCTCCCCGTCCCCGGCGCGCGCCACGTCGAAGCCGGCGCGCTCGAGCCGCAGCGCGACGAGCGTGAGGTTGTCCTCGTCGTCGTCGGCACAGAGAACGAGCGGCCGGCCGCTCACGACCGATCCTCCGCGAGCGGCAGCTCGACGACGAACGTCGTCCCTTCGCCCTCGGCGCTCCGGACGCCGATCCGGCCGCCGTGCGCCTCGACGATCGCCTTCGAGATGTAGAGGCCGAGCCCGGTGCCCTGGATCTGCCGCTCGAGCGCGGTCTGGGAGCGGAAGAAGCGATCGAAGAGCCGCTCCCGCTCGTCCGGCGGGACGCCGATGCCGGTGTCGGAGACTTCGATGCTCGCCGTCCCGTCGCGGCCTTCGAGCCGCACGCTCACGCGGCCGCCCGCCGGCGTGAACTTGATCGCGTTGGAGACGAGGTTGTCGAGCAGCTGGGCGAGCCGGTCTGCCTCCCCGAGCACCGGCGGCAGCGCCGCTGCCTCGACCTGCAGCGCGACCCTCGCCGACTCGGCGCGTGGGCGCGCCGACGCGGCGGCGTGCTCCACGATCTCGCGCAGGTCGACGGGCAGCCGTTCGAGCTCGAGGCGGCCGTCCTGCAGCCGCGCGGAGAAGAGCAGGTCGGAGACGAGCCCGAGCAGCCGGTCTGCGTTGCGGTCGATGATCTCCAGGTAGCTGCGGCGCTCGCCGTCCGCCTCGTCGTCGAGCAGCACCTCGACGTAGCCGGAGATCGAGGTGAGCGGCGTGCGCAGCTCGTGCGTGACGCTCGAGACGAACTCGTCCTTCAGCCGGTCGAGCTCGACGAGCTGCTCGTTCTGGCGTGCGAGCAGCTTCTGCGCCTGCTCCGCTTCGTGGCGCGCGGCGCGCTCGGAGCGGCGGGCGCCCTCGACGGCGCGCACGACGCCCGCGAGGCGAAGCAGCACGAGCACGCCGATCGCGGCCGTGAACGGCGCCACCTCGTAGGCGTAGTTGGAGCCGTGCCGCGCCTTCTCGTAGACGGTGAGCACCGGCCCGACGAGGAGCGCGCCGCCGAGCAGCACGAGCCGCGGCGTCGTCAGCCGCGGCAGCTGCCGCCGGTCCGGGAGTGCGAGCCGCGCCATCGACGGCTCGAGCGCGGCGGTCGCCCAGACGACGTACGAGCCGAGCCAGAGGGCGTCGATCCAGTCCCCGCCCTGGTACCTCGAGGGGTCGAGCGCGTAGATCTCGTCGGCGACCGCCCACAGCCCGACCGAGACGAGGAGCAGCCGGTAGGCGACCGTCCGGCCGCCCGGTCCGAGCAGGAGCTGGGCGAACCCCACGAGCAGCAGCACGTCGACGGCCGGGTAGGCCATGCTCACGTAGCGGGCCGTCTCGCTCAGGTAGTCGGCGTGCCGGAAGGGGTCGATGAGGATCACCCACTGGACGATCGCGACGCCGAAGAAGACCACGAGCGAGTCGAGCACGGCCGCGCGGCTCGTCTGGCTGCCGAGACGCCGGAGGATCAGGAAGATGCCGACCGCGAGCAGCGGGTAGCCGGCGAGGTAGAAGGCGTCGGCGGCCGAGGGCGTCCCCGGCTCGCGCCCGAGGCCGATCTCGTAGACCGCGAAGATCGTGTCGCCGACGACCTGGCAGCCGAGCCCGCCCGCGAACAGGTACCAGGGCAGGCGCTCGCCGGCCGGCAGGTGCCGGATCGCGCCCGCGCAGATCGCGGTGACGGACGCGGCGCCGACGAGCACGAATGCCACCGACTGCGCGTTGCTGTGCGCGGGCAGCACGACGAAGTACGCCACGATCGCAACGGCTCCGGCGGCGAGGAAGGTCCACGCGGCTCTGCCCGCGCGAAGGCGGTCGGGGGGCGCCGGGACGGCGGGCTCGGACGACGACAAGGACGCGATGCTCGTGCCTTTCGACATCAGCCTAACCGTCCTTTAACGCACAAATGCCTGCAGGGGTTGGCGTTTCTTCGTCCTCTCTCTATGCTCTTGCAATTCCCCTGACCCCCCAGACAGGAGGACGAGTGAAGAAGCGCATGTACGTGGGCGCAGGTGCGTCCGCGGGGATCGCAATCGTTGCCGTTGCGGCAACGGTCGTTAGCGGTGCGTTCGCCCGCAGCAGCGCCACGCCGCTGCCGGCATCGTCCTGCTCGGCGATCCAGAACCCGAGCGGCCAGATCTTGGTCGCATCCGACCTGCCCCTCGAGGGCTCGGGCCGGACGCAGACGGAGCAGATGACGCGTGCGATCAAGTTCATCTTCCAGCAGCATGGCTGGAAGGCGGGCAACTACTCGATCGCGTATCAGAGCTGCGACGATGCAACGGCTCAGGCCGGCAAGTGGGACTCCGGGAAGGCCTCGGCGAACGCCAACGCGTACGCGCAGGATGCAAGCGTGGGCGCCGTCATCGGGACCTTCAACTCGGGTGCGGCTGAGATCGAGATCCCGATCTTGAACCGCGCACCGAACGGGCCCGTGGCCATGGTCAGCCCGGCGAACACCTACGTCGGTCTGACGCATCCAGGGCCGGGCACCGTCGCCGGTGAGCCGGGTAAGTACTACCCGACCGGCAAGCGGAACTACGCCCGCGTCGTCGCTGCTGACGACTACCAGGGTGCCGCCGACGCGAAGCTCGCAAAGCAGCTCGGCGTCAAGAAGGTCTTCATCCTGAACGACAAGGAGGCCTACGGGCTGGGCGTCGCGACGAACTTCAAGAACGCGGCGATCAAGCTCGGCATCAAGGTGGTCGGCTTCCAGGCGTGGGACGGCAAGGCATCGTCCTACGAGGCAACGGCCGTCAAGATCAAGGCGTCGGGCGCGCAGGGCGTGTTCCTCGGCGGCCTGATCTGCGAGAACGGCGGCAAGCTGATCAAGGACATCCGCGCCGGCGTTGCGAGCAGCGTCAAGATCATGGCACCGGACGGCTTCACGCCCGTCTCCGCCACGGTCCAGCAGGCCGGTAGCGCTGCGAACAACATGACCGTGTCGGTGGCAGGTCTGCCGAACTCGGCCCTGAAGGGCGCCGGCAAGGCGTTCGTGGCCGCGTTCACCAAGGCCGACCATCAGGCCCCGGATCCGTACTCGGTCTATGCGGCGCAGGCTGCGGAGGTCATCGTCGCGGCGATCGCGCAGTCGAACGGCACGCGGTCCGACATCGCCAAGCAGCTGTTCAAGGTTCGCTTGACGAACACGATCCTCGGCTCGATGTCGTTCAACGCGAACGGCGACGTGACGTCGAACCCGGTCACCATCTACAAGGTGGTCGCCGGCAAGTCGACGACGCTCGAGGTCATCGTGCCGCCGAAGTCGCTCGTCAAGGCGGCGTAAAGGCCGGGACCCCAGAACCACGCACGACCGAAAGGGGAGGGCGCAAGCCCTCCCCTTTCTTATGCTGTCCCGATGCCGCCGCTTGCAGCCGTCCCCGATCTCGACCGGGAGCTCGACGAGCTCTACGGGCTTCCGCTCGAGGAGTTCACGAAGGCGCGCAACGATCTCGCGTCGCGGCTGCGAAAGGCGCACCAGTCGGAGGCGGCCGCAGAGGTGCTGTCGCTGCGCAAGCCCACGCTCGTCGTGTGGGCTGCGAACCGGCTCGCGCGGACGGAGCCGCAGCTCGTGTCGGCGCTCGTCGAGGCAGGCGGACGGCTGCGCGAGGTGCAGCAGCGGGCGCTCGCGGGAGAGGAGCCCGCCTCGCAGGTGGACGACGCGGCGACGGCCGAGCGCGACGCGGTGCGCGCCGTTCTCGTCGTCGCGCGCACGGAGCTCGACCGCCGCGCGACCCCGTCGTTCCTCGACCGGCTGACGCAGACGCTGCGGGCGGCAGCGGTCGAGCCCGAGTCCGCGCTCCTGCTGCTGCGCGGCCGGCTGACGGAGGAGCTGGAGGCGGTTGGCTTCGGCCCGCTGGAGGCGGTGGCGCGGCCGCAGACCGGGCCGAGCGAGGACGAGCTGCGCGAGGCGGCCCGTGAGCGGGTCGCGGCGCTGCGCGCCGAGGCGCGGCGGCTCGACGCGGAGGCGCGCGCTGCCGAGCGCGACGCGGAGGAGCGGCGCCGCCAGGCGGAGGCCGCCGCCGCCGAGCTCGCGGAAGCCGAGCGCGACCTCGACGCGCGCCGCTAATCGCGGCGCCCGTCGCTGTCGATACCGGGAACATGCGCTCGATCCCCACCACCCCGCTCGCGCAGGCGTTCTGGCTCGTCTGCATCGCGGCCTGCTTCCTGATGCTGTTCGTGTCGCCGTACGTCGGCCTCGGCGTGATGTGCGCCGCGCTCATCCTCTGGACGGCCGGACGGCTCGCGGGTCTTCGCTGACGCCTACGCCTGCGGGACGAACGGATGCAGCTCGTCGGGGCCCGGCTTGATGACGCCCCAGGTCGACTCCGGCACGGCCTGCCACGCGCCGGGCAGGTCGCCGAGCGGCTCCGAGACGATCAGCCTCGTCTCGTCGCCGAGCCGGGTGAAGAGCTCGTTGCCGGGGTAGAGCTCGCGGAGCGCGTCGATCGCGGTGCTGAAGAAGAGCGACCGCGACGAGCCTTCGCTCGAGTAGCGGAACGCCCACACGTTCGTGCCGTCGCTCGTCGCGACCGTCATCTGGATCGGGTGCTCGACGCCGTGCTTCCGGCCGACCGCCTCGATCCGCCCGACCGCCCGGGCGACCGCCGCCGCCGGGTCGTCGCGCAGCCCGTAGGTCAGCGCGAGGTGGAAGAACACCTCCGAGACGGTCGAGCCCTCGATGTGAGGGAAGAGCGACGCCTCGA
>Ga0335071_10005361_pt1 | contig 13305 bp, 11 predicted proteins | sample Lox_Sample_15_FD_206724 | JGI IMG/M metagenome (GOLD analysis project Ga0335071, IMG submission 206724) | Soil microbial communities from Loxahatchee National Wildlife Refuge, Florida, United States - Lox_Sample_1.5 | ecosystem: Environmental > Terrestrial > Soil > Wetlands | place: USA...
GATCCGGGATGCTGCTCTCCAGGTGCCGCTCGACCGCATGTTTATCGAGACCGACTGCCCGTATCTCGCGCCCGTGCCCCATCGCGGCAAGCGGAATGAACCGTCCTTTGTGAAGGAAACGGCGCGAAAACTCGGCGAGTTGCGGGGATTGTCGGTAGAAGAGATCGGCGAGCAGACTTCTCGCAACTTCTACAGTTTTTTCAAAATCGCTGAAATCTCTGAAAGCAAAGTTCCTGTCCGCCAGCCCTGAACTTCTGTTAACCTCAAGTTACGATTCCATTCTTTCAGAAAGATTAGAAATGTATGCCCGATAACACTTTCGACGTGGTGAGCAAGATCGATCTGCAGGAGGTCTCCAACGCCATCCAGCAGGCGCTAAAAGAGATCCACACGCGATTTGATCTGAAGGATTCCAAGTCGAATATTGAGTTGGAGAAGGATGCCATCGTCCTGCACTCCGCCGACGAATACAAGCTGAAGGCGGTGAATGACGTATTGCAGCAGAAACTGGTAAAGCGCGGTGTGCCGCTCAAGGGCCTGACTTACGGCGCGGTGGAACCGGCCGCCGGCGGAACCGCAAAGCGGCGCATCACGATGCAACAAGGGATTCCGATCGAGAAAGCACGGGAAATCGTCAAGGCGATTAAAGATTCAAAGAAGAAGGCTCAGGCCTCCATTCAGGGAGACCTGGTGCGAGTATCCAGTAAAGATCGGGACACGCTGCAGGAGATCATTGCCCTGCTGCGCGGGTCGGATTTCGGAATCGACATGCAGTTTACGAATTATCGAAGCAACTAGTACTCAGTACTAATTACGACGGAACGAGTGTTTGCTGCGTACTGGCAACCAGGCACTGGCAACTAACAATGAGCGCGCCGGCTACCATCAACGGGAAAGAGATTTTCGATCTGCTTCGGGATGATCTCATCGAGATCGAGGCGGAGTTCGGCCGAGATACTGTCTCGCGCGTTCAAGCCATCACTGAGATTGGGGAGTACCTGCGGGCTGGGGGCGGGAAACGTATTCGGCCAGCTTTGCTTTTGCTTGCGGCTAAGCTCTTCGACTACGAAGGGCGTGGCGCGGTTCGGCTTGGCGCAGTGGTCGAGATTATCCATACCGCGACCCTGGTGCATGACGACATCATCGACGATGCCAAAACGCGACGTGGACGCCCGGCTGCGAATACGCAATGGGGCAATTCGAGGTGTGTACTGGCCGGCGACTGGCTCTACATGCAGGCCTTCAAGATCGCCGTGCAGGAACGAAACTTCCGGGTTCTCGACACGCTGATTGAGCTTACACAGCAGATGGTTGAGGGCGAACTGCTGCAGACCGAGAAACTCGGCTATTTGATTAGCCTGGACGACCATTTCGATCTGATTTTCCGCAAGACAGCTTGCCTGTTTTCCGTCTGCATGCGACTGGGGGCCATTCTGGGCGGAGCCGACCCAGCACAGGAAGCGGCGCTTGGAAAGTACGGCCATGACCTCGGGATGGCGTTTCAAATTGTAGACGACGTGCTTGACCTGACCGCTTCCGAAGACGTGCTGGGTAAACCGGTAGCGAGCGACCTGCGGGAAGGCAAGGCCACCATGGCCGTGATTCACGCAGCGGAACGCTGCACAACCGCCGAACGAGCAAAGATTGAAACCATTCTGCGGGAACGCGCCTTTAACGGCGTGACCCATTCGGACATCCTGAACATTCTGCACCGCTACGGCTCGTTGGATGCGGCCAGCGCGCGCGCGACGGAATACGCGGAGTCGGCACGCCGAGCAATCTGCTCCTTCCCGGATTCGCAGATCAAAGCGGCACTCCTGTGGGCTCCAGAGTTCGTTGTCGCACGGGAGAAATAGCTGCCGGGCGGAATGTTTGATCTGTTACTCACATCTGTCAGACTGCGGATTTCCACCCTATCTCTGTGCGCCCAGACACACCAGGCTTTGACTGCTGTTCTTGATCTCCATCACTCCTCCCGGTGACGAAGGGTACAGACTTCTTCGACGGCTGGTCCGAACATAGCTCCTAGTTGGTGGCACATTCCACCACGGACGGAAGGCTAACGAGACGCACTGGCATGCGATGGGCCGCTGGAAGCGCGCCCACCCTCTCCCCGTGGCACCTGAAGAAAGGCAGGTCGCTGTGGGACTTTCCGGCTGAGGAATGCACCTCCAACCCGAGGCAACGGCTTTAGTCGAAGCCTTATCTTATAGCGCCTAGCTTCTCGACGCGCCGGCCCGGGCCGGAGAGACTTCGAGTGCAGGCTGTTGCCTTGCTCACCGTGAATAAGCGGGGAAAGTCCTCCTGAGAGACACACTCCCCGTACGCAGAGGCCGGGTGGGGCCGTCGAGCCTGCCCGGCCTTTGTTTATACTTGAACCTTTCCGGGACTTTCTATATCCAATCAATTTCCATGAATCACCTGCTCCTGCTCATGGCTCGGCACGGGTATTTCCTGACCTTTGCCATTCTGCTGGCGGAGGCTCTGGGCCTCCCCTTCCCGGCCTCGATCGCGCTGGTTACGGCCGGGGCTGCAATGGCGTCCCATCTGCTCATGTTTCCGAATCTGTTGTTCGGGGCCGTGCTTGCTCTTCTTCTGGGAGACTCTCTGTTGTTCTGGCTGGGACGCTACTCTGGATGGGCCCTGTTGGGATTTCTTTGCCGGGTCTCGATGAATCCGGAGACGTGCATCCTTCGTTCAGCGGAGTCGTTTTACAAGCGCGGGAAGGCTACGCTGATTGTGGCGAAGTTCATCCCGGGCGTGAATTCAATGGCCGCGCCGCTCGCCGGCAGCATGAAGATGCGGTTCAGCCAGTTCCTGTACCTTGACCTGGTTGGCTCGCTGCTATACGCGACAACCTACCTTCTGGTTGGATATCTCTCGCGAGACTTCCTGGCGGTCACGCTGAACAGCATTCGAGCGGCGGGGCGCGTCATGGAAGTGCTGATCATCGGCGCACTGATGATCTATGCCATCTACCGGACTGTACAGTTCCTGAAATATCGGAAGTATGGGATGGTGCCGCGGGTCGAGGTGCAGGACCTCGCAGCGCGCCTGGCTGCGGGCGATGCCGACAAGATCCAACTGGTCGACGTGCGCAGCCACGGGTACTACGATATCGGGGCCGAACGCATTCTTGGGTCGATCCGCATCGAGCCTAACAACCTTGACGAAGAAGCCAAGAATCTTCCCAAGGGCAAAGACATTTACCTGTACTGTACTTGACAGCGCGAAGCGACGAGCGCCCGGGTGGCGCACCTGCTGCGGGAAAAAGGATTCAACACGTTCGTGATTGTCGGCGGACTGTCAGCCTGGCGCAAGGCCGGCGGGCATCTGGAGTCTGTGCCGAAAAATGATCTGATCAAGCTACCCACCTTCGCCTGAGGCGTTTCGCTAGCTCTGATGACATTCAAAATACTTTTGCTTGCGTAATACACTCAAAGTATGTCGAAAGAAATTGAGATAAAGTTCCGCGTTGCAGATGTTGACCGTCTGCAACGGAAATTGCGCGCTGCCGGCTTCCGGTTGATCACGCCGCGAACGCACGAGTTGAACACCCTGTACGATCTTCCCGGAGATGTTTTGCGCAGGCGGAAGGAGTTGTTGCGGATTCGCAGGTACGGAACGGAGTGGTTGCTAACGCATAAGAGCGGCAGCAGGCAGGCCCGCCACAGCAGCCGGATGGAACTGGAAACGAAGGTCGAAGACGGAAAGAAAATGGATGCGATCCTACGTTTGCTCGGTTACTCGCCCTCTTTTCGGTACGAAAAGTTTCGCGCGGAATGGGGCCAGGAACCGGGGAAGGTAGTGGTGGATAAAACTCCGATCGGGAACTTCGCTGAGATTGAGGGCCCGGCTCGCTGGATTGACGCGATCGCTAAAGCCCTGGGGATCGAGCGCAAAGAGTACATCACGAAAAACTACGCGAGTTTATTTGCCGAGTGGAAACGGGAGCAGAAAAGCACTGCTGGCGAAATGACGTTCAAAGCGGTGAAGAACGCTAGAGTCGTGCGCCGTCCAAAGGGGGCGAGCAGATAACTGCTGAACAACGGCCGTTGCTAGGGCTGCTGCACCAAGTGGGCGTACTTCTCGCCCGGTTCCCCTTTACGAAGGGACAAGTTCTTCACGGCAGGAGAAGGGGCGGGACAATCCTGTCCCCATGCGTAGGCCTTGCCCCATGCGTACTCTTTAATCACTTCAAGCGCGAAGGTCATGGCTTCGGGGGTGAAATAATATTCCCAGGTCTCCGATTTTTCGTCTTTTCGCAAGAACAGAGCTGCGCCCTCGGCAGAACCGTGATAGTGAAGCTGGGTCTCGAAACTGTCTTCCAGTTCCTTTCCCCTGGCCTTGTACTCGCGTGTCACCATCGTGACCTTGTACCAACCTCCGGCAGTGCTTCCGCTCAAGGCGCATCCTCCTCTCTGAAGAGACTTCACAAATCAGGCAGTCACTCAACGACCAGATTGGGAATTCAAGTCTAGTCGGGAGGGTAGCCCCTCGAAACAGGAATCCAAGGCCCTCGTTGTCATTGACTGTTCGGCAGCCCCGCGTATAGGGTCAGGCGCCGTGACACTTCTTGTACTTTTTACCTGATCCGCAGGGACAAGGATCGTTGCGTCCGACTTTGTCTTGAGAGCGAACGACCTGTTGCACCTGCTGGGCCTCCCCGCCTCCGGCCATTCGCGCCTGTTCCAGTTCGCGCTTTTTGCGTCGCATGAAGGCCTCTTCCAGTTCATCGGCGGAAGTAGAAACCAGGCGTTGCGGGCGGCGTCCGTCGCCATCGGCACCGCGCATGAGTGGGGCCGGCGCGGGTGCCTCCTGCGGAACGGGAGCAGGATCCGGGGGCCGCTCAAGAATCTGCATCAGGTACAGATACCGAACCGTATCTTCCTGGAAGCGTTGCATCATCGCTTCGAACATCTCGAAGGATTCGCGCTTGTATTCGACCAGGGGATCGTGCTGACCATAGCCACGCAGGCCGATGCCTTCCTTAAGGTGATCCATGCTGAGCAGATGATCTTTCCACTGCTGGTCGATGACGCTCAGCATGATCATGCGCTCGTGATGGCGCATCGCATCCGGTCCAATCAGCTTCTCCTTCGCGTCGTAGCGCTGCTTGAGCATCTCGAAGATCGCGTCGCCCAGTTCTTGCCGATTCAGCGTTTCCGGCTTCATTCCCTCGGCGAGGATATCCACTCCGAAGCGCGTAAAGATAGCATCTTTCAGGCCCTTGATGTCCCAATCGTCAGCGTGCGCTTTAGGCGGAACGTACTTTTCCAGAAGATCGCCGAGTATCGCCGCGACATAATCTTCCAGGATGAGGTCCTTCTGATCCATGCCTTCGAGCAGGCGGCGGCGCAGTCCGTAGACCGCTTCACGCTGCTTGTTCATCACGTCGTCGTACTCGAGCAGGTGTTTGCGGGACTCAAAGTGCTGCGCTTCGACGGCTTTCTGAGCAGTCTCGATACGACGCGTGATCAGCTTCGACTCGATCGGCACACCTTCTTCCATGCCTAATCGTTGCAGAAGAGTCGAGACCCACTCCTTGGCGAAGATGCGCATCAGGTCGTCTTCGAGCGCCAAATAGAAGCGGGAGGAACCGGGATCACCCTGGCGGCCTGCGCGCCCGCGGAGCTGGTTATCGATGCGCCGGGATTCGTGGCGTTCGGTACCGAGAATGTGCAGCCCCCCTGCGGCGATGACTTCCTCGTGCTCCTTGTCAGTCTGTTGCTTGTAACGCTCGAAGGCCTCGGTCCACTTATCGGTCGGAACGGTGAATTCGTTCCCGTTGTAATAGAAAAGCGAAGTCTGCCCGTCCTCCTGCGGACCTTCAATCTTGCCCTGGGCCACGCGCAATTGCTGGGCAATGCCCTTCTTGACCATTTCCTGCTTGGCCATAAATTCGGCGTTCCCGCCCAGCAGGATGTCGGTTCCGCGGCCGGCCATGTTGGTAGCGATAGTGACCGCGCCTTTGCGTCCGGCCTGCGCGACGATCTCGGCTTCGCGCTCGTGGAACTTGGCGTTCAGGACGACGTGCTTGATTGCCTTTTTCTTGAGCAGGTCAGAGATGCGCTCCGATTTTTCTACTGAAGTCGTGCCGACCAGCACGGGTTGGCCCTTGGCGGCTAGTTGCTGAATCTCGTCCGCAACCGCAAAATATTTCTCTTTTTCAGTGCGGTACACGATGTCCGGGTTCTCGATCCGCAGCAGCGTTCGATTGGTAGGAATCACCACTACTTCCAGCTTGTAAATCTTCTCGAACTCTTCCGCTTCGGTTTCGGCCGTTCCGGTCATGCCGGCGAGTTTCTTGAACATGCGGAAGTAGTTCTGGAAGGTGATAGTGGCGAGCGTCTGGTTTTCGCGCTCGATCTTGACGCCCTCCTTGGCTTCGACAGCCTGATGCAATCCGTCAGACCAGCGACGTCCTGGCATCATGCGCCCGGTGAACTCGTCGACGATGATGACCTCGCCGTCTTTCACAACGTATTCCACGTCTCTGTGATACAGGGCGTGGGCCTTGATCGCGGTTTCGACGTGATGCTTCCAGCCCCAGTTCTCAGGATCAGCCACATTGCCGATACCGAGCAGGCCTTCTACTTTTTCCCAGCCCTCATCGCTCACCGTGATGTTGCGATGCTTTTCGTCGATCACGTAGTCGCCGGTGAGAATCTTCCTTTGCGGATCGTCGCCAGCAGCGTTAAGATCCCGGATTAGACCCTCCTGTCGGTCGGCCGGAATCTTGTTTTCCTCGAACAGCTGGCGCAATTCGTTCGGCGTGACCTCTTCGCCTCGTTCCAGCTTTGGAATGATCCGGTTGACCTTGTAATACTTGTCGGTGGACTCTTCGCTGGCTCCGGAAATGATCAACGGCGTACGGGCTTCGTCGATCAGGATCGAGTCCACCTCGTCGACGATGGCAAAATTGTGTCCGCGCTGTACGCAATCGCGGATGTCGAACTTCATGTTGTCGCGCAGGTAGTCAAAGCCGAATTCGTTGTTTGTGCCGTACGTGACATCAGCGGCATAGGCGGCGCGTCGCTCGTCGTCATCAAGGTCATGGACGATGACGCCTACCGTGAGGCCCAGGAAGCGATAGAGCTTGCCCATCCACTCGGAGTCGCGTTTGGCCAGGTAGTCGTTGACGGTCACGACGTGGACGCCGCGTCCGCTGAGGGCGTTCAGGTAAACCGGAAGGGTGGCGACCAGCGTTTTGCCTTCACCCGTCTTCATTTCAGAAATCTTGCCGTCGTGCAGCACCATGCCGCCAATCAACTGCACGTCGAAGTGACGCATGTTGAGAACGCGGCGTCCGGCTTCGCGGACCACGGCGAAGGCTTCGACCAGGATGTCATTCAGGACTTCCTGCAGGGCCTCATGCTCTGCCTTCTCCAGTCGCTTCTGGCGGTCGAGATCGTTTTCGCCGTCGTCTTCATTGACGGCAATGTCGGGGTCCGCCGGTGGTTTATTGCCATTGCCACCGCGAAACCGGCTCATGTGCTCCTGAATGCGGCGCCGGAATTCGTCGGTCTTGGCGCGCAACTCGGCGTCGGAGAGCTTGCGCATCTCCGCTTCCAAGGCGCTGACGGCTTGGACGTTCGGCATCAGCGCCTTGATGACGCGCTCATTCTTAGTCCCGAAAACCTTGCCTAATAGCTGATTGATCAAACAGGGAATCCTTTAGCGGGCACGGAATGCCCCAGCATCTAAAAGCCTAGCATAATTAGATGCGCTCGAATGTCTCGGCGGTGCCGCCGGGTACAAGCGGAGCTAATGCGGAATCCACTGCCTGGGACTGCCTCAATTTTCGATGACGTCATCCTGAGCTTGGCCGCTTTTCAGGCGGAGCGAAGGATCTCCCGGCGTGCTCGGTTGGGGTGAGGGAGATCCCTCGGACTGCTGGTAAAAAGCGCAGCCCTTCGGGATAGGAGCTAACGTCAGGGCGCCTGCCCCGGCACTCGGTTTGTTCGCACATTTCGTGTATATTCCCCTCGACCGATGCCCACCTTTTACGACCGCTTTGTCGAGTGCGCCGATCGCTGGCCCGGCAATGTCGCTCTGGAGATCCAGCGCCACGATCACCTTGAAAGCTGCACTTATTCCCAGCTTCACCGCTGGGCGGAGTCTGTGGGCCGCTGGATCACGGAGCAGCAATTTCCGAAAGGAGCGAGGCTGGCCATTCTCGCCGACAACCACCCGCGGTGGGTGGCGGCTTATCTGGGCACAATCGCATCGGGTTGCGCGGCGGTGCCGCTAGATACGGCCCTGCACGACGACCAGGTGACCAAGCTTCTGAAAGATAGCGGCGCTTCGGCGGTTTTCGTCGATGCCAAGCACATTCCGGTCGTCCAACCCGCCGTGAATGAACTGAAGATCGCGACCGTCTTGACCGATCCGGACCGGCTTGGCGCCTCCAAGGACAAGGCATCCTGGCGGACGACTCTCCCGGAAATTTTCGAAGCGGGTCCGGGAAGCTTCAAACCTGCGCCCGCCAACAACGACGATATCGCTTCCCTGCTGTATACATCGGGTACGACAGCCGATCCCAAAGGAGTGATGCTGACGCAGGGCAACTACCTGGGCGAGGTGGATGCCGTGTTCAACTGGGTGAACATTGGCCCCAGCGATGCACTCCTGGGCGTGCTTCCGCTCTTCCATGTTCTGGCGCTCATGGCAAACCTGCTCCTGCCACTGGTTAAAGGGTCGCGGGTCGTGTACCTGGAGACGCTCAACACGACTGAGTTGCTGAAGGCACTGCAGGAGCGGAACATCACGGCGTTTGCCGTAGTGCCGCAGTTCTACTACCTGATTCACCAACGCATTTTTGAGGAAGTCAAGAAGCGCGGGGCAGCCACGCAGAAGATCTTCGGTGCGATGCTAGCCGTGAACCGGAATCTTCGGCGCTTCGGCATCAATGCAGGACCGACTTTATTTAAGAAAATTCACCATACGCTCGGACCGAAGATGCGCTATCTCGCCACGGGCGGTTCGCGTTTCGATCCAGAAATTCAGAAGGACTTCTACGACCTGGGCATCGATGTAATGCAGGCGCTTGGCTTGACGGAAACAGCGGCTGCCGTCTACGTGAACTCGCCGGGCGACATCGTGATCGGCTCTTGTGGGAAGGCGATGAAGGGCGTGGAGGGCAGAATTATCGATCCGCAGGCACAGGAAGAGGGCGGACCCGCGGTGGGCGAACTGGCAGTGCGCGGGCCGATGGTGATGAAAGGATACTGGAACCGGCCGGATGCTACGGCCGCGGCGTTGCGCGATGGCTGGCTTTATACCGGGGACGTCGGCTACTTCGATCCGAGCGGAAATCTATTCCTGACCGGCCGTAAGAAAGAAGTGATCGTCCTCAGCAACGGCAAGAACGTTTATCCCGAGGAGATCGAGGCGCACTACCTGAAGTCCCCCTTCATCAAGGAAATGGCCGTCATGGGACTCGAGGGCAAAGCCGGCGAAGGACGCGACCGGCTGCATGCCGTCGTGGTTCCGAACTTTGACGTGCTGCGGCAGCGGAAGGTCGTCAATGCGAAAGAGGTGATCCGGTTTGATATCGAAGGATTGTCGCAGCAGATTGCGTCCACGAAGCGGATTGCCAGTTACGAGATCTGGCAGGACGATCTGCCCCGCACGACCACGCGGAAGATCAAGCGCTTCGAGGTGGAGAAGCGGGTCAAGGCGAATCAGGCGAACAAACTGGCCGACAACGCCGACCTGCCCGCAGAGAAGCCGCTCACGGTTGAAGAGGCCGCCTGGCTGGATCGGGCGGAGGTACAGCGCGGCCTGAAAATCATGCGGGACTTCGCTCCGCAGGCCCCAGCCAAGCTTCGTCCAACCCACAATCTGGAGCTCGACCTTGGACTCGATTCCATGCAGCGCGTGGAATTGTTGAGTGAACTCGAAAAAGAGCTGGGCGGCAATGTCGAGGAGTCGCAGCTTGCGACTATCTATACGGTACGCGATCTTCTGGATGCCGTGCTCACCAGCGCCGCGGAAGATGGGCAGGCGCCGGCGCGCGCTCCGTTTGCCGGGTGGAAAGCGATTCTGTCCGAGGAACCGACAGATCCAGAAGTCTTGGCGTTGAAAGAACCGCCGCCCGGGTTTGGGTGGTTCTGGTATCCGTTGTCGCGCGTCATCCAACTGATCTCACGCGACCTTTTTCATTTGCGCGTCTCGGGCCTGGAGAATCTGCCGGAGAAGGGTCCATTCATTCTTTCTTCCAATCACCAGAGTTATATTGACCCGGTGATCCTTTCGAGCGTTCTGCCGAGAGAGCTCATGGCAAACTCATTCGCGGTTGGCACCAGCGAAATTTTCGGCGAGGGGTTCATGCGCAAGCTGGCACGCTGGCTGCGCGTGATCGTGCTTGACCCTGACGCGAATCTGGTTCCGGCCATGCGGGCCGGAGCGTTCGGGCTGCGGCAGGGGTGCGTGCTCATTCTCTATCCCGAGGGCGAGCGCTCGATCGACGGAACGCCGCGGATTTTCAAGAAAGGCGCGGCGATTCTTTCGATTCACATGCAGGTGCCGATTGTGCCGATTGCGATTGAGGGCTTTTACGAAGCCTGGCCGCGGGGAAAGAGCTTTTTTCGGAAGATCGCGCCATTGCAAATGGTGTTCGGAAAACCGATCCTGCCGCCGCCGGAGTCGGAGGCGTCGGAAGCGGCGTATGAGAATCTCACCGCGGATTTGAAAGCCAGGGTAGTCGCGATGTGGGAGCAATTAAGGAGAGACCGGTAACCTACGCGCCCGCGCCCGCAGCGTTTTCGCCAAAAGCTTTGGCGAACCCATCCAGAACGAGAGAATCGAAGCGGCCAGTGGATCGGCGAATCACTTCTTGGGCAGCTTGCGTCGGGGACATCTTGGTTCCGCGCTCGCCGCTGATCAAGGCTTCGTACTCTTCGGCCACGCTGAGAATCTGGATTTCGAGCGAGGCGTCGTCCATCCTCTCGCCTTTTTGCCGCAATTGCCGCTCGGCAAGGAAAATCGGGATCGCGCGCCGGATCGAGTTTCCTGAGGGCATGGGCTTGCCTGCCGACTGGTCTTTCGCCCGCGACAATTCTTCCGCCGAAATCTGCGCGGCTTTGCACAAGACTTCTTGCGTGATTCCGAGTTCTTTCAGGTTGAAGAGCAAGCCCGCTGTGCGCACGTCGTCGACGCTTCCGGGATCCAAACCAACCGATTCGGCGATGGTCGTCGCGCAGAGTGAAATGCGGTAGGCATGCGTGGCACTGTACTTCTGGCTGGCCAGGAAGTTCTGCAGAATGACCATCAGTCCGTCGTAACCCTCTTCCATGTCGCGCAGGGATTTTTGATTTTGCTCATACAACTTGCCCGTCGCGTAGCCGGCCACCATGAGGACGCCGCCCCAGACGACCAGATCGAAGTAGCGATTGTCGAAGGGCAGTTCCAAGTGGTGGCTGAACATTGCGGGATTCGCGCAAACCAGCAAGATCACCATGACGATGCTGGCCAGAGCGGTGAGCGTAGCATGACGGCGTCCGAAGTGGTAGGCGGAATACAGAGTCGGCAGGAAATAGAACACCAGGGCCATGCGCTGCGATGCGACCAAGAAATTCAAGACCGCAGCAATCACAACCAGAAACAACAGCAACCAGAGTTCCGGATTGATCTTGCGCACAGGCGCCTCACACAGGCCGAGTCACCGGCCCGGAGGGTGCTCGGGTCGGAAATCGTGTCCCGTAACTTAATTTTGGGACCGTCAAAGAACCGGCCAAAATTACCTAGGTAATTCGAAATGAGAGATCCATTATTTGGCTCTGGGGTGGGTCTGGTCGTAAACCTGGAGCACATGCTTCATCGATAACTGCGTGTAGCGCTGGGTTGTCGCCAGGCGCTCGTGGCCGAGCAACTCCTGGATTGCGCGTAAATCGGCGCCTTCCTCCAGCATGTGCGTGCCAAACGCGTGGCGCAGGGTGTGAGGGTGTACGTCGGGAGATAGCCCTTTAGCCACGGCGATCGTTTTAATAATCCGACCTACACTGCGCGTGGTGAGACGCCCGCCGCGTCGGTTGATGAGCAGCGCGGGGGTTTGTTTTTTTATTTCAGCGAGCACTGACTGGCGCACAGGCAGGTAAGCCGCAAGCCCGTGCTTGACGGAATCTCCAAAAGGCACATAGCGCTCCTTCTTTCCTTTGCCGCGAATCAGGATCGCTTCGGCGCTCAGGCGGATGTCGTCCAGATTGATTCCGGTCAGCTCGGAGTTGCGGATACCGCATCCGTAGAGCAGTTCCAGCATCAGCCGGTCGCGCTCAGGGAATGCTGCGTGTTCCGGCATCTGCCCGTCAAGCACGGCATTCATTTCTTCGATGGTCGGGACTCGCGGGAGTTTTTTGGGAAGTTTGGGAGTGGCGACGAGCTTCGCCGGGTTTTGCTCGACCACGCCCTCCTGCGACAGCCATCGGTACAACGATCGCACGGCCGCCAGCGCCCGCGCCACTGAGGTCTTTCTCAGGCCCTTGGAGTAGAGCTGCGAGAGGAATCCGCGGATGGTGATATGGTCGATCTCTTTCCAGCCGCGCGATCCGGCGTAGGCGGAAAACTCGGCCAAGTCTCCCGTGTAGGCCTTGATGGTGTGGGGTGAGGAATTGCGCTCGCGCAGATGGCGAAGGAAATCTGCAACGGCTATTTCGGTGATGGTGGTCTTCGGAGGCAATGTTTGTAATTTGAAAAGCTTCCTAGTTTTCTACTCCGCGTTTGTCATCCTGAGCTGCATGTTTTAGCCGCGAGGGGCCTATGCAACGACTGACGGTCGCTATGCTGCCGGCAGAGTACATAGTCCTTCGACCCGCGCAGAACGCGGGTCCCAGAATGCCAACGGAAATCTGCAACCGATTCAAGATTTGCAATCACTCATTTAGCCTTCGCACGTGGATGATGCTTTTGATAAACCGTTCGCAGCCGATCCAAAGCCACGTGCGTGTACACCTGTGTTGTCGAGATGTCGGCATGTCCCAGGATCGTCTGCACGGTGCGTAGGTCTGCCCCATTCTCGACCATGTGCGTGGCGCAGGAGTGCCGCAGCATATGCGGAGATGCCTTTCGCCCCGAAGCGGCGGAGGCCGCGCGCACCAACTGCCATACGCGCTGGCGAGTTAGCCTGCATCCGCTGCGCGCCAGAAAGACGAGTGGTCCAGCGGCGGAAGAACCTCGCAGGACAGCACGTCCTTGTTCGAGGTATTGCCGCAGCGCATCTTGCGCCGATCGTCCCAGGGGCACGACGCGCTCTTTGTCGCCTTTGCCGCGCACCAGCATGTACCCGGCTTCGAGCTTCAGGTCTTC
>Ga0335071_10005363_pt1 | contig 13302 bp, 13 predicted proteins | sample Lox_Sample_15_FD_206724 | JGI IMG/M metagenome (GOLD analysis project Ga0335071, IMG submission 206724) | Soil microbial communities from Loxahatchee National Wildlife Refuge, Florida, United States - Lox_Sample_1.5 | ecosystem: Environmental > Terrestrial > Soil > Wetlands | place: USA...
ATATATCGTCGCGACGCGCCCGGACGTTATCCTCGATGGGCAGATGGGTGATGATCCCGCGACGCCGAGCCATTTCTGGGATAGCTATCCGTCGATTCCTGCTGTCGCAAACCATCGGGTGTTTGGCTACCCGGAAGATCCGACGCTTCATCCGGGGCCTCGAATCGGATTGACCCTCGAGTTTCTTGCGCATCGGATTCATCCGGAGGCGTACCACGAGCATCCGGCGACGGAGGGCCCGCAATGAGCGAAGGCTCAGCCCCATCGATCGAGAAGGAGCGCTTCTTATCGGAAGCCGCCAGCGATCCGGCAGCCCACGTTGGTGCGCCACTGACGCGGACCAGGATGGTGACGACGCTCGTGATCCTTGCCGCAGGGACGGTCGCGATCGCGATCATCGCGACCGCCTTCGGCACCGTGCATATCAGTCTCTGGCGCGCGTTTGCGGAAGCGACCAGCCCCGATCATGCGATTCTCATGGGAGTGCGGCTGCCGCGCGTGCTGATGGGGGCGATGGTCGGGGCGGTGCTCGCCGGGGTGGGCGTAGCGCTGCAGGCGCTCGTGCGAAATCCGCTGGCGGAGGGCGGGATACTCGGTATTTCCGGTGGAGGAGCCTTCGGCGCAATTATCGCGATGGTGCTTTTCTCGCGTCTTGCCGCCGTCGACTCGATCGTTCCGATCGCTGCGTTTGCGGCTTCGTTGGTCTCGACGTGGGCGGTTTATCGGCTCGCGCAACTCGGCGGCCGACTGGAACCCTTCACGCTGTTACTCGTTGGTGTGATCTTCAACGCCTTTTGGGGCGCAGCAATTATGCTGATCAACAGCATCGTCAATTTTTATTTCACCCACAGCATCCTGTTCTGGCTGATGGGCAGTTTCGAAGCGCCGACTTTTCGCGAGGTCGCTATCGTTGCGCTCTGTGGCATCGCAGGGTCCGCCTTCCTGCTGGCTCGAGCCCGCGACATGAATCTGATGAGTCTCGGCGACGACGAGGCAGCGGAACTCGGTGTCGAAGTCGATGCGGTGCGCCGAACCATCTTCGTCGTCACCTCGATTATGATCGGCGCTGCGGTCTCGGTCAGCGGGATTATCACGTTCGTTGGCTTAATCGTCCCGCACGTCCTGCGGATCGTGATCGGTCCCGATCATCGACTGCTGCTCCCAGCCTCGATTCTCGGTGGCGCCGCGTTCACCGTGACGGCTGATCTTGTGGCCCGCACTGCTATTGCACCGTCGGAGCTTCCCGTCGGCGCGATAACCGCGCTCTGCGGGGGCCCTTTTTTCATTTACGTGCTGCGGCGCGAAGGGCGGAAATCGCTCGGACTGTGAGATCCTCAAGCCCAGCTATCAAGGCTACGAACCTCGTCGCCGGTTACGGTGACCGCGTCGTTCTGCGGGATATCTCGCTAGAAGTTCGTCCCGGGGAGATGCTCGCGATTGTCGGTCCCAACGGCGCCGGGAAATCGACGCTGCTCCGAGCCTTGAGCGGAGCACTCAAGCCGCGTGAGGGCGCGATCGAACTATTCGGGCGAGCACTATCTTCGTACGATCGTCGAGCGGTGGCGCGCTTCTTGGCGACGGTCGCGCAGGAGAATGCCGTCGCCTTTCAGTTCTCGGTCCTTGAGATCGTGTTGATGGGGCGCGCGCCCCACCTGGGACCGTTTCATCTGGAGACGCCACACGATCTTGCTCTGGCGCGCGAAGTGTTGCGGTTCTTCGATTTAACTCAGCTCGCGGCGCGGCCCATCCAGGAACTTTCCGGCGGCGAGCGCAAGCGGGTCTTTCTTGCGCGCGCGATGGCGCAGGAGCCGCGCGTTATCCTCCTCGATGAGCCAACCGCTTTCCTTGATCTGCGTCACGTCACCGAGATTTTTGCTGCGTTCCAAAAATTGCGGAGCGAACGCGGTCTCACCGTAATCGCCACGCTCCACGATCTTAATGCCGCCGCGGCGTATGCCGATCGCGTGCTCATACTCAAGGACGGTGCTCCGGCCGGCTATGGAACCCCGCAGGAAGTCTTTACGGCCGATCGCCTACGCGACGTTTACGAGGTGGAGCTACAGGTGGGTATCAGCCCTGCGACGGGCTCGTTGGTGGTTTATCCGGCGTAGGTGTTCTTCCCCTTGCCGATAGCAAGGTATGCTGGATCACCGATGGCTGCGGAAAAAGATGGCGTCAGTTTGAACCTGATTTTCGACGCCGACGACACCCTTTGGGATTCGAATATTCACTTCCTGGAAGCGCAAAGCGAGTTTCTCGAAACGCTGGGGCGCGCCGGGCTCAACGACCATTCGGTCGTACATGCTGCGATTCGCACGCACGAACTCGCGATTATCGAAGAGGTCGGCTACGGACGGCGACCCTACGTGATGGCCTTGCATCGTGTCGTTGAAGATATCCTTCATCCCGATCTCCACGATGAAGTGCGCCCGGTGGTCGACTCGATTGGTGAGCGGCTGCTCGAACGCCACTGCGAGCTGCTGCCGGGCGTCGAGGAGACGCTCGCGGAACTCGCCCAGCGCCATCGCTTGCTGCTGTTCACGAAAGGTCAGCCGGCTGAGCAGCTAAGAAAGCTCGAACGATCGGGCTTGCGCGATTTCTTCGCTCGCGTCGGGGTGCCGCTGGAGAAAGATGTCGCGGCGTATCGGCGACTGGTGGCACAGGCCGCGCTCGATCCGGCGCATACGGTGATGATCGGCAACAGCCCGCGATCCGACATCAATCCGGCGATTCAGGCCGGTCTGCGCGGCGCTGTCTACGTGCCGCATCCGCACACTTGGGAGCTCGAACACGAAGAATTATTGCCCGATGAGCGTATTGTTGTATTAGCTAGCTTCCCACATCTCCCCCGACTGTTCTAAACTATCACCGCGATGAGTACTGCCAGTCTGAGGGTCCTGGATCCTGACCGCCGCAAGCCCCGTTTCAAAAAGCGCACAACCGGACCGCGCAAGCCGCCGATTCCGCTGCGCCCGCTTCATCGGATGTGGCGCCGCACGATCGATCGTATCGACGTAGTGCCGGTGGAGCTTCCCGTGCGTCGCCTTGCGCCGGCGCTGGCTGGCGTTGTTGCGTGTCAGATTAGCGACTTCCACGTCGATCGAGACGAAGACCTGGCGCGCCTGCAGGAAGCGGTTAAGACCATCAACCAACAGCATCCGGATTTGGTCTTTCTAACCGGCGACTATTTTTCCGGCGGCGACACGATGCGCCGTTATATTGATGATTTCAGCCGCGCGCTGAAAGATCTGAATCCGAAGTCCGGCGTCTATGCCATCCTCGGTAATCACGATCACTGGGCTTCGGCGTCTCGCGTCAGTGAAGCGCTCCGAGGTGCCGGGGCCGAAGTTCTCCAGAATGAGCATCGCCGGATCGCTGTTAAAAAAGAGCCGATCAATATCGTCGGTATCGACGATTTGTGGGCGCGGCGGGCCGAACCGGTGAAAGCCTTTCGCGGTTTGTCTCCCGACGACTGCTCGATCGTTCTCGCGCACAACCCCGACACCGCGCTCTATACGCGCCATCTTGCTCCGGGCGTGATGCTATCTGGGCACACTCACGGTGGCGTGGTGCGCATCCCATACTACGGCTCGCTTATCCGATCCGTTTTGCGAATCGGTCCGACTTTTTCCGCCGGACTTAATCGCTACAATGAGTTTTTTATCTATACGAATCGGGGCTTGGGGACTTTCTGGGTCCGTATCCGTATCAATTGTCGCCCCGAGATTTCGCGCTTCAGCCTTATCCCGATGGCCGAAGCCGCGATTGAAGAAGAGACGCTGGAAAAGCCGCGTGGCCGTCGGATACGGCGTGCTCGGTTGCGCGCCACCGCCTAGAGCTTCCGCCACCCGACGCCTTCGTGGCCGAGGCTAACCAGCTCCGGATGGAGTATCTCGGCCAGAATCTCCAGCGATTCTACGATTCGCGGTCCCGGCCGATTGAAGTACTGATTCCCATCCGCGATGTACACTTGGCCCTTCCGGACGGCACTCAGGTTGCCCCACTCCGGTCGCGACGTGAGCGCGGGCATCTCCTCGATCGTCCGCTGCATGTCGAAGCCGCAGGGCACGATGATGATTACCTCGGGATCGGCCGCTACGATTTCCTCGAACTTCATCCAGGGCGAGTGTTCTCCCGCGACGCCGAAAAGATTCTCGCCACGAGCCATCGCGATTAATTCGGGCATCCAATTGCCTGCCGCCATCATCGGCTCGATCCACTCGATACACGCTACGCGTGGCCGCAGCGTTGCAGTCGATACTTCGTGCGCGATATCCGCCATGCGGCGATTCAGCTGCGAAACCATCTCGATACCGGTCGCGCCCACACCCAGTGCCATCGCCACACGCCCCATGTCATTGAGCACGTCGCCGAGCGAGTAGGGCGCCAGCGAAACGATTTTCGGTAGCGCTCCGCCCAACCAACCGGCGACCGCCGCTTCCACATCCCGCATACTGACGGCGCAAACTTCGCACTGAGACTGTGTAACGATCACGTCCGGCTGGAGCGTTCGTAAGAGGTCGGCATCGACTCGATACACGGAGAGAGCATTGCCGACGATCGTTCGCACGCGCGCATCAATCTCGGCACTCGTACCTTCGGGATTAAACTTGGGCTGCGTCAGCGGAGGCAGACGCTTTATCGAAGCGGGGTAATCGCATTCGTGCGATCGCCCGACAATCTGATCTTCAAAACCCAGCGCACACACAATCTCGGTTGCGCTCGGCAGTAGAGTGACAATTCGATGCGTCGGCATTGCTGTTCTGCTGCGTGCTCCTTTTGCTAATAAATCGGCTCAGAGGTGGCGGCGCAATGATTCATATCCATTATTTCATCACGCGATTGGCGAAGCTCGACGATGCGGAGTTCCATCGCTATTGGCGCGAAACCCATGGCCCGATCGTTACCCGGATCAAACAGTTGCGCCGCTACGTCCAGAGCCATCGGATTCCGGTTCCGGGCCACGTAGGGAGCGCATCACCCTACGATGGTGTGGCCGAGGTGCTGCTCGACTCGCTCGAAGCCTTCGACGAATTGCGCAAAAGCCGCGAGTATCTCGACGGAGCGCTGGCGGACGAGCGCAACTTCATCGATCTCACCCGCGTCGAGTGGATGACGACGCGCGATCACGTGATTGTCGACGGCCCCATCAAGCCCGGGATGGTCAAAGGGGTTTGGCAGCTGAAGCGTAAACCCGGGATGACGCTCGATGAATTCCGCCGTTACTGGATCGAGGTTCACGGAGCGATGGGCCATAAGGTTCCCGGCTTTCGCCGCTACGTGCAGTCGCATCTGGTGGACGAGGCCTATACCTACGCGCTGCCTCAGTATGACGGCGTCGTGAATATCTGGTTCGACAGCCCTGAGGCGATGGCAGCGGCGTTCGCTTCGCCGGAGGGTCAGGCGATGGCGGCTGATGGCGACGTCTTCCTCGATATGAGCGCCACGCGTATTTTCGTCGCGCAGGAGTATCCTGTAATCGAGAGCCGCTGATTAAGGGAAGATATTCGGTATCCCCGCTCCTGAAGCGGTGTTCGTCTCCGCCTGGATAGCGGGTAAAGGTGAACTCGCCCGCGTATACAAGCGCGCCGTCGAGTCCTGATAGACGAGCTTCCAGTCGTGGCGCGATGCCATCGTCTGGTTGGCTGCGCTCTGTGGCGGCAGCAGCACAAAATCGTGCGGATAGCGGTCTAGGGTTCTAGCGCTCCCCAGCTTCGCATCGAAAAACGCCATGTATTCGCGAATAAGCTCCGGCGGATAGACCAGGTCAAAGCGACCGTCGATAAAGATCTTCGAATCCTTCGAGGAGTGCCAGATCAGGTACTGTCCCCAAGCGAAGTTGTTCAGGATGTTACCGCGCAGATGGTGCTCCTGCATGAACGCAACCGCACCGTCCGGATAGTTCTTGGCAGTAGTCATCCGCGATCCGATTAGCCCGGTGCGAGCCAATATGATCACGGCGAGTCCGCCAAAAACCATCTGTACAAACCAGCCGGGATGGGTTGGTTCGGTCGTGGTAGCCTGCGCTTGTGCTCGCCAGCCAATTCCATCTTGAAAGAGCAGTCGCAAATGGCGCACCAACACGGGCGTAACGGCCACCAATGCCAACGGCACATTACGCACCGCCATGAGAGCACTGATACTCAGCAATGCCGCGATCGCTACCAACGCGAGATCGTCGGCGCAAAGGGTCAGAAGCGTGACTATCGTGAACAGTGCGAACACGCCCACTGCGCACAAGAGAAAGACTGATCCACCGTGCGTCTCACGCATCTGTTCACCAAGCACGGTAAGAAGTGGTCGCCAATCGGCCATCACCTCCCGCGTCATCGGGTTCCGTAGCGATATGAACACGGCCCTCCACGAATCGATTCCATAGGGCGTTGCGAGACTCGCGACGGCGCTCCCCAGCGTGATAGCTGACAAGCGCACGAGACGTCGTGCGCTCCCGCAAGCGATCAGATCAGTAAAACCACGGACTACCGTATAGGTGCCAAGTAAGGTTAGACCGATAAAGAAGGAGCCGTGGAGGTTCGACCATAACGCCAAACCGGGAATGAAGAGCCAGAGTGGACTTCGCTTGCCGTAATTGTCTCGGGTGATCAGTGCCACGGTCGCCGCGGTAAAGGCGTAGGAGAGAATCAGCGGACGGAACTGAACAAACGGAACCATCGCGAAGGCGGCAACGATCAGGATCGCGAATTGAAGACCGATCGACCCTTCGCTCTCGCCTTCCGCTGTTGCGATCAGCCCGATAGTGACTGCAGTGCAGGCAAGCTTCCACAACTTTAGACCAACGACACCGGACGAGGCGTAAATCCGCGCCATCAACACTTCCGATAGCCATTCGTGATGGAGCCAGTGCGCGTAATGCGGCGCGTACGAAAAAGGGTCGGGACCGAGATGCGGGCCTTGATGCCATAGCATCCGGCCAAACACGAGATGACCCCACAGGTCCGTGTCAGCCACGCGTCCGCAATCGGCAACTGCGATTGCAAGGATAACTAGTGTCGGTGCCGCGCTCAGGAGTGATTTTGCTGCTCGCGCGCGCGGCTCTCCAGCCGCGACTACTTCCTCTGACGATTGGACGAGTGCAGCCATAGATCAGGGGAAATACTGGTGCTTTGGAGTTGGGTTCTTTGCGACGCTGGAAGTCGCCAAAGCGATAGGTTCGCCCGCTCGGATGAACAGTACTGCGTCGTCGTCCTCATAGATCAGCTTCCAGCCAGGCAAACCGCGAAGCGTCTTTACGATCGGAGCTTTGGGGGCGAGCAAAATAAAATCGTGGGGATAATCAGTGAGCACCTGCTGCACACCGGCGTCGTTGAAAAAGAATTTGAGATAGTCGCCGATAACCTTGCCTGAGAAGACCGTGTCGTAACGGCCATCGATATAGATTTTGGACTCAGGCGTATGCCAGATGAGATATTCACCCCAGCCGAAGTCTGCGAGGATGTTGCCCTTGAGATGATGGCTCTGGAGGAAGCTTACCGCGCCCTCAGGATAGCGCTGTTCAGTCTCGAGTCGCGACGAGAGACCGTCGGAATAGAAAATCAGGAAGAGTGCGGCGCACGCGATCGCAATTTGATTCGCTCCGGAGTGTCGTTCCGAAGTGCTCTCTTCATCGGTTGGTCGAGCCGCGCGCGCGAGCGCCAGATGCCGTGCCGCCGGTAGAATACATGCCATCACCGCGAGCGGTAAATTACGTACGGCTGTAAAGGCCGCGACGATCATGAGCGCGGCCACCGCCATCATCGGGAGATCGTCCAGCGTGGGATAGCGCACGAAGGCGATGACGGCCGTTGCCATCAGGGTCAGGGCACAGAAGTAGAAACTGGTGCCCATATGCGACAGGCGCCATTGCTCCGCCAGATGAAAGAGCAGCGGTTGCCAATCGCTCACCGCGACCCGCGTGACCGGATTGCGCAGGGCGTTCAGCACCGCGACCCAGGTATCGACTCCGTAGGGCGTCGCCAAAGTGGCGAGCAAGGCGGCAACCGTAAGCGCGCCGAGTTTGAAGGCCGCACCGAAACCGTCGCCTCGCCGAAGATCACGAGCCGCAGTCGCCGCCGTGTACATTCCCAACGCGCCGAGACCGGCGATAAAGCCGCCATGGAAATTCGCCCATAGCGCCATCATCGGAATAACCAGCCACAGATGGGACCGGCGTTTGAGCGCATGGCGTTGCAGCAGTACGAGTAACCAGGCGAATAGCGCGAAGGTAAAAAGCTGGGGCCGGAACTGCATCTGCGGCATCACGGCCACCGTTGCCAGCATCATGAGCAACAACTGCGTGATCGGGGTCGCTCCGGTTTCAGCCAGTGCGATCATCACTCCGCTAATCGTCGCCGTTACGCAGCCGAGCTTCCAGATTTTCAGCCCGATAACACCGAAATGATTGTAGAAAAATGCCATCGTCACTTCGGTCAGCCATTCGTGATTCCGCCACGGCGCACCCAGCGCTGTGTAGGAATAGGGATCGAGGCGAACGAGATGGTGAACCGCCAGGACGACTTGGCCGAACCGCAGATGGCCCCACAGATCGGGATCAGTGAAACGCTGGGTATTCGCGATAACGATCAGCAGGATCGCCATCGCCGGTGCATAGTGAAATAAGGACATGGTCGCCGGCGATCCTGCGTGCTGTTCCGGTTCCGCTGCGACGCGCGCCGCGTCATCCGGTGCCGCATCGCCATGCGCGGCCCGCATCAATGAGGCCATCAGCCCCTCCCCTTTGACAGCAAAGACTATCAATGGGGCTTATCGATGGCAGCAATTTTTCTGCTTCGATACGGCGGCGGGTTACCACCTTATCGGCTTGCGGTCGCGGAAATAGCCGCCCGTCGGACCGCCGTCGGCGAGCGTGGCTAGCCATACCGCGGTATCGGCCCCCTGTTCCACCGATCGCGGCGCGCCGGCCCCGCCCATATCGGTCCGGACCCATCCGGGGGACATCGCATTGACCAGGATATTGGTGCCGCGCAGGTCGGCAGCCATCACCCGAGTCATCGCATTGAGCCCAGCTTTCGAAATCCGATAGGAGGGATATCCGCCCGACGACAGCGCGCCGTCGTGTGCCGCCATGTCGGTTGAGACGTTAACGATGCGACCGTAGCGATTTTTCCGCATCAGCTGGATTGCCGCCTGGCTCAGCAACAGTGGTCCCGTAAGATTAATCGCAACTGTGCGACGGAAGGTCTCTCCGCTCACCTCGACGCTCGATTGCGATCCGTCCAGATAGACTCCGGCATTATTGATGAGAACGTCCCAGCGCCCGAGTTCTTGCTCGGCATAGCGGCTGAAGCTCTCGATACTCGTATCGTCGGCAACGTCCAGCGGATAGAAGATTACGTCCATCCCCGCTTTCGTCAGGGCCGCGCGAGCAGCTTCACCTTTGCTCGCATCGCGCGCGGTCAGCACAACCTTGAGGCCCAGCTTGGCCAATTGACGGCAGATTTCGAGGCCGATACCGCGATTCGCCCCCGTCACCACAGCAATTCTTGATATCGCCATCGTTCGGCCTAGTTCGAAGCCGAGAACAGGATCGTTTCGTTCGAGGTTCGCACCTTGCCGTCGCCGCCGACAAACTTACGCGCCGCCTCAGTGACTGCGACAAGAACACGTTCGCGCATCTCAGGGGTCTGCCGGTCGAGCAAAGCGCGGAAGGGCGCCGACACGTCGCGACGGAATTCAGCAAAAGCCTCGGGCGATTCCATCTCGAAGGTAACGATCAACCGTTCGATCATCACCTGCTTGAAGCCCGCCGCTTCCATCGCGTTCTTGAGGATCGAAGTGTCGGCCAAGCGTAGAGGATCAAGCGCATTCGGCGGCGGAGGCGGCAAGTTAACCAGTTTGCGCACAGCGTCGACGCCGGCGGTAATCATCGGCACCTTGTCAGGCGTGGACCATACCGACGTTGCAAAGTGGCCACCTGTTTTGATTCGCGCACGAATCCCCGTCAGTGCACTCGCCAAATCAGGCATGAACATCAAGCCCCAGCGGCACACGACGGCGTCGAAATCCCGCTCGGTTACCGCCAGCGATTCAGCGTCAGTCTCCTGAAAATCGATATTCTTTAGGCCTAGGTCCGAGGCTCTTTCCCGCGCGACGGTGAGCATCCCGCCCGATTGATCGGTGGCGAGAACATGACCAGCGCTGCCGACGATACGCGCCGCGGTCACCGCCGGTTCGCCGGTGCCGGTGGCGATATCAAGCACGCGATCACCCACTTTGATCCCCGCCAGGGCGACGAGACGATCGCTCACATGCTGCGCGGCTCGTTCGAATACAGGCCACCACTTCTTCCAGCCTGCGGAGGCGGCGTCCCAATCCCGTTTCTGATCGCCTTTCAGACGATGCGCATCCATGTTGCTCATGGGTATTACTCCATCTATGTCGAAGCTCTGCCTTAACGGCGTCGTACCACGAGTTCGCCCGCGAACGCTAACAATTGCGGATACCGCTGCTCGAGCGCCGCAGCTTCATCGAATTTATCGGTAACGATTACGACTGCGGGTGCCGGTTCGCTATCGATCGCATCGACAGCGACGTCAGGCTTCGCGTTGCGGACATAATAACGTACTACGTTGATTCCGTTGCGCGGCATCACACCAATCCGCTCGCCGGGCTTGAGATTCCCGGTCGCGAAGGCGGTGGCGGCACCCCACGGCATCCCGTGCTCCTTGTGACTCCATCCGACTATATGTGCGACTGAGAGCACCAGGATCAGGGCGACGGCGGCCGGTCGGAAGCCCACAGGATACGATTCGAATACGCCCAGAGCTGCGAGAGCGAAGAACGGCACGAAGGTTGAAATCATGTAGCGCTCGACGAAAGCCGGCCGCACCGCGTAGGAGAAAAGTGTGAGAAAGAGCGGCGGTGTAAAGGTCCAGAGGAGCAGGAAGTCGATCGCGTCCGCGCGCCCGCTGCGACTTCGTAGCGCGCCCGCTGCGCCCAGAATCACAAGCAGAGGAAAGGCATAGGTTCCAATCGCTTTGCTGAAAAGAGTGATCGTGGCCCACGGCGCCGGCCGTTGAATCCATTCCCAGGTCTGGGCCGATGGTGCGGCACCCCGCAGATGAACCGAAAGGATAAAGTTCACCACTACCAGCAACAGCCCCGTCGCTATCGCGCCGCCGATTAAAATCGCGCCGACGAGACGCAGTCTCTGACGCCATAGAAGAAGAAGCAGTAAGAGGCCCTCGGGGATGAGCACGAGCCCGGAAGTGTAGGTCGCGATAATCATGAGCGCGGTCGCGATCGCCATCCCGGCGTAATCGATGAACTCGCGCCGGCGCAGTGCCCGCAGAAAACACCACACCTGCACCAACGTCAGCGCCAGCGCGAGCGGATACATCCGGGCTTCGCGCGAATACTTGATCGTGACGAGATTCACCGCGAAGAAAAGTGCTGCGATCGCTGCGGTAAGTCGTTCTTGCTCCGCGCCGGTCTCATCGTCGGAACTGTTCAGGAGAAGCTCTCGAACGAGGAGGTAGATGAGAAAGATCGCAAGCGTCCCCGTGAGTGCCGAGAGCGATCGCATCGCGATCAGCGAATCGCCGAACAGTCCCATCCAGAAATGGAGCAGCACGTCGTGCAGGCCGAGTTCCCCCGGATTAGCTCGCGCCTGAACCGTCAGGACCTGCTTGATCGTGGGGGCGCTGGCGGCGATCCACGACGCGCTCTCGTCGGGCGATAGATCGCGCGAACCAAGATTGCCGAACCGAAGGATAGCGCCGCTGACGACGGCCGCGACGAGGACAGGCATTGCGTTCACTCGTCGCCATCGCGACGTATGGAGAATCGGCTCGATTCGACTAGATCCCCTTCTTCAATTTAGGTGAAGGCTGGAAACCGATTGTGCGCAAGGCTGGGATTCTCATCGGCTTCAGTGTGTGGGGATTCACGCCCTTGCGCGCCTTGTGTCGGCGCACGGAAAAGGTGCCGAAGCCGCTGATACCGAAGCGCTTGTCCCGCCGCAGCGCAATCGCAATCTGCTCGAACACCAGGTTGATCGTGCGCGCCACCTCCTTTCGAGGAAGCGAGGAGTTTTGGGTCACGACATCGATTAGTTCGGCCTTCGTCATCGCGATCGGTTCAATTTGCCGAAGTCTTTTCGAGTTCCCGCCAAATGAGACCCCAGCGCACGCCATGATCGCTTACGATCACGCGAGTGATATTGAAATGCGCCATGATCCGCTCAAGAATCGCGGCGCCGGCAAAGATTACGTCCGCACGCCCCTCTTTGACTCCGGGGAGTAGTTTACGCTCTTCGAGCCCGACACCGCCCAGGCGAGCGATCGCTTGCAGAACCTGCCTCTCGGATAGTTCATAACCATGTACCCGGTCCGGATCGGATACCGCCAGATCCAGCGCGACGGCGCACACCGTTGTGACTGTTCCGGCGATTCCGACCATGACGTCAGGCTGGAAGTTCCACCGCAATCCACCAAGGGCCTGATCGATAGCGAGACGCAGTTCGATTGCCTCGCGTGCTCCCGGTGGATCGGAATGGATAAAGCGCTCAGTCAGGCGTACCGATCCGATTTGCAGGCTCACGCCGTCGATCGCTCCGCCCGGCTGTGCGCGAATCAGTTCGGTTGAGCCACCGCCGATATCGACGATTAGGATCTTTCCTGCCGGGTCGAGCTTGAGCCCTTTGATCGACGACAGGTAGGACAATTGCGCTTCGGTCTCGCCGGAAATGATATCGAGGTCGACACCGCACCGCTCCTTGGCGCGCGCGATAAAGGCCGCGCCATCCTGCGCGTCGCGCAATGCCGACGTTGCTGCCGTCAGGATTTTCTCTGCGCCAAGGCCTCGAGCCTTCGCCACGAATTCTGCGATCGTGTCGAGGGTCCGCGAAGCGGCTTCGGGACTCAACTTGCCGGACGCATCGACACCGCGACCGAGCCGCGTGATCCGGGCAAAGTCGCCGAGCTTGCGCAGACTACCATCGGCAGTCTGCTCCGCCACGAGCATCAGGATCGTATTCGTACCGACATCGAGCGCAGCCAGTTTCATGCGGGCACCTGCGATTGGGGCGTTATTCCGGTGGCCTCTTCGATCTGATTGCTCGCGATCCAACCGGTGATCGTTTGCAGCGCACGATCCCCCATCGCGGTCTTCTTCTGCCGCCCGCGGACTCGCCCCGGCAAATCGGGCATCAGCCCGTAGTTGGCGTTCATTGGCTGAAAATCGCGTCGCTGTTCATCGGTGATGTATCCAATCAGCGAGCCCAGTGCGGTGGTTGGCGGCGGCACGACCAGAGGTTCGTTATGGAGCAAGCGACTCGCATTGATT
>Ga0335071_10005364_pt1 | contig 13302 bp, 13 predicted proteins | sample Lox_Sample_15_FD_206724 | JGI IMG/M metagenome (GOLD analysis project Ga0335071, IMG submission 206724) | Soil microbial communities from Loxahatchee National Wildlife Refuge, Florida, United States - Lox_Sample_1.5 | ecosystem: Environmental > Terrestrial > Soil > Wetlands | place: USA...
AAGCTTTATCGAACCCATCATCGTCACTGTACGGAGCTCCAGCGGTGGACAAGACTACGCGATTCTTCAAGACGTCGGAAAACGATGCGAAGTGGCACCTGCTCGATGCCGACGGGAAGACACTGGGCCGCATTGCGACCGAGGCTGCGCGGCTGCTGCGGGGGAAGCACAAGCCGCAGTTCACGCCCAACGCCGACATGGGGGATTTTGTCGTCGTCGTCAACGCGGCCCGCGTGCGCGTCACCGGGAAGCGGGCGGAGCTCAAGGAATACTTCCACTACACCGGGTACCCGGGAGGGGCGACGTTCGAGCGGTTCCAGGACGTCCTCCGCAAGCATCCCCAGCGCGTCTTCGAGCACGCGGTCAAGGGAATGCTGCCGCACAACAAGCTCGGGCGGCAGATCATCAAGAAAATGAAGGTGTACGCGGGACCCGAGCACCCGCACGCAGCGCAGCGCCCGGCACCGTACACCGTCAATCACTGAAGCGACAAGGAGTCCTGAGACAGCATGCATCCACAGCACACACTGGCCGTCGGCAGAAGGAAGACGTCGGTCGCCCGCGTGATCCTCGCGCCCGGCGCCGGAGCGATCACGATCAACAAGAAACCCTTTGAGCAGTACTTCCCCCTCGAGACCCTGCGCAGCCAGGTCATGAAGCCGCTCGAGGTGACGCAGTCCGCCGGCAAGTACGACATCAGGGTCAACGTCGAAGGGGGCGGCGTCACCGGCCAGGCCGGCGCCGTGCAGCTGAGCATCTCCCGCGCGCTGGTGACGATCAACGACGAAAACAAGCCGCTGCTGCGCGCCGCGGGACTCATGACGCGCGACCCGCGCATGGTCGAGCGGAAGAAATACGGACAGAAGAAAGCCCGCAAGAGATTCCAGTTCTCCAAGAGGTAAGCGTCAGCTCTATGCCGCCAGGGGCGCACCGCCCTCGCCGGCGTTCAATCACTCATACTCCGGGATCCCGCCGCGAGTGTCACGCCACGCGTGATGACGGCGGGAGATGAACGGAGTAGAAGACCAACTCAACATAAGGAGTCACCGCATGCCCCGCGTCGAAGTCGCCGAGCTGCTTGCCGCCGGCTGCCATTTCGGTCATCTCACCCGCCGCTGGAATCCCAAGATGCGCCCCTATATTTTCATGGAGCGCAACGGGATTCACATCATCGACCTGATGAAAACCAGCATTCTCCTCGACGAGGCGTGCAACGCCATCGCCAACATCGCGGGGGAGGGAAAGCGTATCCTGTTCGTCGGCACGAAAAAGCAGGCCAAGGACGTTGTCCGGGAGGAGGCCGTCCGCACCGGAGAGTTCTACGTCAGCGAGCGCTGGCTGGGCGGATCGCTGACCAACTTCACCACCATCCGCAAGAGCGTGAAGCGGCTCACCAACATCGAGAAGATGGAGAGCGACGGCACGTTCGACAAGATCACGAAGAAAGAGGGACTCTTCCTCCAGCGCGAGAAGGAGAAGCTCAACAACGTCCTGTCCGGCGTCGTGGACATGACGCGCCTCCCCGGGGCGCTGTTCGTCGTCGACGTGAAGAAAGAGGCCATTGCCGTCAAGGAGGCCAACCGGCTCGGCATCCCGGTGTTCGCGATCATGGACACCAACTGCGACCCGGACGGCATCGACTACGTGGTCCCGGCGAACGACGACGCGATCAAGTCGGTGCAGGTGGTGACCAGGGCGATCGCCGACGCGGTGCTCGAAGGGAAGGAGCGCGCGGCAGCCCGCCAGTCCGAGGTGGCCGCCGAGACGGAGCACAAGGGGAAGGACGCCCCCGAAGAGAAGCCGTCACTGAATTGAACAGGGAAGGACCGGAAGCGAACGCCATGGCAATTACGAACGACATGATCAAGAAGCTCCGCGAGATGACCGGCGCGGGGATGATGGACTGCAAGCGCGCGCTGGAGGAGAGCGGCGGGTCGATGGATGCCGCCGTCGAGTACCTCCGGAAGAAAGGGGCGGCGGTCGCGCAGAAGCGGAGCGACAGGACCGCGAAAGAGGGGGTCATCGTCACGCGCGTGAGCCCGGACGGGAAGACGGGGGTCATCGTGGAAGTGAACTGCGAGACGGACTTCGTGGGGCGGAGCGACGCGTTCACGGGCTTCGCCGCCGCGGTCGCCGAGACGATTGCCGCGCACAAGCCCCGGACGCTCGAGGAGCTGCGGACGCTGAAGACCGCCTCCGGCAGGACCGTGGCCGACCTCACCAACGATCTGCTGGCCAAGGTGGGGGAGAAGATCGAGATCCGCAGGTTCGGCATCATGGAGTCGACGGACGGGGCGGTGCACTCGTACACGCACCTCGGGAGCAAGATCGGCGTGCTGGTCGAGTGCGCCAACGTGCCGCCGGGTGCGGCTGCGGGACGCGATGTCGCCATGCAGATCGCCGCGATGAACCCGGCCACCGTGGCCCGGGAGGAGATCGCCCGCGAGACCGTGGAACGGGAGATGGACATCTACCGGACCCAGGCGAAAAACGAGGGGAAGCCCGCCCCGATCGTGGACCGCATCGCGACCGGCCGGCTGGAGAAGTTCTACCAGGAGGTGTGCCTGCTGGAGCAGATCTTCATCAAGGACGGCGGCAAGACCGTCCGCGAGTACCTGGCGGAGGCGGGGGCAAACGCCACCGTGAAACGGTTCCACCGGTACCATCTCGGCGAGGAGGCGCGCTAGCGTGGCGGACGCACCCCGGTACAAGCGCGTGCTGCTGAAGCTGAGCGGCGAGGCGCTGATGGGCACGCGGGAGTTCGGCATCGACGCCGCCGTGCTGAGGCAGTACGCCGCGGAGATCAAGGCGGTGCACGACCTCGGCGTACAGCTCGGGATCGTGATCGGCGGCGGCAACATCTACCGGGGGGTCGCCGACTCCACCGACGGGATCGACAAGGTGACCGGCGACCACATGGGGATGCTCGCGACGCTGATCAATGCGCTGGCGCTCCAGAATGCGCTCGAGCGGGAGGGAGCGGTCACGCGGCTGATGTCCGCGCTGCGTGTCGATGTGGTGGCCGAACCGTTCATCCGCAGGCGCGCCGTGCGCCACCTGGAGAAGGGGCGCGTGGTCATTTTCGGCGCGGGCACGGGCAACCCCTATTTCACCACCGACACCGCCGCAGCCCTCCGGGCCGTGGAGATCGAGGCGGACGCGATCATCAAGGGGACGCGCGTCGACGGCGTGTACGACGCCGACCCCGAACGGCACCCGGACGCGTTCCGGTTCACCGAGATCTCCTACCTGGACGTGCTGAAGAAGGACCTGAAGGTGATGGACATGACGGCCATTACCCTGTGCAAGGAAAACAAGCTCCCCATCCTCGTGTTCAACATGAACACGCGCGGCAATTTCCGGAGGCTCATCATGGGGGAGAACGTGGGAACGACCGTGCTGGAGCTCTCGTCATCTGCCCGCTAACCAACGGATCGGAGACCATCATGGTAAAAGCCATTCTGAAGGAAACGGAAGACAAGATGCATAAGGCGGTCGAGGTCGTCCGGCAGGAACTGGTCAAGATCAGGACGGGGAAGGCGACGACCGCGCTGCTCGACTCCGTCAAGGTGGACTACTACGGCACGATGACCCCGCTGGGGCACTGCGGAAACGTCAGCGTCAGCGACGTCCACACGCTCACCGTGCAGCCGTACGACAAGGGGATGCTGGACCAGGTCGCGAAGGCGATCGGCGCCGCCAACCTGGGACTGAACCCGATGAAGGACGGCGATGTCGTCCGCGTGCCGATTCCCCCGCTCAACGAGGAACGGCGGAAAGAGCTGGTGAAGCTGACGAAGAAGTTCGGCGAGGACGGCAAGATTGCCATCCGCAACGTCCGCCGCGACGCGATCGAGCACCTGAAGAAGTCGGAGAAGGCCGAGCACTTCTCGGAAGACGAGAGGAAGAAGGGGGAGCACGAGGTCCAGAAGATGACCGACCGCGTGATCAAGGACATCGACACGCTCCTGGCAGGGAAGGAAAAGGAGATCATGGAGGTCTGAGTCGTCTCCACCCCCGTCACACCGCACCCATTCAAACGCAATACCCCTGTCATTGCGAGCGTTTTTCGCGAAGCAATCTCCCCGCCCGAGATTGCTTCGTCGCATAGAGCGCTCCTCGCAATGACGGGCACTTCCCACTGTAACAAGCTCCTTTCCCCCCCGTATCAGGAGAAGGAGGGAACCACCTGACCACGGAGGCTGCCATGAACGAAACACGTCGCATGTACAAGTCGCGCGCCGACAGGATGCTCGACGGTGTCTGCGGGGGGGTGGCCGAATACTTCTCCCTTGATTCGACGCTCGTCCGGCTCGCGTGGGTGCTCCTGACGCTGGTCGGCGGCATGGGGGTGCTGCTCTACCTGGCGGCAATGATCGTCATGCCCGTCAACAGGGAGGCGGTCTCCATCCCCCATCCGGCTGCGCGGGAGCGGAATTCGCGATTCTGGGGGATCCTGCTGGCGGCCGTCGGGACCGTCTGGTTCCTGGGCAATCTCGGGATTCCCCTCTGGCACCACTGGTGGGGTCTCGCCTGGGACATCGTGCTGCCGGTCCTGCTGATCCTGGCCGGAGTGGCGTTCCTCTTCGGCGGACGGAATTCGATGGTGATGCCCGCCCCGGCGGCTCCGGAGGGGGCCGACACGGCGTCCCGCGGAGCGGCCGCTCCCCCGGTGCGGTCGCGGCTGTACAAATCGCGCACGGAGAGGAAGATCTTCGGCGTCTGCGGGGGGATCGCCGGGTACTTCGATGCCGACCCGACGATGGTGCGGCTGCTGTTCATCATCGCCGCGTTTGCGTCGGTCGGATTCGTGCTCCTGCTCTACATTATCATGGCAATCGTCACGCCCCGGGAGCCTGTCCCGGCCTGACACCTGGAGGAACCATGAGCACACACGGCGTCCGCATGTCCTGGTTTCCGATTGCACTGATCATCGTGGGGCTCGCGCTCCTGGCGCAGCGCTTCCACGCCTTCTGGGCCCCGTGGCCGGCGGTGTTCTGGCTGCTTGTGGCGGTGTGGGGAGGGATCAAGCTTTACAACGGGATCGTCTGGCGGTCCCGGGGGCGCATCGTCTGGGGGACGATCTGGCTTGTCGCGGGATGCCTGTTCCTGCTCCACGCCGAGGAAGCGGTCTTCCTCTCTCCGGGTATCGTGGTGGGCGGGCTCTTCATTGCGTGCGGGGCGGGGCTGCTGGCGGCGTTCGCGCGCAGCCTGCACGACTGGTATCTGGTCGTTCCCGCGCTCTGCTGTCTGCTCCTGGGGGGCGGGATCCTTGCGACGGAGACCGGCTGGCTGCCGGAGCAGGCGGTCGTGCCCGTGGTGAACACCTGGTGGCCGGCGGGGCTGATCCTCTTCGGCGCGGCGCTCCTGCTCCACGCCGCCGTGGGATCGGGAGGCGGCGTCAGTGCGCCTCCAGCCAGTTCTTCCCCGTCCCCACATCCACGCTGACGGGGACGGTCAGCGGCATCGCGTTCTGCATGCGCTCCCTGAGGAGGGCCTCCATCGGCTTCACCTCCGCACCGGGGACCTCGCACAGCAGTTCGTCGTGGACCTGCAGGAGCATTCTGCTCCTCATGCCTGCCTCCCTGATCGCACGGTCCACCCGGATCATCGCGATCTTGATCATGTCCGCGGCGGTGCCCTGGATGGGCATGTTGATCGCCTGCCGCTCCGCGTTTCCGCGGATGTTCTGGTTGCGGCTGGCGATGTCGGGGAGGTAGCGCCGCCGGCCCATCAGCGTCGCGACGTATCCGTCGCGCCGCGCCCGGGCGATCGTGTCGGTGATGTACTGCCTGACCTTCGGGAAGCGCTCGAAATACCTCGCGATGATCTCCCTGGCTTCCGTCTGCGTGATCTCCAGGCGGCCGGCGAGACCGAAGGGACCGATCCCGTAGATGATGCCGAAGTTGACCTCCTTCGCTTTCCGCCGCATGTCGCGCGACACCTCGCCGGGCTTCACGCCGAAAACGCGTGCGGCGGTGGTGGCGTGGATGTCCTCGCCGTTGCGGAACGCCGCCGTCAGTTCCTCGTCCCCCGACACGTGCGCCATCACCCGCAGCTCGATCTGGGAATAGTCCGCTGACATGAGCAGCGCGTCCTCCGTGCGGGGCACGAACGCCTTCCGGATGAGCCGGCCGGCTTCCGTGCGGATCGGGATGTTCTGGAGGTTCGGGTCGCTGGAGGACAGCCGCCCGGTCGCCGCGACGGTCTGGTTGAACGACGTGTGGAGCCGTCCCGTCGCGGGGTTGATGAGCGAGGGGAGGGCGTCGACGTACGTCGACTTGAGCTTTGTCAGCTGCCGGTACTCCAGCAGGCAGTCGATGATCGGATGCATCCCGCGCAGCGTTTCCAGCACCGCCACGTCGGTCGAGAAGCCGGTCTTCGTCTTGCGCGCCGTGGGGAGCTTCAGGCGCGTGAAGAGGATGTCGCGCAGCTGCGGCGTCGAGTTGATGTTGAACGGGCCCCCGGCGTGGGCGTGGATCTCCCTCACGAGCCCCTCGAGCTGGCGCTGCATCTCCTCCGACATCGTGCCGAGGCAGGCGACGTCGAGCGCGATCCCCTCGAACTCCATCCTGGCCAGCGCGCCGATCAGGGGAAATTCCACCTCGTCGCACAGGCGGCGGAGGTCCATCTCCGCAAGCGGCCGGACCTGCCGCGCCCGGATGCGGTAGGTCATGTCGGCGTCTTCGGCGGAGTAGGCGGCGAGCGACTCCAGGGGAACTTCCGTGATGTGGCGCGCCTGCTTCCCTTTGCCCACCAGGTCCTCGTACGACACCATCCTGTAGTTCAGGTATTCCAGTGCCAGCGCGTCCAGGTTGTGCTGCCCGTCCGCGCGGAGGATGTAGCTCGCCACCATCGTGTCGAACTCGATCCCGTTCACCTCGAGCCCGTGGTTCATCAGGACGAGCATATCGTACTTCACGTTCTGTCCCGCCTTCCGCACCTGTGCCGAGGCGAAGAGCGGCGCGAGCGTCCTGAGCACCGTCGCGCGGGGGAGGGCTCCCGCCGTGTTGTTCACGGGGGCCGCTCCGCCCCCGGCGAAGAGCCCCTGCTCGCGCGCCGTGCCGGGGTCCCAGCGCACGGGCACATACCATGCGCGGCGCTCGCTGCTGCAGAGCGAGATGCCGACCAGGTCGGCGCGCAGGGGATCCTTGGACGTGGTTTCCGTGTCGAACACGATGAGGGGACTCTTCATCAGTTCCGCTGCCACGGACTCCAGCTCCCCGGCGTCCGTGATGCACGTGTACTCGTGGGCGTCCGTCGTGATATCGGCGGGGGGAGCGGCTGCCGCCGTTTCCGCGGGGGGCGGCTGCGCCGCTCCCGGCGGCGCGGCGGCGGCGAAGTCTTCCGTGTCGCGGAGGCGCCCGGCGAGCGAGCGGAATTCCAGCTCGCCGAACAGCGCGATCAGCCGGTGCGTGTCGCGCCTGGCCGCGCGGAGCGCGCGGATGTCGACCTCGATCGGCACGTTGGTGTCGATCGTGACGAGGTGTTTTGAGAGAAACGCTTTGTCCCTGTGTGTGAGGAGCTTCTCGCGCAGCCCTTTCTGCGGGACTTCTCCGATGTGCGCGTAAAGCTCCTCCATCGAGCCGTACTTCTGTATGAGGGGGATGGCGCTCTTTTCGCCCACGCCGGGGACGCCGGGAACATTGTCGGACTTGTCGCCGATCAGTCCGAGGACGTCGATGACCCTGTCGGGGGCGACGCCGAATTTCTCCTTCACCCCCGCTTCTTCGACAAGCTCGGGCTCTCCTCCCGACTTTCCGGGGCGGTACATCTTGATCAGCGGAGAGATGAGCTGCATGAAGTCCTTGTCGCCGGTGACCATCATTGTCAGGATCCCTTCGCGCTCCGCGCGGCGGGCCAGCGTGCCGATGATGTCGTCCGCCTCATAGCCGGGGAGCTCCAGCAGGGGGGTGTTGAACGCGCGGATCACCTCCTTCAGCTTCTCCATCTGCGCCGCCATGTCCTCCGGCATCTTCTGCCGCGTGGCCTTGTAGTCGGCGTAGAGCCTGTGGCGGAACGTGGGCTCTTTCGTGTCGAATACGACGGCAACGTGCTCCGGCCGTTCGTCGTCCAGGATTTTCATGAGCGCCGTGACAAATCCATAGACGGCGCTCGTGTTGACCCCCCTGCTGTTGATCAGCGGGCGGGCGATGAACGAAAAATACGCCCGGTAGGCGAGTGCCATGCCGTCGAGGAGGAAGAGCCGTTCGGTCTGACTCATGTCGGGTGTCAGGGGAAGGTGACCGTGGACGCCGGAGGCCGGCGGTGCAGGGGAAACATACCGAATGCCGCCGGGAGTGTCAACGGAATTTGGCGCGGCGCCGGCGCGTTCATTGATTGTGACACCCCAAATGGGTACATTTGCAGCCATATCATGCGCGGAGGGATGAAGATCTACACGAAAACCGGCGACGCCGGGGACACGTCCCTGTTCGGAGGGCAGAGGGTCCCGAAGGATGCGCTCCGTATTGAGGCCTACGGCACGGTGGACGAGCTCAACTCGATGCTCGGACTGGCGCTCGCCGAGGGACCCGACGAGGAGACGCGCTCCGCGCTGCTGGAGATCCAGTCGCAGCTCTTCACGCTCGGCGCCGACCTGGCCACGCCCCGCTCCGTGAAGCGGAAGGGGATACGGAGGATCGAGGCGCGCGACGCCGTCTGGCTCGAACGGGAGATCGACAGGTTCGACGGGCGGCTCAAACCCCTCCACAGTTTCATCCTTCCCGGCGGGAGCCCGCTCGCCGCCCGCCTCCACCTCGCGCGAACAGTCTGCAGGAGGGCCGAACGGGTCGTGGTGCGGCTCTCGCGCAACGAGGATGTCGGCGAGGGGATGACCATGTATCTCAACCGCCTGTCGGACCTGCTGTTCGTCATCGCGCGGCACGCGAACCAGTCCGCGGGCGTCGCGGAAATACGCTGGAAGCCGTGATCACCTGCACGCCGTCCTCAGGTCCCGGCGGGTGCCGCGCCTGCGGACCCCCGGCGCACACTCCACCCCCGCACATCCTGGATGCACTTCCCATGAACCGCCTCCTTCTCCTTCTCGCCGTGTGCGCCCTCTGGGCGGCTGGCTCCCCCGGCGCATCCGGCGCCGCAGGCGCAGGTCGGACTGCATTCTCCGGGGACAGCGCCTGGGCGGATTTGCGCCACCTCGCCGGGACAATCGGTCCCCGCCCCATGGGCTCCCCCGCAGAGCGGAGGGCGCTCGCGTTTGCCGTGGACAAGTTCCGGGAATACGGCTGCCAGGAGGCGTACGTCATGCCCATGACCGTCGCCGCCGGCGTCAACACGTCGAGCGGCATCGCCGTGGGAGTGCTGAAGGGGAGAACCGGGCGGATCATCATCATCGGCGGCCACATTGATTCCGCGGGACCCGAAGTTCCCGGGGCGAACGACGACGGCTCGGGTGCGGCAACAGTGATCGAGCTTGCGCGCGTGATCGGAAAGTCGCAGCACGAATCGACGGTGGTCTTCTGCTGCTGGGGGGGAGAGGAGGAGGGGCTGCGCGGGTCCGAGTACTTTGTCGCCCACTATCCGGCCCTCGACAGCGTCGCCCTCATGCTGCAGATCGACATGGCGGACGGATCAGGCCTGCTCCTGGCCGATCCCGACGGACCCTGGCAGGTGAGCGCTCCCCGCTGGCTGGTCGACGCCTCGTTCAGCATATTCTACGACGAGCTCCACGCGGAGGGACTCGTCTACCCGACGCAGGCCGCGACGATCAATTCTTCCTCTTCCGGCCAGTCAGGCTCGGACCATATGCCGTTCCTGGAGAGGGGAATCCCGGCGATCGATTTCACATCCGACGTCTCGTACCCTATACACACGCCGCTGGACAACCTGGCCAACTTCACTCCGTCGGGGCTTCCCCGCAGCGGTGACCTCGTCCTCCGGCTGTTTGAGCGCTTCGACGGGGGCGTTCCCTCCCGCACGACGGAAAAGTACTGGTTGTTGGTCGTGGGCCACACGCCCTTCTATTTTTCCCACACGCTCCTCCGCGTGCTTGCGCTCCTCGCGGTGATTCTTGCCGTGATCGCGCTCGTCCTGGTGCGCCGCCGGAGGCCCGATCCGGCGGTCGTTCCCCGCATCCCGTGGTCCATCCCGAAGCTCAGCCTGGTGGCGCTCGTCGTGCAGTCGTGCATGTGGCTCTCCGAAAACGTGATCGGCGTGATCCGCGGGTACCGCTTCCCCTGGCCGAACAACTTCGGCACGTTCGTCGTCCTGGCGGTCTTCTGCGGGCTGATCGGACTCTGGTGCATGCTCCGGCTCGCGGCGCGCATGCGCCTCTCGGCCGACCCGTACGTCTATTATTTCCGCGCGTTCCTCATGCTCGTCGCGCTGACGCTCCTCCTGTCGCTCGCCAACGCGGAGCTCGCCCTCTACCCGTCGCTCGCCCTGGCGGCAGTCGCGGCGGCCATGCTCGTCCGCACGCCGGTGCTCAAGGGGGTGTTCGTCGCGCTTTCGCCGGTGCCTCTGATCATGCTCCTTTTCAACGAATACATGGGACTCTTCCAGCATATGCTGTCGACCCTCCGGCTCGGCTCCGCGGCGGCCTCGGCGGCGTACAACGGCGGGTTCATCGTCTTCTACACGCTGGTCTCTCTCCCGTTTGTCTTTGCATTTGCGGGGGTCTACAGGGATTCCGGCGTCGACCTCTTCTGGCTCAGGAGATTCGGCCGGAGCGGGGGACTCGTCCTCGCGGCGGCGGGGGCACTGGCGACCGGTGCCGTTCTGTGCGCCCGGCCGGTATACGACCGGCTCTGGGAGCCGGGCGTCAGCATCACGCAGAGATACCAGCTCGGGGATGCGCGGGGAACGATCGTGATGGAGAGCGGTGAATACCTCGCCGGCGTCCGGTACACGTGCGAGGGGCGCGACACACTGCTCGACGGGCGGTCGACGCAGGTGACCGTGCCGACGCAGGGGTCCGCGACCGTGTCCTGGCTCGCCGTTGACGCGGCGGTGAGTGCCCCGTCGGGCGCGTCCGACACCACGGCGGAGTTCACGCGCCGGATCACGATCCACCCGACGCTCCGGCCGTACACGGTGACCGTGAGCTACCACAGCGCCTCGCCGTTCCTGGCACTCTCTCCCTGGGCAAAAGGGCTGCGGCGGGGATCGGGCGCCGATACGGCGAAGAACGCGACGTTCACCTGGTACTCGTTCCCCGATACCCCCCTGGTCGTGCCGGTGACATTCACGCTCCGCGATTCGCAGCAGGTGAGCGAGACGGTGGAGGTGACGTACGACTCGCTTGCCTGTCCCGTCGCCGCGTCCAGGCCCCTGACGTACTTCACGCCGCGGACGGTGGTCGACGCCGCCGCGACGTTCGGCCTGCCGCACAGGGTGGCGCCATGAGCGGGGAAGTCATCCTGGAGGTGGAGGGACTCGTCAAGCGCTACGGCACGCTCGTGGCGGTCGACGGTGTGAGCTTCAGCGTGCAGGCACAGGAGATCTTCGGCATCCTGGGACCGAACGGGGCGGGGAAGACCACGACGCTGGAGTGCATCGAGACCCTGCGCGAGGTGGACGGGGGGACCCTGCACCTGGCAGGCATCGACGTCCGCCGCTCTCCCCAGCAGGTTAAACAGCTGATCGGCGTCCAGCTGCAGGCCTCCTCCTTCTTCGACAAGCTGACGCTCGCCGAGCTGCTCTCGCTGTTCGGTGAGCTGTACGGCAGGCGCGTGGACCCGCTGGCCCTCCTGGACGAAGTGGAGCTGCGCGACAGGGCGAAAGCGCACGTGGCGCAGCTCTCGGGGGGACAGAAGCAGCGGTTTTCGATCGCCGCCGCGCTCGTCAACGACCCGAAGGTGATCTTCCTGGACGAACCTACCACGGGACTCGACCCGCAGGCGCGGCGCCACCTGTGGGGGGTGATCAAGCGCATTCGCTCGGAAGGGAAGACGATCGTGATCACCACGCACTACATGGATGAGGCGGAGGAGCTCTGCGACCGCGTAGCGATCATGGACGCCGGGAAGATCATCGCGCTGGCGCCGCCGCATGAGCTGATCCAGACGCTCGTGGAGGGAGGGTTCCGCAGGGAGAAGGTGGAGCGCCTCGCGAGCCTGGAAGACGTGTTCCTGGCGCTCACCGGCCACACGCTCCGCGACGAATGAGAAGGGGAACATCCGCCATGCGCGTCATCTGGAAGCTCACCGTCGCATCGTTCAAGATGTTCTTCCGGCAGCGGGAGGCGATCCTCTGGACGCTGCTCTTCCCGCTGCTGGTGGTCGTCCTGTTCGGGTTCGTCCGCTTCAACGGCGTCGGCTCGATCGGGCTCGGCGTCGTCAATGAGGCGGGGCCCGCCGGCGCCGACCTGATCGCCCGGATCAGGAGCGTCCGCACGTTCGACGTGAGCGAGGGGACGCGCGACGCCGAAACCGCGGCGCTGGCCAGGGGGGACCGCGACCTGGTGCTGGTGATCCCTGCGGGCTACGCGCCGGCATCGTCGGAGGCGCTCACGGCCTACGGCGACCTGGAGGCGAAGCCCCAGGCGACCCAGCTCGGGGCCCTCGTGCTGCAGCGCATGCTGGACGAGACCGCGCTCGCCGCCGTGCAGGGTGCGCACAGGACGCTCCTGGCGACCGTGCCGTTCAAGACCAGGAACCTCAACTACGTTGACTTCCTCCTCCCCGGCGTGCTCTCCATGACGATCATGCAGGCGGGGATCTTCGGCGTCGCGTTCGGGTTCGTGACGCTGAAGAAGCGCGGGATCCTCCGCCGGCTCTGGGTGACGCCGATCCGGCCTTCGGATTTCATCTCCGCGCAGGTCGGGATGCGGCTGGTGGTGCTCCTGATGCAGATGACGATCATGATCGGTGTCGGCGTGCTGTTCCTCCATCTCCACTTTATCGGCAACATCGCGCTGATCTACCTCGTCGGGACGCTGGGGGCCGTCACGTTCCTCGGGTTCGGGTTTTCCCTGGCGGGCATCTCCCGGAGCGAGGATCAGGTCGCGCCGCTGGCGAACATCATCACGCTCCCGATGCTCGCGCTCTCCGGCGTGTTCTTCAGCCGCTCGAACCTCCCGGGGTTTGTCCGCACGATCACCAGCGTCCTGCCCCTCACGTACCTGGCCGACGGGATGCGGAGCGTGGCGATCGACGGCGCGACGCTCGTGCAGGTGGCGCCGCAGCTCCTGGGCCTGACCCTCTGGGCGGTCGCCGCCTGCGCCGTGGCCTTCCGCCTGTTCCGGTGGGAGTGACCGTGGCGCCGCAGGCGCCACAGCCGCGGCTCGCAATGACATCTCCTGTCATTGCGAGGAGCGCTCTTCGCGACGAAGCAATCTCCGGATTT
>Ga0335071_10005367_pt1 | contig 13298 bp, 8 predicted proteins | sample Lox_Sample_15_FD_206724 | JGI IMG/M metagenome (GOLD analysis project Ga0335071, IMG submission 206724) | Soil microbial communities from Loxahatchee National Wildlife Refuge, Florida, United States - Lox_Sample_1.5 | ecosystem: Environmental > Terrestrial > Soil > Wetlands | place: USA: Florida...
CGAGGTGTGATCCGCTTCAAAGTCCCAGCCAGGGACGCTTCGAGCTCATTGAGTTGATGTTCAGAAGGAGACATCTTATCCTTATCCAATCCTTCTCAAACAATGGGCTCGGCAGGATAGATGACCAGCGCGATGGATCCGGGGCCGAACTGAACGACCAGAGAAATGGAAAAATCAGTCAGCTCGGCATCCTTGACGTTAAAATTCTTCTTTGCCTCTTCCAACATGGTCCGGCCCGCTTCAAGGTCGCGGGCATGTGCAACGCTGATGTGGACCGGGGCATCGCCCACCGCCTGTTTGCCCAATTCGATCACCCGCGCGAACGCGACTTTCCGTGTGCGAACCCGATCCACCATGTCCAGGAGACCCTCATGGATACGAGCGATGGGTTTCACATTCAACGCAGAGGCCAGCGCGGATGAAAGAGTTCCGACGCGCCCGCTGCGACGGGCGTAATCCAGCGTATCCATCGTAATGATCAGTTGAGTACGGGGTCGAACCGATTCGAGATAGCGTACAATTTCCCCGACGTTTTTTCCGGCTCGATCCATTTGACGCGCCGTGCGGCACATGAACGCCAATCCTGCGGAACCGCCCAACGAATCAAAAGGGACGACCTTGAACACATCCTTCACTTCGTCTGCAGCCGCGACGGCAGAGGAATAGGTTCCAGAAAGCTTGCTGGTCACATGGAGGGATAAGATCGTGTCGCCGGGTTGAAAATTCTTCTTGTAGAATTCGACAAATTGATGCGGGGAGGGCTGGGAGGTTTTGGGGAAATGTTTATTGGATTCCACCTCCTTATAAAATTCATCAAAACCCATTTCTTCAAATTGCACGAAGGTCTTATCGCCGAATTGTACATTGATGGGGATGGTTCGAATGTCGAATTCCTTTTCCCATCCGGAAGGCATATCGGCGGCGCCGTCGGTCACGATTCTCAACACAACTCACTCTCCTTCAAGATTGATATTCAGATCGCCGATCTGGTCACGTAACGCCAGAAGGGTGCGGTGGTATAAGCTCTTCACCGCTCCCTCACTGCGTCCCATGATTTGACCGATCTCCGCATTCGACATATTCTCGACGAATTTCAATATTAACAGGGTCTGCCGTTCGGCCGGCAATTGCCGGATCAGCCGAAGAAGCGAATCCTGCTCCTGCGACCGCACCAGACTCGATTCAGGATGATCCATCCGGGCAGAGGCAACCGGCAGGTCATCGAGCGGAATCTCCTGTTTGCGGCTACGATCCCGGTGCCAGTTTGCCACAAGGTTGTGGGCAATACGGTATAACCAGGCAGAGAAAGGGACACCGCGATCGGTATAATTTCGGATGTGATTCATCGCGCGCTGGAAGACGCGTGCGGTCAGGTCCTCCGCATCGTGAATATTCCCGGTCCGGTAATAAACATAATTGAAGATACGATCAATGTATCTTTCGTAAAGCAAGCCAAAGGCTTCGCGGTCATCTTGCGAAGCGCGCAGTAAAACTTCTTCTTCGTTAAATTCTGTATCCGGCACGCACAAACCTTACCGGCGGGATTCAAGAAACATAACCCCACCGGATTTGAGAAGTTGCATCAGAATAGATCAAGCTTGAGTATAACATGGGGTATCGGTTCAAGAAAATGCGAAACATAAAGGTCATACTTTCGTCTATAATCCCACAGGTTAAGAAGGAGATCCGATCATGCAATCCACCAACAATCGACCCATGTACATTCTTCTCGGTGCCGCGGTCCTGGTAATCTTGATTGGAATTATCATCCTGGTTACCTCCAGGCAAACAGCAAACAATCGGGCTGCCCCCACCTTCAATGTAGATGCGATCTACACTGCGGCGTACCAGACCATTGCGGTCGAGCAGACCGCTCAACAAGCATCCAATCCTCCGACAACAACGCCGGTGCCGAGTCCCTCCGCAATGACAGAGGTGACCTCGCCCATGCCAATCAATACGTTGGTTTTGTCTACTTCTACATCCGGAGTTGCAGGAGGTTGTGCCAATTCAATATACATCAGCGATGTCACAATACCAGATGGCACCGTCATGTCACCCGGTCAGACGTTCACGAAAACCTGGGCTGTACAAAACACGGGCAGTTGCGCTTGGAATACCAGCTATAAACTAGGTTTTGCTTTTGGCACTGCAATGAGCGGCGCTTCCACTGCCATCCCCCAGTCCGTTGCACCGGGTGCGCAGACACAAATCTCGGTCAATTTGGTTGCACCTTCAAGCCTGGGAAATTACACGGGCAATTGGAGATTACAGAATGACCAGGGGCAATATTTCGGCACCCTGCTCACGGTTGTAATCAATGTCGTACCTGCAACTGCAACATCCACGACGACTGGATCCACACCCATTTCCACATCTACACGCACGCCCACAAGCTCTCCCACCAGCACAACGCCAGCAAGCAGCAATACCCCGACAAATACGCCTACATCAACTTCCACGCCGTAATGCTTAAGAAACATGACTCTCCCCAAATTTAATCCTTGTGGGTTGGGCTCTTTTATTAGCTTCACCGGGGCAAAAGACCCCGCATCTGCCTATAAAAGCCCTGCAGGCTACCTAAAAAGTGGCGCACAGCCCTCCGTGGGTTAGTCCCGCTTCGATGGGCATTTCATAAGTCCGGTGGTAACCATATTGGGGAGGATGACCGCCGTGGGCTCTCCGTTCTAAGTCCTGTGTTCATCAGGGTTGTGACCAGGTCGGGCGGAATTTCCTTCGCTCATCCCTAGCCAGGGCGGCCTTCTCGTAAACTTACTCGGTGTTCTTCCGGGTAGCACCCTCGAAGCGTCCCGTAAGGAGCGGCTGCTTCAGAGTCGTTGCGAACTGAGGCCCTGTACATTTCAGGTTCAGCTGTTCGACGCGGACCTTAATACCTTCTCTCATCCTTCGACTATCCTTCGACCATCCTTCGGGGATCCTTCGACCATCCTTCGACCATCCTTCGACAAAGACCCTCCTTTCTACGCCTCAAGCGTAAGAAAACAAATGATTCCACCCTATAAACCCTATCCGACTAAAATTCTCTTAAATACTTGGTTCAACTGGCTCCCTTTGGCCTTTTCCCAGAATTTATCCTCGAATGGGTCAGGTTCTCTTATATCTCTGACGGAGGCTAAGAACCCGCCCCAGTTCATAAAAACCCTGCGGCCTGCCCAACAATTGAGCGGAAATTTTCGCGCAGCACCCTAAGCCCTGCGTTCTCCAGGGTGTGGGTTAACCCCGATTCGATGAGCATTTCTTTAGTTCGGAGTTGATCATGTCTTTATAAAATCCAAATTGGTATAATACAAGTTCGTTCATTCGATACCGCATATTGATTATTGAAACATATGTGCTACAATTGATTTCCAAAGGTTTATATGACTTCAAACGTAATTCGCGTCGTGGGTGCACGTGTCCATAATCTGAAAAATATCACAGTGGAAATTCCACGGGGCAAGCTGGTCATTATTACCGGCTTATCCGGTTCCGGTAAATCCTCCCTGGCGTTCGACACCATATTTGCTGAAGGCCAGCGCCGCTATGTCGAGTCGCTTTCCGCCTATGCGCGTCAATTCCTCGGACAAATGGATAAACCTGATGTGGACTACATCGAAGGCTTATCTCCCGCCGTTTCGATCGACCAAAAGGGTACCTCTCATAATCCGCGCTCGACAGTGGGAACCGTCACCGAAATTTATGATTATCTCCGTTTACTTTTTGCACGCGCCGGCATCCCACATTGCCCCATTTGCGGACGCGAGGTTGTCAGGCAATCGGCGCAGGAAATTGTGGATACCATCGAATCACTCCCTCATGGTAGCCGGATCCTCGTTCTCGCACCGGTCGTGCGCGGGCGCAAAGGAACCTATCAAGCGGTTTTTGAGGAAATCCGCAAATCGGGTTTTGTCCGTGCCCGTGTGGATGGTATCATCCATTCGCTCGATGATGAGATCAACCTTGACCGCTATAAACAACACAATATCGATGCGGTGGTAGATCGCCTGGTCATTTCACACGACGGCACCGATGAAGATAAAAAAGCCGCGCGCTCACGTTTGACCGATTCGGTTGAAACAGCCTTGAAGTTTGGAGAGGGATTTCTGACGATTGCCAAAGCAGATAGCCGCGAGTCGAAGAACGAGAACAAATCGTCTAACGATGCACCCCTCACCGGAGACGACCTGCATTTCTCCGAGAATCTTTCCTGCCCCGTTCACGGCATCAGTTTGCCAGAAATCGAACCGCGAACATTTTCATTCAATACGCCGCACGGTGCCTGCCCGGATTGCCAGGGACTTGGAAATAAACTTGAAATTGATCCCGACCTGTTGATACCAGACAAAGATTTATCACTAAATGAAGGCGCAATTATAGCCATGGAATGGAGCGGGCCGCGCGAGGAAGGCGGTTACTACTGGCAGTCGCTGGAAGCCGCAGCCCGGGCATTCGATATTGATCTTGACAAACCGGTCAGGGAATTATCCAAGGAAAAATTAGAAATTGTTCTGTACGGCACGCGCGGCAAGGAAATTCCCATCAAATATAAAAGCTCAAAAGGGCATGAATTTACCTTTGCAAGAGACTTTGAAGGAGTTGTTGGCAACCTCGAGCGCCGATATCGCGAAACCAATTCCGAGTACATGCGCGAACGCATATCGGAATTTATGTCTGATAAACCCTGTCCAACCTGCAAAGGCCAGCGTCTGCGACCCGAGGCAATTGCGGTAACCGTGGGTGGAGCCAACATCATAGAAGTGACCGCCTGGCCCGTAGTTAAGACACTTGAGTGGATCAGTGAAATTAGCGGGAAGAAGTCAGCTTTGACCAATCGCCAAAAGACTGTTGCCGAACGGGTAATCAAGGAAATCAAATCACGGCTTGGTTTTCTTGTAGATGTTGGGCTGGATTACCTGACCCTGAATCGTTCTGCCGGATCGCTATCGGGCGGTGAAGCACAACGGATCCGACTCGCAACACAAGTTGGGTCACGTTTGGTTGGCGTGTTATATGTTCTTGACGAACCATCTATCGGATTACATGCACGTGATAACACCCGTTTGCTCAACACACTGAAAGGATTGCGGGACCTTGGCAATACAGTCTTGGTCGTTGAACACGATGATGAGACAATCCGTTCAGCAGACTGGGTCGTTGACCTTGGTCCTGCAGCCGGTGAACATGGAGGCCGCATCATCGCGGAGGGAACGCCAAAAGAGATCATGATACATCCGCATTCACTGACAGGAGCCTATCTATCAGGTCGCAAACAGATTGAAATTCCAAAGAAGAGACGGGAAGGAAACGGAAAACACCTAAAAATAGTGGGTGCTCGAGCGAATAACCTCAAGGACATGACGGTCCAAATTCCGCTTGGAAAACTGGTTTGTATAACCGGGGTATCGGGAAGCGGCAAATCAACATTGATGACCGATGTGCTTTACAATGCCCTTGCGGCGAAGTTGATGGGGGCTCGAACGCAAGCAGGGGAACATCAACGCATCGACGGCATTGAACATCTCGACAAAGTCATCGACATCGATCAATCACCGATCGGTCGCACACCGCGTTCAAATCCCGGAACATATACGGGCATGTTTGACGAGATCCGGAAGTTATTTGCCGAATTACCGGAAAGCAAAGTGCGTGGTTACAAACCCGGACGATTTTCATTCAATGTGCATGGTGGCAGGTGTGAAGCCTGCCAGGGCCAGGGCGAGCTTCGAATTGAAATGCAGTTCCTGCCGGATGTATACGTGCCGTGCGATGTGTGTCATGGCAAACGCTTTAACCGTGAAACTTTGCAGGTACACTTCAGAGACTTTAACATTGCCGATGTGCTCGATATGACCGTAGAGCATGGACTGAAGGAATTCTCCGCGTTTCCGGCAATGACGAATAAATTAACCCTCCTGAATGAAGTTGGGCTGGGCTATGTGAAAATCGGCCAACCCGGCACGACATTAAGTGGAGGCGAGGCACAACGCGTGAAGCTGGCAAAGGAACTCTCGCGACGCGCTACCGGCCGTACCTTGTATGTGCTTGATGAGCCATCGGTCGGACTGCACGCTGCAGATGTGCATAAATTGATAGAGGTCCTCCAACGTCTCGTAGATGCAGGCAATTCAGTATTAATTATCGAGCATAACCTCGACATCATTAAGATTGCCGATTGGATCATTGATCTTGGCCCCGAAGGAGGCGACCGCGGCGGCGAATTAATTGCCGAGGGCACGCCCGAACAAATCATGAAGGTCAAAGGTTCATATACCGGCCAATTTCTAAAAGAGCATTTGCAACATTTTGCCAGGTGATCTCAATCAAGGAGGCATATATGTATCATGCCTCCAATCCCAATTCCCTAAATCTGCAAAGTTCAGGTAGAATTATTCCAACGCGCTGATGGAATAGAGAGCGCAGTAGAGGATAATGCAATGGATAATAAGCCCCCGACCAGCAGTGTCATCGCAGCCTATCGAAAGCGTCGCCAGCAAAGCAATACCATGTTTGTCTACGGCGCGGCAGGGCTGCTCGTTTTGGCAGGTTTGATCCTCTTAATTGTCTGGCTGGTAAGTCCAAGCCAGCCACTCACATCCCTGTTCGCAACCAAGACCCCCACGCCAACCCTGACGTATACGCCTACGGCCACCCCACCTCCGACGAACACGCCTACCATCACGCCAACCGGAACCGCGACTCAAGTGCCCACCCACTCGTCCCCCTTCTCCTATGTAATTCAAGAGGGAGATACATTGGATGCGATTGCAAAAAAATTCAACCTTGGTGATAACGGTATTCTTCTCATTTTGCAATTGAATCCCGGGATCGATCCAGGTACCATTCATGTGGGAGACCAACTCACCATACCCAACCCGGGCATGCAGTTATTTACAGCCACTCCGGTACCTGCCAATCTGCAATCAGGGTCAAAGGTCCCATATACTGTGCAAACCGGGGATACGCTGGCAGGAATCGCATCAAAATTCAACAGCTCTGCAGATGCCATCGCTACGGCCAATAATTTGACAAACCCCAATTCAATTCAAGTCGGCCAACAATTGACAATCCCTGTCAACCTGGTAACGCCGACGCCCACCCGCGTTACCAGCACGCCGCGTACGCCAGCTAGTACGGCCCCCTCTGCCACACCGACGCATTAATTCAAGAAGCTGGGCTCGACTCTGAACCCAGCTTCTTTTTCTAGACAAAACACCCTCTATCATGTACAATACCGCTTCGCTTTGTAAGTTCATTTTGTTGGAGGAAATACCTTGGCTAACATCAAATCTCAAATCAAACGCAACCGACAGAACGAGAAACGCCGTTTGCGAAACCGTGACTTCCGGGGCGCTGCCCGCACTGCAGTTAAAGATGCACGTGCGTCACTGGAAAGCAAGCAGGAAACCCAAGCATCCGTAACGGCGGCCGTTAGTGCTCTGGATACAGCCGCGCAGAAGGGTGCCATCCACCCTCGCAACGCGGCACGACGCAAGAGCCGCTTGATGAAGCTCCTTTCGACGCTTGGTTTGCAATCCAAAAGCGCAATAACGGAACCCACTGCAGCTGTTGTTGAAAAGAAGGAAGCGGAAAAGAAACCTGTAAAGGGTGAAAAGGAATCAAAGCCTTCCGTCGAGGAAAAGCCAAAGGCGGAACCGAAGAAAACCGCCGCCAAGACTTCTCCAAAGAAAACGACGGAAAAGAAACCTGCAGTAAAAGCCGCGACAAAAAAGTCTGCCGGTAAAAAATAACAATAAGACGTCAGTCGCCATATGACCTCCCCCATTTCAAGACTATGGGGGAGGTTTTGATATAATCAAATTATCATGTTTGAAGCTGAACAACAACTTATCGAATCCAAATTGGATAAATTCTGCACGGAGAATGAAATCCCGATTTCCAAACTCAAATGGTCACCGATACCATTCAGTGGGGAATGGGGAATCTCCACATCCTTTTTTGCAACAGCTGCCCTCGAAGCCCGAGCCGGGAAAAAGGTAATCGTGCCACAGCGTGCCCAGGAAATCGCCGAACAAGCCAGGTCCAAAGTTGGGAGTGTGGAAGGCATCAGCAGGATCGAAGCCGTCAAAGGTTATCTCAATCTTTATTTCTCAACACCCGAATTTGCCCGTCGCGTCGTCGATGAAGTACTCAGATTGGGTGCCGATTTTGGACGAGGCAGGCCGAAGAACGAACGGGTGATGGTCGAATATGCACAGCCGAATACTCACCATTCATTTCATATTGGTCATCATCGAAACACAATCCTCGGCGAGTCACTGGCCCGCATCGTTGAATTTGCAGGTTTTGACACGATACGAGCCTCCTATCCCGGTGATATCGGGCTGGGGGTGATCACCATTTTATGGGCCTACGATAAATTTTATAAAGGCCAGGAACCGCAGGGTATACATGAACGCGGACAGTGGCTGTTGAGAATTTATGCCGAAGCCACTGCATTGCTCGAATCCAATGAACATGAAACCCCGGAAGAAAAAACCAAGCGCGAGTCTTATGACGCCGAACGGCGCGAGATGTATCGAAAGTGGGATGAGGGCGACAAGTATGTACGCGATCTATGGATGAAGACACGCGAATGGAGCCTGGCTGAACTGCGCGACATCCTTCGCATCCTCGATGTAAACATGGATGTGTGGTTCTTCGAATCAGAGGTGGATGAACCCGCCAAGGAAATCGTGGAGGAATTGATCGCCAAGGGCATCGCCGATGATGAACGGCCGCAGGGCGGCGCAGTGATCGTCAAGATTGACGAGAAGCTGGGTCTGAAAAAAGAAAAATACCACAGCAATATCATCCTGCGCTCCGATGGCACAACCTTGTATCTCACGAAGGACCTGGCACTGGCAAAGGTTAAGTTCGAACAATATCACGTGGATCGTTCGATCTATGTGGTGGATGTGCGTCAATCCATGCACCTGGAGCAGGCATTTGCAATTCTCAAATTATGGGGCTTCAAACAAGCGGAGAAGTGTCATCACCTGGGTTATGGATTCGTGAGCCTGCCAGAAGGCGCCATGTCGGCGCGGCGTGGACGGGTGGTTTTGTTCATGGACGTGCTGGATGAAGCCGTCAGGCGGGTACTGGCCGTGGAGTCGGAGAAAAGCCCGGACATGTCGGAAGAAGAACGCAGACACATTGCGGAACAGATTGGTCTGGGTGCCCTGGCATATTCCATGCTGTCGGTAGATACCAACAAAGACATCATCTTCGACATCAATGAAGCATTAAGCTTCGACGGACATACCGGTCCCTATATCCAAAATGCGTATGTGCGCGCCAATTCGATATTAAAGAAGGCAAAACTCCCGGCAATGCAATCCGTTGCTTTTAATTACGACCTGACCCCTCATGAAATCGAGCTGATCGAACAAATCTCGCATTTTCCGGAGAAGGTCCAACAAGCGGCGGATGAATATCGCCCGCTGGTAATGGCAAATTACGCCTACGAGCTGGCGAACGCATTTCATTCGTTTTACCATGCGGTGCCCGTGCTCCAGGCAGAAAAGGATGAAATTCGCAACGCCCGTCTGGGTCTGGTTGCTGCGGCGAGGCAAACCATCGCCAATGCCCTGCGAATGCTGGATATACAAGCTCCGGAGGTCATGTAAGAAACAGGCTGAACGTACTCTTTACGTTTAGCCTGTTTTATTATAGATTTAACAGACCTTTTAGCCATGCTGAGTAAAACGGAGCGGCTCAAAACCAAAGGCGGGCCGCACCGGACATTGTCCTCAGAACGGCAAATTGGAGGAAGCATGCCAATCAAAACCATCATCATGGGTGCGGCAGGACGCGATTTTCACAACTTCAACACGTTCTTTCGTGGCAACAAGGATTACGAAGTTGTGGCGTTCACTGCCACGCAGATCCCCGATATCGAGGGGCGAGTGTATCCCAGGGAGTTAGCAGGGGATTTATACCCCAAGGGAATCCCCATCCGGGCCGAAGCAGAATTATCCGATTTAATCAAGAAACATGACGTCCAACAGGTTGTCTTTGCCTACTCGGATGTACCGCACGAGTATGTGATGCACAAAGCTTCATTGGTCAATGCAGCCGGCGCGGACTTCCGTTTGATGGGCACCAGATATACGCAGGTCAAGTCAACCAAACCGGTCGTGTCGGTCTGTGCAGTCCGGACGGGATCAGGCAAAAGCCAGACGACGAGGCGAGTGTCTTTGATCCTCAGGGATATGGGGTATAAAGTTGCAGCAATCCGCCACCCGATGCCGTATGGAAATTTGATCCGGCAGGAAGTGCAGCGCTTTGCGGATTACGACGATCTGGTGGAGCAGGAATGCACGATCGAAGAGCGCGAGGAATATGAGCCGCACCTCGATAACGGAGTAATCGTTTACGCGGGCGTGGACTATGAAAAAATCCTGCGTGCCGCCGAGAAAGAGGTGGATATTGTGTTATGGGACGGCGGAAACAACGATATGCCGTTCTTTGTTTCGGACTTTCAAATCGTGGTTGCCGACCCACACCGTCCCGGACATGAAACGAAATATTATCCGGGGGAGACCAATGTCCGCCTGGCGGATGTATTTATCATCAACAAAGTAGATACAGCCGACCCTGAGCACGTAATTGCAGTACGCGAATCCCTGAGACAATTAAACCCAACGGCGATTCAAATCGAAGCAGCATCTCCGCTGTTCGTAGACGACCCGGATGAAATCCGGGGCAAGAGAGTACTGGTCGTGGAAGATGGCCCCACATTGACCCACGGTGAGATGGCGTATGGCGCCGGTTATGTGGCGGCAAAACGCTTCGGTGCAAAAGAGATCGTCGACCCGCGCCCCTTTGCGGTGAAATCCATAGCGGCTACATATGAAAAGTATCCAAAGACCGGGCCAATCCTTCCCGCAATGGGATACGGCGAAGCACAGACCAGGGATCTGGAGACAACCATCAACAAGTCTGATGTGGACATGGTGATTGTCGGCACGCCCATTGATTTGACGCGTGTGATCAAAATCAAGAAACCATACCAACGCGTACGTTATGAACTACAGGAGATCGGCCAACCGACGCTGCAGGAATTGCTGATGAAAAAGTTCGGAAAGAAGAAATAATGCTCCAAAGACAAACGGGCTGGATTCCTTGGTTGAATCCAGCCCGTTTGTCAAATTTCTCTGCAAACCAAGAGGCAGATAAATATCGAACCAGGGTGATTGATGAGCCATTCCACACGAAGTCAACCAGACCGCTTCTTTCAGCTGGCAATAGGCATCGCAATCCTTGTCCTTGGTGCGGACTTTGCCTTTACCCTTATTGTGAAGGATGGAGAAGCGCGAACCATCTTCTCAGATGTATTTTCTCCAATTGTGGATTGTCTTGCGGTTGCCACCCTCGTCAAGACCACCCAACAAGTCCGTGCCAAATCAAAACATCTTGCTGCAGCCTGGGAAATAATCTGCCTGGCTGTGCTGAGTTACACCATCGCAGATATCCTGTGGGGAATCCTCGAACTGGGTCTCAGGCAGGAGCCTTTCCCCTCCATTTCAGATGTATTCTACCTGGCCTATTATCCTTTACTGCTAATCGGCGTTTTGCTTCTACCGGTCACAACCACCACATCCGAAGAAAAGATCAACAGGGCGCTGGATATCGGAATCGTCCTGGTGGCAGGCACCCTCGGTTACTGGATTTTCCTACTCGAACCCATGACGGTGTCCAATTCGAGCCTACCGTTATTAAACCAGATCATCCTGCTTGCCTATCCAGTAGGAGACCTGGTGTTGTTCTGCGGTTTACTCCTCATCATTAACAACCTCTCCGAACAATTCAACCCATTAACTGTCTTATTGCTGACCGCCAGCCTCGTCACGACCATCCTTACAGACAGCATTTATACCTACCAAGTCCTGCAGGGGACATATTCAAGCGGGAGCCTTTTGGATATCGGATATATGGCCAGCGTTGTCTTTATTGGAATCGCGGGTCCGGCTCAGTGGGTTCAAGGGAGACCAAAGCATAAGGCGGAGAATGCGCCAAGACAGCAAAAGTTGCACGATAAATTTGGGGCAGTTGGGCAATACATCCCTTATCTTTGGCTTGTAGCAGCGTACATACTGCTGATCAGGGAGGAACGGCTGAGTCTTCCGTTAAATTTCCTGGCATTGGCCGTGGGAGTAGCGGGGATCATCGGTCTGGTGATCTTCAGGCAAATCCTGACATTAAATCAGAATAAAAGGTTGAACGGCCGGCTGCAGGAAACGATGGGCAGATTGCAGACCGAGGCAGCCAAATTGGAAAAGGCGAACTCCGACCTGGTGAATGAGGTCGCCGAGCGCAAGGTGATCGAGGAGAAACTATCGCACGATGCCCTTCATGATGCAATGACCGGACTGGCAAACCGGGCCTTGTTTATCGACCGGCTGGGACAGGCGATCGAATATATCAAGCGCCGATCCGATTACTCCTTTGCAGTCCTGTTCATCGACCTGGACCAATTCAAAGTTGTCAACGACAGCCTGGGCCATCTGACAGGAGATCAATTGCTGATTTCGGTCAGCAAAAGACTCCGGAAGTGCCTCCGTTCCAGCGATACCGTCGCACGGTTTGGCGGAGACGAGTTTGCGGTCCTGCTGGAAATCACCGGGGACAGCATTTCCGCCCTGGTTGTCGCCGAGAAGGTTCTGGGCATGCTGAAATCACCCTTTGAACTTGCAGGACACACGGTGCATATCACCGCAAGCATTGGGGTGGTAAAGGATTTGACGGGATATGCAAACCCCGAAGCTGTTCTGAGGGATGCGGATATCGCCATGTACCAGGCAAAAGGCATGGGCAAGGCGTGCTTTGCAGTGTTCAATGCTGAGATGAGGACCCAGGCATATTCCCGCCTGATGCTGGAAAACGAACTGCGCGAAGGCATCAAGAACCACGAGTTCCAACTCTTCTATCAACCCATCCTTTCCATCGAATCCAATGAACTGTTCGGGCTCGAATCGTTGATCCGGTGGTTTCATCCCGAAAGGGGCATCCTATTGCCCGCGGATTTTCTGCCCCTTGCCGAGGAAACGGGATTGATCCTGTCGCTTGGAGGATGGACGATCCGTGAAGCCTGCCTGCAACTGAAGAAGTGGCAGCAAAAATATCCCGAGTTACACGATCTAAGCATCAATGTGAATATCGGAAACAGGCAATTCTCACAACCCGAATTCATCAGTGAGGTGCTCGAGGCGTTGAACGCCAGCGGTTTGGAAGCAAATTTCCTGCATCTGGAAATCACCGAAAATACACTGATACAGAATTATGACACAGCGACCGGG
>Ga0335071_10005369_pt1 | contig 13295 bp, 12 predicted proteins | sample Lox_Sample_15_FD_206724 | JGI IMG/M metagenome (GOLD analysis project Ga0335071, IMG submission 206724) | Soil microbial communities from Loxahatchee National Wildlife Refuge, Florida, United States - Lox_Sample_1.5 | ecosystem: Environmental > Terrestrial > Soil > Wetlands | place: USA...
AGCCCCCCTGGCTCAGCAGTGCGACCACCAATGCACCCCCAGCGGCCCACACCGAGCACACTGCACCGTGCGAGCATCTACCTCTCGTTGTCACCTTGAAGAAACCCCTCGCATGGGAAAGTTGCCGTGTTGCTGCTTTCCATGGCGCGCCTAAGAGCGAGTACCGCAAGGAACGAGTGCGGCAAACTACAGCGTTTGCGAACAGTGGGTGAACAGGGTTTAACCACGCGCACAGCATGTTGCTGTTTGCGCCGCGGCTAACGGTTGGGCCGTTAGCACTACTTAACCCCCACTGCGCAAACGTGTGCGCGCGCTGACTTTACCTAACGTCGCCCGCTGCGGCCAGGGCCGGCCTACTCGACGGCACACGCCGCCATGGGCTCACGACTACTCCGGGTTCGGCGGTGTTTGCTTGCCGACTTCATCCTTGATTTTGGGAACCATCTCCGGCGCGTAGACGTAGATGGCCGACTCAACCTCCCACTCGGCCTGGCTCGCGTTCATCGGGGTGGTATCGGTGATCATCGTCATCAGGTTTTTGGCGGTTAGCGCCGGATCGGGCGAAATACGCACCTGCTCGGCGAACCACCGGCCCTCGGCGGCTTCATGGCAGTCGGTGAAATCAGAGTTGTGGACCATGCCGTTCTGAGCCAGCAGTTGGATGTATTGCTCGTCTTGGGGGCTCAGGTTGCAGGTCGCCGATGCGCGGGGCGCCGACAGGACGACCTCACCCAGCATCGCGACCGTCAGCGCACCGAGGGCAGCCCACGCCGCTAACACTCGCCCACCCGAGCGTGCAGGGCTGGTTGTCATTTTTGACCTCCCTTCGCGTGGAAAGCGATCGCTCTCCGACGCAAGCCAAAGCTAGAAATCGTGCCAAAAACTAACCCCGAGGCCCTTCGAGTCGCGGCTGACAAGTCGCGCGGTCGATGACCGTCTCAACATGGGCCGCGCTGCCATCAAAGATCACTGTCACATATCAGTGTCGGTGTTCGGGTAAAAAATAGCGAGGGACCCCGGCCAACCGCGCGAACGTTTGCTTGCGCCAGAGTGTACGCAAGGTTAACATCTCGCCCTTCCGTTCGGCACGGAGAAGAGGGAGCAATAGCGCAGCCAAGCCGCAAACGCGGCAAAAACCGACGGCGACAGTCGCTCCGAACCGCAACTAGAATCCGTGTCACGTGGCTGACTTTGCTATTAGCTGAATACCGTCTGCCCGTCGGCGCCGATCCAATACCGTTCGATGCCGTCAGCGACCCGGGGGGCATCGGCTGCCAGCGCCACGGCGACCTTGTTGCTTGCATTCCGCATGATGTCAAAGGTCAGTTCGACGGCCTCAGCCTCGGAGAACCCGGAGCGCACCTCGGCGGCAACGTCGGCGACGAGGTGCGCAGGGGTCCAAATTAACGCATCGGTGTAGCGCAGCGCGGCTTTTGCGCGGTCGACGAGCAGCCCCGACGACTCGAATCGCTCGATCTCGTCGTACAGCGTCTCCGAACCACCGGCCTCGAGCGCAGCGCCCTCGCGCAGCGACTTGCACAAGCGGCAGTGGTGCTGTGCCGCACCGCGTAGCCGGACCAGTTCGGAGATGACCGGGTCGAGCGTGCGCATTCGGGCCACCGCGGGCAGGAAGTCGTTGAACACCGCATCCGACGGCTCGGTGGTGTGATCCCAGGCGATCGGCCCGTCCAGCCAACCCAGGTACTGCGAACCGACACCGAGCGCTTCCAGCCCGGCGCGCACCCGCGGAACGAAGTCGGCGACATACATCAGCATCACCACACCGAAAGTGCTGTCGCCCAATTGTTCCCATAACCGGGAGCGCTGCTCGGCGGTGATCACCGAGACGTCGGCGCTGAACTGCTCGGCGAACTCGGCGATGACGACGTCGGCATCGGATTCAGGTTCGCCCACCTCGACGCAGGCGGGCAATGGCGGCAGCGACAACGTCTGCGCGCACACCTTGCGCACCAGGCCCGAGACGTGTCCGTCGCCCGGCGACAATGCCACCAACCGCGTCAGCATTGTCACACGCTAGGACGCGCTCAGCGGCAAGGGCAACGGCTATTGCGCCTGGCTGACCGACGACATGTAGAAGTCGGGTATCCGCAGTGACGGCATCGCCGCCCGGGTGGCCCAATCGCCCCATTCCCGCGGCAACGTTTTCTCGCTGACACCAGCCTCGGTAGCCCGTCGCAGTAAGTCCAGGGGGCTTTCGTTGAACCGGAAGTTGTTGACGGCCCCGGACACTTCGCCGTCTTCGATGAGGTAGACGCCGTCGCGGGTCAGTCCGGTCAGCAGCAATGTGGTCGGGTCCACCTCGCGGATGTACCACAGGGTGGTCAGCAAAAGCCCGCGCTCGGTGGCCGCAATCATGTCGGCGAGGTCGGCCGTCCCGCCGGTCATCACGAAGTTGTCGGCGGCGACAGCGACGCTGGCATCGAATTTGGCGGCGGTGGCCCGCGGGTAGGCCAACGCGTTGATCACCCCGTTGCGGATCCACTCGACCTGACCGATCTCCATGCCGTTGTCGAACGCCGACACCGTCTCCGAGGAGCTGCTCACCGCGACGAAGGGCGTACACGCCAAACCCGGCGCCATCGGATCGGAGAACAACGTCAGCGGCAACTCGGTTAGCCGCTCCCCCACCCGGGTCCCACCGCCGGCAGCGGAGAAGGCGGTGCGGCCCTCCTGCGCGCCGCGGCCGGCCATCGACCACGCCAGGTAAATCATCATGTCGGCTACCGTCGACGGCGGCATGATCGTCTCGTAGTGACCCGCGGGCAATTCGACGCTGCGCTGCGCCCAGCCGAGTCTCGTTGCGAGCTGGTCGAGCAGCAGATCGGTTGGCAAATTGACGAAATCGGGTGTTCCGATACCCGCCCACGCACTGGCTTCGCCGCGTTTGGCGTTGATCTCGACCGCACCGTTGGGCTGCGTGAAGCGACGGCGCAATCCGGTCGACGACGCCAAGAAGGTTGTCGAAACACTGTGGTGTGCAAAGCCATACAATCGGTCAGCGCCGCGGAAGCCGCGGCTCAACGCTTCGGCGACGTCGGCGAACACCATGGGGCCGGTGCCGGGCACCGGCGCGTCCCAGTCGGCGGGCACCCCGGTATCTCCCAGCAGCGGCGCGGCATCGCCGGCCTGGGGAGCAGAGCGGGCGGCTTCCTGAGACGCGGCCACCAGCCTGGGGATCGTCCGAGGGTCCACTTCGGCGGACACCATCGTGCCGATGCGTGCGCTCGAACCCTGTCGCACCACCGAAATCACTGTCAACCTGCGGCTCACTGAAACCCCGTTGGTGGTCATCGAATTGCCCGCCCAACGCAACGTCGCCTCGACCTTGTCGGTGACGAGAACCATGGTCTCGTCGGCGCGGCCAAGTTTGGCCGCCTCTTCCAACACGATGTTGACGACGTGCTGCGCAGTAATCATCGGCGCCGCTCCTCCGCATCGCTCCGCTCTGCATCGTCGCCGGGGCGGATCATCGACCGCCCTCGGTACGGGTGTTGAGCACATTGACGCCCCGGAACAATGCCGACGGACAGCCGTGGCTCACCGGGGCGATCTGCCCAGGCTGCGCTTTGCCGCAGTTGAACGCACCGCCCAACCGCCACGTCGACGGGCCACCGACGGCCTCCATCGAATTCCAGAAATTGGTGGTGGTGGCCTGATAGGCCACATCGCGCACCTGCCCGTCCAGCCGACCGTCGCGGATGCGGAAGAACCGCTGACCGGTGAACTGAAAGTTGTAGCGCTGCATGTCGATCGACCATGACTTGTCGCCGACGATATAGATTCCGTCCTCGACCCGGCCGATCAGGTCGGCGGTACTGAGGTCCTCGCGAGCAGGCTGCAACGACACGTTGGCCATCCGCTGGATCGGCACGTGATGCGGCGAGTCGGCATACGAGCAGCCGTTGGAGCGCGGCTGACCCAACCGCGGGGCGAACACCCGGTCGAGTTGATACCCAACGAAAATCCCCTCGCTCACCAAGTTCCAGGTTTGCGCGGCCACTCCCTCGTCGTCGTAACCGATAGTGGCCAAACCGTGTTCGACCGTGCGGTCGGCGGTTACGTTCATCACCGGTGAGCCGTAGCGCATAGTGCCGAGCTTGTCGGGGGTGGCGAACGACGTTCCGGCGTAGGCGGCTTCATAGCCGATGGCGCGATCGTATTCGGTTGCATGCCCGATGGATTCGTGAATGGTCAGCCAGAGGTTGGTCGGGTCGATCACCAGATCCTTGCGGCCCGCAATCACGCTGGGCGCCTTGACCTTCTCGGCCAGCAGCGACGGCAGCTGCGCCAGCTCGTCCGTCCAGTTCCACACCTGGTCGCTGGCGAGGACTTCCCAGCCCCGCCCCATTGGCGGCGCCAGCGTCCGCATCGAGTCGAAGCTACCCGCCGCCGCGTCGACGCTCACCGCCTCCAGCGACGGCAGCACCCGCACCCGCTGCTGGGTGATCGACGAGCCGAAGGTGTCGGCGTAGAACGTCTGCTCCTTGACGGCCGTGAAAACGGCGGACAAATGGTCGATGCCGTCGGCCCTCAGCAACCGTCCGGAATACTCCTCGAGCAGGCTGATCTTGTCGGCCGCGTGGATTTCGAACGGATCGACCTGGTAGTTCGACACCCAGGTCGCGTCGGCGTACACCGGCTCGGGCGCCAGCTCGACGCGTTCGGTGTTCAACGTCGCCAACGTGTTAGCCACCTGTACCGCGCGGCGCGCGGCCTCGGCCGCTACCGAGGGCGCCAACTCGGCGTGCGAGGCAAATCCCCAGGTGCCGTCCACGATCACCCGTACCGCCAGGCCGACCTCGCGGTTGACCACCGCCGTCTCCAACTCGCCGTCGCGCAGCTGGATGATTTCGGTGATGATGCGGTGAACCCGCAGGTCGGCGTGGCTGGCCCCGGCCGCGGTGGCCGCCGCCAACGCGGCGTCGGCCAGCTCGTGGCGCGGCAGGTCCAGGAAGTCGGCATCGATCCCCCGGTTCGGTGTCACGGCTCCACCGTAACGGCCGGTTCCCACAAACCGCGGCAACGCCCGCTTTAATTACCTCCATGGCCAGCGCCGCACCGGAACACCCTCGATCCACCGCGCTTGGCTACGCGCTGCTGGCGCCCAGCCTGTTCGGTGTCCTCACCTTTTTGCTGCTGCCCATCCTCGTCGTGGTGTGGCTGAGCCTGTACCGATGGGATTTACTTGGTCCGCTGCGCTATGCCGGCCTGGCCAACTGGCGATCGGTGCTGAGCGACTCCACCTTCGGCAACTCGCTGATTGTCACCGCCCTCTTCGTGGCGATCGTGGTCCCGGCCCAGACGGCGCTGGGACTGCTGGCCGCATCGATGTTGGCCCGCCGGCTTCCGGGCAGCGGACTGTTCCGCACCGTGTACGTGCTGCCCTGGATCTGCGCGCCCCTGGCGATCGCGGTGCTGTGGCGTTGGATCCTGGCTCCCACCGACGGCGCGGTGAGCACCGTATTGGGCCATAGCATCGATTGGCTGTCGGACCCCAGCTTCGCGCTGCCGCTCGTTTCGGCCGTCGTCGTCTGGACCAATGTGGGATACGTCTCCCTGTCGTTTCTGGCCGGCCTGCTGGCGATCCCCGACGACATCCACGCCGCCGCGCGCACCGATGGCGCCACCGCGTGGCAGCGATTCCGGCGTATCACCCTGCCCATGCTGCGGCCGACCACCTTCTTCGTGTTGGTGACCGGAATCGTCAGCACCGCGCAGGTTTTCGACATGGTGTACGCGCTGACCGGCGGCGGCCCTGCCGGCCGCACCGACCTGGTTGCCCACCGGATCTACGCGGAAGCTTTCGGCTCGGCGGCCATCGGACGAGCATCGGTGATGGCGGTGCTGCTCTTTGTCATCCTGATTGGCGTCACCTTGGTCCAGCACCTGTACTTCCGGCAACGGATCAGCTATGACATCACGTAACCGGCCGACCAACGTGGTGATCTACCTCGGGCTCATCCTCGGTGCGCTGATCACGTTGCTGCCCTTCGCACTTGGCTTGCTGACCTCGTTCACGTCGGCACACCAGTTCGCTACCGGCATGCCGTTGCAGCTGCCGCGCCCACCCACCCTGGCCAACTACGCCGACCTGGCCGGTGCGGGATTCGGCCGCGCGGCGGCTGTGACCGCGTTGATGACGGCCGTCATCTTATTGGGCCAGTTGACGTTCTCGGTACTTGCCGGATACGCCTTCGCGCGCTTGAGTTTTCCCGGCCGTGATGCGCTGTTCTGGGTCTATATCGCGACCTTGATGGTCCCCGGCACGGTCACGGTGGTGCCGTTGTATCTGATGATGGCTCAGCTGGGCCTGCGCAACACGTTCTGGGCGTTGGTGTTGCCGTTCATGTTCGGCTCACCCTACGCAATCTTCCTGCTGCGTGAGCACTTTCGCATCATCCCCAACGACTTGATCAACGCCGCCCGCCTGGATGGGGCCAACACCTTGGATGTGATGGTGCATGTGGTTGTTCCGTCCAGCCGTCCGGTGCTGGCCGCGTTGACCCTCATTACCGTGGTCTCGCAGTGGAACAACTTCATGTGGCCGTTGGTGATCACCAGCGGGCACAAGTGGCGCGTCCTCACCGTGGCGACGGCTGATCTGCAGTCACGCTTCAACTCGCAGTGGACATTGGTGATGGCGGCGACGACGGTCGCGATCGTTCCGCTGATCGTGCTTTTCGTACTTTTCCAGCGCCACATCGTCGCGTCGATCGTCGCCTCGGGGCTCAAGTGACCCGCCGGCATGGAGGCCGTCGATGAACCGGCCTCGTTCTTCGACCCTGTTCGCGGGGGCGGTTGCGCTTGTCGCGGCACTGTTGGCCGTCGCGGCGGTGTTGCTGGACTACTCCGGCCAGCCACCGGGCAAGATCATCGTGACGGTGCGGGTCTGGGCCGAACAGATCGCCACGGCCTATCGGCAGTCGTTCGAGGCGTTCACCCGCACGCACCCGAATATCGAGGTGCACACCAATGTGGTGGCATTCTTGACATACTTCAACACCCTGCGCACCGACGTCGCCGGCGGGAGCGCCGATGACATCTTCTGGCTTTCCAACGCCTACCTGGCCGCCTACGCCGACAGCGGCCGGTTGATGAACATCGGCACGACGCTCCCCGCAGGCGCGGCCTCCGACTGGGACTCCGCAGTGGTCGATCAGTTCACCCGCAAAGGAGCCCTGTGGGGCGTGCCGCAACTGACCGATGCCGGGATTGCGTTGTACTACAACGCCGATCTTCTCGCGGCGGCCGGCATCGATCCCGCCGAGTTGAACACGTTGCGGTGGGGTCCGGAGGGCGGCGACACGTTACGCCCGTTGCTCAGCCAGCTCACCATTGACGCCTACGGACACCGCGGGAACTCAGTCGGTTTCGACGGCGGGCGGGTGCGGCAGTGGGGCTACAATGCGGCCAACGACCCGCAAGGAATCTACCTGAACTACATCGGGTCGGCCGGCGGCGTATTCCAGCGCGGTGATGAGTTCGCGTTCGACAATCCCGCGGCAGTGACCGCCTTCCGCTACCTGGTCGCTCTGATCAACAACGACCACGTCGCACCGCCCGCCGCGGACACCAACGACAACGGCGACTTCTCTCGCAACCAGTTCCTGGCCGGCAAAATGGCGCTGTTTCAATCCGGTACCTACAACTTGGCGCCGGTGGCCCGCGACGCCCGCTTCCATTGGGGCGTGGCGATGATGCCCGAAGGTCCGGTGGGCCGGGTGAGTGTCACCAACGGTATTGCGGCAGCCGGCAATACGGCGACGAAGCACCCTGACGCGGTGCGTCAGGTCTTGGGCTGGATGGGCAGCAAAGAAGGCAACGAATACCTGAGCCGTCATGGCGCGGCAATCCCCGCGGTGTTGTCAGCACAGCCGGTCTATTTCGACTTCTGGGCCGCCGGGGGCGTCGATGTCACACCCTTTTTCGCGGTGCTGCAAGGCCCGCGCACAGCGGCTCCCGGCGGCGCCGGATTCGCCGCCGGCAACGACGCCTTGAAACCGTATTTCGACGAAATGTTCCTGGGCCGAGGCGATGTCGCGGGAACCCTGAAGCAGGCTCAAGCGGCCGCTAATGCCGCCGCACAGCGTTAGTGAGGTCTAGTGTCGTGAGTCGTTGATTCCCCGACACCAGAGGACGGCCGTCGGCCTCCGACGCGCCGAGCGTGGTGGTTATGCACGGATTTCCAGGGGTTTTGGTGCATATCACCCACAGTCGACGGATGGATAGGTCTAGAGCCGAGGTCTAGCCGGGCAGCACCAGCACCGGCACCGGGGTTTCGCGGATGATCTTGGAGCTGCGGGAGCCGAGGAAGACCCTGCGGATGTCGCCACGGGGCCGGGTGCCCAATGCCAGGATCTCGCCCTCCTGCCAATCGGCTTTCTCGAGAGCCTCCTTCCAGCTCCGCCCGGTAACCACCTGCAGCGCAACATCTTGGCTCACGACCTTCATGGTCTTGAGGTCCTCGAGGATTTCGCGGGCTTGCGACGCCCACGCGACCAGGACCTCATCCTCGACGTCGAGGCCGACGTCCGGCGGGAACATCGTCTTGCCGCGGACCGCGAAGGTGATCACCCGCACGGTCAACCCGAATCGTTCACCGAGCTCGAAGCAGCGCCTCACCACGTCGATCGAGTCCGGGGTGGCCGCGTAGGCGCAGGTGAGCCGTGTCAACTTGCCAACGTCTGAGGGATAGCTGCGCGGGCTGATTGCCACCGGCACCGGCGACGCGTGCAGCAGCCAGTCGGCGGTGGACCCGATCACCAGCTGCCCGCGCCCACCGCTGGGCAACGAACCCAGCACCAGCACCTCGGCGTCGACTTCCTCGATGAGTTCGATCAGTCCACCCGACACCGACCCGTGCGCCCGGTGGACGTAGGTGACGCCGATCCCGTCGGCCGCATCGTGCAGAAACCGAGCGGCCTCCTGCGCCGACTCCGCAGCCAGATTGGCCGCCCAAGGCTCATACTCGGCGTCGATGCGGGCGCGCAACGGTGTCGGCCACGGCTTGGGCACGACGGTGGCCACCGTGAGCGAGCTGCCGATCGTCCGCGCGATGCGCACGGCCAGGTGCAATCCGGAGAGCCCGATCTGGCCGGCCCGGTAACCGACGACGACGCTCACATCGCTTCCCGCGGACGGGGTTTGTTGAGCGCGCTGTGGTGGCGGCCCCACACAAAGTAGAATATTAGCGCCAGCGCCACCCAGCCGCTGAACGCGATCCAGGTGTACCAGTGCAAGCTGAGCAGGATGTATCCGCACGCCAACACCGAAAGGACCGGCGTGACGGGATAACCCGGGACCTTGAACGCCCGCGGCAGCTCCGGCTCGCGCACCCGCAGCACGATCACTCCGATGGATACGACGACGAACGCGGTAAGCGTTCCGATGGAGACCATGTCCGCCAACTTGTCGAGCGGTATGAACGCGGCCAGCAGCGAGGCCGCGATTGCCACGATCACAGTGTTATTGACCGGGGTCATGGTGCGGGTGTTCACCGCCGCGAATCGCGACGGCAGTAGCCCGTCGCGGCCCATGGCGAACAGGATGCGCGTCTGACCATACATGCTCACCAGCGTGACGGAAAAGATCGAGATGACAGCGCCCGCAGCCAAAATCGTGCTGGCCCACATGCCGTGTGTGACGTTGTCCAAAATGGTGGCCAGCCCGGCTTCCTGCTGCCCGGCGAAGTCCTGCCACGGCTGGGTGCCGAGCGCGGCCACCGCGACAAGCACGTAGGCGCCAGTGACGATCGCCAACGCCGCGATCAATGCGCGGGGCATGGTCTTCTGCGGGTCGGTCACCTCGTCACCCGCGGTCGACACTGCGTCAAGGCCAATAAACGAAAAGAAAATCGTGCCTGCCGCCGAGCCGATGCCCGCGACACCGAATGGCGCGAAGTCCTTGAGGTGGTCTGCGTCATAGGCGGTCAGCGCGATGACCACGAACATGCCCAGCACACCAAGCTTGATCAACACCAGGATCGCGTTCACCCTCGCAGACTCGCTGGTACCGCGGATGAGCAGCAACGCACAAAGTCCGATGAGGATGACCGCCGGCAGGTTCACGTAGCCTGGGTTAATGTCCCACGGCGCCGCCAACAATGTATGGGACATATGGAACCCGAAAACGTTGCTCAGCAGCTTGCTGACATACCCGCTCCAGCCGACCGCTACCGCAGCGGTCGACACCCCGTATTCCAGGAGCAGGCACGCCGCCACGCCCATTGCGACGACCTCGCCCAGCGTGGTGTAGGCGTAGGAGTACGACGAGCCCGAAACCGGGACCGCAGAGGCTAATTCGGCGTAGCAGATGGCCGCGAGTCCGGCCGCAATACCCGCAATTATGAACGAAACGATGACGCTCGGACCGGCCTCCGGTACCGCCTCGGACAGCACGAAAAAGATCCCCGTGCCGATCGTCGAACCAACTCCGAACATGGTCAGCTGGAAAGTGCTGATACTGCGCTTGAGGTGATCTGCAGCCCCGTTTGCGACAGGGGCGCCGACAACCGGGCGGCGCCGCAGCATCTGCTCTGTCAAGCTGATCGACATGGCTGGCAAGTGCGCCTCCTGGTTGAGATCAGCTGATTATGGGCCAGCCTCTCGCAATGCCATAGTGAACTGCGCGATCGCCCAGTCGATCTCCTGCTCCGTGATGACCAGTGGCGGCGCGAACCGCAGCGTTGACCCATGGGTGTCCTTGACCAGCACTCCCCGGTCGGCCAGCCGCAGGCTCATTTGCTTGCCGGTTCCGAGCGCGGGGTCGATGTCGACGCCGGCCCACATTCCCAGGCCGCGCACCGCCAGCACGCCGTGCCCGACCAGTTCATGCAGCCGGTTGTGCAAGTGCGCGCCCAATTTGGCCGCCCGAGCCTGATATTCGCCGCGGCCCAGCATGGAAACCACCGTCGTGCCGATCGCGGCGGCCAACGGGTTACCGCCGAACGTTGAGCCGTGTTCGCCGGGCTGCAAGACGCCCAGGATCTCCCGGTCTGCGACAACGGCGGACAACGCAACCACACCGCCGCCCAGCGCCTTGCCGAGCAGGTAGACATCCGGCACCACGTCCCAGCGATCGCAGGCGAACGTGTAGCCCGTGCGAGCCAGGCCCGACTGGATTTCGTCGGCGATCATCAGCACGTTGTGCTCGCTGCACAGCGCGCGGACGCTGGGCAGGTAGTCATCGGGCGGGACGATGATCCCGGCCTCGCCCTGGATCGGCTCCAGCAGCACCGCGACGGTGTAGTCGTCGATCGCCCGGGCCAGCGCGGCGGCATCACCGAACGGCACCGAGCGGAATCCCGGTGTGAATGGGCCGAATCCGCCGCGCGCCGCGGGGTCGGAGGAGAAGCTGACGATACTGATGGTGCGGCCATGGAAGTTGTTGTCGGCCACGACGATGTTCGCCTGGCCTTCTGGCACGCCTTTGATCTCGGTGCCCCATTTACGCGCGACTTTGAGAGCGCTCTCCACGGCTTCGGCCCCGGAGTTCATCGGTAGCACCATGTCTTTGCCGCACAATCGGGCAAGAGCGGCGCAGAACGGCCCGAGCTTGTCGGAATGGAACGCCCGGCTCACCAATGTGGCGGTGTCAAGCTGCGCGTGCGCCGTCGCGGTGATCTCGGGGTTGCGATGGCCGAAGTTGACCGCCGAGTAGGCGGCCAGACAATCCAGGTAGCGCCGGCCGTCCACATCGGTGATCCAGGCACCCTCGGCGCTGGCTACCACCACGGGAAGTGGCGAATAGTTATGTGCGGCGTGCCGTTCGACCAATGCGATCGCACTCGTGGACTTTTGCGCGGCAAGGGATTCCACCGGGGCGTCGAGAAGGGTCACGAAAATACCTCCAATGTACAGCACTTGACCGAGCCGCCCCCCTTGAGGAATTCGGAGAGATCGACGCCGACGGGCTCGAAGCCAACTTCGCGCAGTTGTGCGGCGAAACCCGTTGCGGCAGCAGGAAGGACGACGTGCAGGCCGTCCGAGACGACGTTCAGTCCCAGCGCGAACGCATCGGCGCTTCCCACCACGATGGCGTCGGGGAACAGCGCGTGAAGCTGGTCTTGTGCGGCCGCGCTGAACGCCGGCGGATAGAACGCGATGGTGTGATCGTCAAGCACGGCCAGCGCGGTGTCCAGATGATAGAAGCGGGGGTCCACCAACCCCAGCGAGACGACCGGCAGCCTCAGCGCCGCGGAGACTTCCGCATGTGCACGCCGGTCGGTGCGAAAGCCGTAGCCAGCCAACACCGTTTCGCCGATCATCAGCAAGTCGCCCTGCCCCTCGTTGACGTGGCGGGTGAAAACCGGCCGATAGCCGAGTGACGACATCCACTCGGCGTAGGCCCGCGATTCACCGGCCCGCTCGGCGTATCGGAACTGGGCGACGATCGCGACATTGTCCGCGATGAATCCGCCGTTGGCGGCGTAGACCATGTCGGGAAGCCCAGGCATGGCCTCGATTACCGCCACCTGATGACCCAGGCGGCGGTAGGTCCGGTAGAGACTCTCCCACTGCGCCTGCGCGAGGTCGGCGTCGACGGACGTGGTGAGGTCCATCCATGGGTTGATCGCATACTCGACCGCGAAAAAGGTCGGTGGGGTCATTGCGTACCGGCGGGCGGTGGGTGTGCGCACGTTGCGTGCAGCGTCGGCGGCCAGTAGCTCCGCCGCTCCGAGTGCAGCGACCTCATGTTGCGTCATAAACCAACGATATTGACGCAGGCTTGCACAATCAAACGACGATTATTGCGTGTCAATGAACGATCTATTGCGTTAGAATGAGCCTTACAGCGATTTATTGTTAAATCGGGTCAAAGGAGCGCGGTGGACCGCTTGGACGAGACCGACGAGCGCATCCTCGCCGAGCTGACCGAGCACGCGCGGGCCACCTTCGCCGATATCGGCGAGAAGGTGAATTTGTCCGCGCCGGCGGTGAAGCGGCGCGTCGACCGGATGGTCGACAACGGCGTGATCAAAGGCTTCACCACGGTCATCGACCGCAATGCGCTCGGCTGGAACACCGAGGCCTACGTCCAGGTGTTCTGCCACGGCAGGATCGCGCCCGACGAGCTGCGGGCGGCGTGGGCGGATATCCCCGAGGTGGTGAGCGCGGCGACGGTGACGGGCACGTCCGACGCGATCCTGCACGTGCTGGCCCGGGACATGCGGCATCTGGAGGCAGCACTCGAGCGCATCCGGTCCAGCGCGGACATCGAACGCAGCGAAAGCATCGTCGTGCTGTCCAACCTCATCGACCGCATGAGGCCCTAGG
>Ga0335071_10005370_pt1 | contig 13294 bp, 11 predicted proteins | sample Lox_Sample_15_FD_206724 | JGI IMG/M metagenome (GOLD analysis project Ga0335071, IMG submission 206724) | Soil microbial communities from Loxahatchee National Wildlife Refuge, Florida, United States - Lox_Sample_1.5 | ecosystem: Environmental > Terrestrial > Soil > Wetlands | place: USA...
CCCCGAGGGCCGCCAGACCGCCTTCTTCTCCGCCACCCTGCCCGCCCCGATCCGCCGCTTGGCGGACCACTACATGCATCAGCCGCAGACCGTCCTGATCGAGAACCAGCAGGTCACGGTGGCGGCCATCGAGCAGCGCTACTCGCTGGTCAACCAGGTCGACAAGCCGGCCGCCCTGGCGATGCTGCTGGAGTTCGAAGCGGTGACGCGCGCCCTGGTTTTCGTACGCACGCGCGCCGAGAGCGCGGAGCTGGCCAGTGCGCTGACCCGGCGCGGCATCCCGGCCGAGGCGCTGAACGGCGACCTGAGCCAGGAGGCGCGCGAGCGCACCCTGGGCCGTTTCCGCCAGGACCAGCTCAAGGTCCTGGTCGCCACCGACGTGGCTGCCCGCGGCCTGGACATCGACGACGTCTCGCACGTGTTTAACTACGACCTGCCTGACGAGGCCGAGAGCTACATCCACCGCATCGGGCGTACCGGGCGGGCCGGCAAGACCGGCGTCGCCATCGCCCTGGTCACGCCGCGCGAGAAGCGCCTGCTGCGCCAGATCGAGAGCCTGATCCACCGGCAGCTGGTGAAGACCGCCCTGCCGACCGCCGAGGACCTGCAGGCGCGCCGTGAGAACGAGTTGATCGAGAACGTCCGCATGTGGCTGGGCCGTGCCCGCTACAAGCGCGAGCGCGAGCTGGTGGAGCGCCTGGTGACGGAGGGACACGACCCGCTCGAGATCGCCGCGGCGGCCCTCAAGCTGGCGCGCGCCGAAGAGAAACAGCGCCCGATTGTCCCGGTCAGCGAGGTGCAGGACTACGCCCCGCGGCGGGGCGAGCGCGGCAACCTGCGCGGGCCGCGCCGGGGCGGCTACGCCCTGGAGACCGTCTCGCACGAGCCGGGCATGGTGCGCCTGAGCCTGAGCATGGGCCGCCTCCACGGCCTGCGCCCGAACGACGTGGTCGGCACGATCGCCTTCCACGCCGACATCCCCGGCAGCACCATCGGCAAGATCCACATCCAGGACAAGGTCACCCTGGTGGACGTGCCGGAGAAGTTCGCCGCCCAGGTGCTGGCCATCAACGGGAACTGCGCCATCCGCCAGCACCCGGTCAGCCTCAAGCTGGCGTGAACAGGGAAGACGCAGCCATCCAGGCAGCGCATCCCGGAAAAAGACACTGGCCGGCTCCCGCGCGGCAGGCCCACCCGGGCAAACCACTCTACGGAATTGCCACACCGCCAGGCGCGTGCGCCTGGCGGTGTGAATTTTAACCGGATCGGACGGGCCGCGGTCAAGCCGGGCTGGAAACGACGATCTCCCCGTCGTGCCACTCCGGTTCGGCCGCCAGGTGCTGCATCAACTCGTGAAATTCCTTGTCCTGCTCGGGGCTTTCGGCGTTGGCCAGGTAGGTGGCCTTGTCCTTGAATATGGCCACCAGCCAGAGTTCGTCGGAACTGGCGTCGCTCTGGAAGACATACGAGCCCACGAAGCCCGCCGGCTGGCGGCCCATTTCCATCTTGCGGAGCTGCTCGATCGAGCCCTTTTTCGCTTTCAGCTTTGCAATCGTTCCGTACATGCAAGCCTCCTTTTGATCACCGGTATGGGTTTCCACTAATAGGATAATTTTACTCCACAAATGCGCCTGGGGGGAATGACCCGCCAGCCGGCGAGCCGTCCTCCGGTATAATCAATTCGGACGCGCCCAAAATCATCGCAACCGGAAAGGCACCCGCGCATGGACCTGGTGATGCTCGACATCGACGGCACGCTGACGCAGACCTACGAGTACGACCTGGAGGCCTTCGCCCTGGCGATTGCCGAGGTGACCGGCCGGCCGATACAGCCGATCAACCTGCACGAGTTCACCCAATCCACCTCGAGCGGCGTGACCGAGGAGGCCATCCAGCGCCTGACCGGGCGCAGCCCGGAAGCGGGCGAGCTCAAGGAGGTCGAGCGGCAGGTCCTGCGGCAGTTCGACCGCATGACGGCCGCGGCACCGGGCAGCTTCCGGCCGGTCCCGGGGGCACAGGCTTTCCTCAACCGGCTGCGCACGCTCCCGGGTGTGGGGACCGTCATCGCCACCGGCGGCTGGCGCCTGGAGGCGCTCTACAAACTGAATGCCAGCGGGCTGCGGGTGGACGGTATCCCGATGGCCACCTCGGATGACGACCCCGACCGCCGCCAGATCATGCAGATCGCCGTGCGCCGCGCCGCGCAGCATCACGGCTGTCCGGGTTTCGAGCGCATCGTTTCCCTGGGGGACGGGGTCTGGGACCTGCGCGCCTGCGCCGAGCTTGGCTACGGCTTCGTCGGCATCGGCTCCCGCCTGCAGGCTTTGAAGGAACTGGGGGCCACGCGCCTGCATCCCGACTACCTGCAGCTCGAGGCGGTCCTGGCCTCGATCGACGCCGCCCTGCAGGCCGGCAAGGCACTTCTCCCGGAATAAAAACGGGGGTATATTTGCCCCAAGTTCGACGGTAACAGCGGGGCAGACCTTGGACCGTCCAGCCACAGGTTTTGCGTTGCACAGGGGCGTGGGGTTGATCAGGGTACAGGGTGTCTTGCGCGTTGCATCCCGTGGAGCGGTGAAGGTCCGTTTTCGACCAGGAGGCAAGCCTTTGGCGATCATCCGTACGGAAAGCCTGCGCCGCAGCTACCAGACCACGACCGGGGTCATCCGCCGCACGCGCAAGGAGATCGTGGCGCTGGACCGCGTCGACCTGGTGATCCAACAGGGCGAGCTGTTCGGCCTGCTCGGACCGAACGGTGCCGGCAAGACCACCATCACGCGCATCCTGGCGACCGTGCTGCTGCCCACCTCCGGCAGCGCCCGGGTCTTCGATCTGGACGTGGTCAAAGGCGTCAAGGAGATCCGGCCGCGCATCGGCCTGGTGTTCGGGGGCGAGCGCGGCCTGTACTGGCGGCTCTCGGGGCGCGACAACCTGCAGTACTTCGCCGACCTCTACAAGGTCCCGCCCGAGGTCGCCCGGCGGCGCATTCCCGAGCTGCTCGAGCTGGTCGGGATGACCGACCGGGCGGACGAGCGCATCGAGAACTACTCGCGCGGCATGAAGCAGCGCCTGCACATCGCCCGCGGCCTGATCCACGATCCCGAACTGCTCTTCCTGGACGAGCCGACCATCGGCCTAGACCCGCTGGCGGCGCGCGACCTGCGCGAGGTGATCCGCGGCCTGCACCAGGCCGGCAAGACCATCTTCCTGACCTCGCACTACATGTTCGAGATCGATGCCCTGTGCGACCGGGTGGCGATCATGAGCCAGGGGCGCATCCTGGCGGACGATACGCCCTCGGCCCTCAAGCGGGTGGTCGCCGACCTGGAGGTGGTGGAGGTCGAGTGCCTGGGCATCCCCGAGGCATCCATCGACCGGTTGCGGGCCCACCCGGCCGTCCAGGCGGTGAACATTGAGCGCCTCGAGCAGAGCCAGCTGGTGCAGATCCAGGCGCCCGCCGGGGCCGAGCTGGTCAAGGAGTTCCTGGGCATCCTGGAAGGGGTGCCGGTGCTCCGGGTGGTGACCCGCCAGCCGACCCTCGAGGATGCCTACGTCAAGCTGGTGGGCGACGCCTCGAAAAAGGCCTGACGTATGAAAACCGACGACCTGCGCGCCGCCGTGCGCATCCTGCGCAATTCGATCCAGCTCCAGTTTAAAAATAACCTGGTCTCGGGCGAGATCGCCGGCACGCTGATCCTGCAGCCGGTCATCTTCACGCTCATCTCGGTCGGCACCTACGTGTACGGGCATAAGCCCGACCTGGGGCTGTTCGCCATCACCGGGACCGGCCTGATCTCGATCTGGAACGGCAACCTGTTCACCTCCGGCGACATCCTGCGCGACGAGCGCCGCCGCGGGACGCTGTCCCTGGTGATGGCGTCGCCGACCTCCCTGCCGTTCGTCCTGCTGGGAAAGAGCTTCGCCAACGCGATCCTGTCCAGCCTGGCGATGGGGATCACCTTCCTGACCGGGATGCTGGCCTTCCGCCTCCCGATCGGGATCGCCGACCCGCTCGCCTTCCTGGCCGGGCTGCTGCTGGTGATCTTCTCGATCACCTGTCTGGGACTGGTCTTCGGTTCGCTTTTCATGGTGACCCGTACGGCCGGCGAGTTCGTCGCGGTGGCCAACTTTCCGGTCTACATCCTCTCGGGGCTGTCGGTGCCGCTGACCCTGCTGCCGCTGTGGACGCGGCCGCTCTCGGAGCTGCTCTCGCCCACCTGGGGCAACCGGGCCTTGATCGCGGCCGCCACCGGCTCGGGCGGCAGCATGCTGCCCAATTACCTGGTGATCGTCGCCCTGTCGCTGCTCTACCTGTGGATCGCCCGCCTGCTGTACCGGCGGGTCGAATCCCTGGCCCTCAAGGCCGGCACCCTGGAGCAGTGGTGATGCGTCAGGCCTGGCGTATGTTCTCAAGCGGGGCCCGGGCCTCCTGGATCGCCTACCTGGTGGAGATCCCGCCGGCGGCCTTCCTGGGAATGCGCATTCCGCGCATCCTGCTGCAGTCGCTCTTCTTCGTTTTACTGGCCAAGGCCGCCGGCGGGGAGGCGCTGGCCCGTTTCGCCCTGATCGGCAACGCCGTCCAGATCGCCGTGTTCGTGGCCATCGCTTCGATGGACGAGGTGATCGAGATGGAGAAGTGGAACGACACCTTCCTGTACCTGATCGCCGCCCCCGCGGACTGGCTGCCGGTCATGCTCGGCAAGAGCGTGGCGTTTTACGGGGACGCCGCCTTCGCCTCGACGATCACCTTCGCCGTCCTGTCCGCGGTGCTGCACATCCCGCTGCCGCTCATCGACCTGCTGCGCGCCGCGCCCGTCATCCTGCTCATTTTCGCCGCCGCCTGCGCCCTGGGCTGGTTCATCGGCGCCTTCGCCATGCCGATCCGCTACGGCTACATGATGTGCAACTGGACGGGTTACGCCATGATCATCTTCTGCGGGATCAACGTCCCGCTCAGCGGGCTGCCCCCGGCGGTCCAGTTCATCGGCAGCCTGCTGCCGGTGACCCACGGCCTGCTGGCGGTGCGGGCGCTGATCGACGGAGCCAGCTACGCCAGTGTCCTGCCGCTGATCGCCAAGGAGCTGCTGGTCCTGCTGGTCTACGCCGCGGCCGCGGCGCTGACCTTCGGGAAGCGGCTGCGCACCACCCGCCAGAGGGGCACCTTCACCCAGGTCTAGACCGATCGGGCCGCGCCGGCACGCGACGCGAGCGTCCCGAAAAATAACGAAACGGCGGTCCGCAGATCTGCGGGCCGCCGTTCTTTCATCGAGCGAGGCAGCTTACTTCTTGAGCAGCTCGGGCGGGATGTTGCCGCCGTTGGCCGCCAGCTTCTCCAGGACGGTCTTGTGCAGCCACTGGTTCATGAGCGAGTAGTCGCCGCCAATCAGGTTGGCCGGGCAGCCGAGCTCGGTGGCCAGCGCCTTGCGGGCGTTCAGGCTGTTGTCCATGCCCAGCAGCTGGAGCAGGTCGGCGATGGAGACCTTCCAGTCGCAGCCGGGGTGCGCCTTGGCCATGCCGTTCAGCTTGCCAACGACGTCGACCATCGGGATGGAGGCGGTCGGCCCGGGCTTGATGGCCGACGGGTCTTCGGCCTTGGCCGCGGCGACCTCGGCAGCGGCGTTCGAGACGACCGGGGCGGCGGGCTTGTTGATGCCAAGCTTGGTGAGGATAGTGTCGAAGATGCTCATTTTGATTCCTTTCGATAACGGGATAAAGGCTATTGTACACGAAGCGGCGCAGCGCGGCAACTCTGCGCCCGTCGAATTTTTGGCTCCGGCCGCGGTTGCGGGCCGCGGACTTCGGGCCTATACTTGGGAACCATGGACGAACGTATCCTGACCTTCGAGGGCGTCTCCAACTTCCGCGACCTGGGCGGGATCGCCACCGCCGACGGCGGTCGACTGCGCAGGGGGATCCTGTTCCGCTCCGACGAGCTCTCCCGGCTGACGGCGGCCGACCGCGCCCGCCTGGCCGGCCTGAAGCTGCGCACGCTGGTCGACCTGCGCACGCCCGACGAGCGCAAGTCGCACGCCACGCCCCTGCCCGACGGCGCCCGCCTGGTCCAGGTCGCGCTGCGCCCGCAGCAGGAGTACAGCCGGGGGCAGCTCTTCGCCACGCTGCTGTTCCACCCCGGCCGGGTGGATTTCGAGCGCCTGATCCGGGAGTATTACTTCACGATGGCATTCGGACGTACGGCGGAGGTCGGGCAGGTCGTGCGCCTGCTGGCAGACGAGGCCAACCAGCCGGCGCTGATCCACTGCACGGCAGGGAAGGACCGCACCGGCTTCCTGGCCGCCCTGATCCAGCGGGTGGCCGGCGCGACGCCCGAGGCGGTGCTTGAGGATTACCTGCTGACCAACCGGCTGCTGCGGGCCGACTCGAAGGGTTTCATCCGCTCGCTGCGCTGGGTCGACTGGCTGCACGCTTCGCCTGGCGGCCTGCAGCCGGTGCTCGAGGCGCGCCCCGGCTACCTGCTGCCGGTGCTGGACGAGATCCAGAGCCGTTACGGCGGGATCGAGGCCTACCTGAGCGGCGCCTGCGGCGTCCCGCCGCAGGACCTGGAACGGCTGAAGCGCCGGTTGGCGGCGTAAGCCCAACCAGCATGAATCAAAAAGGCGGCACCGGCGAGGTGCCGCCTTTCGATCCAGGGGCTATTTGCTACCCAGCGCGCTCACGCTGCCCAGCCCGCTGACCGACTGGCTGAGGCTGGGCGAGCCGTAATACTCCACCGAGCCGGTCCCGCTGATGGAGACGTCCAGGCTGGTCTTGACCCACAGGGTGGCCGAGCCCAGCCCGCTCAGATCCACGCTCGCCCGGTCGGCGGCCAGGTCGGCGGCCTTGAAGCTGCCCAGCCCACTGATGGTCAGGTTCAGGCTGGCGGCCGTGCCGCTGGCGCTGATCGAGCCGGCGCCGCTCAGGTCGACGCCCAGGGTCTGCACCTTCAAGCCGGACAGGGCGACCGAGCCCGCCCCACTGACGTTGACGTCCAGCGTCTGCGTCTGCAGGCCGTCGATGGTCACGTCACCGGCCGAGGGCGCATCCAGGCGGCTCAGGTCCTTGACCGTCAGGGTGATCTTCACCGGCCGGGTCGGGTTGACACGCTGGCTGAAGAGCGTCTCGCGATTGTCAATGTGCAGGACGCCGTCGACGACGCGCAGCTCCAGCTGGGGCAGCAGGTTGTCCTCCGCCTGCAGGCTGGCCGAAACGGCGCTGCCCTGCTGGATGGTCACCTCCGCCGGGTAGTCGACCGACACAGCGGTGAAATCGGGCACCGGGCGGCTCTCGCTGACCACGTGCCCCGATCCGCGCACACCGCCGCCCAGGTCAAGCCCGCCGGTGCAGCTGACGAACGGGCTGGTGCTCCACTGGCAGCCCCAGTCGGGAGGCGTGTTCCAGTGCAGCTGCGCGGCGAACAGCACCGCCAGGAAGGCGGCCAGGACGACGACGCCCGAGGCGATCATCCCCGCCAACTGCCAGCGGGCCCGCAGCAGCAGGCTGATCCCCAGCCCCAGGAGCAGGTAGGGGACGAAATTCAGGACCGCCCACAGGTTGGAGGCGGGGACCGTCCCCAGCGCGACCAGAAACCAGACCGCGCCGGCGGCGATCAGGAACAACGGCCAGAAAAGGGAGCGCATACGCATGGCAGCCTCCTACTGGCCCTTGGCCTGGTCTTGCGGCGGCTCGAGCTTTTCCGCGGCGCGCCTGCCCAGCAGACCGGAGCGGCGCACAATCAGGTACACGCCGAGCAGGATCAGCAGAGCCGGGAAGACGAACCCGCCCGGGCTGCGCAGGCGCCCGGCCGAGAAGATCAGCTCGAAGAAGGCGCCGAAGGCGATGAACATGATGAAGCCCAGCTCCATCAGGCGCCCGCCGGCACGGCGCTGGTGGTCGCTCCCGGTCCAGGTGCCCATGATGAAAAGTCCCAGGCCGACCGAGAACAGGATCACGGTCCAGCTATAAGCCCAGCTCTGCCAGTAGCCGGTCAGGCTCTGCACCAGCATCATCAGGCCGAGCATGGTGAGGATGCTGCCCGGGATGGCCAGCCCGGCGACGGACTTGCCGCCCAGGAACATGCCGACAAAGAACATGGCCCCCACGCCGACGATGATGAACGGCCAGAGCCCGCTCCAGAACGCGGCGCCCCTGAACAGCTGCCCGAGCAGCGCCAGGAGTCCGAGCAGGATCAGGATCGTGCCGCCGACAATGGATGCGTTATTACGGTGGTTTGACATGGATTTTCTCCTCTTCCTTCACGCCAGGATCGGTTTGGGACGGGCCGTTCCGAATGGAAAGGGCCGCCCGGGTCTTCGCTTCGTGGACGGATCGGTCCAGCACGCCAGGTCGAATAACGCTAATGGTCCCTCGCCCCCGCGATCGGTCCACACTCATTATACGAAGCTCACGGCCAATTCGTTTCAGCCAATTTTTTAAAACAATGGATCCCCCGCATGCGGAGGATCCTTTCAACCGGTAAATCCGTTTTCAAACCAACCAGCTCAAGAGGAGAGTCCCTTCCGGCGGACGGCCCTCCGCCGGGGAAGGTCGTCAGGCGTTCTGCTCCAGCAGGGTCTGGAAGCGCGGGTCGGTGTGCAGGCTTTCCAGGTCCGGGTCCGAGCGCATCCACTCGACCGGGGTCTGCTTGGTGATCAGGGCCACCTTGAGCAGTTCCAGCGCCCCGTCGACATTGCCGCACATGACCTCGAAGCAGGCCCGGTTGTACTCTTTCTCGGCTTCGATGGCCGGGCGGGCGATCTGCAGGTGCTGCTCGGCATCGGCCTGGCGCCCCAGCCGGCGATAACTGCCGGCCAGGCCGCAGTGGGCCAGGATGAAATCGGGGTTGAGCTGGGCGGCGCGCTGGAAGGCCTGGACGGCCTGCTCGTGCTGTCCCTGGGCGGCATAGACCAGGCCCAGGTGGTAGGGATATTCCTCGTTGCCCGGGGCGCAGGTGATAGCCTGCTCGAAGGCGTCCACGGCCTCCGCGTAGCGGCCCAGGGCGCGCAGGGAATTGCCCAGGGCATCCCAGGCCCGGTCGTTGCCCGGGGTGGTGGCGGTGATCTTGGCGTAGGCTGCAGCCGCGTCCTCCAGCCGGCCGGTCTGGGGCTTGCGCTCCGCGGCGGGAGCCGGCGGTGCGGCCGGCGCGGCGACCGGCTGCGCGGCCGGGACGGACTTGGTCAGCATGACGAAGCGGGCGGGCGGCTCGAGCACATCCACCTCGGCGGCGGCCTGCGGGGCAGCGGCATGCGGCGCGGCGGGTGTCCATTTGGTCAGGGCGGTGGTGGGCGGCTGTGCCGAGCCCGGCCGCTGGGCGTCGAGCACCCAGTAATGACGGTCCTCGTCGCGCTTCGGCTGGGGGGCCGCCGGGGCGCGGACCGGGGCGGGCGCGGCGCCGGTGGAGGTGCGCAGCCATTCCTGCAGCTCGCGGTCCTCGGAGCCGGCCCCGTCTCCGACGGGCAGGCCGTCGCTCTCCAGCTGGCGCAGCCATTCGGACATCTCGATGCGCGGCGCATCCGGCTCGGAGACGCGCGTCGGGTAGATGGTCGTCTCGACAGCCTTCATGTCGTCCAGCGGGCCGCCCAGGCTGCCGTCCGGCTCGCCCGGATCGGCCTGCGGCGCGCTCCCGGCCTGGATGGCCGGGAAGACCGCCCGCTCCAGCTCGCCAACGTCCAGCTGGACCGCCTTCTGGTAGGCGGCCATGGCGCTCTTCGGGTCGCCGATGCGGCGGTAGGCGTCGCCCAGGCGGTTCCAGGTGATGGCCCGGTCGTGGTCGTTCTTGAACAGCTCGACGCTCTTGCGGTACAGCTGGATCGCCTGCTCGTAGTGGCCCTTGTGGGCATAGACCAGCCCCAGGTTGCTGTACGGCCAGCCGAAGGCCGGGGCTTCCTCGATCGCCTTCTGGTAAACAGCAATGGCTTCCTCGCAGGCGCCGATGCGGAAGTAGATGTTGCCCAGCTCATTCCAGACAAGTAAATCGCTCATGCGTCCCTCGCTCCGGTGATGGCGGCCCTAGGCCCGGGCATTGCCCAGCAGGCTGAGCCGGACGCGCTTCAACAGGGAGCTCGTCCCTGCATCCAGCTCGACGGCCTTTTGATAGGCAGCCACGGCGTTCTTGTGATCGTTGAGACGGCGGTAGGCGTCGCCCATGCGGTTCCAGGCGATGGCCTTTTCCTTCTTGGTTTCGAGCAGCTCGATGCTCTTGCGGTAGAGCGGGATGGCCTCGGCGTACTTGCCCTTGTGGGAGTAGGCCAGCCCCAGGTTGCTGTACGGCCAGCCGAAGTCGGGAGCCAGCTCAATGGACTTGATGTAGGCTTCGATCGCCCGGTCGCAGGCACCGGCCTTCAGGTGGATGTTGCCGCGCTCGTTCCACTCCATGGCATCGCGCGGCTGTTCTGCCTCCTCGGTCACGGCGAGGACCTCGGGCTGTGGTTCCGCCTCCGGCTCGGAGCGCGGGGCAGGCCGCCGGGCCGGCATCTGGATGGTATCCGCCAGCGTGGACGGATCCGGCTCCGCCGGCTGGGAGGCGGCCGGTTCCCCGTCCGCCGCGGGCTCGTCGTCTTCCTCCTGGTCGGCCAGGTCCAGTCCGAACTTCTTGCGAGCATCGGCCAGCCAGTCGCCGTCCAGGGAGCGGGAGCGGTTGAAGGTATCGGTCTGTTCGTCCTCCAGGGCGTCCAGCCAGCCGCCCATGCGCAGGGGCAGTTCGACGGGCTCGGGCTCCTCCAACGGGGAATCGTCGCGCGGCTGTTCGGCCACGGGGACCGGGGCTTCCGGCTGGGGTACGGCCGGGTCAGGCTGGTCGTCGTCCTCTTCCGGGAGCGGGCCGCCGGGCAGCGGCCGGGTGGGCGGTTCCTGGTAGGGCTCGGGCAGCTCCCCGGGCTGGCCGGCGTCCTCCGCCTCGGTCGGCAGGTCGGACTTGGCGTGGTGCTCGCCCTTGTGGTAGTGGGCCCGGGCCAGGTTGCGGATGTAGGGCCAATGGCGCTCCTCGGCCAGCTCGATCGCCCGGGTGTAGGCCTCGATGGCCTCGTCATAGTTCCCGGCGCTCATGTGGCTGTGGCCGAGGGCGTTCCATTCGGCGGCAGTTTTCAGGTCTTTTTCCATGGGATCTTCCTCCGCTCCGTCCGGGAAAGCGCCGGCAGGCGTCTCCCCGGCGGGCTCGTTGCAGGACGTGTCCGCACCGTCGGCGACCAGGCTGTTGGCGACCGGGATGTCGCGGCGCCACTCGTCGATCTCGGCAGCCGGCGCCGGGGTGTGCGCTTCCGCCTGCGCAGGCACGGCGGTCCTTTCGGCTGCGGGGGCGGCCGGCGCCCGGGTCTTGAGGTCCGCGTCCAACTCGACCGCCTTCTGGTAGGCGGCCAGCGCGTGCCTGCGGTCATTCAGCTTGCGGTACGCGTCCCCCAGGCGGTTCCAGGTGATCGCCTTTTCCTTGTCGCTCTCCAACAACTCGAGGCCCTTCAGGTACAGCGGGACAGCCTTCTCGGGCTGTCCCTTGGCGCTGTAGGCCAGGGCCAGGTTGGCGTACGGGCGGCCCGGCTCGTCGGCCAGCTCGACCGCCTTCTCGTAGGCGGCGACGGCTTCGGCATAGGCGCCGGTCTTGTAGAAGACGTTGCCCAGCCCGTTCCAGTGGTGGGCGCCGCGCGGCTCGGCCTCGAGCGCCTTGCGGTACGACTGCAGGGCGTCCTCGTCCCGGCCCAGCCGGAGGTAGACCCCGCCCAGGCTGTTGAGCAGGCCGGCGGTCTGGGGCAGCGCGACCGCATCGGAGTCTGGATCCGCGGCGGAGGCGGCGACCGGCTCCGGCGTGGCGGGGACATCTGCCTGCGGCCGGGAGCGCGGGCGTTTCTGCTCGGGCAGGTCGACGAACTCGATCACGCGGTGGCGGTAAGCCCAGTAGTCCGGGGCGGCGTTGGCCAGGTCGACCGCTTCCGCCTCGCTCAGCCAGAAGACGACGCGTACGGCCTGGTCGATGAAGAACTCGCGCTGCTTGTTGAGCGCGGCGTAGGCAGCCAGGCCGTCCTCGCCGCCGCCGTTCTCCAGCCCGGAAACGAAGAAGACGGTCGCCTGCGGGTCGTCCACCTTCGCCAGGCGGGCGGCCACGTCGGCGTCCTCTTCGCTGCGGACCTGGAAGCGGAAGACCTTCTGGCCCAGGTCGATCAGCCGGCCTTCGAGGGCCAGGTCGGCCTCCTCGCGGGCGGGTGCGGCGCCGTAGACGGCAAAAAGGATCGAGGGACGCTGCCACTGGATCGCAAGCTCGAGCTCCCGGAACAGGCTGTCGATCCGGTCGTCGAAGGGTTCCTGGCGCGGGGCGTCCGGTGCGCACTTACTCATTGAGCAGCTTCCTCAGGACGGGGTGAACGTCGCACCAGTTCTCGCCGTTGCGGTACTCGAGGATGGCGAGCAGCTGCAGCAGCGGGCGCAGGCGGTCGTTGTACTCCAGGCGGTTGTGCTCGTGGACCTTCTTCAGGAAGGCCAGGTCGTTCTTGTCCAGGATGCGGCGGTACTCGTTGCGGATCTCGGTGGTGGCCCAGTCGATGTCCAGGCACTCGACCCGTTCGGAGCCGCGCCGGCGGGCCCGGCCGATGGCGGTGCGCATGATGCGGGCCATCTCGCGGAAGACCCCGCCGCTGTAGGTGATCGCGTCCTCCAGCGCCTGCGGCTCGATCAGGTCGGTGTCGAAGCGCAGCTCGGCGAAACGCCGCATGGTGTCGTAGCCTTCCTTGTTGTGGCGCTCGGGTTCGAGCATCGGGTGCAGGATGATGTTGGGCAGGAAGATGGCCTGGTCGCGGATGGCGTCGAACTCCTTGCTGTAGAACAGGGCGCTCGAGACGGTGTATACGATGGCGCAGTTGGGCTGCATCATGATCTCGCGCCGGTCGTGGAAAATGGCACGCGCCTTGTCCAGGTCAGGCTTGTCCATGTCGTCGATCAGGATCAGGGGGATGCGCTTCTCGCGGATGTAAATGGCGGCGGCTATGTTGTTGATCACGGCGATCAGCCCGGTGATGTCGTTCTCGAACACCTGGCGCAGCTCGACGCGCGTGGCCGGCTCGAGCTTCATCTTCATGCTGGCGTTGACGAAAAAATGCTCCAGCGAGGCGCCGAGCTCGGACGTGCCCCGCCCGGCCAGCACCCGCTTGACCTCGTTCTCGATCCGGCCTCGCCAACCGTTGAGCTCCTTGAGCAGCTGCTCGGGCAGCTCGCCGCCGGCCTTGCGGTAGTCCCGGTACATGCGCCCGCCGATCGCCAGCAGCACGTCGCGGAAATCCAGGTCGACGATGTCAGCTTCCTCGCGGATCGAGAAGTTGAT
>Ga0335071_10005371_pt1 | contig 13292 bp, 10 predicted proteins | sample Lox_Sample_15_FD_206724 | JGI IMG/M metagenome (GOLD analysis project Ga0335071, IMG submission 206724) | Soil microbial communities from Loxahatchee National Wildlife Refuge, Florida, United States - Lox_Sample_1.5 | ecosystem: Environmental > Terrestrial > Soil > Wetlands | place: USA...
CCGGTGATCTGGTAACCCCACGACCCGTAGAAAGGATGCTCCATCACCGGCAGAAACTCCACGTGGGTGAAACCCGTGCGCGCGACGTGATCCGCCAGCCTTGGAGCCAGTTCCCGATACGTCAGCGGGCGGTGGTTTTCCTCCGGCACTCGTTGCCAGGAACCCGGATGCACTTCATAAATAGACATGGGGGCATTGCGCGCATTGCACCCCTGCCTTTCGGCCATCCACGCCTGATCCTGCCATGCATAGTCCAGGTCCCACACGACCGAGGCTGTCGCCGGCGGCACCTGCGAAAAAACGGCAAACGGGTCCGCCTTATCCACGACGTACCCGAAATATTTTGTCTTGATCCGGAATTTGTATCGGGCGCCCTTCCCGACGCCGATCAGGCATCCTTCCCATATTCCCGAACTCTTGCGCGATCGCAGCGGATGCCGTGCGCCGTCCCACTGGTTGAAGTCGCCGACTACTAAGACCTGGTCCGCATTGGGTGCCCACACCGCAAAATAGACGCCCGATTCCCCGGCAACGCCGACAGGATGTGCACCGAGCTTCTCGTATAGACGAAAGTGGGAACCTTCGTTGAAAAGGAACAGGTCGTCATCGGTAATCAAGCTGTACTCATAATCCATGCGGACGACAGGCTCAACCATTGTGTACCCCTGAAAAAAATTACGAATTACGAATGACGAATTACGAAAGACTAATGACGCGATATAACATACATTTCATGACAAGTCTTTCCTTTCGTCATTCGTCATTCGTGATTCGTAATTGGTTGATTGTTATGCTGCTCCATACTTCTTGAACCAGGCCAGCAATCTCCTCCAGCCGTCCTCTGCGGCTTCCTTGCGGTAGCTCGGCCGGGTGTCGGCGAAAAATCCGTGCGGCGCTTCCGGATAGACGATGATTTCGGACGGGTTCCCCGCCTTTTTCAGGGCATCGCGCATTTTTTCGATTGTGTCGAGCGGGATTCCCTGGTCCTGGCCCCCGTACAGCCCCAGCACCGGAGCCTTGAGCTGCGTGACAAGGTCGATCGGATTTTTGGGCTGAAGCGCAGCGGTGTCGCCGACCAGGCGTCCATACCAGGCTGTGCCGGCCCTGACCTTCGGGCTGTGCGCGGCGTAGAGCCAGGTAATCCGGCCGCCCCAGCAGAACCCGGTGACGCCGAGCCTTTTGGCGTCGCCCTTGTTTTTGGCAGCCCACTCTACGGCGGCATCCAGATCCGACATGACCTGCGCATCCGGCACCTTCGAAACGATTTTGAAGATCTCGTCGAAATTTTCCAGTTTCGAAACATCTCCCTGGCGATAATACAGATCCGGAGCAATCGCCAGGTATCCCTCCCTGGCAAACCGGCGACAGATATCCTTGATGTGCTCCTGCAATCCGAACACTTCGTAGGCAATGAGGACAATTGGAAAAGGCCCGCCGGAATCCGGCCGGGCACGATACCCGGAGATCTCTCCGTCGGGAACGGGGATCTTCACGTCCCCAGCCACCATTCCGCTCGAACCGGTGGTGATCGTTTGCGCCGAAACCGGGCTTGCGGCCAGCGCGATTCCTGCCGAGAGTGTCGTTGCTACGAATTCCCTTCGGGTTAAATCTGTTTCAGATGGTGCATTTGTGGAACGATTCTGCATGGAATTCCTCCTTCCGCTAGCGGCGATGCTCCAATGTTACAGGAATCGAGCCCAAAGCCGGTAACATTTCTCTATACATGAAATTCGGGACACGCTACCATTTCCTCACTTTTGAGGTGAACCATGGAATTCACAGAGAATGAACTTCTCCGATATACCCGGCAAATAATGATTCCCGAAATCGGGCAAGAGGGACAGCAAAAGATCAAAAATGCAAAAGTATTTGTAGCCGGAGTCGGTGGGCTGGGATCCATCTCCGCCTATTACCTGACGGCTGCCGGAGTGGGTCATCTGACTATCGTGGACAGAGACAAAGTCGAATGCAGCAATTTAAACCGGCAGATCATCCACTGGACCGACAATATCGGAGAATGGAAAGTTCAATCGGGGATGCGCAAGCTTGGAAGTCTCAATCCCCACACCACGATCCAGGCGATTCAGGCCGAGATTATCGAAGATAATTGCCGGGAACTGGTCGGGGATTGCTCCATTATTGTGGATGCCATGGATAACATGAAGGGCAGAAGAGTCCTGAATGCCACGGCGATAAAAATGGGAATCCCGTATGTCTATGGCGGCGTATATCAGCTGGATGGCCTTGCCACCGTTGTGATTCCAGGCAAAACTGCCTGCCTCGAATGCATATTCCCCAGTCACGATACCGAAGTCGCTTCGGGACCTCCGGGCATACTGGGACCAGTGCCGGGGTTGATTTCCTGCATTCAATCCATCGAGACGCTGAAGCTCATCCTTGGATTAGAGGGAAATCTGACCGGACGACTGCTGTGCTTCTGCGGATACGACATGACCTTCAAGGAGTTCAAGATCAACAAAGATCCTTCGTGTCCGGTGTGCGGAACGAAATAATCGGCGCTGTTATGACAGTTGCTCTCAAATGAGGAGTTTCCAATGGCTAAATCCGACCCCCTGATTCGTTTCGGCGTTTCGATGGAAAAAAGCCTGCTGAGGGAATTCGATCTGCTCTGTGAGGAAAAAGGATATGAAACCCGATCAGAAGCCATTCGCGACATGATTCGCAACATGTTGGTTGAGAAACAGCTGGGGAATGAGAACACGGACGGCGTTGGAACCCTGACTCTTGTTTACAACCATCACCAGAGAGAACTGGAAGAGAAACTGACGGAATACCAGCATCAGCACCTGCACTCGATTATCTCAACCGTTCACATCCACCTCACGCACCATCTTTGCCTGGAGGTGATGCTTCTGAAGGGAAAAGCAAAGGAAATCAAGAGGATTGCAGACGCCCTGATCGCAACGAAGGGCGTAAAGCACGGCAAGCTGGTCCTCACTGCCGCTTCCCCGGCTGCTTGATCGCGTGCGCGGTTTCTTTGGCCGCCAGAAACCATCCCCAACAGCCCCGCCGTTTCAGCCCATGCCGCATGGTTTTCGCCCTGGGAGCTCCGCCGTCCTCGGCGGCACACAGAGCTAATTTTGTTGAGAATTTTCTATTTTGCGGCAGCAAGCCGGCGAGGACGGTAGCGCTCCCAGCGATGCCGAGAACTAGTCCTAAGACTTGAGTTTTGAGACAGTCTCTGGAGAGTCGTCTTCACTAGCTGTTCTTAAAAGCGGCAGCAACCCGCCGCACACCGGCAGCGCCCTGCGGGCGCAAAATTGTATGGACGGCTTCTTCAGTTCTTTCCGGAATTATTGATCACCGGATCGGAACAATCAGCAAATTCGCGCGCTGTCTCGAAACGTCCGGCGAGCTGACCGCACATGCGCAAGAAGAACTGTCGGCTTTGCGGCGATAGCGCCTCGGCAATGCGCCTATCCTGCGAATAACGAACGAGGAACGTCAGATGCCTGATTCCGTGCGACAGCACATCCTCTTCGCGAATTTCAGCCGGTCTCGGCCTCAACGGATCGGTCGACCGAGGCGGGAATAATTCACCCCAGGACAGACGTGACGTTTCGGCGGCAAGACATTTTGAATCCTCGGAAAAAGCGATATAAGTAAGAATGAGAGTCCCATTTTTTTCCCAGCGCCAGCTGGTCGAGTGTAGAATCGCAGGGGTGCACCCGGACACGATCAAGCCGCGGGCTACCGTGTCCGGGTCGGTGCTGTCTTGCGTAAGATCGGCCAGTCGTCGGCCGTAGGCCAGCGTTTCTCCTTCCGTCGGATTGACCATAAAAAGCTCAAGCGTGACTTTGGCTTCCTGCCTGCCGCATCCCTGCATCAGCACCAGGACGGCGAAACAGCCGATCCTTAGAAGAGATTTCAAGTAATTCATGCTCATGCGCTAAAAGACCAAATGCAGGCCGCTCAAAACATCGATGCCGGGATTCCGGAATTGCCACGGCATCAGGTAACGGCGATTCGTCAGATTATTCAGATCGCAAAACAGGACGACGGAATAGGTGTCCGTGCGATACAAGTTCTTTTCAACTTTGAGATTAATGACCTGGTACGGGCCGAAGACCGAACGCCCGCTTTTGGATGTGCTGTCGTAATACTCGCCGACAGCATGCAAATAGGGCGTCAGCTTGAAATCGTTTTTATAGTTCCACTCCAGGCCCGCATTGACCAGATAGTTCGGGACAAAGGTGATTGCAGCCCCGTCCTGATCCCTATCCAGCGGATTGTGGATTTCGGATGCAGTGTACGTGTAGTTCGCAAAAAGGCTGAACCCGTCCTTGACCTGCTGCTTATAGACCAGCTCCACACCAGCGGCCCGGGCGTCGCCGGCATTCACGGATTTGGTTTGCGAGGGATTCGCGCTGACCACGTTATCTACAATGGCGTCGTCGATGCGATTGTAGAACCCGCGCACGCCGAAAGAGACGCGTTCCATCGGGGCAAACTCGAAGCCGAAATCGGTGCCGATGCCGCTTTCCGGCTTCAGGTCGGGATTCGGCAACTGTCCGTTGCGGCCTTCGACGCCGAAATCGCCGGCCAGCAGCGTGCCTCCGACCGACTTCGCAGACGGGGAAATGAAACTGGAACCGGCGTTTGAGTACACGGAAAACCTTTTGCTGAAATTATACCGGGCGCCTGCGCTCCATAAAAACTTGGTCCATGACTTGCTTCTCACCCCGGGTTCGGCGCCACTGATCAGGTCATAATTATCCTCGATCCGGTTGACGCGTCCGCCCGCTCTCAGGACCCATTTCCCTGTTATGACTTTTTCCTGCAAATAAAAACCGTTGCTGAGGGAGGTTGCATCATTTTCCGTAACTCTCGGCGCATTCGCTTCAGTATACGTTTTGTACTCCGCATACTGCATGTCGGTGCCGACGGTCAGCACACTCCCGCCGAAGTGCTTCAAATTGAAGGTAAGATCCGTCGGGACGATCCGCTGCTGAACGCCGGAGTGATCCGTGAGCGCAAGGCCGGATGGATAATTGTCGTCGCCCCATCGGCGGTCGTAGTTGCGGAGTCCCGATTTGAGCTGGAAGCTGAACCGGTCTGTCACCTGATTGAAATAGGAGGCGTTCAACGTATCGTAATTGTGGTCATAGTCGCGATTGGGCCGCCCAGTGAAGCCGGTATGAAGCGTATGTTGTGCAAAAAAGGAAATCTTCTGATGCTTGCCGACATAGTAGGTCGCCTTCCCGTACACTTTCATTTTTTTATAGGCGGGGTCTTCGAGCATCCCCAACCATGAATTTGGGGCGCCATAGTTTGTATAATCGGACTGCTCATAGCTCGCTCCGAAAAAAAAGTGCAGATTTCCCTTTTGATCTTCGTGATACAGCCTCGTGCCGATCGTGTTCCATGAACCGCCGTCCAGTATCACGTGCGTGGAAGGTTTTTCGATATAATCTTTCAAAACCAGATTTGTAATGCCGGCCAGCGGCGCCTGATTACCGGCGAAATCGGCGCTCAGGTAATTCGAGTACAGGACGGACGCCGGCCCCTGGTGTGTCTCGATCCGCTCAAACGCCCAGGGATCCAGACTCATCGTGTCGACGAAGGAATCGATTGGCAGGCCATCCAGAAGATAGCTGTTGTATTTGGGACCCAGCCCTCCAAAAGAGCCCCAGTTTGCATCGTTGCGCGAAAGCACCGTGGCCGCGACGCCGGGCTGATACTGCAGCAATTCAGTTATATTCCTAAAACTTGTGGCCTGGGCCTCGATCTGGGCTTCAGGAATCAAATCGACCTTCTGCGTTATATTTTCCTGCGGTTCGTCGATCTTCGAGCCTGTCACTATAACGACCGTGGAGATCCCGGGAACCGTTTTGTCCTTCTCCGCAGAAGCGGCCTGCCGGTCATTCTGTTGAGCCATTGCGGAGACAACGAAAACGGTCGCTATCCAGAAAGCGAAACAGAGTTCTTTCAAGATATCCTCCTCATCAACGGATTGATAAATATTCGAGGCGATATCGTAGCACGATTATTATAACTGTGCTACATATTATTTTTGATACTGCATTTGATGAGGATGTTCAGACGGACGTTGGACTCTAAAGGATGGAAACCCGCGCCCGGAAACGCTTTCGAGATATTTAATGCGGCATAGGATTTGAAAGGCGAAGCTTTGGGAGAGTTGCCGTAAGATCTGCTGCTAGAAGCCGCACACCGACAGTGCCCTGCGGGCGCACAAATTATGCGATGTTGTCCGAGGACACTTGGCTGAGCGCTGACCGCTGATGGCTGAAAGCTGATCGCTACTTCGCCTTTGCCAACGCGCGGGCGAAACCGGGCATCGAGCGCTCGATCGTGTCGCGCGGCACCGTGAGAGACAGGCGGAAATAGCCGGCGCGGCCGAAGCCGCTGCCGGGCACCGCCAGCACTCCTTCTTCCTGAAGGATGCGCACAAACGCGACGTCATTCGCCATCGGCGTTTTCGGGAAAACGTAAAAGGCGCCTTCCGGCTTGTGGACTTCGTACCCGATCTTCGCCAGACCGCTGCACATCAGATCGCGTTTGTCCTGGTACGCGGACAAATCCGGGAGAGTTTCCGGCGATTCGAGCGCCACCAGTTGCCAGATCGCAGGAGCATTGATGAATCCCAGGATGCGATTCGTGAACGTGCACGCGTGGCCCAAAGCTTCTGCCTCAGGCAGCCTGGGCGAGATTGCCAGATACCCGATGCGTTCTCCGGCCAAAGCCCACGTCTTGGAGTACGAGGTCGTGATGATGCAGTTGGAAATGATCGAGGCTATTTCAGGCGCTTTGCCGCCATCGTAAACGAAATATTTGTACGGCTCGTCGCTCAGGGCCACGATCGGGTGGTCCGCCCGCTGGAGCACTTTTTCCAGCGCCCGCAGTTCCGTTTCGGAATAGATCGCCCCGGTGGGATTATTGGGCGAGTTCAGAATAATGACCCGTGTCTTCGGGGTGATTTTCGACTCGATGGCCGCCACATCCAGAGAAAAGTCCTTCTTCGTCTCGACGGGAATCATCCGGCCGCCATGATTGCTGATGTAAAACTGATAGTCGGGGAAGAAGGGCATTAAAACCATCACTTCATCGCCGGGATCGAGAATCGCTTTCAGCGCCGCGTTCATGGCCCCCGCGCAGCCGACCGTCATGATGATCGAATCCGTCGTAAACTCGACTCCCGTGTCCCGCCTCAGCTGCTCCGCAATCTTGGCCCTCACAGCGGGAAACCCCGCGTTCGGCATATAGCCATGCGATCCGGGCGTATTCCTCTCTGCCAGCCGCTGATAGGATTCGACTACGCTCTTCGGCGGATCTTCGCTGGGATTGCCGAGTGTGAAATCAAAAATGTTTTCCGCGCCCCGCTCGGCCTTCAACCGGATCCCTTCCTCAAACATTTTACGGATCCAGGACGATCGTTCGAGTTGCTGATGGATGCCTTTTGCAACTGTCATCTGGTGTTCCCCCAACTATTAATAACGCTCTAATGGAAAAGCTCAGATTTTAACTGGGGCAAAGGCGCCAAGCAAGGTTGAAGAAGGCAGCCTGCAAAACTGGATACAGGAATCGGCGGCGTTTCTGAATTCTGCTCCCTGAATTCTGAATTCTTTCCGTTGCCTTCTCTTCTAGGGAAGATACTGGGGCAGGAAGGAACGGATCACCCAAAGCAGGGTCAGCAGCATGATGATGATGCACGTGGTCCACGCAATGATATTGAATGTGCGCGTATTGCGGTAGGGACCCATCAGGTCTTCGCGATTGCAAAGCCGCAGCATGAAGATCAGCACGAAGGGAAGAAGAATGCCGTTGGCGACCTGGGAAAAGAGAATGATGGGTACCTGTCTGATTTCCGGAAGGATGAGTACGGCGAGCCCTCCCAGGATGATCAGGCCCGTGTACAGCGAATAGAAAGCCGGGGCTTCGTGCGGCCGCTTGTTGATTCCGGATTCGAAACCCAGTCCTTCGCAGACCGTGTAGGCTGTGGCCAAGGGCAAAATGCTGGCGGCAAACAAAGACGCATTCACCAATCCGAATGCAAAAAGCGCCGCGGCCGCGTTGCCGGCCAACGGCCTCAGAGCTAGAGCAGCGTCCGCGGCGTTGTCGATCTGCCGGTTGCCGCTCATATAGATCGTCGCGGCGCACGCGAGAATGATGAAAAAGGCAACCACATCCACAATGATGCTGCCGATGATGATATCCAGCCGCGAGTGGACGTAGTGCTTGATCTTGATTCCTTTTTCCACAACAGCAGCCTGCAGGTAAAACTGCATCCAGGGTGCGATAGTGGTTCCCACCAGCCCGATGATCATGTAGAGGTAGTCCGCATCAAAAGCGATCGCAGGCTTGATGGTGCCGATGGCTGCCTGTTTCCAGGTCGGGTGTGCGATAAAGCCCGAAATGAGGTAGGAGACATAAAAAAAGCACGCCAAAAGGAAAACCTTCTCCACGATGCGGTAGGTCCCACGTACGACGAGGAGCCAGACAAACATGGCGCCCAGCGGAACGGAAATAAAGCGGCTGACGTGGAACACGGACATCCCCGAGGCAAGCCCGGCGAATTCCGAAACAGTATTCCCCCAGTTGGTCAGCAACAGCAGCAGCATCAGGATAAACGTGGTGCGAAACCCGTATTCCTCCCGGATGAGGTCGGCCAATCCCTTGCCGGTCACAACGCCCATCCGGCCCACCATTTCCTGGACGACAATCAGAGCGATGGTGATTGGAACGAGTGTCCAGAGCAGCGAATAGCCATAGCGCGCCCCCGCAATCGAATAGGTGTAAATGCCGCCCGCATCGTTATCCACATTGGAGGTAATAATGCCCGGTCCGAGAACACTCAAGAACACGAGTGCGCTCATCCGCCAACGTCTTAATCGTGCCCGGTTAACAGGTAGTTTCCACATGACGGATCATTTCTCTTTGATAACCAATTCCAAGACATCATCGGCAGTAACCACTCCGAGCAGCCGGTCGTTGTCATCGACTACCGGCAGGGTGAGCAGGTTGTACTTGTGAAACATGTTGATCACGGTTTTCTTGTCCGCGTGGAAGGGGACCGAAATCGCCTCATCGGAAACGAGCGAACTCAGCGGCGCGTTTTTGTCGGAAATAAGCAGGAGCGCCAGCGGCACGACTTTTGTCAGGACAAGGTTTTGCGAGACCAGATACAGAGCGTGGATGGTGTCCAGCTCACCTGAAAAGTTCTTGAGCGCCTCGACGGCAGCCTCAACACTGGCTGTTTCGTCCAGCACGATGAACTCGTTCGTCATGAATCCACCGGCCGTGTTTTCTTCAAAACCGAGCAGCTTGCGCACGTCTTCCGCGTCCTCCGCGTCCATGTTCGCAAGCACTTCCGCTGTCGTTTCCGGCGGAAGCTCCTGCAGCACGTCCGCCGCCTCATCCGGCGCCATTTCCTCCACAATATCGGCAGCCCTTCCCGCGGACAGGCTGTTCAACAAGGCCACCTGCATGCGTGTAGGAATTTCGGAGACGGCTTCGGCCGCCGTTTCGTCGTCAAGCGACTCGATGACGGACCGTTGCTCGTCACGGCTCAACTCTTCGAGGATGTCGGCGATGTCCGCCGGGTGCATTTTCGCAAGCCGGTTGTATTCAATCCTCAGCTTGACGCGTCTCGCCGGGTCGGGCTCGATGAGGCTGACAAATTCCCAGGGAATCGTTTTGGTCGGCAGAACCGAGGTGATGGTCCGGATCCTGTGCTTGGCAAACAGGCCCTGCAGTAACCTGCGCGCGGCAGCCGCCGCGCCGACGTTGACAGCCACGATGCGCAGTTCGGTGTGCTTGTGATTGGGTTGGATGTCAAAATCGACGTCGATGACGCGGACAACCTTCTGGTCGTTGACATCGATGATCTGTTGGTCCAGAACGTCCTTCTTAATGCAGATCAACCCTTCATCCGGAGCCGCGCAGCTGATTTCGGCGGCCGGGATGCTGGTCTGCGCCGCGCGGACGGAGATCGTGGAAATCTGGTCATGCGGGATGCACATGAGCGTCTTCTTGGGAGTCATCACATAAAAGTAGGCTACCTGAAATGAATTCTGGCTCGGATTGATCGCCAGGTCGACCAGATGCCCGAGATATTCCCCTTTGGCATCGTGCGCCGGCAGGTTTTCAAGTTCGGTAAAATAGATCATAGGTGCCTCTCGTATCGGGATAAATCCCCCAGCCCATAGTACAACAGCTGCATGCTAATTGGAGGCGAAGAAATTAGGATCCGGTCGGGAAATTTTGTTTTTATCTGCAAAAACAAAGAACAGGCGGGTGCGAGCCAAGGTCCGAGCCTAATTGTTGTCCTTCTTAGCTCCGCATTTATTCGGATGCCGCGGTCTGTCGGCCGCTGCGCGGCCTGCGCATCATAAAGCCGAGAGGAACGAGAACGGCCATAATCGCGCCGAAGAGCAGGAAGGTCCGGTTGAAAGTCAGGATCGCGGCCTGGCGTTGAACAGTGCCCCAGAGAGCTCCCCTGGCCTGCTGTGCCGCAGTGACAGGATCGGCGCCCCGCGCAGTGAACGCCGACTGGAGCTGGCGCAGCCGTTCCTGCATGGCGGGATCGTAGGCAGTCACGTGTGCGCCCAGGATATTGAGGTATCGTTGAAGACCCCGGGAAAGCAGCGTCTGTGTGGCGGCGATTCCAGCGCTGCCGCCGACGTTGCGCATGAGGTTAAAGATGCTGGTTGCATTTCCCATCGACTCATTGGGTATGGGATCCATCGTCGTCGTCGTGAGTGGAACGAAGATAAGCGCAAAGGACATGCCCTGGATCAACTGCGGCCAGAAGTAGTCCCAGTAGCCGGCATTAAGATTCAGGGTCGAATACCAGAGGAGCGTGGTGGCACCGATACCGAACCCGCAGGCAATCAACCGCCTGGCATCGACTCTTCTGATCAGGACCCCGACCAGCGGCATCATGATCAGCATTCCCAATCCGCGCGGCGCCATAGCGATGCCCGCCTGGAGCGGCGGATACCCAAGCAGCGTTTGCAGCAGAATCGGGAAGATGACCATGCTGCCATAAAGCACAAATCCCGTCATCGTAATGAGCGCGACGCCGGTCGAGTATGTCAGCTCTCTGAAAGTCCGCAAATCGATGACGGGGGAGCGCGCAAGCCATTCGTGGACGATGAGCGCTATGAGCGCGACGACGGCCACTACAAACATCGCAGCGATCCAATCCGATGCAAACCAGTCTTTTTCCTGGCCCTGATCCAGACCGATCTGAAGCGCCCCGATTCCCACGACCATCAGGATGAGTCCCCAATAATCGATCCGGGACGTTCCGCGGCGGATGTAGGAAGGGTCAAAAACAAAACGCCGGATCATCAGGAATGCCATGATGCCGATCGGAATATTTATGTAAAAAACCCATCGCCAGGAGTAATTGTCGGTCAGCCAGCCGCCGAGCACGGGGCCGAAGATGGGGGCCGCGACGATGCCGAGTCCCCACAGGGCCATCGCCTGTCCCCGCTCGTGAGGCGGAAAGGACTCCAGCATGATCGCCTGCGAAAGCGGCTGCATGACTCCGCCCGAAATGCCCTGGAGGATCCGAAAAGCGATCAGAGTGTGAAGATCCGGGGCAAAGCCGCAGAAGAAGGAGGCGGCCGTGAAACCGGTCACGGCAATCAGGAGGAGGCGCCTGCGGCCGAAGTAATTCGCAAGCCATCCGGTGATGGGGATGATGACGGCGTTGGCGGCCAGGTAAGTCGTCAGCACCCATGTGGCTTCCTCGACCGTCGCGGAGAGGTTCCCTGCAATGAACGGCAGGGACACGTTCACGACGGTGGAATCGAGGATCACCATGAAGGTGCCGGCCAGGACGGAAATACCGACGAGCCAGGGATTCACATCATGCAAATCAGCGGTACTGGAACGGGACATCTGGCCTTCACCCTGCCTTGGACGAAAATTCCTGCGAGCGCCATCATACCTCTGTCCCCTTTGCCCGCAAAGATTTTCAGATCGGCAGCCGATGAATCGTGTCCGGCGTCAAATCAGGGTATGACCACCGCTGGCCCCGGACGAGGATGGAAAATATCCTCATAGGCATACATTAACGCAATCTGACAAAGTGGAATGGCAACAAAAATACCCACGCAGCACACCAGGATTCCGGCTATTCCCAACAGGAAAAATACGAGGACAAGGCCGAACATTTTCCACCAGTGTTTGGTGACGACCTTGCGGCTTAATTCCATCGCTTCCCAGAAACCTATTCTCTTGTCGATGACCAGGGGTATCGTGAAAATCCACGATACTGCCAGGTAAATTCCGGGGATGAGGCAGAGGAAGAATCCGACCGTTGTGAGCAGCGTGCAAACAAGATGGGCCGCAAGCAGAGACCCGAATGAGACGCCAAATCCGAGGAATATGTCTCCGAAGGTCGTAGCCTGCCCTCGGATTTTCCTTAAATAAAGCACATTGAGCCCTCCCATCATGGGCCCATAGATGATGAAACTTATCAAGGCGCTGAGATATGGGAGAATAACTCCGCCGGCTCCGATCAGCCCGGCGATGACGCTGGCTCCAATCAGGAACCAGAAATCCCGGCGGATCAGCTCGAACGCGCGGCCGATACAATCTCCGATGCTGATCCGATAGTCCTGCAAGAGTATTTCTTTTGCCTGTTGCTGCGCGTCTATAGCGGCAATGGGCGGAGGCGGCGCCGTGGTTGCACACGCATCAGCGAACTCCGGCAACGATTCCAGAAGAATCCATTCCGCATTGCCTTCCTTTTGCACTCTGGTCTGGGAGTTCGCACGGCCTTCCACGATCCACTGTCGCAGCTGGGCTGCGCTGACCGGCCCGTACTCCCGTCCGTCAGCTCCAATGATTTTGTACATGATCCCCACCTCCAAAATATTCGATTTGTCAGGGCACCAACAATGTAAATGGAAACAACGGGATATTGCGCACAATACCGAACACTGCAATGCCTATCAACGAGGCCCGCAGGCACCAGGCCGGCAGATTGTGCCTCCTGCGGCATATCGGAATCAGGCCTCCAAGCGGCAATCCCAGAACAACCAGCGCATTCAGTCGGAGTGCCGCCGCAATATTTCCGCGCGCCAGCTGGTGCAAGGCCCTGGTCGCACCGCAGCCCGGACAGTAAAGACCCGTAAGCCTGTGAAACAGGCAGGACGGCAGAAACGAGTGCGTGGCAGGATCGAGGAAGAAGAGCGCTATCCACGCAGCGCAAACCGCGAACGCAACGACGATCCCATGACGCAGGGACGGCATCGGCGGGCCTAATGTCTCAAAAACTTTGCCCTGGGAGCCACGTC
>Ga0335071_10005372_pt1 | contig 13291 bp, 15 predicted proteins | sample Lox_Sample_15_FD_206724 | JGI IMG/M metagenome (GOLD analysis project Ga0335071, IMG submission 206724) | Soil microbial communities from Loxahatchee National Wildlife Refuge, Florida, United States - Lox_Sample_1.5 | ecosystem: Environmental > Terrestrial > Soil > Wetlands | place: USA...
ACGCGACCGCCGGCCGGGGTGAACTTCAGCGCGTTGGTGAGCAGGTTGGTGATCACCTGGTGCAGCCAGTGCGGGTCGGCCAGCGCCGGGCTCGCGGACAGCTCCCGGTCCAGCGTGATGCTGGCCGCCTCGAACCTGCGGGCCAGGCTGTCGGCCGCCGTGGCGGCAAGCTCGGCGAGGTCGGTCGGAGCCCGGTTCAGGTTCAGGGCGGCGGCGTCCGCGGCGGCCAGCGTCTGCAGGTCGCCCACCATGCGGGCCAGCCGCAGCACCTCGTCGCGGAGCGAGCCGAGCTCGGCGGGGGTGGGTTCGGCCACGCCGTCGAGCAGCGCCTCGTGGCCCGCCTGCAAGATCGCGATGGGGGTGCGCAGCTCGTGCGCGACGTCGGCGACCAGGTTGCGGCGGATCTGCTCCTGCCGGTCCAGGGTGCCGGCCATCTGGTCGAAGGAGGCCGCCAGCTCGCGCAGCTCGCCGGCCGCGTGGATCTCGCCGACCCGGGCGGTGCGGTCCCCCGCCGCCATGGACCGGGTCGCCGCGATCAGCCGGGTGACCGGGCGGGTGATCCGCCGGGCCACGGCGAGCCCGGTGAGCAGGGCGAGCAAGGCCGCCAGGCCGGCCGCCCCGGCGATGGCGCGCAACAGCGCGGTCTTCAGGCTGCTGTCGGCGGCGTTGAGCCCGGAACCGGTGGACCGCACCAGTGCGGTACCTACGTGCTGGTCGCGGACGTTGACCGGCAGGCTCAGCTGCGAGCCGCCCGCGGCGGTGAAGCCGCTGGAGGAGGCGACGACGCGCCCGGACAGGTCGTGGATCTGGACCGCCGTCCCGGTACGCGCGGCCAGGTCGAGGACCGGCGAGAGGTCGGCCGAGGACCAGGTCTTGTTCTCGTCCCACACCGCCCCGGCGGAGATCGCGATGGCCCGGGCCAGCTGGGCGCGCTGCTGGCTGGCCAGGTTGGAGACGTCCGCCGCGGCGAACGCCGCGGTGAGCCCGGCGAGCAGCGCTATCGCGGCCAGCGCCACGCCCAGGAACGCCAGGGCCAGCCGGAGGCCGAGCGTCCCGCCCCGCGGGGTGGACGCCTGGCCCGCGGCGGGATCAGTCATCCCGGGCCAGGCCGAGCCGGTAGCCGCCGCCGAGGACGGTCTGGACGATCCGGGGATTGCCCGGATCGTCCTCGACCTTGCGCCGCAGGTTCTTCACGTGCGAGTCGACGGTGCGCTCGTAGCCCTCGAACTCGTACCCGCGCACCCGGTTGATCAGCTCGAACCGGGAGTACACCCGGCCGGGGACAGTGGCCAGCGCGGTGAGCACACCCCACTCGGTCGGGGTCAGCGCCACCGCCGCGCCGCGTACCGTGGCCTGCCGCTGGGGTTCGTCGATGACCAGTTCGCCCCCGCCGTAGCTGGACACCCCCTGGGTGGCGGCCGACCCGCCGCGGCGCAGGATCGCCTGGACCCGCAGGACCAGCTCGCGCGGGCTGAACGGCTTCGTCACGTAGTCGTCGGCGCCGAGTTCGAGCCCGCGGATTCGGTCTTCCTCCGCGGTCTTGGCCGTGAGCATCAGGATCGGCGTGCCGGACGTGGATCCCGTCCCCCTGAGCTCGCGGGCCACCGTCTCGCCGGGCACGTCCGGCAGCCCGAGGTCGAGGATCACCAGGTCGGGGACGGAGGCCATGGCCATGGTGATGGCTTCGGCGCCCGAGTCGGTGGAGAGCACGGTGAACCCGGCGCGCTCCAGGTAGGACCGGACCAGGTCGCGCAGTTTGCGCTCATCCTCGACCACCAGCACCGTCGCCGCCATCGCCGCTCATCCCGCCTTCCACCTCGTCACCGGCCCGCCTGGACGTTTCCATCATCTTCACACCGGAACCGGCGGCCGCCTCCACACCATCACCATGTCAGCTTCACTGCGCCCGCACGAACACCGGGTGCACTGATCATGACCGAACCAGCAGCTGGAGGGCGACGCGGATGACCGGATCCGACCTGATCGTGCTGGCCCCGTGGATCGTCTTCATCGTCGGGCTGGCGGTCATCTGCGTGCTCCTGCTGCGGTCGCGCTGCACGTCCGGTTCCCGGCCCCGGCGGCCGCCTCCATCCGCGCCCGGCGCCCCCGCGGGCCGGGAACCGGCTCACCGCCCAGACCCCCAGGAAGCGAGATGTCGCGAGAACAACGCACAGGCCAGGCCGCAATGACCGGCGGACAGAGCGCCGGAACCCCCGGCCCGCGCTGGCGAGCGCTGCTCGAGGCCCGCTGGCAGGCGCACGTCCAAGAGGTCACCGAGCTGTCGCTCGCCTACCACGTCGCGGCCGCGGCCGCCGCCGACGACATCGGGGACGGGGCCGGCCAGCCGGAGGTGGCGTCGCTGCTGCGCCGGGTGGCCGCGGCCCGCCGGAAGCTGGCGGACGTGGAGGAGGCGCTCGGCCGGCTGGCGGCGGGCACGTTCGGCTCGTGCGAGCAGTGCGGATCGGCGATCCCGGCTGGCCTGCTGGCCGCGGCGCCCGAGGCCAGGTACTGCCCGCGCTGTGACGCCCCGTCCCCGGACATGCCGTCCCCTGAACCTGAAGCAGGCCACAGCGGGGTCTCCGGGGTCAGGTCGCTGGCTGGACGTGCCATCCGATGACGGCGGTGCCCCTGTGGGCGTGGGCCGCGACCCTTGCCGTCCTCGCCGTGCTCATCGTCGTCGACCTGGTCCTCACCCGGGGGCCGGAAAACGGTCTGCGCGCCGCGGCGGTGGAGAGCGCGCTGTGGCTCGCCGCCGCGCTGGCGTTCGGCGCGGTCCTGTGGCTGTGGCGGGGCCCGGCCATCGGCAGCCAGTACCTGGCCGGCTACCTGCTCGAGAGAGCCCTCAGCGTGGACAACGTGTTCGTGTTCGTCCTGCTGTTCGTCTCGCTGAGGGTGCCGGCCGAGCTTCAGCGGCGGATCCTGTTCCTCGGCGTGGTCGGCGCGCTGGCGCTCCGCGGCGTCTTCATCGCGGCCGGCGGAGCGCTCATCCAGCACGTCAGCTGGATCTTCTACGTGTTCGGCGCGATGGTGCTGGTGGCCGGGGCCCGCATGTTCGCCTCCGGCGAGGGCGGGTCAGGGGACAACCTGGCCGTGCGGGGCCTGCGCCGGGTGCTGCCGGTCACCGAGCGCTACGACGGCGGCCGGCTCATCACCCGGATGAGCGGCCGGGCGGCGGCCACGCCGCTGCTCGTGGCGCTGGTGGCCATCGCGGTGACCGACGTGGTGTTCGCGCTCGACTCGATCCCGGCGGTGTTCGGCGTGACCAGGGACCTGTTCGTGGTGTTCACCTCGAACGCCTTCGCCGTCCTCGGCCTGCGGGCGCTGTACTTCCTGCTGGCGGGTTCGGCGGACCGGTTCGTCTACCTCAAGCCGGGCATCGCGCTCCTGCTGGTGTTCATCGGGGTGAAGATGCTCCTGTACGACGTGGTGCACATGCCGGTCTGGGTCAGCCTGGTGGTGATCGCGGCGGTCGCGGGCGGCGCGATAGCGGCCAGCCTGTGGCGTGACCGGCGCCGCCGACGCGTGGGGCCAGAGCCCGGGCCGGCGCCGGCGCCGGCCGAGCCCGAGCTGGAGGGCAGGGCGGTGCGCCGGTGACCGCGCTGGCCGCCCTGCAGGTCGATGCCCTGCTCTCGTACGCGATCGCGATCATCCTCCCGGCGCTGGACGCGATCCTCCCGGTGCTGCCCAGCGAGACCGCCGTCATCACGCTCGGCGTGGCCACCGCGGGCAGCGCCGATCCCCGCATCGGGCTGCTGGTGGCCTGCTCCGCGGTCGGCGCGTTCCTCGGCGACAACCTCTGCTACCTGCTCGGCCGCCGGTTCGGGCCGCGCATCGAGCGCCGGTTCTTCCGGGGTGAGACGGGAGCCAGGCGGCTGGCCTGGGCCGAGCGCTCGCTGGAACGGTACGGGATGCCGCTCATCGTGGTCTGCCGGTTCATCCCGGGCGGGCGAACGGCCGTCATGTTGTGCTGCGGAATCGTGCGCTACCAGCAACGCCGCTTCATCGTCGCGACTGCGGTCGCGGGCGTGATCTGGGCGTCCTACTCGTTCTTCATCGGCCGGCTGGGCGGCCAGGCGTTCGAGGACAAGCCGTGGGCCGGGCTGCTGCTCGCGCTGGGCATCGCCGTCGCGATCAGCGTGCTGATCGAACTGGTCCGGCGGATCAGGTCGGGGCGGACCTCAGGGGGTGACGCCGGACAGGTTGAGGCCGATGACGCCGGCCAGGACCAGGCCGATCGAGACCAGCTTGAGGGCGGACACCGTGTCGCCCAGGAAGGCCATGCCGATGATCGCGGTGCCGGCGGCGCCGATCCCGGTCCACACGGCGTAGGCGGCCCCCACCTCGAGGTGGCGCAGCGCCATGGTCAGTAGCGCGAAGCTCAGGAGCGCGCACACGGCGAAGACCACCGTCGGCCACAGCCGGGTCATCCCGTGACTCATCTTCAGCGCGACCGCGAAGCCGGTCTCGAACAGGCCGGCGGCGAGGATCGTCAGCCATGCCATCGTGTCGCCTCCCTTGTCATGGCTCTTTTTATGCCGCGGACAAGGAATCGCGATGTGCCGGTGATGGAGCCCGGATGGAGGCTGGTCAGCGGGTCAGGCAGCCGGCCAGGAAGGCCAGCGACGGGGGTTCCTGCGCGGTGAAGAACGAGCCGTCGTGACACCCGGGCCCGCGGACGACCACGGCTCCGGGCGGCAGCGCCCGGGCCAGCGCCTGGACGCCCGGGTAGAAGGGATCGCGGTAGCCCGCCGCGACGCGCACCGGGCGGCGGCCCAGCGCGGCGGCGTGCGTGACCACGTCCCCGGCCTCGAACGCCGCGGCCGAGGCGTAGGCGCCGGGGTTGGCCTGCCTGGCCTGCGGATAGCTGGTCCAGATGGCCGGGCTGATCGCGGCCACCGCGGCGAACAGGTCCGGGTACTTCTCGGCCAGCAGCAGGGCCCCGTAGCCGCCCATCGAGATGCCCATCGCGGCGATCCGCCGCGGCGCCCGGCCGAGGCCGAGGCGCCGGCAGCGCGGGATGAGCTCACCGGTCACCATCGCCATCGGGTCGTCGCCGGGGTGCGGGTTCCAATAGCCGTCGCCGCCGTCCACGGTGACCAGCGCCATCGGGGCCAGCGGCCGGCCGCCGGGCCGCAGCGCCACCGCCTGCGCGGGCGACATCCCGGCCAGGGCGTCGGTGTGGTTGCCCCCATAGCCGTGCAGCATGACCACCAGTGGCAGCTCGGCCCCGCGGCGGTGGCCGGGCGGGTAGGCGATCGTGTACCCGACCGTCCGGCGGCGGGCCGCGGAGTAGAACGTGCCGTCGATCGACGGGCCAGGCGGGGAGAACGCCAGCGGCGGCTCGGGCACCGAGCAGGCGCCGTCGAGCGCGTTCAGCAGGGTCCGGCCGGGCAGGACGCCGCGGGAGACCAGTTCGGTACCGCCTGCCGCGGCGCAGGCCAGCACCGCGGCCGGGGCGAGCCCGAGGGTCAGCACCCGGCGCCGGGTCCAGCGGGACGGACTCATCGCGCGGCCTGCCGGGCCGCCTGCCAGCCCGTGGCCAGCGCCAGGGCCATCACGGCGAGCCCGGCGACGTCGATCACGCCGGGATGGAACAGGCTCCCCGCCCGCGGCGCCCGGTCGGCGATCCAGGCCCAGCCCGCGCCGAGGAACACGGCCATGGTGAGGCAGGCCGCCCGGGCCAGGCGGGTCTCGAAGCGCAGCACGGCCGGCGAGAGCTCGGTGCGGCGGAGGGCGGCGGCCGCGCCGGTCACCAGGCAGGCTAGCGCGAGCGGGCTGAGGGCCATCCAGGTGAGTTCGGCCGCCGGGAAGGCGGCCAGCGCGGCGGGGTGCGCCCAGAACGAGGAGACGGAGAGCGTGGATGCCCAGGCGAAGGCCGCCACCCCGCCGGGCACCGGGCCCGGGTGGGTCCACGGGTGACCGCCGGTGCCCGGCCATCCGTTGCCGAAGTGCCTGCCGCCGACGACCATCACCACCAGCCCGCCCAGGAACAGCGCGGACGGGACGATCAGGCCCCGGGCCCGGCCTCGGGCGATCCGCGCCGCCACGGCCCGCGCCACCGGCAGCCCGGCGAGCAGCGCCAGCCCGGCGAGGACCAGCATCGCCCCGGACATCACCACCGTCGCGACGGCGGCGGCAGTATCCGGTGCGGACCACTGCCAGCCAATGGCCAGCTGTGACCATTCGGAACCGCCGAAACCGAGGAAGACGGCCGCGCAACAGGCGAGCGAGGCCAGGCTCGCGCGGGCTCCCGGCCCGGCCCGTTCGGCACCATCCGGGGCAAACCCGCACAGCCCGGCGTCGGTGAGCCTGGCTACCAGCCCGCCCCGGATCACGTCCGCCGCCCGCGCCGGTGACCTCGGCCGCTCCGTGAGGTCGGCGATCAGCAGTTCGGTGAACTCCTCGTCGTAGCGGGCCCGCCAGGCCCGCGGGTACCAGCGGAGCAGGCGCGCGGCGCGCTGCCGCGGCCCGCTCACGCCGTGCCCCAGCCTTGCGCCAGGCGGCGCAGCCCGACGTCGGCGACGCGGCGCTGCGCGTCCAGCTGGGCTTGCAGGGCGGTCGCCCCGACCGCGGTGAGCCGGTACGGGCGGCGGCGGTCCTGGCTTTCCACCGGCTCGATCAGCCCCTGGGACTGGAGCCTGGCCAGCGCCTCGTAGAGCGTGCCCGGCGCGACCCGGACGCCGGCGAAGGACTCGATGTCCTTGGTCAGGGCGTAACCGTGCTTGGCTCCCCCGGCCAGGCTGGCCAGGATGAGCGTGGCTGGCCCGGCATAGCGGCCGAGCCCGTCAAGCGCCTTGTTCGCTGACACAGCCACCACTCTATATCGGCTACCGATCTATCGGCAACCGGAATACTACGCCCCCCCGCCCGGCGCGGCGTTCCCGCCTGGCCGCGCCGACCCGCCTGCATGTGGTCTCCACACCATCTCCACGCCGGCCACATAGCCTGGATGAGGGGCCTGCGCTGGCACGGGGGTGATCATGCGCAGGTTTGCCGCACGGGGAAGGAGGCTTTTGTCGTTGGTCAGCCATCTGCTGCAATCCATCCCGCCGGAGGCTGTCTACCTGATCGTGGGACTGATGATCATGGTGGAAAGCCTGGGCATCCCGGTTCCCGGCGAGATCGCGCTGGTGACCGCGGCGGTGCTGGCTACCCAGCACAAGATGGCGTTGTCCCCGGCCTGGATCGCGGCCGCCGCCAGCGCGGGGGCGATCGCGGGGGACTCGACCGGCTTCACCATCGGACGGCGATACGGCAGGTCGCTGTTCGACCGGCTGGGCCGCAGGTTCCCGCGACACTTCGGGCCGGGGCACGTGGCGCTGGCCGAGCGGGTCTTCACCAGGCACGGCGTCTGGGCCGTGTTCTTTGGCCGGTTCATCGCGCTGCTGCGGATATTCGCCGGGCCGCTGGCCGGGACGCTGCGCATGCCGTACGGCCGGTTCCTGACCGCCAACGCCAGCGGCGGGATCGCCTGGGCCGCCGGGATCACCTACCTGATCTGGTTCCTCGGCCTGGCGGCCGAACGGTGGATGTCCCGGTTGTCCTGGCTCGGACTGGCCGCGGCGGCCCTGGTCGGCCTGGCGATCACGCTGGTGATCAGGCGGAAGACCAGGGCGCTGGCTGGGCAAGCGGAGGCAGAGGCCCGCGGGGAGGCACCGGCTGGAGATGAGGTCTCGGCGGGCGCAGCGGCGCCGCATGCCGGGACGCCGCACGTCCGGGCGCGGACCGGGGCCGATCGGGTGGCAGGCCGCCGGGAGGGCGGCGACTAACTGCCGGCGGTGCGTTTGGTCGGGTGGCTGGCGCGTACCCGGCACGAGCGGGCCCCACGGTCACTGCGGCGGGCCGGCGCTCAGGTGCAGGCTGCTCGTAGTGCGCTGCCCGGACGGGCTCACCCAGGTTACGGAGATCGTGTCGCCCGGATGGAACCGCGCCAGGATACCGGCCAGGCTGTCGGGCGATCCTACGGCCCGCCCGTTCACCGCCGTGATGACCGCTCCACCGGTCATCCCGGCCGAGGCGGCCGGGCTCCCGCAGATCGTCCCGATGATCAAGGTGCCGGAGCTGGCCGGGGCGATGGCCGACGGTACGGTCAGACCGGAGTTGCTGGTGTAGCACTGCGGGGTGTTCCCGGCGCCGCCGCTGAAGCCGCCATTCTGCTGCTCCTGCTGTGCCTGCGCCTGCGGGCTGCTGTCAGGTCCGGAGCCGGTGAAGATCCCCACGAACGGCGGGTAGCCGATCGTGACGGCGGAGCTGGCGTGACCCCCGGCGATCTGCCGGGCGACGGACAGCGCCGTGTTGATCGGGATCGCGAACCCGGTCGACGCCTGCTAGTCGTTTCCCTCGTTGCCGGCGGTATCCATGCCGATCACGCCGGCGGAGCTCGCCAGCGGGCCCCCGGAGTCACCGGGCACGATGTCCGCGTTCGTCTGGATCATTCCGTGCAGCGTCTCGGAGGCCGTCGAACCTCCGTCCTCGCTGGCGGTGATGGTCTGGTTCAGCGCGATGACCCGGCCGGGTTTCGCGGTGATGGCGCCCCGTCCCTCAGCGTTGCCTAGGGCCACGACGGCATTCCCGGCCTTGACCGAGGCGGAGTTGCCGATTGGCACCGTCTTCAGCCCGGACGCGTTCCGCAGCTGGATCAGGGCGATGTCACCGGACTTGTCGTAGCCGACGACGGTCGCGGTGATCTTGGTGGAGTGGTCGATGACGTGGTTGCTGGTCAGCACCAGCCCATCGGCGTTGATCACCATGCCGGTCCCGGCAGCCGCCTCGCTGTCGTACTGCAGCGTCGTGTTGATGATCACCAGGCCTGGCCTGATCTTGGTCACGATGGCTTGCTCGCCACCGGTCAGCGGGCCGGACCCGGGACCCGGGGCGGGCACCGCGCCGCTACCGGGCAGGGAGATGCCAGAGCCGCCGGACGTCGGGTCATAGAAGGCCAGGAGCAGGCCTGTCGCGAGGGCAGCCCCCAGCACCGCCATGACGGCGTGCGTCAGCATGTTGCCGCTCCCGCGGCGCCTGAAGGATGGCCCGTATCCGGTGTCTTCCAGCATGTGACCAGTCCACCCGACGAGCCCGCTGATGCGAAAGGCAGCGCAGGCTCTCCTGGCATAGGTACGGGCTATGAGTCATTGCCCGCCTTGATCGGTGCGGCAGGCCGGGGACCTGCCGTCCGGCCAGCAGCCGCTTATCCAGGTGTTTGCATCCCGGGCACCCGCGAGCAAGACTCGCAGCCATGACATCCAGCACCGACAGCAATCCCGAGGACGAGTACGCCGACGACGAGTATGCCGATCATGACGCCGAGGATCGCGAGCAGCCCTCGACGCCAGCAGGCATTCCCGACGACGAGCCCGAAGAAGACGTGCTCGAACAGCGCCAGGAAGTCCCGTACCGCGAGGACGACTGGTAAACGGCCAGTACTGGCGACGGCCAAACCCTCAGGGGCGCCGCCAGTTCGGGACGAAAGGGCTCGTGCCATGGCCCGCGTTAGGCTGGACGCCATGGTCGAACCGAGGTACACCGTCAAGGCTCTCGATCAGTCGACGTGGCCTGCGTTCGCCGCGCTGGTGGAGCGCAACAACGGTATCTTCGGTGGCTGCTGGTGCATGGGCTTCCACCCCGAGCAGCCGTGGACCGATGTGGCCCAGGAGCGTGTGGCACAGAAGCGTGCTGCGAAGGAACAGCGAGTCCGGGAGGGCAAAGCCCACGCCGCGCTGGTGTTCCAGGGGGAGGATTGCGTCGGCTGGTGCCAGTTCGGCGCACCCGGCGAGGTGCCCCGGATCAAGAGCCGGGCGGCGTACGAAAAAGGCCGCACGACCTCGCCAGACTGGCGGATCGCGTGCTGCTATGCCGGGAAGGGGCACCGGCGTCAGGGCGTGGCCACTGCGGCGCTCGCCGGTGCGCTCGATCTCATCGCGGGCCTGGGCGGAGGGACCGTAGAGGGATATCCGGAGCCCGCCGGCTCGGTGCCCGCTGGTTTTCTCTACAACGGCGCTTTGTCGACCTACGAGAAGCTCGGGTTCAGCCGTGACCGCAAGATCGGCAAGCACCGTTGGGTCGTGACCAGGGTCGTCAGACCGGGATCGCCGGCGGTCCGGTTACCAATCAGGGTTCGTGCCCGTTACGCGGGTCGCTTGAGTCAACCGGGCAAATCCATGCTGGCTCGGCTGTCCGGGGCCGGGCATGCTGGAGATGTGGACAACGAGCCAGAGTCCCCGAAGAGCCGCCACGAAGAGATAAGGCTGCGCATTGGCGCTACCCATGTGCGTATTGACGAGCTGCAGGCGAAGCGCCGGAGCGACGCGACCTCGGCCACGGTGAGCGAGCGGCTCGCATCGGCGCAGCGACACCTGACCGCCGCGTAGGCTGGTTCGGAACAGGCGATTGCCGCTGCCGCCCGTGCCTTCCGCAGAGCAGCCGAGGCCCACAGGCGTGTTGCCCTCTTGCATGAACGAGCGGCAGTGGCCGACTGCAGTGACAGGGATGAGCACGAGCGGCAAGCAGCAATCCACCGGTCAGCCGCCGTGGTAGACACTGAGCGAGCCAACTACGCACAATCTCTGCTCTGGCAGGACACCGGTTGCTACGGATCTGTGAGGCCTTGCCGCATGATTAATCACGCCGGAGCCTGATCACAAGCGCCTGCATGGTCCGCGTGTCGCTTCGCAAGTCAGCACGCTCAAGGCGGTCGACTGCCCAGCCCGCGAATGCCTCGGATATCCCCGGCTCGGTGACCTCGTTCCGCGCTCCCCCGCTGGTCAGGCACGCCCGGAGCAGCAACCGGCCGCCAGGGCGCAGCACCCGCCAGGCCTCGGCCGCATAGCCCGCCCGTTGCGGAGGGCTCAGATAGTGAAAGCAACCCCGGTCAAGCGCCAGGTCGAGAGCCCCGGCCGCAAAGGGCAGGGTCAAGACGTCGGCCTGGACAAAGGGCACGCCGCTGTGAGCGCCCTTGGCGCGGACCAGTGCGACGTCAGACAGATCGATGCCGGCAGCCTTCCATCCCCTTGCCGCTAGGTACGCGATCTCCGTTCCCAGCCCGCAGCCGATGTCGACTACGGCGCCTGGCGCTCCAAGCCAGCCATCGGCTTCGGCCTCGACTAGTTCGGGCGATGGTGCGCTGAGGTGCCACCAGCGGTAGACGCCGTCGAGATAAGGGTCAGTCACCGGACAATGATCCCCGCCCAGGCGCCGGCACCTGCCGTAGATCACACATTGCGTGCCCGATTGCCCGGGCCTATTGCTGTCGGCCCCAGGCCGAGACCATCAGGGGCAGGCTGACCATTGAGGTGGGGGTGGTGAGGAAGCCGATGGCCTCATCCAGGGCCGGGCGGTCGACCAGTCCGGCGGCGATCATCTGATCACCGACCTGCCGCAATGCAGCCTCGATCACCCCCGCGACCGGCGAGCCGCCCCGGCCGAAGACCAGCCGCCCCTCCGCGCCCACCTCGGCCAGCCCCAAGCCGGCTAGCGACTGCGGGAGCGACGTCGCGAAGTCCCACTCGTTACCGGTGACACGCTCCATGAAACTGGCCAGCGCGAGCACCACGTTCCGGAACTTCGCATCAGCGGGGCTGGCGGGCTCGGTGCCCCGCTCGAAGGCATGACAGAAGTCCTCGATGACCAGCCAGCCGCCCGGCCGCAGCGCCTGAACCAACCTGACCAGGACATCGCGCCGCTTGGGCAGGTGGCTCAGGACCAGCCGGGCGTGGATGAGATCGTAGCGAGCCGACGGGATCGCATCGACACAGACATCATGACGAGCCACCTGAAGATGGCCCAGCTGGGAGGGCGGGATGAACCGCGGGTCGATGTCGGTGGCCAGCACGCTCCCGGCCGGTCCGACCCGGTCAGCCAGCCACCGGGCAATACTGCCGCCGCCAGCGCCGATCTCCCAGCACGCCCACCCGGCACTCACGCCGACCTCGGTCAGGTAGCCGATAGTCGAGGGATCGAACGTGGCTTCCAGCCCGGAAAAGCGCAACCCGGTCTCCGCCGTCGCAGCGTTGTCGAACACGTAGCGGCTTTCTGCCATAGCTCCCCCCCCCCGGGCTGACGGTGATCCCACAGCTTACCTGCGGCATTCCATCGTCGCACCGCGGATTGAAAGCGGCTAGGTCCAGCAAACCGCCCCTGGATCGAGGCTTAGACGCAGCCAGGCCGCCGACCCTGCCACCGTCGGCGAAGTGGCGACCGGGGCCTGACCGCACCGTCTCGGTGAGCGCACAGGAGGCGGCGGGAACCTTGACGACCGTACCGCCCGCGGCTCAGTCTGGCCACAGGTACTCACATCCACGGCGGGCGTACCGCGTGATGCCAGCCCTACCGAGTCACCGGAGGTGCGCGATGACTGACACATGCCCCGCGCACCAGCGTTTCGACCCGCTGGGCCTGGACTATCTCGCCGACCCGTACCCGACCCTGGCCGCCGTCCGCGCGGAGGCAGCCGCGTTCTACGCGCCGGGCATCGATATGTGGGTCGTCACCCGGCACGCCGACATCGACGCCATCTTCAAAGATCCGGCGACATATTCCGCCGCCATCACCCAGGCCCCGGTCTTCCCTCTCGCCGGGCGAGCCCAGGAGATCCTGGCGCAGGGTTTCGGTGCCACCCCGACCATGTCCAACTGCGACCCGCCCAAGCACAGCCGGATCCGGGCGCACAACGTCAAGGCCTTCTCCGCCCGCCGGATCGCGGTGCTGGAGCCCAAGGTCAGGGCTAGGGCCCGCGACCTTGTCGCCGCGATCACGCCGGGCCGCACCGACCTGGTCCCGGCTTTGACCTACCCGCTGCCGGCCTACATGATCTTCACCCTCATCGGGTTTCCCGACCAGGACATGGACATGCTCAAGAGCTGGTGCGGCAACCGGATGGCCTTCAGCTGGGGTCGGCCCGGGCCGGACGAGCAAGCCGAGATCGCGGCGAACATGGTGCGCTACTGGCGTTACTGCGAGGACTTCGTCGCCCGGCGGGCCCGCGACCCGCGGGACGATTTCACCAGTGACCTGATCCGGGTGCATCTAGCCGATCCGGGCGCTCTGTCCCTCGAGGAGATCACGAACATCGCCTACGGGCTCAGCTTCGCCGGGCACGAGACAACCACCAACCTGACCGGGAACACCTTGCTCCGGCTGCTTGGCGACCGGGCTCAATGGGACGAGCTGTGCGCCGATCCGCAAGCCATCCCCGGCGCCATCGAAGAAGTCCTGCGGTACGACACCAGCGTGATCACCTGGCGCCGGGTCACCACCCGCCCGTCGACGATCGGCCAGGTGAAGATACCCGCGGGCG
>Ga0335071_10005375_pt1 | contig 13285 bp, 10 predicted proteins | sample Lox_Sample_15_FD_206724 | JGI IMG/M metagenome (GOLD analysis project Ga0335071, IMG submission 206724) | Soil microbial communities from Loxahatchee National Wildlife Refuge, Florida, United States - Lox_Sample_1.5 | ecosystem: Environmental > Terrestrial > Soil > Wetlands | place: USA...
CCTACCTCGGCGATCACTCCAACTCCCGCGGCGCCGCCGACATGGGCCTCTTGCCCGGGATGCTGCCCGGCTACGTCTCCGTCGCTTCGCCCGGCGCTTTTGCCGAGTACCCCAGCCTTCCCTCCAACGCCGGCATGGACTCTCGCGAGATGTGCGATGCGGCAGGCTTAGGCATCATGGGCGCATTGCTCCTGGTTGGCGTGGATCCCATAAGCAGCCTGGGGATACTCAACCCCGATCCATTTAAGAAGACATTCGTCGTCGTGCAGGATCTCTTCCTCACCGAGACCGCGGCTCGCGCCGACGTCGTCTTCCCCGCCGCCAGCCTCTACGAAAAATCCGGCACCGTCACCAACGCCTTTGGCGATGTTCAGCTGGTCCAAAAGGCAGCCGACCGCCCCGGCGTTAAGCCCGACTTTGAAATCCTCGTCCGCCTCGCCGCAGCCATGGGAGCCGATGTCAAATCTCTCGTCCCCTTCGGCCGTACCGGCACCACCTCCGACCTCGGCCAGTCGCGCGGCGCGCAATCCGGTGAAGCCGACCGTCACTCCGTCTGGCTCCAGGCCAACGGCCTCGAACCTAAACTCAGTCCATTCGATCCGCTCGCAACGCTGGATGAGATCGCCCGGCTCGTTCCGGGGTACGCTCTCGATCGCGTCAACCTCTTCGCCGGCAACGATGTCCACACGGAACTCGCCGCTGCGCCCGGCTCAACCGCAACTGCCGAAGACCTCATTCTTCCGGCTCACGACAACCTCTTCACATCAGGAACGCTCGGCAACTACAGCCGGGCGCTCAAGCAGCTCACCGAACACCAGGCCAGGGAAATGGCCGAAACCGCAGCCGACTGAGTGTTTTGAAGGGGCACGGCTTCAGCCGTGCCGACAAAGAGGAGACCGGAAGGAGCAGGGGCCTTCAGGCCCCGAGAAGATCCGGAGTTCCGGGCCGTAGCATGGGAACGCCTCACTCAACCCGGCTAACTTACTAACTTGCTACCCCGCGCAGCGGGGCTAACTTGCTGCCTTTTAAGCACGTGACGATTCTCGAATTCTTTCTCTGGAGCCTCATCAAAGTCGTTGTGGTCACGGTGGTCATGCTCATGGGCATCGCCTACACCGTGCTCCTCGAGCGCAAGCTTGTGGGCCGCATCCAGAATCGCTGGGGCCCCAGCCGCGTCGGGCCCTTCGGCCTTCTGCAGCCGCTGGTTGACGGCGCAAAATCCTTCCTCAAAGAGGACCTCATTCCCACCGCCGTCTACCGGCCTCTCTATCTGCTTGCCCCCGTCGTCTCCCTCGGCTGCGCGCTCATTCCTATCGCCGCCATTCCCTTCGGTGCCCCCAATCTGGGCCCTCATCGCTTCGACTTCTTCGAGATCGCCGACGTTAACGTTGGTCTGCTCGTCATCCTCGGCGTCGCCTCCATGGGTGTTTATGGCATCGCGCTCGCCGGCTGGTCATCGAACAACAAATACTCCCTGCTCGGCTCTCTTCGATCTTCAGCGCAGCTGATCAGCTATGAGCTCGCCCTCGGTCTTTCTCTCGTCGGAGTTGTTCTCCGCGCGGGATCCCTCAATCTCCGCACCATCGTCGAGCAACAGTCCACGCACGGCTTTCTTACCTGGAACATCCTCGGCGGATTTCAGTTCGTCGCCTTCTTCATCTATCTCATGGCCGCCTTTGCCGAGACCAACCGATCACCCTTCGACCTGCCTGAAGCTGAAAGCGAGCTCACCGGCGGCTATCACACCGAGTACAGTTCCATGAAGTTCGCCATGTTCTTCATGGCCGAGTACGGCAACATGATTAACGTCGGCTGCGTTGCCACGCTGCTGTTCTTCGGAGGATGGACGAGCCCCTTCGCCAACTGGAGCTGGCTCCCGACCCTCACCAATTCATTTCTGATTGCCCTGCTTTCCATCTTCTGGTTCGTCTCCAAGGTCTTCCTGTTTCTCTGTCTCTACGTCTGGGTGCGCGGGACTCTGCCGCGCTTCCGTTACGACCAGCTGATGAACTTCGGTTGGCGATTCTTGCTTCCACTCGCCATCCTCAACGTCATCGGAACCAGCCTCTGGCTTGCCTATCGCTGAAGGAAAAACCAGGATAAGGGTGTCCCACGTCCCTGGCATTTGGGGACGTGGGAGACCAGCTCCTCGAGATGAAAAGCGATCGCTTCGACCACATCGTCCATTTACAATCGGGAGAGGATATTCCGGAAAATCGATGCACCTGATCTTATTCTTCGTCTTCGCCGGATTCTGCCTCGCGGGAGCAGTCAACCTCCTGCTTCAGACTCATCCCATTAATAGCGCTTTATCTCTGATCGTGGTCATGACTTCGCTGGCCGTGCTTTATCTCCTGCTGGGCGCGGAATTCCTCGCGGCCGCGCAGATCATCGTCTATGCCGGCGCAGTCATGGTGCTCTTTACATTTGTCGTCATGCTTCTCAACGCGGGGCGCGAAGAGCGCACCCTCGGCAGCCGGGCGGCAACTCGCGTTGGCTTTCCTGCCGTCGTCGCTCTGCTCGCCATCCTTGCCACCATCATTCTTCACCTTCCCGGATCTGCAGCGGCTCATCTCGGAGCGGGTCTCGTCACCGCAACATCGACCGTCGACAACTCCAATCTAACGCTCCTCAGCACCGTGCTTTTTCATGAACTCCTTCTGCCCTTTGAGGTCACATCCGTCCTCATCCTCATCGCCATCCTCGGCGCGGTTGCTCTCGCCCGTCCCGGCCATGGAGAAGGAGCGGCCCCCAAGTGAGTTTCCTCCATCAGGACGTTCCTCTCTCGTGGTATCTCCTGTTGAGCTCTGTGCTCTTCTCTCTCGGCGTGGTGGGCTTTCTCATTAAGCGCAACCTCATCACTGTCTTCATGTCCATTGAGCTCATGCTCAACGCCGTCAACCTTTCTTTCGTCACCTTCGCCTATCAGTGGCACATGGTGAAGGGCCAGATCTTCGTCTTCTTCGTCATGATGGTGGCCGCTGCTGAAGCCGCCGTCGGCCTGGCCATCATCATCGCCGTCTTTCGTGCCCGCGCTACCTTGTCCGTCGATCGCATCGACCTGATGAAACTATGAACGAGTCGCTCCATCTCTGGCTGATTCCGTTGCTGCCCTTCGTCGGCTTTCTGCTGAACGGAATCTTCGCCTCGCGCCTCCGCAAAGGCGCCGTCACCGCGATCGGTCTGCTCGCCCCTCTCGGCTCATTCCTGCTGGTGCTGAATGCAGTAGCTGCATCCGTGATCTCAGCGCCGCAAACCTGTGCCCAGTGCGGCTCCGCCACCACCTCCGTCGCGTTTCCCTACACCGAAACCATCGGACACTGGATCAGCCTCGGCGCTCTCCAAATCGACTTCAGCCTCGTCCTCGATCAGCTCTCGCTCGTCATGCTGCTGGTCGTTACCGGCGTCGGTTTTCTCATTCACTTCTACTCCGTCGGCTACATGGGCCATGAAGAAGGTTACGCCCGCTACTTCAGCTTCCTCAATCTCTTTCTCTTCTTCATGACCGTCCTGGTCCTGGCCGGCAACCTGTTGCTCATGTTCGTCGGATGGGAAGGCGTCGGTCTCGCGTCTTATCTTCTTATCGGTTTCTACTTCAATAAAACCTCTGCCGCCAACGCCGGCAAGAAAGCATTCATCGTCAACCGCATCGGCGACTTCGGCTTTCTCATCGGCATCTTTCTGCTGCTCGCCAACTTCGGCACGCTCTCCTTCTCTGAGATCGCCGCTAAGTTTGGCCCCTCTGGCGGAGTCCAGCTCGTGGTCCAGAACGGCGTTCTCATGCTCCGCCACTCACCCAGCTCTCTGCCCAGCGCGGGAATTCTAACCGCGATCTGCCTGTGCCTCCTTCTCGGTGCCGCGGGCAAAAGCGCCCAGTTGCCCCTCTACGTCTGGCTTCCCGACGCCATGGAAGGTCCCACACCCGTCTCGGCGCTGATCCATGCCGCCACCATGGTCACGGCCGGCGCCTACCTGGTCGCGCGCACGCACATGCTCTTCGATCATGCGCCCAAAGCGCTCGCCGTCGTCGGCATCGTGGGCGCGGCCACAGCGCTCTTCGCAGCCACCATCGGCCTCGTGCAGAACGACATCAAACGCGTCCTCGCATACTCCACCATTTCTCAGCTTGGCTACATGTTCCTCGCCTGCGGCGTTTCTGCCTACGCCGCCGGCATCTTCCACCTCGTCACGCACGCTTTCTTCAAGGCTCTCCTCTTCCTCGGCGCCGGTTCGGTGATTCATGCCATGGGGGGCGAGCAGGATCTGCGCAAAATGGGCGGCCTTCGCAAGAAGCTCCCCGTAACGTTCTGGACCATGACCATCGCCATCCTCTACGCAGCCTTTGTTCATGGCGCCAGTGGCAAGATTCTCTGGTTTCTCGGGCTCGTCACCGCCCTGCTCACATCGTTTTATATGTTCCGCCTGTGGTACCTGGCCTTCCTCGGCGAGCCGCGATCGGAGCAACCCCATCGCCATGCAACACCCTTCTCCATGCTCGCCCCGCTGGTCGTCCTTGCCGCACTTTCCATCTGCGGCGGCTGGATCGGCATAGAGCACTTTGCCGATTACCTCATTCCCTCAACGGGCGCTCTTCCGTCGGTGGTCTCTGCGGCGAATCCCCCACTCGAGTTCCTGCTAGGCGTTCTCGCCTTTGGGGTCGCCCTCCTCGGCTGGTACATCGCCCACGTCTTCTATCGCCGCAAGTCCGACCGCCCGGCGCAACTGGCCGCCGCGCTCCCGGCCGGCTATCGGATCCTCGCGAACAAATACTACGTCGACGAGTTCTATGGCGCGACCTTCGTCAAGCCCCTCTTCGCAATCTCAAAGTATCTCCTGGGTTGGGTCGTCGACACCGCGATTCTCGGCGGCCTCGCATGGCTTCTGGCGGGAATCGCCAGCCTCGGTGGAGCAATTCTCCAGCGCTGGCAGTCCGGCAATCTACGTTCCTATGCTGCGTGGTTGGCCCTGGGAGCCGCTGCTGTTCTGTTGTTCGTGCTGCTATCAAGCAGCTGGCCGCATTTGGATTTCGCGATTGCCTGGAGAGGTTGGGGACTGAGATGACCGGACTCGACCAATCCATTCTCACCCTTATCCTGCTCGTTCCCCTGGCGGGCGCGATCCTTATAGCCTTCCTGCCTGATCGCGCCAGGCTGCCCAACTGGCTCGCCCTCATCACCAGCCTCGTCACCTTCGCCTTCACCCTCCACCTGCCCGCCCACTTCAACACCGGCCAGGCAGGATTTCAGTTCGAGCGGAACGTTCCCTGGATCGCCAGCCCCACCATCGCCTACCACGTCGGCGTCGATGGCCTCAGCCTCTGGCTCGTCGTTCTTGTCGGTCTCCTCGCCCCCATAGGCGTTGTCGCCAGCTGGAACGCCATTCAAACGCGCCGCAAGATCTTCTACTCCCTTTTCCTCGTCCAGCAGACCGCCATGTTCGGCGTCTTCCTCTCGCTCGATCTCATGGTCTACTACGGATTCTGGGAGCTCTCGCTTGTACCCATGGCCATCCTCATCGCCATGTACGGTCGCAAAGAAGGCTCCAAAGCCGCCGTCAAATTCTTCCTCTTCACCTTCATTCCCTCCGCGCCGCTCCTCGTCGCCATCCTCTGGCTCTACGCGAAATCCTCGCCCCACACCTTCAACTTCGTCGATCTCCAGTACGCCATCGCCACCGGCGTGATTCCCGCCGGCGGGCTTTACTGGGCTGCGCTCGCCTTTCTCTTCGCTTTCGCTGTCAAAGTGCCGATCTTTCCGCTCCACGGCTGGCTCGCAGATATCTACAGCGAAGCTCCCGTTGCACTTGCCATGGTCGTCGCCGGCAAGCTCGGACTCTATTCGCTTCTGCGCTTTCACGTGGGACTCTTCCCAGCCCAGGCCCGCGCCCTCGCGCCAACGCTCATCGCGCTCGCCGTCATTGGAGTCCTTTATGGGGCATGTTTAGCTCTTATCCAGCGCGACTTCTGGCGCCTGCTCGCGTACGCCGCACTCAGCCACTTCGGCCTCATCGTCCTCGCCATTTACGGTCTCACTTTCAATGGCTGGTCCGGCGCGATTTACCAGATCCTCTCCCATGGCTTGGTCGACGGCGCTCTCTTCCTTCTCCTAGGCGCACTCGAACTTCGCTACGCGACCTCCACCATCGATTCCTTCGGCGGCCTCGCCTCCCGCCTGCCTCGCGCCGCCACTTGCTTCGTCATCGCCACGCTGGCCATGATTGGCCTGCCCATGCTCAACGGCTTCATCGGTGAATTCCTCATCCTCTCCAGCACCTTTGCAGGCGTCAGCCGCGGCTGGGCAGTTGCCGCCACTCTCAGCGTCATTCTCGGCGCAGCCTACATGCTCTCTCTTGTGCAGCGGCTCTTTTACGGGCCGGAAAGCCGGCTGGCGACATCGAAGCCCGCCACCGATCTTCGCTTCGGCGAACTCGCCGTCGTCGCTCCCCTGGCCCTGCTGATGCTCGTGATGGGCCTCGCTCCATCCATCTGGCTCAGCGCGATCCAGACCGCCCCGCGCCCGCCGCAGCCAGTCGCCGCACAAGGCTCCGTCATCCCGAGCGGAGGCCGCATCGCGGCCGCAGTCGAACGACCTGCATTTGTTCACGCCGCCGGTGATCTATCCGCAGTCCGAGCGGAGGTCCATCCATGATCCCCGGCTCCGTCCCTGACGTCTACCGCATCCTTCCCGAGGTGATCCTCACCCTTACCGGCGTCGCCATCATGCTTCTCGACGCCTCTTTCAAACCCGGGTGGCCGCGCCGCCCTCTCGGCTGGGTCGCCGCCCTCGGAACCACCGCCGCCCTCCTGGCCAGCATCTGGCAGCTCTCGCTCCGCGAAGGAACGGGCTTCTTCTCCACGGTCGAGACCAGTGCCTTCACCGTCTTCTTCCACGTCCTCATCTGCGGAATCGTTCTCGTCGCGCTGCTGCTCTCGCTCGACATGCTCCCTGAAGACAGCCATCATCAGGGCGAGTTTTACGCGCTCGTCGTCTTCGGCGCGGTCGGCATGTGCCTCCTCACCGGCGCGGTCGAGCTGCTCGTCGTCTTCATCGCACTCGAAATCTCCTCCATCTCCACCTACATCCTCGCTGGCTGGCGCAAGCACACCGATCGCAGCCCTGAAGCGGCGATGAAGTACTTCCTCCTCGGCTCCTTCGCCACCGCATTTCTTCTCTATGGCATCGCGCTAGCCTTCGGCGCTACCGGCAGCACCCAGGTCTACGACATCGCCAGCGCTCTCGCCGCTCCTGCCACACAGATCGGCAACATCGTCCAGGCATCATCTTCCGTGCCGCCTCACGGCCTCGTGCTCGCGTCTCTCGCCCTCATGCTCGTCGGCATCCTCTTCAAGGTCTCCGCCGCGCCCTTCCATGTCTGGACGCCCGACGTCTACGAAGGCGCACCTCTGCCTGTCGTCGCGCTCCTCTCCACTGCGCCCAAAGCCGCCGCTTTCGCTTTGCTACTTCGTGTCCTCTACGAAATGTTCCCCTCCCTGCATGCGCTCTGGTCCCCGTTGCTGTGGGTCGTCGCCGTCCTCTCCATGACCGTCGGCAACCTCGCCGCTCTCCGCCAGCAAAACGTCAAACGCATGCTGGCCTACTCCTCGATCGCCCACGCCGGCTATCTCCTCGCCGCCTTTGCCAACATCGGAGAGATGGGTATCGCGGCCGCCGCCTTCTACACCGCCGCCTATGCCGCCATGAACCTCGGCATCTTTGCCGTCATCTCTCTAGCCTCCGGATACGACGAGGAACTCCCGCTCGTCGACGACTTCCGCGGTCTCATCTATCGCCGGCCTGTGCTCGCAAGTCTCCTTATCTTCTTCCTCATCTCCCTCATCGGAATTCCCTTTACCGGCGGCTTCTTCGGCAAGTTCTACTCCTTCACCGCAGCCGTCTCAGGCGGTGCCATCGCTCTCGCCATCATCGGCCTGCTCAACTCGGGATTGGCAGCGGCTTATTACCTGCGCCTCGCTCTCATCTCCGCCCGAAAGCCCTCCGAAGACAGCGACGCCAACACACTCGCCTGGGCGCGTCCTGAAGTAGGCATCGCTGTCCGCGCCGCCATCTTCTTCGCCGCCGCCGTCACCCTCATCCTCGGCATCGTTCCTGGCGCAACTCTCCAGGCCGCCCAGGACGCCGCTCACACCCTGCAGGTTCCGCCGCAAGCGCCGGCTGTCGCCGATCTCCCAGCACCGGAGCACTAGTCCGCAAACATTACCAACTCTGCTAACCGTTTCAACGGTCGTCCGATGAGGGGCTCGACAGATCGATCCCGTATTCGCCTTCCTTTCCGAGCTGCAGAGCCGTGTCGAGTTTCAGACCAATCGGCCTGGGTTCGTGTCCTAATATGCTGTGTCGCGACGGGGATACTTGTTCTGGCCGTCTGTCGCCAAAACTGAAACTTCCGAATACGGCGCGGCAGTCGCTAATCGTGTATACCCCCGCTAATGACAACGAGCACAACAATGATGAGCACTCCGGCCACAGCAGCGATCGCGAGCCCGTTTACCGACTTCCTGACAGTCTGGGACGCGTATTCCTCTCGAGTGAGCTGCACTCTCTTCACGTTCAGGTAGTCGATCGACTCAGGCATGTTGCTCACACGATCTTGGAGAACAAAAGACGTCGGCCCGGTTTGGCTTAACGTCCCAGCCAGATGCGAGCCGTCTCTAAGCCGGACAACCAGAACTGTTCCTGTTGCGTAGTGATCCAGTTTCTTTCTGACCTTGTTTACCTGGCGAGTTTCATGCTGGGTAAGCGGCTGCTGGCCCGTCGCTGAGACGCCGGGAATCAAAGTCAGAATCAGCAGAAGGCTCAAGCTTTTTGTATTAAACATGACCGGAATCTAGCATCAGACCACTCCGGGCAGTTGTTCGATTGGGACACTTTCGAAAGTGTCATATTCGCAAGATGCTTGAGGCTGGAGCACAGTTGGCCGCGCCTAGGGTGCGGGCCGCATCCCCGTCAGTCCGGCAGGGGGCACTGGTCGTAGCCGTTCCGTTACAATCTCCTCAATGAAACTCGGCGAACTCGCAAGCCGGCTCGGCGCGGAACTCCGCGGCAATGCAGACATCGACATCACCGGCGTCAAAGGCATCGAAGAGGCCGGACCCTCCGAAATCACCTTCGTCGCCAATCCCAAGTACACGGCTCTCGCCCGCGTCACACACGCCGCCGCCGTCCTCGTCGAACCCGACTTCCAGGAAATCTCTGCCGCGACGCTCCGCATCAACAATCCCTATCACGCGTTCTCGCGCGCGCTGGCACTCTTTTATCAGCCGCCGACTTACCCCCCCGGCATTCATCCCACCGCAGACATTGATCCCACGGCTGAAATCGGCCCCAACGCGCACATTGGTGCTTACGTCGTCATCGGCCCCAATGTTCGCCTCGGCCCCCAAGCCACCCTCCTGCCCCACGCCGTCCTTTATCCCGGCGTTCAGGTCGGCAGCCACTTCTTCGCACACGCTCACTCCGTAGTCCGCGAGAACTGCGTCCTCGGCGACCACGTCACGCTCGAAAACGGAGCCATCATCGGCGCCGACGGCTTCGGCTTCTCCAGGAATGAACAGGGCCACTGGGAGAAGATTCCCCAGTCCGGCCCCGTCCGCCTCGGCAGCCGCGTCGACGTGCAGGCCAACGCCACCATCGACCGCGCCACCGTCGGCGCTACCGAGATCGGCGACGGCACCAAAGTCGACAATCTTGTGCAGGTCGGCCACGGTTCGCGCGTCGGCAACGACACGCTCCTTTGCGCGCAAACCGGACTCGCCGGTTCCTCCATCATCGGGAACAACGTCATCCTTGCCGGCCAGGTTGGCATCGCCGGCCATTGCACCGTCGGCGACGGAGCTATCCTCACTGCGCAGTCGGCCGTCTCGCACGATGTCCCTCCCGGCAAAATGATCTCCGGCTCCCCCGGTTTCGACAATCGCATCTGGCTCCGCGCCGTCGCCATCTTTCAGCGCTTGCCCGAGCTTCTCAAGCGCCTGGATCGGCTCGAAAAGCAGATAGCCCGGTCCGAGAAAGAAGCCGGCGGAAAAGATTTCTCCCTTCCGGCACCGTCGCGCCCGGAGGACTCCAAAAAGTGATCCGACGCTGGAGAGCCATCATTTTCCTGTTCCTGGGCGGCATCGCGCTCTCTGCCTGCCATTCCTTCCACATCGACGCAGACATTGAGAACCGTACTGGCGCCTCGATCCGCCTCCTTGAAGTCGACTACCCCAGTGCCAGCTTCGGCGCCGATCACCTCGATCCAGGTGCCACTCTTCACTATCGCTTCCAGGTTCGCGGCAGTGGGCCCCTGAAACTCTCCTACACGGCCGCCGACGGCAAGCTGATTCAAATCAGCGGCCCCATGCTCATCGAACGCCAGCAGGGCCAACTACAGATTGTCCTCAAGCCGGAAGGCCAAGCTGAATTTCACCCAATGCTTGCGCCGCCTTCTTGATCTGGATTCGAGACTTTCCCTTTCCCGCCAAAGACCTTGATAATCAGCAAAACCAAAGTTTCCAAACACTGTTTTCTCCCCATTTCCTTCCGATATGAGGTGCAGGGAGTGCTGTGTTGCTCGCCAGGCTCGATCTCGAGGGTCGCATACCGCTCATGCGCCGGCTATGCTGCGGCTTTGCCCTTCGCCTGGCCGGATGTTTCATCGTCGAATCTCTGGCTACAGTCTTTGTTGGCCTCGCGCCCGAGGCAGACTTCATCTGGGTCGCCAATGGCGTCATGCTCGCCTATCTGCTTCTTGCCCCCCGCCGCCGGTGGCCGGCTTATCTCGGCATCGGCTTCGCCGCGCAGTTAGCTGCTGGCCTCCTTGTCGGTCATCACTCCTTTGTCAGCGGTTGCCTCTTGACCTTTCTCAACCTCAGCGAAGCGCTGCTCAGCGCTTTGTTCCTGCGCCGTCATGCCAAGGATCTCCCAGATTTCACGTCGCCAGCCTACATCCTCCGCTTCCTCGCCTTTGGCGTCGTCACCGGTCCGCTCATCATGGGGGCAGTCGATGCCGCAGTCTCGCCACTTTGGCATAGTGCCTCTCCACTTTGGCGTTCCGCCACTGCCAGCGCGGAGCTGCTCCAATGGTTTGCTGCCGACGCTCTCGGAGTCTGCGTTGTCACTCCGGCTTTCGTGGCCGTCTTCCGCACCCACCTCCGCCCCTCCGGTCACTCCATAAGGGATTGGGTGTATATTCTGCCGGTCCTGGTCTGCGCAGTTGCCGTTTTCAGCCAGTCGCGGGTGCCGCTGCCTTTTCTCGTATATCCCCTCCTCGTACTGATCCTCCTCCGCCTTGGCCTCGGATGGGCTGCCATGGCCACGCTCTTTGTCGCGGCAATCGCCTGTTCCTTCACGGTGCGCGGTCTGGGTCCCTATGCACCGTCGGCGACGGTTTCGTCTCTGGAGTCGGCCATTCTGCTCCAGCTCTTCCTCGCATGCGCCATGTTCATGCTCTACAGCATCTCCGTCGTGCTTGAGAACCTGCGCACCACAGACCGCCGCTTGAGCGAAATCGTCGCCCTGCACAACCTGGTTATGGAAAACTCCCGCGACGTCATTGTCATCGCCGACTTCGAAGGCCATCGCAGCTACGTATCCGCAGCAGGCGCGCAGTTGGGAGGCTGGTCGCGGGAAGATATGCTGCACCGCCGCAGCCTCGACCTCGTACACCCGGATGATCAATCTGCCCTCGCCACAACCATTCAGCAGTTGCGCTCCGGCAGGGATGGAGCCCTGATCGAGTGCCGGCTTCGCACACGCGATGGAAACTACCTCTGGGTCGAGTCGAACCTGCGCACCATCCGCGATCCTGTCACAGGCCTTCCCACCGGCATTCTTAACAACGTCCGTGAAATCACCGAGCGTAAGCGTGCCGAGCAGCAGCTGGCCGAGGCCTATCATGCCGTCGAGATCCTGGCTGTCACCGACACACTCACCGGTCTCGCCAACCGGCGACGCTTCGATCAATGCCTCCAGGTCGAATGGCGCCGAGGTCTGCGCGACCGCGCTCCTTTATCTCTGCTCCTCATCGATGCCGATGCTTTCAAGGCTTACAACGACACTTACGGCCACCTGCGTGGCGATAGCTGCCTGAAGCAGATTGCCGAGGCGCTATTAGATGCCGTCAGGCGCCCCGGCGACCTCGTGGCGCGATATGGCGGCGAGGAGTTCGCCGTGATTCTGGCGAACACACCCGGACCAGGCGCTCTGCAAATTGCCCGGGAGATCTGCTCCATCATGCAGCAACGTCAACTTCCGCATGCCGCCAACCCGTTCGGTCTCGTTACCGTTTCTATCGGCTGTGCAACTCTCGTCCCACAGTTTGGCCGGCACGCCGATGCTCTGATCGATAACGCTGATCGGGCGCTTTATCAGGCCAAGCGCTTGGGACGAAATCGCGCATGCATCTACGATTCAGCTCAGGAATTCCCCGCCGTTGAACGCCTCAATGAACCGGCGTACATCAAGAAGGCTCGCGCCTGACCGCCGTTCACAAAGAACGGTGGCATGCCTTCAGCCCGTGTCGTTGGCGGCTCGTCTCAGCGGCGCTGAGAAAGATTACATTCTACGAAGTTGTCATCCAGAACGGAGCGCGCTTGGGGCCCTGCGCGTTGGGGTAAGCGGAGCAGGTGTCTTTTCTCGCGTCGGCCGAAACACTCACCAGACAGGCACGGGCACGGCTTCACCGCGCTGTTGAAATAGCCGCCTTGAGCTGATCTCGTCTGCTGCCTTTACCTCGGCCGCCTCACTTCACCATGCTTTGAAACAAGGGCGACTGTAGCAAAGCGCTGAACTCGGAATCGGAGCTCGCAAAATGAATCGTCAGCTTTCCTGAATCCGAGCTGATGTCGGTGGCGCTCAGCGCCTGCTTCTCCGTGTCGCTGGCGCTCATCTTCCGCACCATCACCGCCGCCGACAAAAGCGACGATACCGTGGCCGCCGCAAAGCTGTCACCGGTTTCAATCGTAAGGTTGAAGTTCACCCCGTGCTGGAAATCCATTCCGTACCACGAGGCTTCCAGGTGCTTCTTCACGGTATCGAAATCCGTGACCGAGCCGGCCTCGCCCAGAAGCTGCCGCATCACTGTCTGCGTTCCTCTGTCGTCCAGGATGCTCCAGAGAGAATTTGAATCGATGCTCTGCATCGCATTCATCATCGCCCCGTTCGTCAGCATGCTCGAGGCAATCCCGTCCCGCGCGTCCAGCGCCCGCGTAACCGCGTCCCTGCTGCCGAATACCATGGTCGACGGATCGACAAAGCACAGCATCATGCCCGTCTTGGTCATCGGGTAC
>Ga0335071_10005377_pt1 | contig 13283 bp, 16 predicted proteins | sample Lox_Sample_15_FD_206724 | JGI IMG/M metagenome (GOLD analysis project Ga0335071, IMG submission 206724) | Soil microbial communities from Loxahatchee National Wildlife Refuge, Florida, United States - Lox_Sample_1.5 | ecosystem: Environmental > Terrestrial > Soil > Wetlands | place: USA...
ATTCGATTCGAGCCTCGCAGCTCGTCTCAGACGGCGACGTGCTGGTTCTGGAGCCCTGTGGGCACTGGCTCGTGCGCGAGTGCCCAGCCGAGTTCGTTCACGCAGTGAATCAATTCCTCGACACCGCTTGATGATTCGGCTAGCTGCTAGCCGGTCGGGGCCTTGGCGTTCAGGAACGCGACGATCCCCTGCGTGACGGCGGCAGCGTACTTCGCCCGGCCGTCGGGGCTTTCCATCCGCGCGGCGTCGTCGGCGTTCTTCATGTTGCCCAACTCGACGAGGACGGCCGGGTACTCGGCCAGGTTCAGCCCGGCGAGGTCGTCGCGCCCGTACAGGCCGTCCGACCCGATGTAGGTGGCCGGGTGAAAACCCGCCTGCACCAACGCATCCCGCATCGCGTGTGCCAACTGGACGGACGGCCCGGACTGGGACTCGTTCAAAGGCGGGGCGGAGTAGTTGACGTGGAATCCCGAGCCGGACGGCGGTCCGCCGTCGGCGTGGATGCTCACGATCGCGTCGGGGTGCATCGCGTTGGCCAGCGCCGCGCGCTGATCGACGCAGGGGCCGACGGAGGCGTCATCAGCGCGGGACAGCTGGGTGCGAACGCCCATCTGGTTGAGCGAACCGCTGATCAGCCCGACCACCGCCCAGGTGAACGCGTGCTCCGGATAGCCGTCGTCGGCGGCGGTGCCCGAGGTGTTGCACTGCTTGGTGCCGCCCCGGCCGTTGGGCACCTGCCGGGTTATGGAGGCGTCGGCGACCGCGTTGTGGCCCGGATCAAGGAAGATGCCCATCCCGGCGATGTCGGCGCCCGCGCGGGGGGCGTCGATCAGCGCATTGATCCCCAGCAGTGCCGGCGCGGCGGCGGCGCATCTCAAGACGTCGCGCCGTGAAAGGGATCGCAGCCAACCGGGTTCACTCACTCGCGCGATGGTAACAATCGCTTCACATGCCTCCTCTCCGGATACAGGTAGTGCATCAGTTCGGCGCCTTCGACGCCGTAGATGCCGCGGTCGTCGCCGCGCAGTACCCAGTTGTGCTGTTGATCGGCGCGGAAGCGGAGGGCCGCCCGATGGGCCGCGCGAAGATCGGCGCGTCGGCGGCTGTCGCGCGCGATCGCCCGCACCAGGAAGAAGAGGCCGACGAGCGCCGCCGCTCCGGCAATCCACCAGATGAGCTTGACGATGATCCAGATGATCAGCGCCAGCCCCAACAACCCCCCGAGCCCCCCAGCCGAGCTCGCGTTGGACTTACTCATGCCCGAGAAGGTACGCAGGACCACTGACAAAACCGGTGGGCGAACCTGCACGCTGCTCGCCGAAACCTCTTGTCAGGGCGAACCTGACGTCGTACCGTTGTCAGGCGAACCCTGACACCGAGGAAGTCGCGATGAGCCCAACCACCAAACAGACCGCGCAAGTGTGGTGTTCGTTCTGCGGCAAGTCCAACGGCGACGTCGACAAGCTGGTCGCCGGCCCGGGGGTGCAGATCTGCAACGAATGCATCGACCTGTCGCAGGCCATCATCGACGATTATCGGGACAAGGCGAGCGAGCTTCGGATGCCGATCTGGGAGTCGTGGAGCGACGAGCAGATGCTCGACCACATCCCCCGCATGGCCGTGGTGGCCCAGCAGGTCGAGACCGACCTGCGTTCGTGGGTGCGCGAGCTGCGCCGCCGCGGGATCACGTGGGCGAAAATCGGTCAGACCCTGGGCATCACGCGCCAGTCCGCATGGGAGCGATTCTCCGGCGAATGATTTCAGGCGTTGGTCAACGCCTGCGTCGCGGCACGGAACATGGTCTGCTTGATCGCGCCGAGCGTGCCGGGGTCCTTGCCGGCCAACGGGCGCAACAGGTCGGTGGCCGCGGCGGTCACCGCCCCCTCGCCCGCCGTCGCATCGACGATCCCGAACTCGGCCGCCTCGACGCCGCCGAATCGCCGCCCGGTCGTCATCGAGGCCACCGCGGCGCGGGGGGTGAGTTTGGCCTGGATCAATGCGGCCATGCCGTCGGTGAACGGAATGCGGATGTCGACCTCGGGGAAACAGAAGTACCCGCGGTCGGCGCGCATCACCCGCACGTCGTGGGCCATGGCCAGCATGGCCCCGGCGCCGAAGGCGTGCCCGGTGACGGCGGCGGCGGTCGGCGCCGGGAACGTCAGGACGCGAGCCAACAACGCCTGCACCCGGGCGACGTAGGACTGTGCCTGCTCGGCGTGGGCGGCGAGCCAGTCCAGGTCCAGTCCGTTGGTATAGAACTTGCCGCCCGCGGTGGTGACCAGGCCCTGCGCGCCGGCCTTTTCGACGTCGTCGAGTTGCGCGTTGGTCGCGTCGAGAAAGCCTGGCGAGAAACGGTTTTCGTCGTCGCCGAGGTCGATGATGGCGATCTTGTCGTCCCAGGTCAGTGTCGGTGTCATCTATGTGTTCCCTTCTCTGGTTCTGCGTCGTGGCGGCGGCGCCCCGATGGCCAGGACTGCGCGGACGGCGGCTCTCAGGCGTTCGCGTGCGTCGTGATCGTGGATCCGGTTGCGTTGCAACAGGATGGCGGTCGGCAGGTCGACGATGCACGTGGTGATGACGTCGACGGCCGCGGCGTCCTTGCGGTCCCACAGGGCGCGCGCCAGTCGGATCATGGTCGCCACCAGCAGCCGGTCCAGGTCGCTGAGTTGGGTGGCGATATCGCTCGGCGTCTCGGCGCCGAGCAGTTGCTCGCGGCGTACCGTCCACAGCAGCTGCGAGGAATGCGGATGCTCCTCGGCGAACACCGCGGGCGCCTCGGCCGCGGCCACCACCGCGGCAACGCCATCGCCCTCGGGTGCGGCGTCGATCAATTCGCCTTGCGCGCTGAGGAATCGGTGCCCGGCTCGCAGCCACGCGCGGCCGACCAGGCCGGCGCGGGAACCGAACGTGTGATAGACAGCGCCGTTGGACACGCCGGTCGCGTCGCTGATCGCGCGGATCGTGACGGCATTGGGCCCCGACCGCACGGCTAACCGCTCCACGGCGTCCAGGATTAGATCCTGGTCGTACACGCGGGGGCGCGGCATTTCGACACTATAACAGAGCGATCGCTCTGTTATAGTTGGGCTCTCCGGAACGTGCGGTGGTTCCCAAAGTTGGTAGCGCATTCGCTACCGCTTTCGCGGTTCACCTCATCCCAAGAATCGGGCAATCAGCGCATCGACGCGTTCACGCTCGTAGTCCGGGCGCAGCCGGCCACCGCGGGTCAGGGACGTCAGGCCATGTAGCGCCGCCCAGAACACCTCGGTCACGGTGTCGGGGTCGTCGGTGATCGCCGAGATCGCCTCGCGCAGCTCGCCGAACGCGGTCACCAGCTCGGGCGGGGAGTCTTCTTCGGCGAAGCGCAGCGTGGTGCGGCCGGTGAACATCGCGTCGTAGATGGCGGGGTTGTCGCGGGCGAAGTCGAGATAAGCGCGCGCCATCCGGGTCAGGGCATCTTTGGGTGTTTCAGCGTCCGAGCCGGCCGTGTGAAGCAGGCGGCCCAGCTCGGCGAAGCCGTCGATGGCGACGGCCGCGGCGATCTCGTCCATGCCCGAAAAGTGTTTGTAGAGAACGGGTTGGCTGTACTCGATCTCGGTGGACAGTCGCCGCGTGGTGACGGCGTCCCAGCCCTCGGCCTCGGCGACCCGACGGGCGGTGTCGACGATCAGCCGACGACGCGCGGCGCGCTCCCTGGTCCGGCGATCTTCGGTGGGCATGCACCGAGCTTAGCACCGCTAGAAAATCTAGCAATGCTATTACTGGAACGCTGCCTGGGCGTTAGCGTTGCCAGCATGACTGACACCGGCACCGCCTCCCCGACGCATTGATCAACCGGCAACTCACCGCCGCCGAGGCTCACGATGTCGCCGTCGTCACCGATTCAGCCTTGGTGAATGTTGTTGTCGTCGCCCGAATCGGTGACCTTCGGCGTGCCCGAGTGGTAGGTGACGTTGTTGCGGTATCCGGAGACGGTGATGGCGTCGACGCTGTCGACGGTGACCTTGTTGTTGTAGCTGGAGATCGCGAGGCTGGCGCAGTGGCCGGTGGCCGTGAAATCGATGCCGTAACTCGACAGTTTCAGATTGCCGTTGTTGCAGGCTTTGTCGATGACCGTGTTGCCGTAGCCGGTGGACTCGACGGTGTCGGCGCTGTCGACGGTGACATTGTTGTCGTAGCCGCCCGCCGTGAGGCTCGCGCAGTGGCCGGTGATGGTGTATTTGCTGCTGTAGCCGGCGAGGACGAGATTGCCGTCGTTGCAGGCGATCGTCCTGGTCTCCGAGTTGCCGCTGACTCGGAGCTCGCCGCCTTGCGGCACGGCGCTGGGACCGGCGGACGTCGTCCTGGCGCCGCTGCCTCGCGAGATCGAACTGCCCGTGGATGACCTGACGAAGAACATCACGAGGCTGATGACGGTCGGCACGACAACCGCCAGCAGGATGAGGACGAGGAACCACGGGTAGGGCTTCTTGCGCCGCGGCGGCGGGGCGCCGAAGCCGTATGGGGCACCCCCCGGGTAAGTCGCAGCGCCGGTGTAGGTCGAACCACCCGTAGATGTCTCGCCTCCCGTATACGGCGGCGCGCTTTGCGGGGTGCGCGTGACGTCGGCAAGCTCTTGTTCCAGCTCGCGGATCCGTTTTTCGGGATCGTCGTCCTTCATTTGCCGAATCGTTCCACATCCGCAGCGAGGCGGACAGCCCTCAATTTGCCGCCGGGGCTCCTATGGAACCGGAATGGGCTTGATCGGGTTGCCCGGCCGGATCGAGGAACAGTTCTGCGGCGGAGGAGATTCGGCGAAGCGCTGCTTGATCCAGGCGATCGAGTTGGGCAGCCAGAGCGCGAGGCTCAAGATGTGGCTGAGCGCGCCGTATTCCTCGTAGTGGATCGTCTTGCCCGCCGCGCAGTAATCGCGGGCGAGCGTGCGCACGTCGCCGGCGATCATCACGCCGTCGCCGGCGCCGATGCCCGGCTTGTTGCCCGGCGTGCCCTCACGTGCACCGCCGGCGCCCTGGCCGATGAAGAGCGGGATCGTCGGCGTACCGCCGGTGCCCATGATCAGCTTGTTGACCGTCTCGACGTAGAGCGGGATGCTCTCGGGAGTCGGGTACTCGGGTTTCGCCAGATCCTTCCACTTCAGGCCCGCGTACCTCCGGCCGAGGACGTCGACGATCGACGCGCTCTGTATGTCGTTGCAGATCTTGATGCCGCGGTCACTGAGATACGGCGTGAAATCGATCTGGAACGCACGCGCGATGCCGACGAGCGCCATCGCCATAACACCGGCCCAGATCGTGCTGCCCTCGACGTAGTGCAGGTTGTGCGCCGGGTGGACGAGCACGCCGCCCATCGCCGCGCCGATCAGGCGCTTGTTGACCTCGGGCGCGTACGTCCGGGCATATTCGGCGGCCCACTCGGTGGCGAGCGCACCGCCGGAGTATCCGAGCATCGCAACCCTTGCGTGGCTGTCGATGGCCGACGAGTTGAACGCGGCCTGGATCGAATAGAGCGTGTTCATTCCGTACCCGGGACCCGCGGCGAAGTCCGCGCGCTGGCCCTCAGTGTCGGGGACGATGACCGTGTACCCGTCGGCGAGGAACGGACCGAAGACCCCCAGCTCGACGTTGGGGACGACTCCGGCAAGCGTGGGTTGGCCGCCCGAGATCGCGTATGACGGCTCGTCGTTCTGGTTGAGCGAGTCGTAGGCGGATTGATAGGAGATCACCTTCGTCTTGTCCCGCCGTTCCCGCGGCTTGATGACCGAGGTGACGTTGACGGTCGGGTTTTTCGTCTGGTTCGTCGACCGGTACAGCAGCTGCGTGGTCTCGAGCAACGTTGGCAAACCCGATATGTGGTAGGGAACGCTGCGAGTCTTCAGTACCGTTCCCGGCAAGATGTCCGCCAGCGGCTTTTTGCCGGTGTATGAGTAGAACGGATCGTCCTTCGGATGCGGCGGGGCCATTGCCGCGTCACTCGGATCGGGAAACCAACCCGTTGGTTGTGGTGATGCAGTCATGGCCTCCCCCTAAGCGTGGCGCTGCGTCTTGGCCTTCGACCGGCTCGGCACGGTCGCCGGCCTCTTGCCGTTCAACCCCAGGGACGCACGCTGCCCCGTGCGGGGCGAGCTTGTCCTGGGCACCGGATCGAATGCGGCAGGATCGGCCAGGTACGCGCGGAAGATGCCGGCCATCGTCGCCGCCTGGTAGCCGTCGATGAACCGGTGATCCAGGCCGATCGACAGCGGCAGCACCGGACACACGACTGGTTGACCGCCCAGCGCCAACACCTTGTCGGTCACGGCACCGATCATGATCCCGAGGGGCACGTGGCAGAAAGTTGGCCATGGGGCAGCTGCCGTGTCGAGGCCGTAGGTGCCGACATTGCTCACGAGTATCGAGCCATAGGGGCGAGCTTCCAGCCCAAGCAACGGAATGGGTAATTGAAGGCTTTCCGTGACGAACCCGAGCGCATCCATCACAGGACGAAGTAGCAACGGCGGCAGCCCCTTGACCATCGCCTTGCTCTGCTTGAACTGCGGATCTTCGTTGTGGCGAATGCGTGCGACATGATCAGCGAGTTCCTTGGCGATCACCCAGGGCGGTTTCTCGTTGATGCGACGCACAACGGTGCCCGACAGATCGGTGCCGGCGGCTTCGGCTCCGGACACGAGGTCCGTCCGCAGCGATACCACGAAGAAGCAGTCGACGGTCGGAGACGGCAGGAAGCTGCCGAACACGACCCGGCCGTTAAGACCCGGCAGCGCTTCGACGACCTTGCCCGCAGCCCTTCCGACGAGGTCCATGGGCGTGACGTGCTGGCCCGTTGCCTCGCGGACCAGGCGCAGGTACTCGAGCAGCCGGGCCGCTTCGATATCGATCGTCGCCCAAATGATCGGGTCTTTCCTCGGCCGCCACGTGGCCATGGCTATCTTCCGCCAGACGGAGAACGGGATGGCGGATGGACTGGTCCACATCATCGGGAACTTCCTCTTCGAAGCAGGTACCCGAGTTTCCACCCCGGGCCGGGATACGGGCAGAGGACAAGGTCCCCTTGTGGTCTCGGTGAATTCCTCCCCAACAGACGGCGAAGCGGAGGGTTCCAGCGGAAACATGCGTGTAACGTCCGCACTCAGCATCCGACAAATACCTGCTCACTCTCGGCCTGCTTGCGTGCATGCCGACGGATTTTTGGGGGCGCCGTGAGCACATCCGAGATGTTCGATGCGTCGGCACCGGCCGATACCGACGAGGTCGTGGTGTCGTTCCACGACGAAACCCTGCTGCTGGGCGGTGACCCTGCCGCTGTCGAGTCCTATCTGACGCGGCTGCGGGCGATCGCCGGGCACGCCATGCGAGTCTCCGGGATCGACGGCGCCTCGCTCGCCAACGCGGCTGGCAAGCTCGCCGGGCTGGCCTCGGTGCTGGCCGACTCCGGCAAATACGTGCAGCTGCATCGCGACAGCCTGGACGCGTTGAAAGATGGCAATGTCGTTCCCCTCAGCGACGGCTTCTTTCGGTTGGTGACGAGCGCTGATGCCGGCCAGTTCCTGGCGCCCCTTCAGTGGCGACCGGCAGGGCTCGGCCCGGAAGCGATGGTGTCGGCCCAGATGATCGCGGTGCAGATGGCGCTGACTTCCGCGGTCGCTCAGGTGGAGGACGCCGTCCGTCGTGTGGAGGACAAAGTCGAATCGGTGCTCGAGGTCGCCCGGGCACAGCGCGCCGGCGACGTGCTGGGCAACAACCTGACGATTTCGCGGATGGTCGACTCGTTGGAAAAGTACGGGTCGCTACCCGATGCGTACTGGGATTCGGTGGCCGTCCTGGGGCCGGCGCTCAACGTCACCGTCGAGCAGTTGCGCAACCATGTCAGCCGCGTCCTGACGTCTTTCGATCACGACCTGCCCGTGCAGCAGCGCGCGGAGAAGCTGCGAAACGCGGTGAACGCTAACCGGCTTGGTGACACGTTGAGCCTGCTGGTGATCGCCGAAGAGGCGCTGCACAAATGGCAGCGGCTGAACCTCGCGCGAATCGAGGCGAAGCAACCGGAGGAGCTGCTGCGAGCGATCGACGAGGCTCGCGAGCTCGTCGACCATCATTTTCGCGAAGACGTCGACATCTACGGGACCGCGAAGCAAATCCTCGACCGGTCCGGCAAGTACAAGGCCATCGATGGGTTCCGCTTCAATTCGGTGCGAGAGCTGGCCGAGCAACGGTGCGCCGTGCGCGACGAGCTCGACCGTTTCGCGAAGGCCCGCCACCACCAGGTCGAGACCTGGGAGGACTTCCACATTCCGAGCGTGTTCGATGCCGCCTTCGCCACCATTGAGGCGGTTGGAACCACCACGGGCCATGCGCTGGTGGCCTTCGGCCGAGGGCTCGTTTGGGTGGGCGCACAGCTGGTAGAGCCGTTTCGGGACAAAGGCGCCGACGAAGGGCCAGAGGTAGACCACGGCAAGGACTTTGAACGTCAGGCGGGCAGCGCCGGACTCGAGGAACCCGCCGCCTCCTGCTGAACCATCGGCCACTGCCGTGGGTCCGCATCGGGCCGGCGTTGGTCACATCCGTCACACTAGTCACCGCAAGCGGTCCACCATGCGAATTGCCCGCCTGCCATGCTCGAGGTTTTGGCGATCTTCGCAAGCGCCTATTCTTTTCCAAAGACCGATGGGACTGAGCAACCCGCTGCGACATCCCTTCCGCGTAGCACGCGTCGAAAAGCCGCGCGAGGAAGGCCGTTTCAACCTGCCCAATGGTCGCCGGCTTGGCTTCGCCGAGTACGGCGACCCCTCGGGCGCGGTGGTGCTGTGGTGCCACGGCACGCCGGGCGCCCGGCGCCAATTCCCGCTGCTGGGTCGGCGCGCCGCCGAGAAGCTCGGCCTGCGCGTTGTCGTCGTGGAGCGGCCGGGCGCGGGTCTGTCCGCTCCGCACCCCTACGCCGCGGTGGCCGATTGGGCCACCGACATCGCACACGTAGCCGACGCGCTGGGCGCCGATCGACTGGGCGTCGTGGGCCTCTCCGGCGGTGGGCCCTACGCCCTGGCCTGCGGCGCGGTGCCCCCGCTGGCTACTCGCGTGTCCGCCGTGGCTGTGCTGGGTGGCATAGTCCCATCGGTCGGCCCCGAGGCCGCCACCGGCGTCATCGACGACCTTGCCCGCCGCTTCGAACCGATGCTGTCGGAGCTGCGCCGACCGTTGGCAGCGCTCAGTTTAGGGGTACTGGCGCCCCTCATCCCCTTCTCCCATTACGTCTTGCGGGCCTACTCCAGCATTCAGCCCGAGGGCGACCAACGTGTGTTCGCCGACCCAGAAATGGAGGCCGTGTTCGTCGATGACATCGTTCTCGTCGTCAAGGGCGGCTGCCAGGCCGTGATCGACGATGTCCGCCTGTTCGGGCGGGACTGGGGTTTCCGGTTAGCTGATGTGGAGGTGCCGGTGCGGTGGTGGCACGGCGACGCCGACCCTCTGGTGCCCCTAGCCGCCGCCCAAGCGGCGGTCTCGCATCTGCCCGACGCCGAGCTCATCCTGCGCCCAGGCGAGAGCCATCTCGGCGGCTTCGCCAAGACCGACGAGGTCCTCGAGTTTCTCCGCTCATTCCTCTGAGCCGCAACGACTTTCGCCGATTCTTGACCACCAGCATCTCCTCCGGCTGCCATCCGAAGCACCGGACTTTGCGAAAGCCGTCACAGCCGAGTCGTGCCGGGTCAGCGGGACCAAGCCAGAACCGGCTCGGGCTGAGATCGGCTCTTGCATTTTGTAACCTTGTTTCGTAACGTCGATACAAATCAATCTGCGCTGAGGCCGAGGGAGCATCATGAGCGGACCGGTCACCTATCGTCGCGACGAGTCCATCGCGCTGATCACGATGGACGACGGGAAGGCCAACGCGCTGGGGCCGACCATGCTGCAGGCGCTCAACGAGGCGCTCGACGACGCCGATCGCGACGACGTCTGCGCGGTGGTGATCGCCGGCAACCACCGGGTCTTCAGCGGTGGGTTTGACCTGAAGATCTTGACCGCCGGCGAGCTGCAGCCGGCGATCGACATGTTCAGGGGCGGGTTCGAACTGTCGTACCGGCTGCTGTCCTATCCGAAGCCTGTGGTCGTGGCGTGCACCGGCCCGGCCATCGCGATGGGATCCTTCCTGTTGTGCAGCGGCGATCACCGAATCGCCGCACCGGGATACAACATTCAGGCCAATGAGGTCGCCATCGGAATCGTCCTGCCCCACGCGGCCTCGGCGATCATGAAGCTGCGCCTCACGCCCTCGGCCTACCAGCAGTCAGCCGGGCTGTCCAAGGTGTTCTTCGGCGCCACCGCCCTGGCCGCGGGATTCATAGACGAGATCGACCTGCCGGAGCGGGTGCTCGGTCGTGCCCAGGAGGCCGCCCTCGAATTCACCAAGCTCGATCCCGTCGCCCACGCGGCCAGCAAGCTGCGCGCCCGTGCCGACGCGCTCAAGGAGCTTCGCGCCGGAATAGACGCACTGCCAGCCGAATTCGGGGTCCAGTAGAACCGGATGCCCAGGCCGAAGCAGCGCACCCCAGAGCTTCGCGACCAACTGCTGAAGGTCGCGGTCTCAACATTGAACGAGGACGGTCTGTCGGGGTTCACCACCCGGCGCGTGGCCGCGCAGGCCGGCACCTCGGTGCCCGCGGTGTACGAGTTGTTCCAGGACAAGCGCGGGCTGCTGCGCGCGGTGTTCTTCGAGGGATTCGGGATGCTCGGCCGCCGGCTGCTCGCCGTACCCGAGACCGACGACGCGGTCGCCGACGTCCAGCGGCTCATTCCGGTGTTTCGCCGGTTCTGTCTCGACTACCCGGCGCTGGCTCGGGTGATGTTCTCGCGACCGTTCCAGGATTTCGACCCCGACCCCGAGGAACTCGCGGCGTCGCCGTCGGTGCGAGAGATCTTCGTCGGCAGAATCAAGCGGTGCACCGATGCCGGACTGCTCACCGGCGACCCGGTCGATATCGCGCACGTATTGCTCGCTCTGGCACAAGGTTTGGCGCTTCAGGAGGGTGGCCGCTGGCTGGGCAAGTCGAAGGCGTCGGTGAACCGGCGCTGGGAAGTTGGGGTGACCGGGATCCTGCGGGGCTTTGCGCATTGAAGCCTAGCTCGGCGCTCAGCGCTCATTTACCCCTGTACCCTGCGAATGCGTAGCACAATTGTTGGCATGTCCGAGGTGCCGGTGAGTGAGCTGAACCAAGACACTGCCGGAGTGCTCGCTGGGGTCAAACGCGGAGAGCAAATCGACATCACCGAACGCGGAGCCGTCGTGGCCCGCCTGATCCCGGCCCAGGAAAATCCCCTAACCGAAATGATCAGCGCGGGAAGGCTTCATCCGCCACCCTCAGCGGACCGGCGCCACGTCCATCCGGACTGGTGAAGACCGACCATGAGGCCGCCCAACTGCTGCGCGAGTTGCGCGACAACGAGCGCTATTGATGCTGTATCTCGACACGTCGTCCCTGCCGTAACCCGCGTTGGCGCCGTGGGTTTGCGGCGCCGTGGAGAGGCCCCGCAGTCGTCGTCATTTGACGGCGGGTCAGCACCCGCCGACCGGTTTCGGCGAGATGGATCCGTAGCCGCGCTCACATTCGGGCCGCTTCGTCATCGACTGGCGGCGTTTCTATATCCGCAACGGATTCCAGTGTCGCGAGGCGTTGTGCCGTGATCTCGGAAGTGTCGCGGCCAGCACACCGACGTGGAGCTCGGCGGTTGACGACGGTGGTGGCGACCCCGGCGGGGATCAGCGCCTCGTCGAGTTGCCGCCCGGTCGCGGTCGCGGTGAACATGACTTACGGCTTGCCGTGATCGGGGTGCGGGACGGTTCGTAGATCGAGGCGCGGGATCGCGTCAAAGTCTGACGGATTGCAGCTGTATAGCGGCAGGCCATACGCAATGGCACTAGCGGCGATCAATGCATCATAAGCGCGAGCCGCCGGCTTTCGGCCGGACGCTCGTAAAGATGCGGCAATTGACCCAAATGCGCGCGCAGACTCTGCATCGAACACCAGCACGTCGAAGTCCGATTCCGCCTGCTGCAAATGCGCCTGGCGTGCCGCACGCTCATCATCGGTAGGGGCGACATGCGGCCCCACCGATAGCTCGGCCAATGTGATCGCGCTGATCGCGACTTCGTCGGGCAGATCTGCGGGGTTGTCGATGCGTCCAAGCAGGATCACCGTTGATGTGTCGAGCATCCCTCTCGACGCCCGTTCAGGGTTCACAGCGTTGGATCGATCACGGTGTCGATGTCACGTCGCAGCATGTCGGGGTCAACGCGAGGCAACCTTTTCCTGCGTTCAATCAGTTCAACAGCACTGGCGCTGCGGCGGGGCAGCGGGCGCAACTCGGCGATCGCGCGCCCGTCCCGGGTGACGATCACACGTTCGCCGCGCTCCACACGGTCCAGCACCTCTCCTCCTCTATTTCGGAGGTCCCGCACGGTTACTGACTCCATGGCGACAGTGTATCACCGGTGAGACATGGACGCTGTCAGCGTGAACCGCGAGTTGCAGATGGCTCCCTTGACGACCGCGGCAGCTGCTGAGAGTCGTGATGCTTCATCGGGTTGACAGCTCGCTGTCAAGCCGCGCCGGAGCATCAGGTCGTCAGGTCGACTCATTGACACCCGTCGCGGCTGTCTCGATACTCCACCGGTACGGCCGTCGGTCAGCACCGCTCCGAGGCTGATTGGTTGGCACGCAATGGAAGGTCGGCCGTGATCGATTTGGGACTGTCCGGCAAGCGCGCCGTGGTGTCGGGTGCGGGCTACATCCCGGAGCGTGCGGGCCATGGCTGGTTCACGTCGTTGGCACTCGCCGAGGCGGGCGCCAAGGTGGCCTGTATCGACATCGACGAGCAGCGCGCGGATCGCATTGCCGGCGAGATCGTCGGCAGGGGAGGCAATGCCGTCCCGATCGTTGCCGATATGACCGACCCCGCGCAGGTCGGTCGGGCGATCGACGAAGCCGTCGCGGCTCTGGGCGGTGTCGATGTCTGCGTCGACATCATCGGGGGTGCGACGTGGTCGAAGGTCGAGGACTTCACCACCCAGTTGTGGGACGCGGCGATCCACTACAACCTGACCCAGGTGTTCTATCTTTTCCAAGCCGTTGGGAGGTACATGATCGCCCAGCGCAGCGGTGGGTCGTTGGTCGCCATCGCCTCGGTCGACGGCATTGCGGCGGCGACCTACCATGCCGCCTACGGCGCCGCCAAGGCCGGCGTCATCTCGCTCGTCAAGACCTTCGCAGACGAACTGGGGCGCTACGGCATTCGCGC
>Ga0335071_10005382_pt1 | contig 13277 bp, 10 predicted proteins | sample Lox_Sample_15_FD_206724 | JGI IMG/M metagenome (GOLD analysis project Ga0335071, IMG submission 206724) | Soil microbial communities from Loxahatchee National Wildlife Refuge, Florida, United States - Lox_Sample_1.5 | ecosystem: Environmental > Terrestrial > Soil > Wetlands | place: USA...
GCGGTCCTCCGCAGCCCGCCGCGGCCGGCGGTGGCGGCCTTCGCCTACGGCAGGGGGATCGGCGTCTGGCCGGCGGTGAACGCGCAGCTCGGCGGGCGGCCGCTCTTCGGCGACCCGGCCAAGCGCGCGCGGGCGGTCGCGTCGATCGCCGCGGTCGCCGCCCGCTGGGACGGGGTGACGGTCGACATCGAGGGCGTCGCCCCGGGCGACCGGGACGGGTTCACCGCGTTCGTGCAGGCGCTCGCGCGCGCCGTCCACCGGAAGGGCAAGGGCGTCGCGATCTACCTGCCGCGCCGCACCGCGACGACGGTCACCTCGTGGGCCGCACCGTACGACTACCCCGCGATCGCGGCCGCGTGCGACCACGTGCTCGTCGGCAGCTACTCGGAGAGCTGGGAGCACCCGGGGCCGGTGGTAACCGACGCCGGCTACCGAGACCTGCTCGACTACCTCGCCGGCATCTCGCCGACGAAGCTGAGCCCGACGATCGGGACGCTCTCCGAGCGCTGGCCGCCGGGGGCGGGCAAGCCGGTCGTCGGCCTCTCGGACGAGGTCGGAGCCTTCCCGGGGCGCGTCCGGGTGGGGGCGGCCGGCGGCGAGGACGGCTTCAGCGACCGCGGCGGCGACACCGTCTGGTACGAGACGCCCCAGGCCCTCGTGGCGCGGGTGAAGGCGGCCCGGGAGGCCGGGTTCTCCACGGTCGGCCTCTTCATCCTCGGCCACGAGCCGCTCTCGTTCTGGAGTCAAACCTAGGCCGACTAGCATGCAGCCGGTGACCGCCACCGCCGAATCCCGCACCGCGCTCGTCGAGGAGCTGATGGGGCGCTTCCCCCACCTCCCGCCGGAGGCGGTGCTGAAGGAGGATCTGCTCCGCAGCGGGATCGCGTTCGACGAGTCGGCGCTGACCGACAACCTCGACGGCGAGATCAAGCCGAAGTCGTACTTCATCTTCTCGTTCGACCAGAAGCCGCTCACGGAGCTCGGCGAGGCGGCGACACGACGGCCGCCGGAGGAGATCGCATTGACGGGCGGCCCGTACCGCTTGCGCCGCACGATCGTGTCGGTGCGCGTCAACCCGGACTCGCCCTACCGCGTCGCGCGCGCCGAGAGCGGCGAGCTCGCGATCTCCCTCGAGGGAGCGCCGCTGGCGGACGTGACGCTGCCGCCGATGCCGGAGTACTACCGGCATCTGCTCGGCAACGGGAAGACGGTGATGGAGACCGCGCCGACGATCCAGTGGGGCTACCTGATCTACCTCACCGTGCTGCGCCTCTGCCAGTACTTCGGCGCGCACGAGGAGTGCCGCTTCTGCGACATCAACCACAACTGGCGCCAGCACCGCAAGGCCGGCCGCCCGTACACGGGCGTGAAGCCGGTCGAGGACGTGCTCGAGGCGCTCGCGATCATCGACCGCTACGACACGGAGCGCGCCTCGAAGGCGTACACGCTCACCGGCGGCTCGGTCACCTCGACGGTCGACGGGCTCGCGGAGGCGGACTTCTACGGCCGCTACGCGCAGGCGATCGAGGAGCGCTTCCCCGGCCGCTGGATCGGCAAGGTCGTCGCGCAGGCGCTGCCGCGCGAGGACGTGCAGCGCTACAAGGACTACGGCATCACCATCTACCACCCGAACTACGAGGTGTGGGACAAGCGCCTGTTCGAGATCATCTCCCCGGGCAAGGAGCGCTACGTCGGCCGCGAGGAGTGGCACCGCCGGATCTTCGACGCGGCCGAGGTGTTCGGGGCGCGCAACGTGATCCCGAACTTCGTCGCGGGCGTCGAGATGGCGAAGCCGTTCGGCTTCGCAACCGTCGACGAGGCGATCGCCTCCACCACCGAGGGGCTCGACCACTTCATGAGCCGCGGCATCACTCCGCGCTTCACGAACTGGTGCCCCGAGCCGACGACGCCGCTCGGCCGGGACAACCCGGACGGCGCGCCGCTCGAATACCACATCCGCCTGCTCGAGGCGTACAAGGCGGCGCTCGACCGGCACGGCCTCGAGCCGCCGCCCGGCTACGGCCCGCCGGGCCCCGGGCAGGCGGTCTTCTCCGTCAGCGCTTTCATGGACACGCTCACGCCATGAGCCTGCACTCGATCCGCGCGAAGGTGGAGGGCGGCGGCCGGATCACGACCGACGAGGCGGCGACGCTCTGGCGGCATGCGTCCGACGACGAGCTGCGCGAGCTCGCGCAGTCGGTGCGCGCGCGCTACCACGAGCCCGGCCACGCGACCTACATGGTGATGCGGATCATCAACTACACGAACGTGTGCGTCGCGCAGTGCGACTACTGCGCGTTCTACGTCCTTCCGAACCAGGAGGGCGGCTACGTCCTCTCGCGCGAAGACGTCTTCGCGAAGATCGACGAGCTGCTCGCCGTCGGCGGCGACCTCGTCGGCTTCAACGGCGGCTTCAACCCGAAGCTGCCGCTCGACTACTACTGCGACCTGTTCGCCTCGGTGCGGGAGCGCTACGGCGACCGCGTCGAGTTCTACGCGCTGACGATCGCCGAGTTCGTCTACCTCGCCGACCGCGCGAAGCTCTCCTACGCCGACGCCGCGGCGCGGCTCCGCGACGCGGGCGTCCACTGGGTGACGGGCGGCGGCAGCGAGATCCTGACCGAGGACTTCCGCGCGCGGCACGCGAAGTTCAAGTACACGGTCGCCGACTACTTCGAGGCGCAGAAGGCGATCGTCGAGGCGGGCCTGCGCACGACGGCCACGATGGTGATCGGCTTCGACGAGACGCTCGAGGAGCGGCTCGAGCACCTGCAGCGCACACGCGACTTCCAGGACGAGACCGACGGCCTCTTCTCGTTCCTCTGCTGGACGTACAAGCCGTACGGCACCGCCTTCGGCGGCCGCGAGATCGAGCCGCGCGAGTACTGGCGGCACATCGCCCTCTCGCGGATCTTCCTCGACAACGTCAAGCACATCCGCACCTCGGTGCTCACCCTCAACGAGGACGCGTTCCGCGCGCTCGACTTCGGCGCCGACGACTTCGACCTGCCGATCGAGGACGAGGTGACGCAGAAGGCCGGCGCGACGATCGAGCTCGACCTCGACGCGCTTCTCGCGGTCCCGCGCTCGCTCGGCTACACGGTCGAGTACCGCCGCGCCGAGCGGCCCGCGCTGCTCGCGTGAGCGCAGCGCCGTCACCGTGGCGGCGCGTCCACCTCGCCGGCTGCGGCTGGTTCTGGGCCTGGGCCGGCGTCGGCTTCGCCACGGCATTGGCAGCCGTCGTGCTCGGCCTGCTCGCGCTGCCGGTGGCGGCGGTCGCGTTCTGGATGGCCCGACAGCCGGCGATCCGCCGATCCGCCTTCGGATTCGTGACGGGAGCCGGAGCGCTCCTGCTCTTCGTCGCGTACCTGCAGCGCACGGGGGAGCATCATCTCGACCCGGTCCCGTGGCTCGTGGTCGGGCTCGCCCTCCTGGTCGCGGGCGGCGTCGGGCATGCTCGCCTGAGCCGGAGGCACAGCTAGCCGCCCACGGGAGTCATACCCGGGACAACGGCCCGAAACGTCAGTCGCCGAGAAACGGCACGAAGGCACCCAGGTCGACGTCGCCCGTCGCCGGCAGCTGGTCGCCGGAGCAGATCGCGGTCTGCTCCAGCTTCGCCTCCTGCTTGCCGAGCCAGCCGGCGTACACCTGGTCCTTGGCGAAGCGGCCGAGCAGCTGGCGCGCGACGCTCGCCTGGCTCGCGGGCGGAAGCGCGTAGAGCGGCAGCGACGGGCCGAGCGGCTGCACCGTGAAGCGGCCGTCGATCGTGTCGAGGCTCGTCTTCCGTTTCAGCGGGAGCGTGAACACCGGCCTGGGCGCGATCGTCTCGACGGCGAAGCCGCGGTAGGCGTCGCCGAGCCACGGCGCCTCGGGGGTGACCGAGACGAGCCGCACCTGCGTCGCCGCGTACGTGGAGTCGAAGGCGGCGATCTGCGCGGCCGTCGGCGCCGGCGGCGTGAAACGCTCCTCGACGTGCTCGCGCCCGAGCCGGTCGGCGATGATCGCGCGCGCGTCCTGCAGCGTCACACCCTCCGCTTTCAGCGCCGCGAGGTACTTCGCCCGGCCGCCGCCGAACCCGTCTCGCACGATCGCCCGCTCGGCGGCAAGCACCGCGGCCGGCGACGCCGGCGCCTCCGTGCGCAGCACGACGCGCTGCAGGAGCGCACTTGCCCCCGCGACGAGGTCGCCCGTGATCGCGCCCGCGCGCGCGACGTCGCTCTTCAAGATCGTCTGCTTGGGGCCGAACGTGCAGCGCACGGCCGCGGGCAGGTCGATCTGCCCCTCCGTGAGCGACGCGTCGAAGCCCGGGCCGGCCATCGCCGGGCCGTCGCAGAGGCTCTGGTCGCGCGCCCAGAGGTAGACGCACGCGGCGGCGGGCTTGTCCGGGTCGTCGCCGGCGGCCGAGAACGACGGCCAGCCCCACGACCAGACGCCTTCGATCTTCGTCTCCTGCGCGACCTGCTTCGCGGCGAGCGCCTCCTCCTTCACGATCTCGAGCCACGCGTCCTTCGGCTGCAGGCCGTTGCGGCCGCCGTCTCCCGGCGCCGACTGGAACTGCAGCTCGAGCGCCACGCGGCTCGCCGGAATGCCGATCTGCGAGAAGTGCGCGACGAGGCCGCGCATGCCCTTGCGCATCGAGCGGCTTGCGAGCAGCGGGCCTTCCTTGTAGAGGCCCTTCGGGCCGGGCGAGGTGAAGTAGACCTGGCGCACGAGGATCGTCGCCTTCGCCGCCGCGCGCCACCAGTTCGCGGCGTCGCCGCCCGTGTACGGCGGGTTCGCGATCGTGAGCGCAGTCGTCGCGCCCAGCGCGTCGAGGTCCTGGAGGAGCGCGAGCACGTTCGCGCGGTACTGCGCGTTGTTCGGCGTCCACGGGGTCTCGGTCTGCGCGCCGAAGAGCTCGTTCTCGGCGATCAGCGGCGTCTGGCAGCCGGTCACCTGCTGGGCGAACGCGAACTCCGACTTCGCCCGCGCCTCGATCGTCGACGGGTCGGCGGGGGCGGTGGTCGTGCCGACGCGCTTGTTCAGCGACAGGTCGAAGTAGATCGTCGCCGCTCCCGCAGCCCGCATCTGCGCCGGAACGGTGGTGCCGGAGGTGACGGCGAGCACCATGCCGGGCTTCGGGGTGATCGGCGCGTCGTGGCCCGCATAGTCGACCCAGAGCGGCGAGCCCGGCGGCAGCCCGCAGGGAACGGCGTCGGCGTGGCCGCGCAGCGGGACTGCGAGCAGCGCGGCGGCCGCACCGGCGGCGAGGAGCACCCCCCACTTCATCGCGCCTCAGGGTAGTCAGTGCGCCCGCCGGCCGACCCGGTCCCGCGGCACGTCCGCGGGCGAGGTGCAGCCGACGAGCTGAAGCGCCATGTGGATCTCGGCGCGGAGCAGCTCCAGGACGTGGCGGGCGCCCTGCTCGCCGCCGGCGGCGAGCCCCCACAGCAGCGCCCGGCCCGCGAGCGCGGCGCGCGCGCCGAGCGCGAGCGCCTTGACGACGTCCGTGCCGCGGCGGATGCCGCCGTCGACGAGCACCTCGACGCGGCCGTCGACCGCGTGCACCACCTCGGGCAGCGCGTCGATCGTGGCCGAGACCCCGTCGAGCTGGCGACCGCCGTGGTTCGAGACGACGATTCCCGCCGCGCCGTGCTCGCAGGCGAGATGCGCGTCCTCGCCGGTGATGACGCCCTTGACGAGCACCGGCAGGCCAGACATCGACGCGAGCCGCTCGATGTCGCGCCACGACACCGACTGCGACATCTGCGCGAACGTCTCGACCGGCGTCAGCCCGCCCTGCCCGAACGCCGCGACCGTGATCTCCGGCGGGATCGCGAAGCCGGTGCGGTGGTCGCGCTCGCGCCGCCCGAGCACCGGCGTGTCGACGGTGAGGACGAGCGCCGTGAACCCGGCCGAGACCGCCTGGTCGACGAGGTTGCGGGTGATCCCCTCGTCCTTGAAGACGTAGAGCTGGAACCAGCGCTTGACGCCCGTCGCCGCCACCTCCGCCGGCGCCGCGGTGGCGATCGTCGAGAGGCACATGATCGTGTCGGCGGCAAGCGCGGCACGCGCCATTCCCGGCTCGCCGTCCGGGTGGGCGACCCGCTGGAACGCGACCGGCGCGACGAGCAGCGGCATCGAGATCTCCTGCCCGAGCACCGTCGTCGCGGTCGTGCAGTCCGCGACGTCGACGAGCACGCGCGGCCGCAGCTGCCAGCGCCGGTAGGCCTCGACGTTGTCGCGCAGCGTCAGCTCGTCGCCCGCGCCGCCCGCGTAGTAGCCGAGCGGGCCAGGGTCGAGGCGCTCCGCCGCGAGCGCCTCGTAATCCCAGACGTTGAGCGGCTCCACGCCGCCGAATCTACCGCGTCAGACGCGCGAGACCCACGGATCGACGAACAGGTCGTCGATCTCGGCCGTGCCCGAGTCCACGGAGATCACGAGCGTCATCGACTTCGTGCCGAGCGGGGCCGCGAGCGCGCTCAGGAGCGTCGAGAGCTTCGGCGTCGCGTTCCAGCCGGGGTCGACCGTGAACGTGCCGCCGTCGAGCACGGACAGGACTCCGAGAACGCTGTGCGCGATCACGTGGACGTGGACGACGGCCGGCCCGTCCACGCCGGCCGCGACGAAGCGGATCGCCGGGTAGGTGAGGCCGTAGCAGACGTTGATCGACGCGCTGCCGCCCGTGCCGAGCTCGAGCGAGCGCGAGCCGGCGCCCGCCAGGTCGAAGGGATCGCTGCCCGGCGCGATCGCGGCCGCGCCGCCGAGCGACCAGCCCGCGGCGCCGTTCTCGAAGCCGCCGTTCGAGGCGAAGTAGTAGTCCGACGGGTCGGCCCACGGCGCGAAGACCTGGGAGGTGGATCCGCAGCTGCCGCCGACGAGCGAGGTGATGAGGCCGGCCCGCGCAGTGCCGGCGGTCGCGGCGAGCGAGAGCACGCCGACGAGCACAAGGAGAAGGGTGAAGCGCCGCATGGGCCGCACTCTCGTCACGACCGCAGGGGGCTGCCATCCCCGAAAAGGGTGTGGAGGACTACGGTGAGATCCCTCGTCCGAGGGAAATCCGCTCAGGGATCGGCGCCGATGACCGAGAGGTGGCGACTGCGGCCCAACCCGTCACGCGTGCCTCCGAGCCGTTCGACGAGATCGTGCGCGACGCCCGCGAGCGGCAGGCGCGCGGCAGCTCGGCCGCCCGCACGAGGCTGGTCCTCGCCGCGATCGGGCTTGCGACCGGCGTTGCGATCGCCGCGGCGGCCGTCTGGCTCCACGGCGGGCCGGCGTTCTCCGCCCCGACGTTCGCCCTCTTCGTCGTCCTCTACGCCGCCGTCGCGCGCATCGAGTTCGAGATCGGGTCGGGCGCGGCGATCCCGACCGAGCTCGTGCTCGTCCCGATGCTCTTCGCCCTGCCGGTCGGGCTCGTCCCGGCGGCCGTTGCCGTCGCGTTCCTGCTCAAGAGCGTCTCGGAGCACCCGGCCGTCCTGCGCAGGCCGTCGCGCATCCTCGCCCACGTGTCGCTCGCCGCGCACGCGCTCGGCCCCGCGCTCGTGCTCGCGCTGGCTCACGGCCTGCCGCTTCGCTGGAGCGCCTGGCCGGTCTATCTCGCGGCACTCGGAGCCCAGTTCGCCACCGACTTCGCGAGCGGCGCCGCCAACGCAGCCGCCACCGGCATCGGCATGCGCACCGTCGCCGGCTTCGCAGCGCTCGCCTACGCCGTCGACGGCGCGCTCGCACCGATCGGGCTGATGGTCGCGTTCGCGGTCGAGGGACACGCCGCGCTGACCGTCCTCGTCCTGCCGCTGGTCGCGCTCCTGCGCGTCTTCTCGCGCGAGCGCAAGCAGCGCATCGACCACGCGCTCGAGCTCTCGGACGCCTACCGCGGCACGGCGTTCCTGCTCGGCGACGTCGTCGAGGCAGACGACGCGTACACGGGAAGCCACAGCCGGCACGTCGTCGACCTCGTGCTCGCCGTCGTCGACGAGCTCGGCCTCCCGGCCGCCGAGCGCCGCGACGCCGAGTTCGTCGCGCTGCTGCACGACGTCGGCAAGATCCGCATCCCCGCCGAGATCATCAACAAGCCGGGTGCGCTCGCTGCGGACGAGCGCGCGCTGATCGAGACGCACACGGTCGAGGGCGAGAAGATGCTCGAGCAGGTCGGCGGCCTGATCGGGCACGTCGGCCGGCTCGTCCGCTCCTGCCACGAGCACTGGGACGGCGGCGGCTACCCCGACGGCCTCGCCGGCGAGGAGATCCCGCTGATCGCCCGGGTGGTCTGCGCCTGCGACGCCTACAGCGCGATGACGACCGACCGGCCCTACCGCGCCGCCCGCTCGCGCGACGAGGCGCTCGCCGAGCTCGCGCGCTGCTCGGGCACCCAGTTCGACCCCCGCGTGGTCGAAGCCATCCTCAGGGTCGAGGCCTGAACCAGCCGCGGCGCGGCGACGGCTCCTCGCCGAGTGCGCGGGCGCCGGCCGTCAGGTCCTCGGCCGTCAAGAGCTGCAGCGCTCCCTTGTCGAGCGCGTCGACATCCCCCGCCGCGAGCCGGAGCGCCTGCGCGTTCAGCGCCTGCTCGAACAGCGTGCGCGCAAAGCGGGCGTTGCCGAACGACTCGTCGCGCTCGGCGTTCGAGAAGATCGTGCGCAGCGTCTGCTCGGCGCCCTCGGCGAGCGCGTACGACGCCTCGTCGGCGAAGCGCCCGAAGATCTCGACCAGCTCGTCCGTCGAGTAGTCGGGGAACTCGATCTCGCGCGAGAAGCGCGAGCGCAGCCCCGGGTTCGACTCGAGGAAGCGCCGCATCAGCCGCGGGTAGCCGGCCACGATCACGACCAGGCGGTGGCGATGGTCCTCCATCCTCTTCAGCAGCGTCTCGATCGCCTCGTCGCCGAAGTCGAGCCGCTCCGAGTCGCGCGCGAGCGCGTACGCCTCGTCGATGAAGAGCACGCCGTCGAGCGCCCTCCGCACGACGCGTTCCGTCTTCACCGCCGTCAGGCCGACGTACTGGCCGACGAGCCCGGCGCGGTCGACCTCGACCAGCTGCCCGCGCTTCAGGAGCCCCATCGAGCGGTACATCTGCGCGAGCAGCCGCGCAACCGTCGTCTTGCCCGTGCCCGGATTGCCGAGGAAGACCAGGTGCTGCGTCGTCGCAACCTCGGGCAGCCCCGCCTCCTGGCGGCGCGCCTGCACCCGCAGGAACGCGACGAGCGCGCGCACCTGATCCTTGACCGATTCGAGGCCCGGCAGCGCCTCGAGCTCCTCGAGCAGCTCGTCGAGCGGGCGCGCCGGCTCCTGCCTGCGCAGCACGTCGAGCTCCAGCTCGTCGCCGATCTGGGCCCGCAGCTCCATCCCAAGCGCCTTCAGCGACTCGAGCGGGTTGGATGGCATGAAGGGAACGTAGCGATTACGGTGGGGTGGGGATGTCAGGGGGCCCGATGAAGCCGGCGGAGCTACACCGCTACGCCGACATGGTCGTCAAGGGATGCGTCGCGCTGCGCCGCGGCGACGTCCTGCTCGTGCGCCCGTCGCTCGGGCACCGCGACCTGGCGATCGCAATCGCCGAGGCTGCCTACCGCGGCGGCGCCAACGTCGTGGACGTCGACTACGACGACGCACGCGTCTACGCGGCGCGCATCCGGCACGGGTCGAAGGCAGCGCTCGCCACCCGGGCGCCGTGGCGGGACGCCGAGGTGCGCGCGCTCGGCGACGAGCACGTGGCGCTCGTCCAGATCACGGGCGAGTTCGAGCTCGGCGAGGTCGCGAACCTGCCGCCGGAGCGCATGGCGGCGGCGGTGACGAGTCAGCCGGCCGGCAGCGTGATCAGCCGGATCCGCCGCGAGGGCCGCCTGCGCGGCACGATCTGCGCCTGGCCGACCGACGAATGGGCGACGCGCGTCTTTCCCGGCCTGGACGCCGCGCGCGCACAGCGGAAGCTCGCGCAGGACCTGCTCAGCTTCTGCCGGCTCGGTCCCGGTGACCCGCCGGGCCACAAGGGCTGGACCGACCATCTGGCAACGCTGCGCCGCCGCGCGGCGCGGCTGACGAAGCTCGATCTGAAGGAGGTGCACGTCGTCGACGACGGCACCGACCTCCGGCTGCGCATCGCGCCCTACTCGATGTGGCGCGGCGGCGGCGAGACGGACTACTGGGGACGGCGGATCGCGATGAACGTCCCGACCGAGGAGTGCTTCATCTCGCCCGACGCCTCCGCCACCGAGGGGACGTTCCGCTGCTCCCGGCCGCGCAGCATCGGCGGCCGCGTCGTCGAAGGGCTCGCCGGCGAGTTCCGGGGCGGCCGGCTCGTGCGGCTGCAGGCGAAGCGCGCGTCCGACCGCGACTGGTTCGGGCGCTACCTGGCGGCGATCCCGAACGCCGACCGGCTCGGCGAGATCGCGCTCGTCGACGCCACCTCGCGGATCGGGCAAACCGGCCGGATCTACTACAACGGGCTGCTCGACGAGAACGCCGCCGCCCACATGGCCTTCGGGTCGGGGTTCGCGAAGACACGCACCGTGCCGATCGGGCGAAGCCGCCACGGGGTCAACCGCTCGCGCACGCACATCGACGTGATGATCGGCACCGAAGCCTTGAACGCCCACGGCGTCACGCAGTCCGGCCGGCGCGTCCCGCTCGTGCTGGACGGCCTCTGGCAGTTCTGAAACTCCGCGTCACCCTGTTGGAATGTCATAGGATCGACGCGTAGCTGCTCCAGCGACCTCAAAAGGGGGAGGGCGATGGCGCAAGTTTCGTTCGAGCACGTCAGCAAGATCTACCCGGATGGAACCCGGGCCGTGAACGACGTGAACCTGGAGATCCATGACGGCGAGTTCATGGTTCTCGTGGGCCCGTCAGGCTGCGGCAAGACGACCGCGCTCCGCATGGTCGCCGGGCTCGAGGAGATCTCGGAAGGCGTGCTGCGAATCGGCGACCGCATCGTGAACCACGTCCCGTCGCGCGACCGCGACATCGCCATGGTGTTCCAGAGCTATGCGCTCTACCCGCATCTCTCGGTGTACGAGAACATCGCGTTCGGATTGCGGCTGAAGAAGATGCCGAAGTCCGAGATCGACGAGCGCGTCAACCGCGCGGCGCGCCTCCTCGGGCTCGAGGAGTTCCTGAACCGCAAGCCGCGCGCGCTGTCGGGCGGCCAGCGCCAGCGTGTCGCAATGGGCCGCGCAATCGTCCGCGAGCCGGCGTCGTTCCTGATGGACGAGCCCCTCTCGAACCTCGACGCGAAGCTTCGCGTTCAGACCCGGGCCGAGATCGCGAAGCTCCAGTCCGACCTCAACGTCACGACCATCTACGTCACGCACGACCAGGTCGAGGCGATGACGATGGGGAGCCGCGTCGCCGTGATGCGCAAGGGCGAGCTGCAGCAGGTGGACGCACCGCAGACGCTCTACGACCGGCCGGTCAACCTGTTCGTCGGCGGCTTCATCGGCAGCCCCGCGATGAACATGCTCGACGCGACGATCGCCCAGTCGAACGGCGACCTGACCGCCACGATCGGCGAGCAGACGATCTCGCTCGGCGCCGAGACGATCGCCGGGCATCCCGCGCTCCGCGGCTACGTCGGCAAGAAGGTGATCATCGGGATCCGCCCCGAGGATCTCGAGGACGCGGCGATCGAGTCGGGCGCCCCGGACGACCGGCGGCTCCGCGGCAAGCTCGAGCTCCGCGAGGCGCTCGGCTCCGAGATCATGGCGCACTTCTCGATCAAGGCTGCGACCGTCGACACGGCCGAGACCCGCGAGCTCGCCCAGGACGCAGGCCAGACCGACTCCGGCACGCAGATCATCTCCGACGAGGGCGAGGCAGTCGTCGTCGGCCGGTTCAGCCCACGCTCGCGCGTGGCGCCGGGCGACGAGATCTCCGCCGTCGTGGACACGCGTGCTTTGCACTTCTTCGATCCGGGAACAGGAATCGGGATCTACGACTCCGTGAAAGGAGACTGATGAAGGGGAAGTGGGTGGCAGCAACTGCGCTCGTCGCCATCGTCGCGGTCGTCGTCGCCGTGGCCCTCGTGGCCGGCTTCGGCACCAAGAGCGCGGCGCCGGCGAGCTCGGGCGTCGCAGGCGCACAGAAGACCGTGGTCAACACGTCGGTCTCCGGCACCGTCAACTTCGACGGCATCTGGACCGGCTCCGAGGCGACCGCCTTCGGAGACGTGATCAAGGCCTTCAACAAGATCTACCCGAACGTGAAGGTCAAGTACAACCCGCTCGGCAACAACCTCACCACCGTGCTGTCGACCGCGATCACGGGCGGCCATCCGCCGGACGTCGCCGACATCGCGCAGCCGGGCTACATCAAGCAGCTCGTGCAGCAGGGCCACCTGAAGCCGATCACGTACGCGGCGCCGGTGATCTCGAAGAACTTCTCGGCGTCGTGGAAGGCGCTCGGGACGTTCAACGGCAAGCTGTACGCGCTTCCGTTCAAGGCATCCAACAAGTCGCTCGTCTGGTACAACGTGCCCGCTTTCAAGGCGGCAGGTGTGACGGCGCCGAAGACGTGGGCGGATCTGCTGAAGACCGCGAGCACGCTGAAGGCATCGGGCACGCCCGCCTACTCGATCGGCGGAGCGGACGGCTGGACGCTCACCGACCTGTTCGAGAACGTCTACCTGCGCACGTACGGGACGGGGAAGTACAACCTCCTCGCCGCGCACAAGATCAAGTGGACCGATCCGACGGTCACCAAGGCGCTGAAGGAGATGGGCCAGATCCTCGGCGACTCGTCGAACCTGGCGGGCGGCACGAGCGGCGCCCTGCAGTACGGCTTCAACGACTCGGTCACGAACGCATTCTCGACCCCGCCGAAGGCGGCGATGGTCTTCGAGGGCGACTTCGTGTCGGGCGTCATCCTCTCGTCGACGAAGGCGAAGGCCGGGACCGGCTTCAACGTGGCGCCGTTCCCGTCGATCACGCCCGGCGGTGACTCGACCGCGGTCGAGATCTCCGGCGACCTCTTCGTCACGTTCCGCGACAACCCGGGCATCGAGGCGTTCATGAAGTTCCTCGCCACCGCCCCGGCCGCGGCGGCGTGGGCGAAGCACGGCGGCTTCGCGACGGGGAACCACAACCTCAGCCTGAGCGTCTTCCCCGACGCGATCGACAAGGCGAATCAGCTTGCTGTCGGTCACGCAAAGCAGGTCGTCTTCGACATGTCGGACGAGCAGCCGGCGTCCTTCGGCTCGACCACGGGCCAGGGCGAGTGGGGCATCTTCCAGACGTTCCTGAAGGATCCGTCGAACGTCGCGGGTGTCCAGAGCCAGCTCGAGAAGGCCGCGACAACGGCGTACAAGAAGGGCA
>Ga0335071_10005383_pt1 | contig 13276 bp, 10 predicted proteins | sample Lox_Sample_15_FD_206724 | JGI IMG/M metagenome (GOLD analysis project Ga0335071, IMG submission 206724) | Soil microbial communities from Loxahatchee National Wildlife Refuge, Florida, United States - Lox_Sample_1.5 | ecosystem: Environmental > Terrestrial > Soil > Wetlands | place: USA...
GCCGCAGCCTACATAGCTCCGGTACCCTTTACGTTTTCGTTTGCTGGGCACAAGGAGCGGGTCTGGGGCCATCTTGTCAGTGGTTCCTACTTTTCAACACTTGGTGTCGCACCCGCTATGGGACGCCTCTTCGGAGCGGCAGAAGAGGAGCCGGGGACCCCGCCGGAGGTTGTCCTGAGTTACCGCTTCTGGAAACAACAGCTCGGACGTGCGGCTGTTGTTGGGAAGGCGCTTCAGGTAAATGGGCGCTCCTGCACGGTTGTTGGAATCGGGCCGAAAGACTTTCTGGGCGCATCTCCTGCCCTCTATGTTGCTGATTTATGGATACCGGTCACAGTGGGTAGCCAGTTGGCGCCGGAGTTGGAAAACGATGCTCTAAATCGCAGGGATCTAGCCATCTTTCATGTAGTTGGACGATTGCAGAGCGGAATTAGCAGCGAGCGTGCGGAGTCTGAACTGGACGCGCTTGCGAAGCAACTTGAAGTTGATAACGGGATTCCTTCGAACCTCGACAAATCACGGCAGGTAACCTTGTCTGAAGGAGGCAAGCTTCTCCCGCTTCGCAAAGAGGATCTCCCGTTCTTCACGTCCTTCTTTCTGATTGTGGCGGGGCTCGTCATCCTGATCGCTTGTGCGAATGTGGCCAATATGATCCTCGCACGTAGTACCCAGAGGCGTAGAGAAATTGCAGTTCGGCTTGCTCTCGGTGCAGGGCGAGGCCGTATTTTCCGCTTATTAGGAATCGAGAGCATGCTGATCGCCGCAGGTGCAGGAGCGCTCGGTTTCGCCACGTCGATCTGGCTGATGGATCTCAGTTCTCATCTCAGAATGCCGTTCCCAATCCCTGTCAGTTACGACCTGCGGCCCGACTGGAGAGTGCTGTTGCTCACTCTTGCAATCACGGCTGCTGCGGGATTTGGATTCGGGGTATTACCTGCAATCCGAGTCACCAACGAGAGTCTTGTGCCGGCGTTAAAGGAAGGGGGAACAGTTTTATTACCGCGCTTCCGGCGTCTCACACTGCGGAACGTGTTGATGGTTGCTCAGGTCGCCGGCTCGCTAACTCTGCTTGTCATTCTCGGGTTACTCTCGCTGGGCATTCAGACCACGCTAGGGATTCAGGCTGGCTTTAATCCTCAAGGGTTATACATGGTCTCGCTCGACCCGGTACGCGACGGATACTCCGGAGATCAAGCCGTAGCTTTCCTTCATAAAGTGCTGGAGCGCGTTAAGACGTTGCCCGGCGTCAGCTCAGTTGCTCTCACGGAAACCATACCTGTTTCCTTGGGCATCACCGGACTTCGATTCTCTGAGCCCACCTCCGGAACTGATAATTCGCGGGCGCTACATGATGCCCTGAAATACACGGTCGGCAAAGAATACTTCAACACGACTGGCATCCCCATTTTGCAGGGCCGCGGCTTTCGCAGCGGAGATGACAACGAGAGTTCAAATTTCGTGATTGTGAGCGAGGAACTGGTGCGCGAGTATTGGGATGGGCACAACCCGCTCGGACGAAGAATCCAGATCGAGAACGCGGAAGCTTTAGGTCCCAAGATAATGCCAGGATCCATGGACTACCGTCCTGCGGTGCCGAATGGTTCGCCCCGAACATATGAGGTTATCGGAGTGGCCGGAGACGTTGCCAATGATCTACTCATTAACAAGAAGCGTCCTGCAGTTTACTTCCCATTGCGCAACGCAGACATTTCTAGCCCCTCAGTCCAAGGAATGACTCTGATCGCGCGCGCAACTCCTGGAAGTGACACCCTGCAATTGTTGCGCCGCGAAATCTCGGCGCTCGATGCAAATGCGCTGCCGTTTGATGCGCGCAGTATGAACGAACACATCGCGGACTTTATCGCTCCCTTGCGCTCGGCTGCCTGGACATACGCAATTATCGGCATATTCGGATTGGTGCTGGCCTCCGTCGGTCTGGCAGGGATGACGGCGTATTCTGTGGCCCAACGGCGGCGCGAGATTGGTATCCGCTTGGCGCTGGGAGCTCGCAAGCGCGATGTGGTCAGGACTGTGATGAAGCAGGGCATACTTCTAATCGGCGTTGGTACAACCATCGGATTCGGGTGTGCCTGGGCAGGTTCTCGCATGCTCTCCGCGATGAATTCGAGCGTCGGGCAAGTGACAGCTCGCAATGCATCAGACCCCATTGTCCTGTTCGGGGCACCGCTCTTGCTGGGATCTGTGGCACTGTTCGCTTGCTATCTTCCCGCACGTAAGTCGAGTCGAGTCGAACCGCTCTCCGCGTTGCACGAAGAATAAGGGATTCGGGAGTGTGGGCCCGTGAGAGTAGTTGGCGAAGAATCGCAGTATGCTCTTTTATCCCCCCGCCGAACCCGCGGAGGACACTTATACCGCCGTCCACCCACCATCAATCAGTAGCGTATGCCCGGTAATCAACGATGCCGCCGGCGATGCCAGGAACACGACGGCCCCTGCAACTTCCATGGGCTCACCAATGCGGTGCAGCGCCGCAATGCGCTCGACTACGTTGCTGCGGAATGCAGCGTCTGCCAGGCACGATTCCGTCCCGGGCGTGCGGATGAATGTGGGAGCAACGGCGTTCACTCTGATGTTGTACCTGCCCCACTCCACCGCCAGACATTTCGTCAGGTGCGCAATGGCGGCTTTCGTCATGCAATAAACCGACTCAGTCGGCAGCGCCACGAACCCCGCCTGCGAACTCATGTTGATGATGCATCCTCGCTTTTGACGAATCATCAACCGTCCCGCCGCCTGGCTCGCAAAGAATGTCCCTTTCAAATTCACTTGCAGAGTCGCATCGAAATCTTCCTCGCGCACGTTCTCCGCCAGGTTTTCCGGGGAGAGGCCGGCGTTGTTTATCAGGATGCCGATCCGTCCGAAATGCGCGGCGGCGTCGTCAATGGCGCGCGAGATTTGATCCATGTGCATCATATCCATCTGCAAGGTCAATACGCGCCGGCCCATCGCTTCAATTTCGCGTGCCAGCTCACTTCCGGTCTTCACATCTCTCAGCCCGAGCGCCACATCAGCACCAGCATGCGCAAGCGCCAAAGAAATGGCGCGGCCCAGCCCGCGAGCAGCGCCCGTTACTAACGCCACTTCACCCGTAAGGTCAAAGCGAGGAAAGTCATTGGCCACAGTAAGCATCTCCACCCGGCTGTCACCACCGGAGGTCTCAAATATACGTCAGCCGAGGTTGAGATTGGTCTGCTTCAGAGCCCGATTGGTGGGACATCCAAGCGAAAGCGGAACGTCGAATGAGCCCGTAAACCTCGAACAATCTGGAAAGAGGACGCCCGAGATCGCGACTTCTCTGGATTCTGCTGCCCGGCAGCGGATCGCGCATACAGCGATAGGGTGTGTTGAATCCGAGCCGGATGGCCTCAACCCCATGACACGTCAAGTTCGGGTAGTGCATCGGGACTCGTCAGGATGTATTCATGACGATCGAGTTTCGCGCCATCGAGGCAACGTGTCGCAGCTTTATGGGCAATTCGTAGCTTCTGGAATCCCAATTTCTCCACGATGCGCCGGCTAGGCTCGTTGCCATCGTAGTACCCAATACTGATTGCTTTCGCCCCGAGGTGGCCGAATGCGTACCGAATAGCTGCGTTTGCCGCTTCCGTCGCCATGCCCTGTCCCGCGTATCTAGGTGCTACCCAGTATCCTGTTTCATACATGTCTTGCTCGTCAGTCAGATCCAACGCGGTTCGAACGACGAAATCCCCGTTGATCCGATGGAATCCAGCTAATGCGATTCCTGCCTGGTTCTGGTAATCCATTACTCGCCGAATAGAATCTTCCATCGCTTGGCGCGACCGTTGATTGTCGAAGGCCCAACTCATCCAGCGCTGCAGTTCGGGCCACGCTTCCTCCTTGGCGGACTGGATCGCATCCAAATCGCCAAGCGTTGGTGGGCGCAAGATGAGGCGCGGCGTAATGATCGGCATTAAGTGGCGCATACAGCGGCTACGCTGGAATTGTAGCGGACGGGCGAAGGCGAAAAAGAAGGCACTGCCTCCGTGCACTATTCCGTCCACGCACCACTTGGAAGTGATGCCTACTGCACTGCCAGCGCGTACCCCAACGCCGTTTTCGCAATGTCGTACACGCCAAAGTCGCAGCTGTACACGGTCCATGCCTCCGTCGGATCTGCCGCGTCCGTTGTCGATGTCCAGTAATACTGCGTCTCGATGTAGTTCGTGAAGATCGGCGCCTGGAATACCGACGCATCTTTATTGCGATATGTATAGTCAACGTACTCAGCCATATTGGTCTGCGCGCGATCGGAGAGGCTGAGCAGTTCCGCGCGATTCGGCATGCGCCACTGTCCGGCTGTCGAGCCATCGCTCAGCCCGCACTGTCCGCTGGCCAGAGAGTTTACGGTCGCCAGCGCATCCGACCACGTCCCGCGAATGCAGTCCGCCTTCTTCAGCCAGACAAGACCAGTCATCGTGTCAACGATCGTGCCGTCGCTGTGGTCGATGAAGCGCGGAAAGATCAGCGGAACCCCAGCCTGAACGGTGCCATCATCTCCCGCAGCATAGGCCACGCGAAAGCCAGTCGCTTGCAACCGGATCGTGCCCCCTCCCATTCCTTTTACGGCCCACACGGCGTTCATCGCTGTGGCTTTTACGTTTGACGCAGTGTCGTTCATGTAACGTCCATCGCTCAGTCGGATGGTCCAGGCCGCCGACGAACCACCCACTCCGCCGTAATAGCTGGTCGAGGTCCAGTAGACTCCCGTCGAGACGTTAACAAACGGATGGCTCGCGGGAAGAGCCGGACCGCTCGCAGAGGAATCAATCAGGCTCTCAAGTTCGGCGATGTTGGGCATGCGCCAGTCACCCGCAACTGATCCATCCGTCAGCCCGCAAGCGCCCGAAGCAAGTTCATTCGCAACCTCAAGCCCGTCCGCCCAGAGCGCCGGGCCGAGGCAGCCCGCGTCTTTCAACCAGATCAGCCCTGTGAGCGAATCGGTCACGGTACCGTCCTGATTGTCGGTGAAGCGAGTCGCCGCAGACCACGCCACGCCCTTCTTGACGGATCCGTCATCGCCCGCGCCATAACTCACCTGCTGTCCCGTCGCCGCGAGCATTACCGGCGGATTCGTGCCATCGTAAGCGGCGAAATCCGCTCCGCTGACGGAAGAATCTGGCAACGAGATGAAATCGATCACGTTGAAGAAGATGCCCGATGGCGGAAGTCCACCAGTATTCAGAAACTGGCCGGTGTAGTCCCAGCGCTTGACCGTCGCTCCGCTCCCGACCGAGGGATAGAAGCCGTATCCATCTTTGAAGACGTAAATCTGGTAGTCCCCGGGGACATTGCCGGTCACGCTCATCCCCGTGAACATGTAGTGCCCGTTGGCGTCGGTCGTTGTTGTCTTGAACACAGTGTTGGTGTTGGTCATGAAATCCGTCACCGTCGCGCCGCCGAGAGGGACTCCGTTGAACGTCACCGTACCGGAAATCGAATCCGGAGTCGGCGGCGGAGGGTTCGTGCCTCCATTCGGTCCATTGCTGGTTCCAGTGCACGCGATGAGCAGAGCAAGTAAGACGACAGCGAGCATCGATTTTGCCCAAACCATGAAAATGTCCTTTCCTGGCGGGAACCGCCGGACCTCTGTGTCGAATTAGGGAATTGCGATGCGGACGCAGAGGTCCCACATCAACCCATCGGCAGGTGGCGGGGAAAAATCAGATTACTTTAGCTACAGCACGTAGATGACGATCGGTGTTCTCTGCCAAGGTGACGAGACTTCGAGGATCTTGTCTGTGCGTCGGAGGATCCTTACAGAAGTTTGCCGCACGATCTTTGCGGCTCCTGTCTAAATGCCAAATTTAAGCCGATATTCACTCGGAGACACTCCGGTGTGACGCTCAAAGACTTCTCGGAAAAAAGCAATGTCTTGATAACCGACGGCGACGCCAACTTCCTGGACGCTGCGATGATCGCTTTCCAATAGCCGCTTGGCAGCAGCGATCCGAAGTTTTTGAAGATATACAAGAGGGCTATCGCCAGTAGCGTTCTTGAAACGGCGGACAAAATTGCGCAGGCTCATGCTGACCCGCCGCGCAGCGGTCTCAAGACGAAAGTCGCGATCAAAGTTGTCGTGCAGCCACTCTTGTGCTCGGGAAATCGCGTCATCATTGTGCTCGGTCTTCAAAGGCACGATGGCGAACCCGGCCTGCCATGCTCGCGGCGTCTCGATCAGCAGGGCTTTCGCACTCTGCAACGCGACATCGTGCCCACAGAACTTCTCCACTAGATAGAGGCTCAGGTCGACGGCGGCGTGGACGCCGCCTCCGCAATAGAATCCGCGATCTTCGGTGACCATCAGCTCCGGCCTCCAGCGCACCTTCGGATACATCTGACGAAACCGCTCCGCGAGACCCCAGTGCGTGGTCGCCCGTTTGCCGTCAAGCATTCCTGTAGCCGCCACTAGGCCCACGCCCGAGCACACGCTTGCAATGGCGGCACCCCGCTTATGCCACGCACGCAGCCACGGCAGAACCGGCCCGTACAGCTCGCCAAGATTATCGAGATTGAGCCCGGTTGTTGGGATGAAGATGAGGTCTGTTTTGCGAATGTCCCGGATCGAGCGTTCGGGGACAACCTTGATTGATCCATCACACTTTACGGCGCGTCCGTCAACAGACGCCGTGGTGACCTTGAAACGCGGCTTCTGGCGCTTGCCTGTCAGAAAGTTCCACAGCGAGCCAGCGTGCCGAAATACCTCCAATGGTCCCGTCGCGGTGGAAGCGAAGGTTCCTTCTACGAACAGCACCGTCACGTTTGTCACGAGTTTGTCTCCCGTTGGCCGATTCGCCCTCTCATAATGGCAAATCTGCCATCTTGTTGCAAACGCTCCCGCGCTCTACCTTGGCAATACCAAATACAAACTGGACTAAACACCAGGAAGGAGCATTGTCATGAAGAAATTTGTCATCGAACGAGAGATCCCCCGAATTGGATCTCTGAACCAGCAACAACTGCACGAGGCCGCGACCAAATCGAATAGGGTGTTGCGCCAGCTCGGACCTGACATTCAATGGCTGGAGTCCTACATCGCAGCGGACAAGATGTTTTGCGTGTATCTGGGGAAAGACGAAGCGATCATCCGCAAACATGCCGAGATCAGTGGGTTTCCCGCAACTCAGATAAGCGAAATCGGCACGGTCATCGATACCACGACCGGTGAGTAACCGTTAGCAGTGACAACGAATTCAAAGGAGAAAAAATGACGGGACGAAAGACAACCAGCTTCCGTTTTTCAATCGGGAGCTTCGCACATCTGGTTCTTCTGACGGCGCTGGCCATACCCGCAACATTGCTAGCGCAGGAACCGGATCATCAGCACGGGTCAGGGCAAAGCCCGGCCTCTTCAGAACTGGTAATGGTGGTGCGCAAAGCGACGGTCCAATTCATCGATGTCAACAACGCCACCGCCGCGGGCTATGGGCCATTCTTGGGTTGTGTCAGCGGCCCTGACCACGGTGCGATGGGCATTCACTATGTGAATGGAACGCTCGTCGGCGACGGTCAACTCGATCCGTATCACCCGGAAGCTCTCATATACGAGCCGTCCCATGGCAAACTGCGACTAGTCGGGGTGGAGTTCATTGTCGACGCCGCCACGTGGCTGGCCAACCATGACAACACGCCGCCGGTTCTGGACGGACAGACCTTCCAGTTTGTCGACAGCCCGAATCGATTCAACCTGAATCCCTTCTTCGAACTCCACGTATGGGCGTGGCGCGACAATCCTCAGGGTGCTTTTGTGGATTGGAACAATCACGTCAGCTGCGAGGGTCAGTAGCACTCACAAGCAAAGCCCAATGAAAAGCCCCACTTCTCCTGAATTCCTGAGAAGTGGGGATCACATTTTATGAGCTTGCTCGAGCTGTTGCAGGAGCGCGGCGGAATGTCGCTCTACGGTCCCGTCCCGCCCGTGTGGCAATCCGCGCAGTTCACCTGCGTCAGATCCCCGATATCCACCGGATGCTGGAATGACGCGCTGGGCACCGGAACTGCAGTCGCAGCGCCCTCTGCCTCTGACATCATCGTATGGCATTGATTGCAGTCTTTGCCGATGACTCGCCCATCGGCGCTGACATGCTGCCCATCGTGGCAGCGGAAGCATCCCGGAGAATAGAAGTGACCCAGATTGTTCGGATGCGTCTGCCAGTTCAGTTTCATATCAGGGAATGTGGTGCGGCTGTAGATCTGCTGAATCTCCGCAACGGCATTGCGGATCTCCAATTGCTTTGCTTTCGCCACGTCCGGATACTTCGTCTCGTAGAACCCCTGCAACCCGCTCGCGATCCCGCGCATGGCTTCGTCGTTATTCTTGTAAGTCGCTGCCAACACCGTTACAGCCTCCTGCTTGATGAAGGGCAGGGCAACGTCGACGCGCTTGGCGTGTATGGATTGGTCCACCGATTCGTCGGGCGGAACATAGATGTGCGTGGGACGGTTGTGACAGTCGACGCAGTCCATGTGGCGGCGTGGCGCCTTGGCAATCTGATCCTTCGTCAGGGTCGAGTCCTTTGCGTAGTACTCGGTCACGCGTCCCTGCATATCTTCGACGTGAACGTAAGGGATGACTTGGCGCTTGTCATCGGCGGCGACGTAGTCGATCTTGTTGCCGATGTTCATGTGCCAGTGGATTCCCTCCGGTTGCCCCGTCGCGGGATCCCCACCCCCGGTTTTGATGATCATCCGAATCTGGCGCAAGGTGTTCTTCTCGTCGTTGGCGTAATGCGAGAAGACCTTCAACTGGCCGCCATAAAATTTCTTCGGCCAGTGGCACTGTTCGCACGTCTGCTGAGCCGGGCGCAGATTTGCCACCGGGGACGGAATTGGCCGGGGATACGTGTTGAAGATGGTCGCAAATACCTGCCGGCTGCCGGACAGCTTCGATTTTACAAACCACGTGGCCCCGGCTCCGACATGGCATTCGGCGCACGCTACGCGCGCGTGCGGCGACTGCTGATATGCCGTGTACTCCGGGATCATCACCGTGTGGCAGAGCTGTCCGCAGAAGGACGTCGATTCGGTGAACTCATACGCCTTGTAGCTTCCTGCCGCGCTGACCACAACGAACACGAGCAGGAACGTGGTGAACGAGATCACCGCGCTGCGCTGCGTCGGATCATTCAGATCGATTCGCGGATAAAATGCCGAGGGCGCCACGTGCTTGCGCCGCTCCAGCAACACGCCGGTGAGCATCAGCAGCAAGCCCAGAATCAGAAATCCCGGCGACACCATGTAGGCGAGAATGCCCACATAGGGGCTCGGTTTTGCCGCGATCTGGTCAACCAGGAAGAAAATGAAAATGTTGGCGATGCTGACGATCGCCAGCGCCACGCCCGCCAGGCTCACCGGATTGCGCATCAGCATGCGCGAGCGATGCCAGGGTTCCGCCGCCGGCGGAGTTTTCTCAGTCTCCATGCTTGACCTCAGTCACTTGCTGCTCCTCAGCAATTTCGCTGCCTAACTCGCCCTGCGCTTGCTCCACAACCGGCCTCGGATCGAGTCCGTGCTCTTCCTCGTAAAGATGCAGCGACATCTTCCCATCCCACCAGGCCCAGTTCATCGGGTAAACATCGGGATCGAGAAACACCTGGTAGAAGTGCCAGACCAGAATCGCAAGCGTCGCCAGCACGGCTTCGTAGAAGTGAATCGCCGTCGCCACGTCCAGCCACCAGCGCGGCAGATGATTGCCGAAAAATACCTTCGCCCACAGCATGATTCCGGTTCCCGCCATCACGAACATGCCCCAGACCAGGGCCCAGTACTCCGCCTTCTCCGCATAGTTGAAACGTGGGAAGTCTGGCTTCGATTTCGAGAATCCCAGATAGTACGACAAATTCTGCCACGCGCCCAGCACATCCTCGAGCACCGGGAAGAGATCGCGCGCCAGCCTGCGGCCTTCGCGCGTGAGGACCACATCCAGGAGATGATAGACACTGACAGCGATCAGAATCACAGCCGCGATCCGATGCACCAGTTGCCGCATGTGTTCACCCAGCGAGAGCATCGACGCGAACCACGAGTCCGGGAACTTCAATGCAAAGCCGGTGAGGACAAGCAGGAAGAAACTGGTCAGCAATGTTGCATGCTGCCAGCGGAAGCGCAGCGGCATGCGTACGACGAAACGATGTTCCAGCTTGCGCCGGGCGATCAACTTCGCCCGCCAGATGATGAAATTGTGCAACAGCATGCCGCCGATCACAGCGAAGATCATCCCCAGATAAAAGCGCCGTATCCAGCGCACGGCTTTGCTGCCGATATCGGCCGACAGCGGAGCGTCCACATGCACCTTGGCCGACGTGAATTTCTCCGTGACGCCTGGGTGGCACTGTCCGCAGGTGCGCGCCAGATTCGACGGATGGATCGTCGACCGCGGATCGCTCGATGGAAAGATGCTGTGCGTGCCATGGCAACTCGCGCAATTCGCGACCACCTGCGAGCCCAGCCGCGACGCCAGCCCGTGATAGCTGGCCAGATATGTCGTCGCCCGGCGTCCTTCTACCCCGAATTCCTGCGAGAGCCGCACTCCCTCATGACAGCGCGCGCAGGTGGCTTGCGCCACATTCTGCGCCGAAACCGGCGAATTCGGATCGTTATGCGCTTTGATGGAATGAATGCCGTGGCAGTCGGTGCACACGGGCGCCTGCCAGTTCGCCTTCGTGATCGCCTGTCCGTGAATGCTCTGCTGAAATTCCTTCGAGATCTGTTCGTGACACTTGCCGCAGGTCAGCGGCACGTTGAATTTGAAGATCGGAGACTTCGAGTCTTTGGCGTCGAGAATCTCGTGCGTGCCGTGGCAATCGGTGCAGACTGCGGCCTTCTCAGATCCATTCGCGACCGCGTGCCCGTGGACGCTCTGCTCATACGAAGCGACCGTCTGCACGCTAAGGCCGCTTTTTTCCATTACGAGTTTCTGGCTGTGGCAGGTGCTGCAGGTCGCCGGTATGTTCGCGTGATTGACACGCGACTTCGGGTCCGCTGCCGGCAACAATTCATGAGGGCTGCCGTGGCAATCGACGCAGGTCGCCGCGGAGTCGTTTCCATCTTTCACCGCGCGCGCGTGCAGGCTGCGCTCATAGGCGGCCTGCTGATCGGCGTGGCACGTCGCACAGGTAATGTGCTGCGGGGGAGTATCGTGCGCGGCACTCTTCACGTCCGTGTGGCAATCCACGCAGGTGAACATGCTGCCGTGGATCGAATTCTTGAACGCCTCGGCATCGACATGCAGGCTGACTGTCTTGCCCTTGACTTCATGCGACAGCGTGGCGTCGCTGTGGCAAGCGAGGCATTCGTCAACCGTAGGTTTAGGAGGGTCTTTCTTGGACGCGGCCGGGAGAGAAACTGCGGTTAAAAGTAGGGTGAGGGCAACTCCAGGCGCAAAAAAGTTCCGTGTCGTTCGCGTGGACATGCTCTCACCCGCCGTTTCTTCAGAATTGAAATATGGGGCGGCCTCTCAGCCGCCTGGTACTGCAAGTTACTTGGCCAGACTGCGGACGTAGGCGACCAAGTCCTTGATCTCCGTGTCTTTCAACTTGCCACCGTAAGCCGGCATCTTGCCTTTGCCCTTGGTGATGATGTCGGTCAACTGGGCATCGGTTTCGGCCTTGACTTCGGGCGAAGCGAAATCACGGGTTCCCATCTTGCCGCCTTTGCCGTCGGCACCATGGCACATGGCGCACTTCGACTTGAAGGTGGCTGCCGCGTCCTGGGCGACTGCGGGCGATGCGCTGACCGCGATCAAACCGCAGACCATCGACATCAAAAGGACTACTCGTACGGAGACGTATTTCATTTGCTTTGCTTCCTCCTGAGGGAAGTGAATTTCGCTTGCACAATATCACAGAGCAGGGATCGCCCGTAGCCTCGTTTCCACAACCCTGCGGATTGCAGCTCTCGTGCTTTCGTCCCGTACCCTGAGAACTCACTCGCAAGCCTAGGTTCGCATGCGGGTGAGAGTAGCCCTATGCCAGAAGTCACGTCGCCCTGTGACATAAATCACAGGATTTTCTGTAATGAATTGTGATGGTTATCACTAGTGGCTGTGCGATTCCGCACTGCCCGAACCTCTCTCCCCACATACGATATGCGGCATGCCGCCGACCTCGCATTTCTCCGGCACGACTCCCCCTCGATCTACGAGTACATCCGCGGCACGTACAGTGGCTCCGCGGACGGGCGATACCGTGACTACCCAAGGATTCCGGCTTCGCCCTCTGCAGGTCACATGGGAAACCACGCGCGCCTGCAACTGGAAGCCGGCTCCGCTGCGCCCAGCCAAGTCCGCCCCAAAACAGCCGCAGGAGTTCTCGACGGCCGAGGCCTTTCACCTCATCGACGAAGTCGCGGAGATGCACGTACCGCTGCTGGCGCTGACGGGTGGAGATCCGCTGACCCGTCCCGATCTTTTTCCCATCATTGAATTTGCTTCGCGCCGCTCGGTCCGCACATCACTCACCGTGTTGCCTACGCCAAATCTTGAGCCCGGCATCATCGGCGAACTCAAGGCCTGCGGCTTGATGCGCGTCGGATTCTGGCTGCATGGCTCGACGCCTGCGCTCAACGACAGCTATTGGAACATTCCCGGTCTGCACCGAAAGACGCTTGACATCATCGGCGCCTGTCACGAAGTCCAGCTTCCCGTGCAGGTGAACACGATCCTGTCCCGGCGGAACCTCCACGATCTCGATTCCATGATCGACCTTCTGACCCGCCTGGATGTGGCCCTGTGGAATGTTGTGTTCTTCGTGCCCGCGGGCCGCGATGATGCTGGTTCCATGTTGAATGCGAACGAGCACGAAGAAGTCTTTGCCAAGCTGTACGCGGCTTCCAGGCGCGTCCACTTCCAGATCAAGACGACCGAGGGGCAGCATTACCAGCGCTATCTGCTGCAGCAGCGCGTGAGGGAATCCCGCGGCCGCCTCACCGAGGCCGATGTCATCACATGCGCGCCCAAAGGAGTCAGTGACGGCAAGGGATTCGTATTCATCAATTCCCGCGGCGAAGTGTATCCCAGCCGATATCTGCCGCTCGCAGGTGGTGATGTCACGCGCCAGTCGCTGAGCGAAGTTTATTGCGATTCGCCGCTGTTTACTTCGCTCCGCGACAGTTCACGCCTGAAAGGAAAGTGCGGCCGCTGCCCGGCCCGCAACGTTTGCGGCGGATCCCGCGCCCGCGCCTACGCCCTCACTGCGGACCTGTTCGCCTCCGATCCCTGCTGCGCGTTCGAACCGTAAGG
>Ga0335071_10005384_pt1 | contig 13276 bp, 9 predicted proteins | sample Lox_Sample_15_FD_206724 | JGI IMG/M metagenome (GOLD analysis project Ga0335071, IMG submission 206724) | Soil microbial communities from Loxahatchee National Wildlife Refuge, Florida, United States - Lox_Sample_1.5 | ecosystem: Environmental > Terrestrial > Soil > Wetlands | place: USA: Florida...
TGCGCCGCAAAAACCTTTCCCGGGGACGCCTGCGTTGGCGGGTGCGAATCATCACTGGATTTCTAACATTCTATCAAGCGCCACCCGCGCCCACGTCTTGACGCTGGCTTTCACCTTGATCGGATTGACCACCCTGCCTTCGACCAGGTTCTCCAGCGCCCAGCACAGGTGCTGCGGCGAGATGCGAAACATGGTAGTACAAAGGCAGCCGGAATCGTCCAAAGTTATGACGTGCTTATCTGGATGCTCCTTAGCCAGACGGTTGATTAGGTGGATCTCAGTGCCGATGGCGAAGGCGCTACCGGCCGTCGCATCCTTTACCTGCTTGATAAGGTAGTCGGTGGAGCCGATGCCGTCGGCCTTCTGGCAGACCTCCCAGCGGCACTCCGGATGCACGATGACCTGCATGCCGGGATAGGTCGCCCGAACCTTGTCCACGTGCTCGGGAAGGAATCGCTGATGCACCGAGCAGTGGCCCTTCCACAGGATGACCTTGGCCTTGCGCAAACGATCGGCGGTTAGACCGCCCTGCAACTGGTAGGGGTCCCAAACCACCATCTCGTCGAGTGCGATACCACGTGCATATCCGGTGTTACGGCCCAGGTGCTGGTCCGGCAGGAAGAATATCTTTTCGTTGCGACGGAACGCCCAATCGAAAGCGCTTTTGCAGTTGGACGAGGTACAGACCATGCCGCCACGCTCCCCGCAGAATGCCTTGATGGCGGCGGTGGAGTTCATATACGTAATGGGGGTGATGCCGCGACCCTGGTCGTCGGTCAGTCCGAGATTGACGAACTGTTCCCAGGCGTCCTCGACCTGGCCGATTTCCGCCATGTCGGCCATGGAGCAGCCGGCATTGAGGTCGGGGAGCACGACCGACTGACCTTCGTGCGCCAGGATGTCGGCACTTTCCGCCATGAAGTGCACGCCGCAGAACACGATGTAGCGGCCGTCGGCTCGGGCGGCCATCTGCGAAAGCTTGTAGGAATCACCGCGAAAGTCGGCAAAACGCACGACTTCGTCGCGCTGGTAGTGGTGGCCAAGGATGACGCATTCGCGTCCCAAGGTCGCTTTTGCCTCCCGAATCCTTTCATCCATGGAATGGTCGGGGAGTACGAGATAGTTTTCGAGCGAGCAGGAAACCGCTTCCCTTATCGGTGCTGTTGCCACGTTAATGTCTCTGCCTTCAGTCCCGGCCGCACGGCTCCGTTATTACGGAAAAACCACGCCCCGGAACGGGGATGTTGAAAGCTGACCTGCGGCTCCAGTCGATCCACTACGCTTGAGCGCCCGACCGACGGGGATGTTGAAGCTGCAGTTGACGCTTCTCTTACAGCTCAGTAGATGCCCCGACCACGCCGTTTGTTACAAAAATGACAACCGCGTCACCCCGACGCGGCCGCGTCATGTAACAAACGCCGCAACCAGGCACCACTGGATATTTTCACGCTATCGCCAAGTTTCTGCAAGTCCACGAATTAGCGACGAACGTACGGCCTAGCCCCCGATGTGCACCATAGTACGTGAGGCCGGGACAAAGCCCGGCTCGCCGATGTGGTGCCGGGCTTCCTTCTGGTCGACCGCCCTTTGAATGAATTCGGCCATTTCGTCGTCGTTGGCGCCCTTGGCCATCAGGCCAGCCAGGTCATGTTCGCGCACCGAAAACAAACATGTGCGGATTTTGCCGTCCGAGGTCACGCGAATCCGGCTGCACTGTCCGCAGAACGGCTGCGACACCGGAGCGATGATGCCGATCTCACCCCGGCCGTCGTCGAACACGTAGCGGCGGGCAGTCTCGCTGCGTTGGTGCTCGATTTCGCGCAGCGGCATGAAGTCCGCCATGCGGCGCACGATCTCGTCCAGCGTGACGACGATTTCCGGCGACCAGACGCGGTCTTCTTCCAGCGGCATGAACTCAATGAAACGGACGACAACGCCTTCTTCGCGGGCGAAGCGGCCAAACCCGACGATCTGGTCGTCGTTAAATCCGCGAAGCAGGACGCAGTTCACCTTCACCGGGTTCAGTCCTGTTCGCTGCGCGGCACGAATTCCCTCCAAGACGCGCTCGTAGCCATTGGGCACGCGCGTAATGCGGGCAAAGTGCTGCGGCTCGACCGCGTCCATGGAGACGGTCACGCGCGAGAGTCCCGCATCGGCCAGCGGCTGCGCCAGTTCGGCCAGCAAGTGTCCATTGGTGGTAATGGCGATATCGAGCGGCTTGCTTGCCAGCGTGCGCATCTGGCCGAGTTCGCTCACCATGTCGACTAGCCCGCGACGCAGCAGTGGCTCGCCGCCGGTAAGGCGGACTTTGGTGATCCCCAGCCCGACGAACACTCGCACCATGCGCAGGTAGTCGGCAATCGACATCTCTGGGAAGGACGGGCCGTCGTTTCCCGACCGGCAATAGACGCACTTGTAGTTGCAGCGGTCGGTGATGGAGATCCGCAGGTCGTGGATGTCGCGGCCGTATTTGTCGCTTAAGGACACGCTACTCGCACTTCGCACTTCGCTTTTCGCCAGAACTCTCTCATCATTCAGCGAAGAGCGAAAGGCGAACAGCGAAAAGCCGTTTCAGTTCGATCGTGCGGGAAGAGGAGTTGAATCACCGGACAAGAAGAGTCCGTGCGGATTCTCGTTTCCTTTCCAAGCACGGGAGGCGGGGACGTTTCCCTCCACACCCTCGGTCTCGCTCGCGCGGGACACCGCCGCCGCAGCCCTGGGTTGCCCGGTAGGCTGCGGAGGTCGGAAACAGTACCTCGCATTATAGACGCACAGGCAGGCCCATTCGTCGCTAACAAAAATGCGTCCCGGTCAATTGACCGGGACGCACAAGTCAGTTACTTCTGCAGATCCGCGTTAGAAGCTCAGCTTGGCGCCGATCTGGATCTGGCGAGTGGAGTACACAAAGTTGCTGTTGGCGTTGGTTCGGGTTCCAAACGGACCGTTGTAGGTCAGTGTCGGAGCCGTCGTGGTTCCGCCAATGATGTACCCGGTGTTGTTGATAGCGGTGGTGTTCAGATGATTGGCAAGGTTGAACGCTTCGCCCAATACCTGGAGGTTGACCCGCTCGGCAATCTTGATGCTCTTGGACAACCGTAGGTCGAACACGTAGGTGTTGGGATAGCGGTAGGTGTTGCGGCCCACTTCAAACAGGCGGGTTGCCCCACCCGAGCCGTTGATGCTGCCGCTGGCGCCGCCCGGTGCCGAGCCGCTGGTAACCAGCGAATACGGCAGCCCGGTCTGCGCCTGGAAGATGGGAGCCAATTCCCAGCCGTTGGCCAGGTATCCGGCCCAGCCCTTCACATTCCACCAGGAATCTGCCACGGCGTTGAGCGTGAAGCGCTGGCGAATGTCAAAGTTGGAATCGCCGTATTCGCACTTCAGGCAATTCGGATTCAGCAGGTCGTTGGTGTCAGTGAATGTTGACTCGTTCTGGCCAAAGTCAATCGCATGCGCCCACGTGTAGTTGGCGCCAAACTGAACGTGGTGGCTCATGTTGTGGTTCAACTGCACGGCAAAGGCGTTGTAGCTCGAGTTCACGCCGCTGAAGACGTCCGTCATCGATCCGAAACTGGGATTAGGACGCGAGTTAAACAGCAGACCGGTCAGGGTCGGCGTCTGGATCGGTCCCTTGTGGTTGGGATCGACCACCGTGTACGTGATCGTCGAAGGCGTCGCGGTCAGGTTGGTATCGACGAAGTTGGGCAGGTGCCGACCCAGGCTTCCAAGATAGCTGAGCGAAAGCGTGGTGTTCCACCCCAACTGACGCTCGAAGATGAAGTCAATTTGCTGGATCTGCGGCGCCTGGAAATTTTGGTCAAAGAACACGATGCTCGGTTTAATCGTACCGCTGGGAGGAGTGGCAGGGTTAATGATCTGCGGGAAAACCGGACCGCCTTGCGAGGCCGTGAAGTTGTACTGCAACTGTCCGGCCGAAACGCCGGTGTTGAGCAGTGCGTTGTAGATGGTGGAGTTGATGATGCGGCCGTAGTACAGGCCCCATCCGCCGCGGATCGAGGTGGTCCCGTCACCGAAGACGTCGTAGGCGAATCCCACGCGCGGTCCCCAGTTGTTCCTGTCGGCTGGTCGGTCGCCAGTCTGCGGTGCTAAAGGGTTTACCAGGTAGGCAGACGGCAGCTTCTCGTACTCGTAACGGAGGCCAAGATCCAGCGTCAGGCGGGGATTCACCTTCCACTGGTCCTCAGCAAAGAAGGCCAGGTCGTTAGTGGTAAAGCTGGCGCCCAGCGGGCCAAATGCCTGGGTGTAGCTGGAGTAGCAGGGTGTGGGCTTGGCCTTGGTACCGCAGGTGTTCGTTCCGTACAGGTCGGAGAAGTAGTTCAACAGGCTGCTATAGCTAAACGCGCCATACTGGTAGCGTAGGTTGGCCGTGTCGTCGTTTACATGGTTGTAGTCGCCGCCGAACTTGAAGGTGTGCTTGCCCTTGATCCACGTGACCGTATCGGCCACCTGATTGCGGGTTTCGTCGGGATACTTTGGACGATTCAGGAAGCTCTGCACGCCAAAGTTGAAGCCATTCGTGATTGACACCTGCGGCGGCAGGCCGAGCGGGTTCGTGTATCCCGGAGGTGCCACCAGCGTGTTCTGTTCGTACGGAGTTGGAACCTGGTTATACTCCCACTCGTTGTCGTTGCCCCACTGATAGCGGAGCTGGTTCGAGATGGTAGTGGTGATGAGCGAGTTGAGCTTCGTAATGACCCAGGTATCGTTAACGTAGTCGTTGCCAAAACTCCGGCTTCCGTACGTATTGCTGGACTGCGTCTGGATACCGGCGGGCGATGACCAGCGCATGCGGTTCACCACTCCCGAAAAGGTGTTCTTATCGTTGATCACCCAGTCGATCTTCGGCAGGGTGATGTTTTGGTTGCCGGTGCGCGGAACGGGACCGAGCATCGTTAGCAGATTGTTGAGGCCGTTGTTGTAATCCGTCTGCGCCTGTGCCGGCGTGACGCCCAGGCGAGCCGCCAGGGTGGCGATTGTGGCGGACGTCGGAGTCGCAAAGAATGCCGAGGGACTGGTCGCCACAGCCGTACCCGGGAAATTGCGCCCGTAATTATCGTAGGCGAGATAGAAGAACAGCTTGTCTTTGATGATGGGCCCGCCGATGTCACCGCCCCAGATCTTTCGGATGTCAGTGGGCTTGAAGGGAGAAGTCACGTAAACGCCGGGGGAAGTCTGCTTTGTGAGCGTCGTGTAAGGGTTGGTGGACGCCCAGGCGCTGTCGCGATCGTAAAAGTAAGCGTCTCCGTGGAACTGGTTCGTTCCGCTCTTGGTGACCGTATTCACCACACCGCCTGCCGCGCGCCCGTATTCAGCCGAATAGTCGGAGGTGTTGACCTGGAATTCCTGCACCGCGATTTTGGGCGAAGAGTAGCCGGCCCGGGTGCGTCCGCGCTCCTCCGAGAAGAACGCCTGGTTATTGTCGGCGCCGTCAATGGTGTTGTTGTTCAAGAGAGTGCTGATGCCGCGGAAGCTCACGAGGCCAAAACCATTCAGGTCGTTGTTCACGCCGGGCGTCAACAGCGCGAAGTTGGACCACCGTCCGCCATTGATGGGCAGGTTCTGGATGGCGACCGAGTTCAGCGACGGCGCGAAATCCGGGGAAGTCGTATTGACCTCCTGGGCCTCACCGCTGACGACGATCGTCTCCGAAGTCCCGCCCACCCCCATCTCCGGCGAGATTTCGGTAACCCGGCCGACCGCGACGACCACGTCATCGGCCTTATATCCCGCAAAGCCGGAGGCCGTAATCGTCACCGTGTAGGTGGCGGGAATCAATCCGGTCACCCGGAAGTATCCAGAGGAACTCGTGGTTTGTGTTTTTTCGGCGTTCGTTCCGTTGTTGTGCACCACGACGGTAGCGCCCGCTATGACCGCACCGTGCGTATCCGTCACGGTGCCGCCAATGGCTCCCTCGGTTGTGGACTGTGCCAGCGAAATTGCGGGCAGAAAGAATGCGAAAGTTGCGAAGAGAAGAATACACAGACCTACTCCGATGGAATGCCAGCGCGAGGCAAGTAGTCGGCCAGACACAATATCCATGATGCTTTGCTCCTTAAAATCTGTTTTGAAAAATGAGTGAACGGAATTGTCACTCAGCCCCGACAAGGACTTTTCAGGCTACCAATTCCACGCCGACATTTGATTAAAGGAGTGTTGACAGGCTGTGAAGAAGAATTCATTTCGCCTTGTGCGGTTAGTCACAGACGCGGAATGTGCAAATCAGCATTCACCTGAGGAGACTCGAGGCCAACTCGGACGAGCAACGACCGCGACTGATCACAGAACGCGATTGACAAATCCTGCAAGCTTCGCTTGCTCAAATTAGCTACATGCCCTCATAGTTCGGCCCGCCTCCACCTTCCGGGGGGACCCAGGTGATGATCTGGTAGGGGTCCATGATGTCGCAGGTCTTGCAGTGGACACAGTTGGAGGCGTTCAGATGGATCTGCTTCCCGCTGGGCGTGTCACTGGCTTCCACCATCTCGTACACACTGGCAGGACAGAAGTTCTGGCACGGGTTGCCAAATTCCTTCACACAACGTTCATTGCAGATGGTGGTGTCGCCGATGACCAGATGCGCGGGCTGGTCCTCTTCGTGTTTGGTGCCGGAGTAGTAGACGTCGGTCAACTTGTCGAACGTGAGCTTGCCATCGCCTTTTGCGGTGTTGATGATGTGCGCCTCCGCCCCGCCGTTCGGCGGCAACTGCGAGAGAGGTTTCATGCGCTCGTAGCCGGCATGGTTGCTGTAATGCGCCCGCAGGCCGCGTCCGCCGCTGACCTGCTGCAGGCCGGCATGGAACAGGCCGGAGAGAAAGCCCTTGTCGAATCCCTGGTGGAAGTTACGGACTGGCCACAGCTCTTCTTTAATCCAGCTTTTCTCGACCCGCTCCTGGAATTTCACCAGTGAGTCCAGCGAGAAATCGTCTTTGGCCATCGCGTCATAGACCGTCTCAGCGCCGAGCATGCCGCTCTTGATGGCAAGATGGATGCCCTTCAGCCGCTGCGAATTCAGGAACCCGGCCGAGTCGCCCAGGATCATCCAGCCGTCGCCGGCCACGGGCGGAACGCACCACCATCCCCCGTAGGGCAGGGACTTCGCCCCATAGCGGACCATCTTTCCCCCGTCCAGCAGCTTTGCGACGAAGGGATGCTGCTTGAACCGCTGCAGAACGTGCTGCGGATCGATGCGGGGATCGGGATAATCCAGTCCGGTCACATAACCCAGTGACACCAGGTTGTCGCGCGAGCCGTAAATCCATGCGCCACCGTACTCGTTGAAGGTCAGCGGATAGCCCATGGTGTAGATGACCTCGCCGGCAGCCATCCTTCCCGGCGGCAGTTCCCACAGTTCCTTGACGCCCACACCATAAGTTTGCGGATTGCGCTCGTGGTCGAGCAGAAACCGTCCGATCAACTGTTTGGTGAGCGAGCCTCGGCTGCCTTCGGCGAGAATGACCACCTTGGCCTTCAGGTCGTAGCCGGGCTCGAAGTTGGACTTCTGCTCGCCGTTCTTGTCCACGCCCTTGTCATCGGTGCGCACCCCCAGCACCCGGCCTTTGTCGAAAAGCAGTTCGGAACCGGCAAAACCCGTAAAAATCGTGATGCCCGCCGCTTCCACCTTGCTGCCCAGCCACTTCACGAAGCGGTTGATGGAGATCACGTAGTTGCCGTGATCGCGCAGCGGCGGCGGAGTCACCGGCAACTTGAAGCTGCCGGTGCGGGTCAGGTAGTACACCGCTTCCTTGACGACAGCCGCGTCGAGCGGGGCCTCACTTTCGAAATCGGGCAGTAACTCGAGCATGGAACGGGGATCGAGCAGGGCCCCGGAAAGGCAGTGGGCGCCGATCTCACGCGCCTTCTCCAGCACATAGATGTTCTCTTTAGACAGGGGCGCATCCGGATGCTCGGCGTTGTGCTTGTCAATCTGCTGGGATAAACGCAACGCACACGCCATGCCGGCGGGACCGCCGCCGACGATGACAACGTCCGCCTCCATCTGTGGACGCTCAATGTTTGGAACTGGCTTACGAAACACAATCATGTGAGGGCCTTCCTGCCACGAGCAAATGAACGGACGAGCAGCAAGCTTGCAATGCAGGCGCGAACTGCCGCGCACCGACGATTGGCGAGACCGGCCGCGAGCTAAGCGCCCTTGGCCTTCTTCACTTCCTCGATCAGCGGCGGCACGATGTCGAACAGGTTGCCGACCACCGCGATGTCGGCGATCTCAAAGATCGGCGCTTCCGCATCCTTGTTGATGGCAATGATACTGCGGGCACCCTTCATGCCCACAACATGTTGGATGGCCCCGCTGATACCCAGAGCGAGATACAGTTTCGGCGCAACCGTTTGGCCTGACGAGCCCACCTGGCGGTCCATCGGCAACCAACCGGAGTCGCAGATCGGACGCGACGCCGCAATTTCGCCTCCCAGTACCGTAGCCAGATGCTGCGCCAGTTCGATGTTCTTCTGTTCCTTGATGCCGCGCCCGACCGATATGATGATCTCCGCCTGCGTGAGGTCCACGGCCTGCTTGGCTTCCTTGAAGGGCGCTTCGGGCTTGTTGCGAATCGCGCTGTCGGCGATCTCCACATTGACGGGTTCCACCGGAGCGGCCGCCCCACCCTCTTCCACCTTGTCCCCGCGGTAGGCGCCCGACTGGAACGTCGCGAAGTACGGAGCGTCGCCGCTAAACGACACGTCAGCCACGAACTTGCCCTGGAACATCGGGCGGGTGAACAGCAATTTGCCACCCTCGTGCTTGAAGCCAACCGCGTCGCAGATGAGAGCGCGGTTCAGCGCCGTCGCAAGTTTGGGGGCGAAGTCGCGCACCTGGTACGTGTGCGGCATCAGCACCAAGTTGGGCTGTTTCTGCTGCACGAAACCCTTCAGCGCTGCCACGAAGCCGTCGGGCGTGTAGGGCTCGAGTCTGGGCGACTCGATGGCATATACCTTGGCCACCTTTTTGGCCGCGATCTCGCCCGCTAATGCGCCCACCCCGCTACCCACAACCGCCGCTTCCAACGCCCATCCGGTTCGGGCCGCAACTTCCTGGGCGCCGGCCAGTGTCTCCCAGGAAACCCGGTTGAGTTTGCCGTCCTTCTGTTCGACTACCACCAGAATCGTGTCTGCCATTTCAGTCCGTTTCTTCGCGCTGTTAAGCGCTTGCCGGCGCATGTCTCGCCAGCGCAGATTGTTCCTCCGCTGCTTCGCGTGCGATAAGCTCGCCCGCGACACGGAGGCCCCGTTTCAAGTCCTATGAATTGCGCCTCCGCAACCGATAACCGTAGATGTTCAGCAGCACGCCGACAATGACCATCGCCCCCGCAATAATCCCAAAGCGCGACTGTCCCAGCTTGAGTGCTGCCGGTTCAAAAAAAAACACGAGCAGGGCAAAGAGCACCAGGATCCAGCCCACGACCATGAAGGCCCTCCCGCTCTCGCGGTTTTCCTCTTGTGATGCCATCACCGCCTCCTGCGTGCGAGATACCAAGTACCAGACTGCAGCTATCGAGCCGTCGCCGGCCCAGCTACAGCACGTGCACTTCGTTCCGCAGCCTCTCCACCAGCTTCTTGGCCACTTCCGCCGGAGGTCCCTCGATCACTTCCGTCTTCTTAGTCTTCTGCGGAATGTACAGCTTCTCGATCTTCTGCAAGTTATCCCCCAGCGCCGTCTTCACTTCGTCAAACGAGACTTTCTTCAGCGGCTTGTTCTTCGCCTGCTTGATGCCGATCAGCGTGGCGTAGCGCAATTTGTTGATGCCCGACTGGATGGTCAGCACCGCCGGCAACGGCATATCAACAAACTGAAAGTACCCTGCCTCCAGCTCGCGTTTCACCCGGATGCCGGCATCGGTCTTCTCGATCTGCATGATGATGGTGGCGTGCGACCAACCAAGCTGTTCGGCCAACACCACACCGGTCTGCGCGAAACCGTAGTCGTCGGATTGCAGCCCGGTGAAGATCAGATCGAAGTTCTCGTCTTTGACCGCAGCGGCAAACGCTTTGGCGGTGTTGTAGGCGTCCAGTCCGACGAAGCTGTCGCCCTCCAGGTGGATCGCGCGATCTGCTCCCTTGGCCAAGCCTTCGCGCAGCACCTGCTGGGCGCGCGCCGGGCCGCTGGTGATGACCACGACTTCGCCGCCGTGCTTTTCCTTTTGCCGTAGCGCCTCTTCCAGCGCGTAGGCATCCGGCTCGTTGACTTCGTAGGAAACGTCCTCGCGAATCCACGTTCCGCTCTCGTTCAGCTTCAACGGAGCGTCCTTCTGCGGGACCTGCTTCATGCACACCAGGATCTTCACCCTGCACTCCTTCGGTCTGGCCCTAACTCCTTGAGCCGTTGTCACTTGCGCAGCACCAACCACGCGCCGTCGCAAATCTATGAACTATGTCAGAAACATTGTTGCCAAGAGACAGGGACTCTCAGCCGCCTCTCGTGAAACAGGCGAGTATAACTGACCAGCTTGAGGATAGGAAAGGACACGCGAGCGGATTTCCAAAATGGGAAATAGCGCTCGCGTGTTTCTCACAAGACTTGACTGCGATTTTGAATCTCGTGGAACTTACTGCTGTTCCTGCCGCAGGAGTTTCTTTTTGCGGGCCAGGCCCCAGCGATATCCCGCTAATTCCCCGTCGCTCCGCACCACGCGATGGCAGGGCACTGCAATCGCGACGGGATTGCTGGCGCACGCTTGGGCCACGGCACGCACCGCTTTGTCATCGCCGATGGCATGTGCTACCTGGCTGTAGCTGCGGGTCTCACCGCGAGGAATCCTTCTCAACTCATCCCATACTTTCTTCTGGAACGCTGTCGCACGTACATCCAGCGGCAGATCGAGGGTGACACGCTCTCCACGCAAGCTTGCCAGCAGCGGAGCGAGATAGGGCTGCAGCCCCGCATCGTCTCGAACCATCGTCGCCGCATGGAACTCCCTGCGTAATTCACCTTCCAGCTCGTTCGCACTCTCGCCGAATCGAACCGCGCACAAGCCGCGCGCCGTCGCCGCCACCAGCACTCGTCCCAGCGGCGACGGAACGATGGCGTACTGAATCGTCATGCCGGCCCCGCCACGGCGATACACTCCGGGCGTCATGCCAAGTTGCTGCTGCGATTTCTCATATAGGCGGCTGGGCGAACCGAAACCCGCATCGTACAGTGCTGTAGTCACGTCGTCTCCTTTGCGCAATCCGTGTTTGACCTGCTGCATGCGCCGCGCAGTCTGGTATTCGCGCGGGCTCAGCCCCGTGGCTCGCTTAAACAGCCGCTGCAGATGAAACGGACTCACCCCGACGCGGCGGCTCAACTCCGCCAGTGTCAGCACGCCTTCGGCTTGGTCGAGCAACTGGCGAGCTCGCGTCACCACTTGCACCTGCGCGGAGATTTCCGTCGGCTTGCAGCGCAGGCAGGCGCGATAGCCTGCCCGTTCGGCCTGCCGCGGGTCGGAGAAGAACTCTACCGAATCCCGCCGCGGACGCCGACTCGGGCACGACGGCCGGCAGTAGATTCCGGTCGTGCGCACGGCGAAGACGAATCGGCCGTCCTGCCGCGCGTCGCGTGCCATCACCTGTTGCCACTGGGTCTCGGATTGCATGTTGCCAAGTTAGCGCCGCTGCCTCTTGCTCTCAAAACGAAGTCATTCCCTTTTTTTTGCCTGCTGCAGCTCACCCGCAACACTCATGCGCTCCAATTGCACATTGAGTTCCGCCCCCAGCAATATCGCGGCTGCGGTGATCTGGAGCCACATCATCAGCACAATGAACGATGCCAGCGTCCCGTACATTGCGTTGAGATAGGCGAACCGCCGCAGGTAAATGCCCATCCCACCCGAACTGGCGATCCAGACCACGACGGCGAACAGCGAACCGGGAAACTGCTCCCGCAGCGTGTGCTTGCGGCTGGGGCCGAGGTAGTACAGGACTTGAATGGATGCCAAGGCACAGCTGATCGCCAGCACATAGCGCAGAAATGGCCACACCACCACGAACGTATGGCTCACGTTGAAGACTCGCGCCAGTTCCCTCCCGAAGTGCGGTCCCAGCAGCATGGCGCCAAATGCCACCGTCGTCATGCCACCAACCGCGAAGGTGATGTAGATGGCCCGCAACCGGCTCTCCCAGAACGGCAGCGTTTCGCCGCCCTCATAGATCGTGTTGAGCGACGAGGCCATGGCGGCAAACGCATTGGAGGCGGCAACCACCGCCAGCACGAAACCGGCTGACAGCAGTCCATTGCTGGTGTGCATGGTGGAGTTGAGCACGCCATCCACGATGGGCATCGTCTCGGCCGGGATGAAGTGCGACACCAGGTGCACCATGTGCGCCGCCAGACGAGGGATGGGCAGCAGCGCCAGTGCACTCGCCAGGAAGATGAGAAACGGGAACAGCGACATCAGGAAGTAAAACGCCAGGGCGGCCGAGGAGTTCACCCCATTATGGCGGACAAAATTCCGCACCGTAGCGATCACCGGACGACGCTGGAACGCCTCGCCCAGCGTCGTTGCCTTCCGGGATTCAGCCCGCTCGTCTCGATCCGTTGCCGGCACAGGCTAAGAGTGCCACCGCCACAGACTGGGGGCAACTGCTTTCGTACTGCCGGGGAATTCGCTACGCCAACTCCATGCCCCGCATGACGATGGACCGGGCCTGCCAGGCCGACTCGAATACGTGCGCCTCCAGGCCCACAGACTTCGCTCCCTCGACGTTGCGCGGGCGGTCGTCGAAGAAAAGTGCACGCGAGGGTGCGCAGCTTAGGGCATCCAGGCACGAGCGATAGATGGTCTCATCAGGCTTGGCGCAGCCGTGCTCGCACGACCATATCCGAACGTCAAATTCACCCAGCCAGTCAAATTCTTTACGCAATATTCCCAGCAATTCAAACGTCATGTTGGAAAGAATTGCGATTTTGCATCCGGTCGCCCTGATATCGCGGGCCAGGGCGAGCGCTTCCGGGTTAGGGCGGGTCCACAGGCCGGATTCTTTATCGATGAACTGCTTCACCGTATCTTCGGATACCTCGATCCCCGCCGCTTTGGCGGCGCTGTGCCAGCGCTGCGAATACCCTGCCGCCGACCGGCCGTAGTAGTCGCGGGTTTCGGAGTAAAGCTGGATAAATGCACTCTCGTCGAGCCCGCTGCTACGGGCGTATTCCGCCAGGTCTTGCTGCCGCGGCGCGTAACACAGTACGCCCCCGTAATCGAAGATGACGGCATCCCAAAGAAGTGGTCGCATCGTTCTCATCTTAACGGCTTGAGCAAAC
>Ga0335071_10005386_pt1 | contig 13274 bp, 8 predicted proteins | sample Lox_Sample_15_FD_206724 | JGI IMG/M metagenome (GOLD analysis project Ga0335071, IMG submission 206724) | Soil microbial communities from Loxahatchee National Wildlife Refuge, Florida, United States - Lox_Sample_1.5 | ecosystem: Environmental > Terrestrial > Soil > Wetlands | place: USA: Florida...
TGGGCGGCGTGAAAGTCACGTCGCACCGCATCGAGCACCTGCACCACCGTGGGAATATCATCCACGAGTGAAAGATCGACCGTTTCAATCTGCGGCCAGAAGGGAAACCCACGATCGGCGATCACCAGCGCATTGGTGTGGCGAACGCGTGCCAGCAACGACAGCACATGGGGATTGAGAATTAGGGTGTTCAGCATAGAGGCTTTGATCGGCTACACGCCTACAGGAGTTGCAGACCTGGGCGGAGCCGGCAACGCTTTTTCTGCGGCTCTACGGCGAGATAAGCTTGCCAGCCGGCCTTTATGGGTGTTTATTCGGAGCAGGGCATCAGGAAATGAACGAGTCGAAGGCTAACAATCGTGGACAGGGGCGGGGTGACGGGGCATTGGTTTACGTGGTAGATGACGAGCCGATGTTGCTGGAACTGGCCACGGTGATCCTTGAACCGCTCGGTTTTCGGCTCGAAACATTCCGCGACGCCGAGGAGGCGTTGCGCTCCTTTCAGAGCGCCAGGCCTCTGCCGGCTCTCCTCATCACCGATTACGCAATGCATAACATGACTGGCATGGACCTGATGGAAGCCTGTCGGCGGATTCAGCCGCAACAAAAAGTACTCCTTGTCAGCGGCACCGTTGGCCCGGAGATCTTCGAGAAAACGCCGAACAAACCGAACCGCTTCCTGGCCAAGCCCTACCAGGCAAAAGAGCTGATCGAAGCCGTAACATCAACCCTGGCCGAATAAATCAGGGCGGGCACGACGCCCCCCAGGCTCGAGAACAACGACCCAAAGGCCTCAATGAAAAAATTTCTCATCCGGCTGCTCATCGCTCTAGTGCTCCTGGTCATCCTCGGCCTGGTGGCCGTCGTCCTTTTCCTGGACCGCGCGATCAAAGCCGGCGTGGAAAAGGTGGGGCCGAAATTGACCGGAGTGGACATGAAGTTGGAATCCGTGAGCCTGTCGTTGTTATCCGGCAAAGGCAGCATCAAGGGCCTGGTCGTTGGCAATCCGCCCGGCTTCAAGGCCCCGTGGGCCATGAAGTTTGCCGGTGCCAGCCTCGAGCTCGAGCCCCGCTCCCTGCTCTCGGACAAGATCGTGATCCGATCGATCAAGCTCGAAGGTCCCGAAGTCACTTTCGAGTTCGGGGGCGATCCTCGCGCCAATAACCTCAGCAAAATCATCGCAAACGTACAGGAGGCGAACGGTGGCACCCCACCGGCTAGTTCCAAAGAGACAGCGCAAGCTCCCCAACCGGCGCCACCTCAGCCGGCAGAGAAGAAGACCGCCAAAAAACTCGAAGTGGACGAGTTTGTGATCACGGGCGCCAAAGTTCATGTGAGTTCAACCCTCCTGGGCGGAGAATTGGCCTCGGCGCGCATCGGGGACATTCACCTCAACGACTTGGGGAAAGGGCCCGACGGCATCACCTCCGCCGAATTGGCAAACTTAGTACTGGGAGCCATCGAAAATGCCGCCGTTCAAGCCGCTGCCGGCACGATGACTGACATCAGCAAAGGAGCGATTTATGTGCCCAAGAACCTGGGGGCACCAGGCACCAACACACTCAACAAAGCCGCCAAGGGTCTGGGCGATTTCTTGAATCGGAAGTGATCGGATCTCACTTCTCCGGCGAAAACACCGCGCAGACCGGCGAACCGACGGAGACCGTCTCCCCCACCGGGCTCAGCAGCCCGCTGTCCGCATCTACGCGAAACACGACGATCGTGTCCGAGTCCTGGTTTTCGGCCAGCAGCCATCGACCCGTCGGGTCGATCGCGAAGAACCGCGGCGTCTTTCCTTGAGAAGATTGGCATTCCACGAACCGAAGTTTCCCACTCCCGGCATCGACCGCGAACACCGCGATGCTGTCGTGGCCTCGGTTCGACGCATACACGAACTTTCCCGAAGGGTGCACCTGGATTTCGGCGCACGATTTGATCCCGCTGAAATCTTGCGGGAGCGTCGAGAGCGTTTGCAGTTCCTCCAACCGGCCCCGCTCGGCGTCGTATGCGAAGGCAGTGAGCGTTGCCGCTATCTCGCTAATGACATACACGTATCGACCATTCGGATGGAACGCCAGATGCCGCGGCCCCAGGCCGGGCTTCATTGCGGCCGCAGGCGGATCGTTCGGAGCGAGCGCGGGTTTGGCCGGATCAAGCCGGTAAACCAGCACCTTGTCCAGTCCCAGGTCACAGGCAAGGGCGAAGCGGCCGGCGGGATCGGCCGTGATGAAATGCGCGTGGGGTCCCGCCTGGCGTTGAGCATCAATGCTCGATCCTCGGTGCTGTATCGTCGTGGCAGCCTCCCCCAGGTTGCCGTCCCCCCCGATCGGCAGTGCGGCGACGCTCCCACTGCCATAATTCGCCACCAGAACGCACCGGCCCGTTGGGTCAACCGAAAGATGGCAGGGTCCGGAACCACCCGACGGTTGCTCATTGAGCAAACCCAGACGGCCCGTGCCCGCCGCAACCGCAAACGCCCGCACCGCACCCATCGCTTTCCCGCCCAGGTTGCTCGTTTCACCCACGGCATAAAGAAACCGCCGGTTCGGATGCAGCGCTAAGAAACTCGGACTCGAAGTCCGAGCCGCCAGCTCCGGCGTGCTCAATTTGCCCGTCGCGGAGTCGAACTCCGCGACGTAAATCCCTTTGGCTTTGGCTCCCGTGTAGGTCCCGATATACACCCGCATCGGATCGTTGGTGGCATTTGCACTCATTGGAGGAGCATAAAGCCCGAGGCAGAACAGAACCGACCAAAAAACGCGCGCCATCGCTTTCATGAGCCCAGAAGAGATGATTCCGGCCTCAAAAGCGATATCAAACGCGCGAGCTGCCGACGCCGGTGAAAAATGGCGGACCAGTCAGGGCTTATCCGAACAACCCCGCGCTGCGGTCTTCCGGGTGAACTGGAAACAACTTCCCATTGGCCTTGTCTATGTCAACATGTGGGGGCATTGGGCCCACCAAGAAGATGCGTTTCTTATCTGTAGCGGACCGTGAACTTCGCTCCGCCGCGCGCCAGAAAGCGACTTACCGCACGCGCTGGATAACCGCGGCGGTTTTCTTTGGACTGCTTGTCTGGCTGTTATGGGCCTTCCAGGGGTTCACCAACCGGCGGGCCACCTCGGAGATTTTCACCGTCCTTTCCGTGTTAACATTTCTGTATTGCCTCTTGCTCGGCACGGCCACCACGGCAGACTGCATCAGTGTCGAGCGGCGCGAGGGTACCTTGGGCCTATTGTTCCTCACCAATCTGAATAGCGCCGAAATCATTGCCGGAAAGCTCTGCTCCACCGCGCTGGCTTCCGTGTATGGGCTGTTGGCCATCTTCCCCATGCTGGCATTGCCGTTGCTCATGGGTGGAATCACCTTCGGACACTTCGCGCGGACAGTCCTGGGATTGCTCAACGGAATCCTGTTTGCCCTGGCCGCTGGTTTCCTGGCTTCGGTCGTCTGCAAACGACAATTCACGGCTATCGCGCTGGCGCTCGGGTTGACAGTCTCCATCGGAGGCGGCTTGATGCTCGGAGCGGCGGCGGCGAACTCCTATGGCCCCACCAGGCCTCTATCAAGTTGGGTGGCGTCATTCAGCCCCCTCTACGCCGTGATCGCCGCGGACGGCACGCGTCTTTTTGGACCCAACCGGTTTTGGCTTTCGGCGACTGGGGTCGCCGGCATATCACTCGGCTCCCTGGGGCTGACGACGCTCCTGCTCGCGCGCACCTGGCGCGACCGGCCAAAAAGTCTCCGCGCGTGGCACCGGCTAAGGTACTGGCGGCGTCCAGAGCGAATCCCCTCCCCGCAACGTGCCGCGTTGCGCCGCCGCTTGCTCGCCATCAACCCCGTGTTCTGGCTAGCTGCGCCCCAACCGGTCAGCGCCCCGGTTTTCATGTTCCTTGCGGTGCTCCTGACAATGCTCACTGTTTATGTGGCAGCGCCATTTTTCGGGCGTGTCATGGGGGCGGGAACGGCCACCCCCGTGCTCGCGCATCTTTTTGCCTGGCTTTGGACTGGGTTGGCGATTCATGCACTGGTGCTCTACTACGCCGCGACGACCGCGTCGCAACGGCTCGCCGAGGACAAACAAACCGGCGCCTTGGACTTAATTCTCAGTACTCCAACCACCGAACGAGTCATCTCGCGGGGACTCTGGCTGGCTTACGGGCGCAGGATGTTATTCCCGGGGCTCCTGGCCGTGCTGGCTCACTTCTTCTTTATTTGGGTTTGCATGGTCATGGCCACACTCGATCCGCCGGGACAAATTCCTCCCGGAGCCACGCCCAGCGAGATCTTTTGGAGCGCCCTGCTTGATAAGCCCCTGAGGGGACGAGTTATCGACTGGCAGTTCGGTTTCATGCTGCGCATCGCATTGCTCATCCTTGTGCAACTGATGGTGGCTTGGGTGACACTCGGCTGGGTGGGGCGCTGGCTGGGCTTGCGGATGAAGCATCCTGGGATCGCCCCCACGGCTTCGCTCGCGCTCTTGCTTGTCCCGCCCATTTTGTTGTTCAGCCTGGCCTGCTACGTGGCCGGCAAATTCGATCTCTACCGGCTGCCGGAGCGCCGATTCCTTCCCCTCATGATGTGGCTGGCGCTCGCTATCGGGATCGGACACTGCCTCGTGCTGTCTGTCTGGGCCGCGACTCGCCTGCAGACTGATTTGCGTCCCGTCGCTCTGAGCCGCTACCAACCGCTCCCTCCCTGGCGGTGGCGCCTCCCGAACCGGCGCGCCGTCCGCCGTTTTGCCATGGCCGCCGCCGTCGTTGCGCTCGCCGTGGCCTCGCTGGTCTTCGGTTATTACGGCTATCAGAACTGGCGCAGCCAGCGCGCCTGGAGGACCTTCCAAACCGCTCTGAGACAGAGGGGGGAATCCCTCGACATTTCGCAACTATTGCCCGAACCAGTGCCAGCCGAGGCCGACTTCGCTCGCTCGCCTGCCTTCGTAGCCCTCCTCAGCAAGACCAACCGCGAAACGACAGGCTTGTTCGATCGGATCAAGCCGTTCGATCTGCAGGCCGGGGGCGCTCCGGGGAGTGTTGCCCTTATGGATTGGAGCCATCAAACCAATTCACCACTCGACTTATTCGTCAACTGTGTGTCACCGGATTTCACCCGCGTCCATAGCGCGGGTCTCTCGCCGGGGGGCTCGCGGCGCACCCCGCCCGGCGGCGCTTCTGCGCGCGCGCCTGGAAGCGAGAATGCGCGGCGGTCCAGCGAGGGCTCCGACGCGCAACGCGAGGAAGACGCATCAGCCATCTTGCAGGGTCTGCATTCCCTCGGCCTCACGTTGCGAGAACTCGCGGCCGCAGCGGGCCGTCTCACTGCTTTTCAAACCTCGACCAACCGCGACGCCCGCGCAGTCTTTCATCCTGCCCGGGAACAGATACTCCTGCTCGAGAGCTTGCACCTGCTGTTTGAGGTGCGCGCCTGCGCCTTGCTCGCCTTGGGCCAAAGCACGGACGCGGCTGAAGATGTGCTGGCCGGTCTCCGCCTAGCGCGACTGGCGCGGCAGCTCCCTGACGTCCGGTCCACGGAGCGCGTGCAAGTGCTCCTGACACGGTCTGTGCAACCCCTTTGGGAAGGACTCAGGCAACACGCCTGGACGGAGGCACAGCTCGCTGCCTTTCAGCACGAGCTCGCCGCCTTCAACCTGCTCGCGGGTTACACCAATGCCGTGCGCCGGGTAGTTCTGGCCCACATCGAAGTCTGGCGCGCGATTCCGGATAGCCTCAACTCGTCCAGTGCTCTGCCGTCAGCGGACGGTGGTTATCTGCAGGAATCCGCCTGGCAACTGCAGCCACGCGCGTGGTGGTTTGACAATTGTATTCAACTTTATAACGCCGGCCGGAATACGCTTGAGCAGGTGGACGTCGTAGCCGGTCGCATTCAACCACCCCAGAACTGGGCCGATCTGAACGGGCTGCCGCTGGATTCGCCAACCCAGCAGTTGCTGCAGCAATCCTCGTGGTGGGGAGCAAATCCGGCGTCGGTCGCCTTCGCGCAGACTTCGGTAAACCAGGCGATGATCGCCTGCGCCCTGGAGCGTTTTCGTCTGGTGAATCGCGTCTATCCCGAAAATTTGGAGCGCCTGGTGCCGGTGCTCCTGTCCAGCGTGCCGCGTGATGCCGTTTCAGGTCGGCCCATGATTTACCAACCTGCCGGCGAAGACGGCATCATCCTCCGCGGCGTTGGCCCGAATGGAATTGACGATCGAAAGAACACCGCTTCAGACGACTGGCTGTGGGCCTACTCCACCAACACGCCGAGCGCGAAGAGATAATCAGAGACGCTCTCCTGCCGCAAGGTCCGCCAGTACCTCTATGCTTGCATCAGGCCGGCCGCTGGCGGCCCAAGCTCCGTCAGGAGAGGCGTGGTTGGCTGCGGGAGATTCCCTTCCGCGGTGAGGGCGAGTGAATTACGGCACTGGTTTTCTTAGACGGAAGAACTGCGGCGAAGCTTCGGTTCTCGAAACCGATACCCCGAAGCAGCCGTTGCTCAAGCGATATGGTCCGGGGACTACGTGCCAAGTGTCAGCAGGCGGCAGGCCCGCGCTCACTTCGAGGTTGAAGCCGGCAAAGTCGAGCGCCCAGGAAAGTCCCAGGGAGCTGGCCTCCAGAACCCAGGTCAAGTTCGGGCCGGTTGCGGGCAAACCGACGTACCGGAGCGAGTAGTATTTGGCGGACTGCGACCGGCTCACCGGCTCGCGATACTCGTAAAGGCCGCCGTTAAGGAGGTAAGGCCCGCCCAACGGAGACCACTTACCGACCTGGGAGAGGTCTGTGCCGGATACCAGGACGAAGCCGGCGTGATTGGTGGCTGGCCAGCTCAGAGCGAAATCCGTCCCCGCGAGCGAGGCGGCCAGGCGCGGCGGAAACTCTCCGAGCCCGAAAAGTTCCAGGTCGAAACTGAGGTTCACCTTGGCAAGAGAAAACTTATGAATTTCCACCGCCACGACGTTGGTGCCGGCGGGAAGAAACGGAATCGGAAGATTCGTTGGGTAGTAGGTTAACGAGGGGTCGCCGTTGACGGGAACGGTCGCCAGGTCCAGGAAGGAGACCGGCCCCGGGCGCAAGTTCACACGCCACAACTCCTGCCCGTTGAGCCACACAACCGCACCGTCAGCCCGGTTGAGCCGCAAGTTGAGGTTGGTGTAATGCAGATTGGCCGGCGCCACGAAGGTTCGCCGGAAATACGTGGTGACGACTCGGTTGGTTGAAACGGAGCCATAGCTGACGGTGGTGCTGAGCCCGGGCGAGGTGTAGCCCAGCCGGGCCGGGCCCTCGACCCAAGCGGAATCGTCGTACTGCGGCTGCGACCAGTTGGTACCCAGGTCGAGTCCCTGGTCCGAGTACTTCCACCGGGAACCGGCGGCAACGAAAGGCGTGACCACCTGGTCAGCGCGCGTCGTCATGGCGGCGATGCGGAAGAGCCACTCCTTGGCCATCGCGTTGAAACCCGCGGCGTTGGGATGGGTGCCATCGCTCTGCAGCATGGTCGTTGGGTCCACCGCGGAGAAGAGGTCGGCTACAAACACATTCTGGCCCTGGGCGCGGCGCGCGGTCACCAGGGATTGCAGCGCGGCGCAGAAGATCGGCATGTTCGTGCCATAAGTGGAATAAGCCGGCGAACCGATCGAAGAGCGCGTGATGCTGGTCGGCTTGCCGACAATAATTTGAGCGGACGGCACCTTGGCGAAGATCATATCCAGCAGCGCCGCCATGTGATTCGTCGCGACGAGGTAAGGGTCGCGCCCATAACCCATGTCGTTAACGCCCAGATCGATCAAGAACAGGTCGGGCGTCGTGTTCGTCAAGGCATCCGCGACGGTCTGCTGTGCATAGTTCGACAACGTCGGATAACCGTGATAAGCGAACATGCCCGGGTAGGCGATGACCGCACCGCAAATGCCTTCGTGATGGGTTTTGGTAAAGGTGGGGGTGGCGGAGGAAACCCAACGGCCCAGGTTGGTGAAAACATAGCCGTTGGTTTGCAGGAGCGGCTGCAGGTAAAGCCGCCAGGCGCCGTTGATGGCGCAATCGTCGGTGATCGAGTCGCCCACCGGCATGACCTTCAGCGGCCTGGAAGGAACGTAATCGGAAAGCAAAAGGTCCGCTTGCAGCGTTGTGGCGGCCAGCACCCAGATCAGGCCGAGACAGAAGAATGCGCCCAGAAGTGGACTTCGGAAGCGGCAGGCTGGAATCGAAGGTTCGTAATTCCCGAGCATAACGGGTTGTTGGGACATGGACAACAGGTCCGGGCTGCATATTACGCGCGCACCCGGACGGGCGGAAGAGCAAAGGTGTTGCCGTGATGCTGGCTGTTTTTTCCGCGAAGGCGAACCCGGCCACCGCGCTATTGTCCGCGTTCCTTGCGGCAGGGCGCGGCGTGAGCCATTTTCTGAAAAATGCCAGCAGCTATGCGCGGAACGACTCATTAACACTCCAGCGGGCAAACAGGTCGGTTCTCCAAAGGACCGTGCTAGGGATCTGCCGTGCCTGAGCCTTAACTTCCTCCAGCTTCGTATTCTCGACCTTGGCGGCGGACTACAAAAACACCGATTGTTCGATGGTGAACAGCCGACCAGAAGGACTGGAACTGTCCCCAGCCGATTCCGGAATAATTAACGTGCTTTGTAGCGCAATCCGGCGTCATAAGCCGGGACCGTTTTGCCTTCGACTTCTGCGCTGCCTGCCTCTTGTGCGCACAAGGTTAAGTGCTGGCCCTCATAAAGTCCTTCCGCCGCCGGATCGCACGCCATGAATGCCAGGGTGCCGGCGTTAGGGCCCTCGAGCTTCACCAATACGCCGTTGGTCAGCACGTTGGCAATCTTTCCGGAAAGACCGGGCCATCCATTGGTGCTCACGACGTGCCCGCCCACGAGCCGCAAGCTCGCCGGGTCACAGAAGCGGACTCGAATTGCCTCCGGCAAGTCGGCTAATCGGACCTTCTCCAAGCCGCCGTTGTGATGCAACGCCCCTTCAATTGCATTGATGGTCCGCAGCAGCACGTTCGTGTAGGTCACGCCATTGATCGTCAGCCGGTCAAACTTCTCCTCCCGGGCGGGATCGCGCCGGCTCATGGCGCGTACTTGGGGCACGACTACTACGTTAGTAGGCGGCGGCCGATTGAGCAGCAACCCCTGCCGCTGGAAGAACGAGTTCGCGACGCCTGGCGAAGCGCCCGATTGGGCCATAGCGCCTCCCGGGAACCAAAGCGACAGCAACGCTGCCGCTAGCTGTCCGGCTGCCTTCACCCGGTTAATAAGGCACAGGGGTCGGACCGCGTCAAAGGCAAGGTGGACAGCGCTCCTTTCAGCCCTTTCAGCACAGCGCGCTGGAGGCGACTTCCCCTCCTCCGAAATGCGCTCCCTCGAATCGCGAGCGAGTCAAACGATCGAGCGGAAATTCCTTCCTTTAGCCTGAGCTCAGCCGCATTCTAAGTTCCTCTATGCCCCTCTACGAATATCGCAAAAACGCGACCAACCATCTTAAGGTCCCACGCTCGATTCAGCAGGAGATAGTCTGCGGCACGGGGCCGGTCCTGGATCACCTTTTCGCCTTGATCCGGGAGAAGCGGCGCTCGGGGCAGCCGTTCATGATCGCAATCGATGGCTGGTACGGCGTTGACTGGGCCGGCTTGCAGTCGGGCTTGCGTGATGCCGCCCAGGCCCACGGCGTGGCGGCGGAGGTCCTCTCCGCGGCCCGGTTGTTCAAAAGCCCGGAAGCGATCGAAGCCTATCGCCGCCCCTTCGAAACGGACGATCCTTCGTTCGGCTATGTAAATTCCGGCGGCGTTCTGGAAGATATTCTCGACCCTTCAAAGGTCGCCGCCTTGAAAGCACGCCTCGCCGACCGGAACGAGCGACAGGCGGAGCTCCTGGTCGTCGTTGGCCCGGGCGCGGCCATCTCCACACTCGAACCACTCTACGACCTCCGCCTCTACGCCGACTTTACGATGCAGCCGCTTCTGTGGCAGATGTGGGACGGGAAGCTCGTCACCTTCGGAAGCGAAGTCCCGGCGGCCAATTACCAATGGAAGAAATACTACTACTGCGATTTTTATCTTCTCCTCCGGCAGAAGAAAAAAGCGTTCGCCCGCATGGACTATTACCTCGAGGCGGTGGACCCCAAAAATCTAAAGCTCATTTCCGCTCGCGCCTACAACAGCATTATCGACGAACTGGTCAAGGGACCGATCAAGCAAGTCAAAATCACGCAGCCCGGCCCATGGGGTTCCTACCGGTTCAAGCAGATCTATGATGAAATCCCGGGCCTGGAAAACATGGCCTGGAACGAGCTGGCCGGCATCGAGCTAAGCATACTCGTGGACGTGGGCGCAGGAGCAGAATTGAACCTGCCCTGCCAGAACGTGATGCAGCGCCCGCTCGAGGTCGTGGGCCGGTACGTTCACGAAAAGCATCCCGACCTGCTCCCGCTCCAGGTCTGGCTCGACGACGGGTTCTTTGCCGAGCCGGTCCCCTACGAACGAGCCAGCATGCCCATTCACAATCATCCCGGTACCGAATACAACCGGCGTAATTTCAACGAACCCCTCGGCCGTTACGAAACCTATTACATCGTCGAAGCCTACCCCGATGCCGGCACGATGATGGGGTTCAAGGAGGGCGCCGACCTCGAGGAATACGAACGCCTGTGCCGGGAGTCGAACAACCAGAAGGTGTTCGACTGGCAAAGATTCATCCGCCGCTGGGCTACCAACGTGGGCGATCTGTTCCTCATCCCCCCCGGCACCGAACACGGCCACGGCGGCAACCAGATGATTCTCGAGATGGACACGGGCCCGAGCGTCGCCGGCACCGAGTATTCCTTTTTCACCTACGATTTCGCCCGGCACACCTGGGACGATAAGGCCAAGTCCATGACCGCCCCGCCCATGCGGATGCACCTCGAACATTCGTTCCGCAACAACAAGTGGCGCCGCGAAGACTATGTACAGGAACACTTGCGCGCGCGACCGGTCGTGGTGCGCGGGGATGGCGATACGCGGATGGATCGCTACACCTCCATTTCCGAAATGCCGTTTGAGATTGAGCGTTTCGTCTTCACCAAACCGATGGCGTACGGCACCGAAGGACGCTTTCTCCAAATCCCCACGCTCACGGTTGGTAAGTCCGTCATCATTCGCTCGAAACGGGATCCCGCCCGGCAGACCACCCTGGATTTCCTCCAGGCCTGCCTCATACCCGCCGGTTTCGGCGATTACGAGTTCATCAGCCCGGACGGATCACAATGCACCGTCGTCATGATCCGCCTCAAAGAGGGATGAGCCAGAGCATGAACCGGGCAACCCTGAGAACCAAATTTGGCCAGCCTTCCTGGCGAATATCCAACGCCACCGTCGAGGCTTTCGTCACTCAAACTGGCGGTCAGGTCGGCCCGATCACATTCCGTCTCGGGCGGGAAACCATCCAGCCTTATGCCGTTGCTCCCTGGGCTGAGGAGCGAGCCCTCAAAAGCCTGCCGTGGATGCTGAAGGTCCTGCGCGGCGATTTTTTCTGCCTCCCCTTCGGCGGCAACTCCACTCCTTTCCGCGGAGAACTCCATCCGCCCCATGGCGAAACGGCTAACAACCCCTGGCGGTGTGAATGCCTGACGGAGAGCACCGCGCACTTGAGCCTGCAAACGAAGACTCGCGCGGGGCGGGTGGACAAATACGTTTCATTGGCCGACAACCATACGGCAGTTTACCAGCGACACATCATCAGCGGGATGAAAGGCCCGATGAACCTTGGCCACCATGCGATGGTCCGGTTCCCTGAAGCGCCCGGTAGTGGGAACATTTCCACCAGCCGGTTCCTGCGCGGTGAAGTTGCGCCACGGCCGTTGGAGGATCCGGCGCTGGGCGGTTACTCCTGCCTCAAAAGCGGCGCGGGTTTCCGCTCGCTGCGCAAAGTCCCTCGACTCGACGGCGGTTGGACAGATCTCACAACTTACCCGTCCCGGCGGGGTTACGAAGATCTCGTAATGCTCGTGTCTGATCCCGGCCTCCCCTTCGCGTGGACGGCAGTAACCTTTCCGAAGCAGGGCTATGTTTGGTTTGCCTTGAAAGATCCTCGGGTGTTGCGCCAGACCATTTTCTGGTTCTCCAATGGCGGACGGCATTATCCGCCCTGGAATGGGCGGCATGTGAACGTCCTGGGGCTTGAGGAGGTGACCTCGTATTTTCATTACGGTCTGGCCGAATCGGCGGCGAAGAATTCGCTGGCACGCCTTGGATTTCCAACGTGTCACCGACTGGCTCGCAGGACGCCGCTCGTCGTTAATTATATCATGGCCGTAGCCCCTGTCCCCAAAGGCTTCGATTGCGTAGCCAGGGTCACACCGGCGAATGGTGGACGAGCAGTGAAACTTTCCTCGCGCAACGGCCGGTCCATGTTGACCACCGTGGATTTGGACTTCCTGAGCTCAGACCGCAAGGGGCGGCTTGGGAATCAAGAATAGTTGAAGGCTTTGAGGAAACGTTCCAGCGCGGTCATGTAGGGTTCAAGGTATTTTTGGTAATGGCGCCAACGGCCGACTGCCGTCCGGTACAGCGGCTTTTGCACGTCCGCGTGGGATGGCGAGTTCACACGCTTGGTGCGGGCATGCTCATAGAACTTCAGCACATTTTCCTCGAACCCCAGGCCGAGAAATTCCAGGACTGACCGCGCCTTGGAAGCAAGGTCGTCTATGAGTTCCTCGTAGCGGACATAGATCCATCGATCCCCCATGCGCGGGAGCATCTCCAGCCAGAATCCCATCACGTTGGCGTATTGATTCACCGTCCCCTCGAGGCTCAGGTAGGCAGAGCTGATGGGGGTCAGCGGGAGGGCCTGCATAAAGCAACTCACCACTACGTCGCGCGGGTCACGCAGCGCGACGATGAATTTGGTCTCGGGGAAAACCCGCACCACCATGGGGATCATTAGATTCAATGCGGGATTCTTGTCCAGGAGCAGGCGGCCGCCGATTTTCCGGCGAAGCAGTAATTCGGCGCAACGGAAATAATTCTCTCGGGCGTGGCAGATCACACTCGGCGGAGATGAGTCGAGTGCCTGGAGGATGCTGGTTCCCTCCGGAAAATCCCGTATGAGGGGCAGATAGGCCTCGTCATGCATTAGCTTCGTCTCTTCGGCGCTGGTGACATCGCTGTGCGCGTCGAGCACCTGCTCAAGGAGGGTTGTGCCCGAGCGCGGATGGCCGCACAGCAGGGCGATGCGCCGTGGCGGCGGGAGTTTGGCGGCGTCAGCGCGCCAGCGGTCAAGGACGGCGGTCGTA
>Ga0335071_10005387_pt1 | contig 13274 bp, 12 predicted proteins | sample Lox_Sample_15_FD_206724 | JGI IMG/M metagenome (GOLD analysis project Ga0335071, IMG submission 206724) | Soil microbial communities from Loxahatchee National Wildlife Refuge, Florida, United States - Lox_Sample_1.5 | ecosystem: Environmental > Terrestrial > Soil > Wetlands | place: USA...
TGCAGCATGGTCGAGAGTTCGATCTTGGCCTCCTCGGCCGCCTCGCGCAGGCGTTGGAGCGCCGGCCGGTCGGAGCGGATGTCGATGCCGTTTTCATGCTGGAACTCCTGGATGAAATAGTCCATGATGCGCTGGTCGAAATCGTCGCCGCCCAGGAAGGTATTCCCGTTGGTGGAACGCACCTGAAAGACCCCTTCGCCCACATCCAGGATCGAGATGTCGAACGTGCCGCCGCCCAGGTCGTACACCGCAATGATCTCGTTGGCCTTCTTATCGAGGCCGTATGCCAGCGAGGAGGCCGTCGGCTCGTTGATAATGCGCAGCACTTCCAGGCCGGCGATCTTGCCGGCATCCTTGGTGGCATTCCGCTGGGCGTCGTTGAAATAAGCCGGCACGGTGATCACCGCTTGCGTGACCGGTTCGCTCAGGTAGGCCTCGGCATCCCGCTTGATCTTGGCCAGGATCATCGCCGAGACTTCCGGCGGAGAAAATTCCTTGTCGTCCATCTTCACACTCACATCCCCGTTTTCGGCCGGCAGCGCCGTATAGGGGATGCGCGGCAGTGTCCGCTGCACTTCCGGGTCTTCGTACTTCCGGCCCATGAAGCGCTTGATGGAAAAGATGGTGTTCTGCGAGTTGACGATGCCCTGGTTGCGCGCCACCCGTCCCACCAGGCGTTCGTGGTTCTTGTTGATCGCCACTACCGAAGGCACCAGCCGCTCCCCTTCCGAGGAGGGGATCACAACCGGCTCGCTGCCTTGCATGACTGCGCCGACGGAGTTGGTCGTTCCCAGGTCGATTCCGATGATCTTTGACATAAATGATTACTCCAAAGAATGAATTTTTTTGCTGATACACAAAATATTCATGCACGGGCTTCACCCCGCAGGATGAAGGTCTTACGCCGGATCGTCTTGAAGGTTTCCGAAAAGGATGTTGCCGCTATCATGGACCGTCGGGACGTTTCCTTCTTTCTTTTCAAATAAGGAAATATGAGGGCTTCTCCGAGTATCTCTGTGGCTCTTCTCCGTGCTCTCCGTGGTATTCTTTTCACTTCCTGGCAGGATCGTTTGAAACGACCCTTCGGGACCTGTCTTTGCCTGTTTTCATAAAGGTGGCATGAATTCATAGAGATTGGTGGAAATCCGCGCAGACTTGTGCCACAAAGTGGTATTGGCGGATGATCGCTACTGCGCCACCTTCACCATCGCCGGGCGGATCACCCGCTCGCCCAGCATGTATCCATTCCGCACGATCCCTATGACCGTGCCGCTCTCCACGCCTTTGACAGGTTCCTGCATGATGGCTTCGTGGAAATTCGGGTCGAATTTCTGCCCTTCGGCTTCGATCCGCTTCACCCCTTCGGCTTCCAGGATGGACTGCAGTTTCCGGTAGATCAGGTCGATCCCATCCGCCCAGGCCAGCTCGGCCGGGCGCGCCTGCATGGCGCGCTCCATGTCGTCCAGCACCGGCAGGTAGCGCTTGACGATGCTGCCGACCGCGTTCTGGTACGTTTCGGCCCGGTCGGCTTCCACTCGCCGCCGGTAGTTCTGGAATTCGGCCACAGAGCGCTGCCAGCCTTCCTTATACTCGGCCGCCTGTGTTTGTGCTGCGGCCAGTTGTTTTTCGAGCTCAGCCTGCATAAGACGGGCTTGTTCCTCCGCTTCGGGAGTGCCTTCCAATGTCTGCTCGGGGGGCTTTTCCGGGGCCTTTTCTGGTTTGGCTCCGTCGGTATGTGTTCTCTTACTACTGGTCATATTCTTCTCCTACCATTGTTTCAGATACCAGGCCGCTCAACAGGTCGGCCATAAATCGCACGGTCGGGATGGTGCGGCCGTACGGCATGCGCATTGGGCCGAAAACGCCCAGCGTGCCCGTCACCAGGCCGGGGATGCCATAGCGAGCCAGCACCACCGAACATTCTTTCAATTCTTCCCATTTGCCTTCACCGCCGATCAACACCTGCACGCCTCCCACCGTGACGTCATTGGTGGTGCGCGCCAGCAGGTCTTGTAGCAGCGAGCGCTCCTCGAACAGCCGCACCGCCCGCCGGGCGTCGGTCGACCCGAGGAACTCCGGCTCCGAAAGCACGTTGGTCAGTCCATCCAGGAAGATCTCGCCCGAGACCCGCTGCTCGCTGTTGCTCATATCCTGTAGCACCAGCGTCAGGATGTCCTTCTCCAGGCTTTCGCTGCGCGGTGGCAGTGCCGCAATTTCCTCGGTGGTCCTGCCCTGGCAGGCCTGGTTCAACCGGCTGGCCGCCTGTGAAAGGATTTCCTGCCGTACCGGTTCGGCCAGCGTCAGGATCTGCTGGCTGACCCCTCCGCCCGTCATCACCAGCACCATCAACACCTGCCGGCCCTGCGTGGCGATCAGTTCGACATGCTTGAAATACGAGCGCTCGGCATGTGGCGCGGTGACGATGGAGGCTGCCCGGCTATGGTGCGCCAAGATCGAGGCCGCCAGCGGCATCCACTGCTCCACATCCTGGCGGGCCTGGTAGAACTGGTGCGAGATGGTATCGCGCGCCGGCCCGGGCAGGTCCGCCTGGTACACCACGTGCGTGACGAAATAGCGGTAGCCATCTTCCGTGGGCACGCGCCCCGCCGAGGTGTGCGGCTGGCGCAGGTAACCCTGCTCTGTCAGGACCGCCAGCTCGTTGCGGACGGTAGCCGCGCTCATATCGAGTTTATAGCGCTTGACGATCGTCTCGGAACCGACCGGTTCGGCGGTCTCGATGTAATCCCGCACCACCAGGGTCAGCAGCAGGCGTTGTCGTTCGGTCAGATCATTCATAGTCTCTTTGTTTTAGCACTCGCGGCTTGCGAGTGCTAATTCAGTGTAGATAATGATACCATGTCCCCAAGAGTAGCGTCAATAAGAGCGATGTTAGAATCTGCAGGCTTTTCCGAACCCACCATTTATCAAGAACTGGCAAAACAGGGTAACAACGAGCATAGCTCGTTGTTACCCTGTTTTGCCAATAAGAATCGCGAGAGCCGGGGACGCCGGCCCCGGCTCTCTTGAAAGGAGGAGAAGAGAAACGCCTTACGCTCACAATAGTATCATCCTGCCAAAAAACGTGCTTGACGCCTCCCCTACGCCCTCCCTACTCCAACCTGACAACCCTCTCACCGTTTTTTAAGGAAAAAAACGCTATTTCCAATATCTCCTGTTCTCAAATCAGAACATTTGTGCTAAAATTCATCTATGCAATTCCTTCCTCCTTCCTCTTCCGTGCATCTTCCCTTATCATTTCCTTCACCAACCCCCGCCATGCCGGCTCCTTTTATTTCACCCGCATCCAATCACAAATCCTCAACTCCCGATCGACAATTAACCATCCTCAATTCCCCCCTCCGCAGGGCGATTTTTCTTGCCGGAGGCTATTTGTTCCTCCTTTCGTTCCGCGGAACAAATCCCGCTTTCACCCCCCAGATATTCCGTTCCTTTTCCCGATTCAACCGGAGGCCCGCCAGATATGGGACCAAAATGATTCGTTCCTCTTTCGTTTTTTCGAATAACGAATCCATCCTTCCTCCTGCCCCTTGTCCCCTATCCCTTGTCCCTTCTCCCTTGTCCCCTGTCCCCTGCCCCTTGTCTCTTGTCCCCTTCCCCCTGGTTCGCAGTATAATCCTGCCTATGTTCAAGAGAATCCCCCGCATCTTTCAAATCCTCCTTGTCCTGCTGGTGCTGATCCTGCTGGCCATAGGCCTGTACTTCCTCCCGCCGGTCCATTCCCATCTGGCCTGGCGCGTGCATGACCTCCGGGCGAGCATCATCTATTTCTTCAACCCGCCCCAGGATGTCACCTTCCAGCCTTCCGGGAAGACCCAGCCCACCCCCACCCTCGCCGCCGGTCTTGCCGCCACCGCTTCCCCCACCGTTACCTTGACGCCCACCCCGCCTCCCACGCTGCAGGCCACCGACACCCCCACCCTCACCCCCACTCCGCCGCCTGCCTCCGTCATCCTCGCTCATGTCCCCTTCGTCGACCAGATGGGCCGCTATAACTACTGCGGTCCCGCCAACCTGACCATGGCGCTCGAATACTGGGGTTGGAAGGGCGACCCCACCTCCAACCTGTCCCCGCGTGACCAGGTTGCGGCGGTCATCAAGCCCGGCGAGGATAACCCCAGCCTGAACTTCGTCGACCGCAGCCAGTCGGATGTGAACGTCATGCCGTATGAAATGGTTGATTTTGTAACCGGCCACACCACCTACAAGGCCCTCTTCCGTTACGGCGGCGATGCCGACCTGCTTAAGCGCCTGATCGCAGCCGGTTTCCCGGTCATCACCGAAAAAGGCATTTACGAACCCCTCCTGCCTGAGAATACCGTCCAGTGGGGCGGCCATTACGCCCTCACCACCGGCTACGATGATGCCAAGCAGCAGTTCGTCTGGCAGGATTCCTATATCCCGTACTCCACTTCCGTCGGCAAGAATACCCGCACATCCTACACCGACTACATGTCGGGCTGGCGCTCCTTCGACTATGTCTTCATCGTCGTCTACCCCGCTGACCAAGAAGCGCAGCTTGACCAGGTGCTCGGTCCGTACGCCGACCAGTACTGGGCTGCCCAGCACGCCCTGGATATCGCAAAACAGGAGATCCAGTCCGGCAGTCTCACCGGCAACGACCTGTTCTTCGCCATGTTCAACCAGGTCACCAGTCTGGTCAACCTGCAGAACCCCGACTACGGCCCCGCCGCCGCTGATTACGACCAGGCCAACGCTTTCTATAACAACCAGCTCATCCAAATCGATAAGGCCGCCAACATGCCGCTGCCCTACCGCATCATGTGGTATGAGACCGCTCCCTATTACGCCTATTACTTCACCGGCCGCTACCAGGATGTCATCAACCTGGCCGAAGCGAACCTGAACAAGATCATGGCCACCCGTTCCCTCGAAGAGAGCTGGTTCTGGATGGCCCGCGCCGAATATGCCCTGGGCAACTCCGACACCGCCTACGCCGACATGCGCAAGGCCCTCTACTATCATCCCGGCTTCCAGCCCGCCCTCGACATGTTTGCGCTCTGGGGGGTTAATCCATAGCAAATTAGTCAAATAGTTTTATAGTCAAATAGTCTTATAGTTGGCTGACCTTTCTGCCCATTTGACTATCAAACTACCCAACTATCAGACTATCCAACTATTAGACTATCAGACTCTCGACTATGCGACTCTTACATTTTGCGGATGCCCATATCGACATGGCCAATTATGGCCGTCATGACCCCGAGACGGGTCTGCCTTTCCGCGTGCTCGACTTCCTCAAATCCCTCGATACCATCGTCGATACCGCCGTCGCTGAAAAAGTGGACCTGGTCATCTTTGCCGGCGATGCCTACCGTGACCGCTCCCCCGCGCCCACGTTCCAGCGCGAATGGGGCCGGCGCATCATCCGCCTTTCGCAGGCCGGCATTCCCACCCTGCTCCTGGTGGGCAACCATGACCTTTCCCCGGCCATCGGTCGGGCCAATGCCATCCAGGAATACGATACGCTGGCCGTCCCGCATGTTACCGTGCTGTCCCGTCCCCAGTTCCTTTCGTCTGACCAGCTTGGGCTGCCTGTCCAGGTTATCGCCATCCCCTGGGTGGCCCGCTCCGGCCTGGTGGCAGCCACCGATGCCAGCCCCGCCGATAGCGCCGAAGTTTTTACCAACATCGAGGAACGCCTGACCGCCCTGGTGGATGGCTGGCTCGCCGGGGCCGACCCGGCTCTTCCCACCATCTTGACCGCCCATGCTTCCGTGGAAGGTGCGAAATACGGCTCCGAGCGTACCGTCATGTTGGGTGCCGACCTGGTCCTGCCCGGCTCGCTGGTGCGGGATGCCCGCCTCGATTATGTCGCCCTCGGCCATATCCACAAGCCGCAGGACCTGAATGAGAACGCCCATCCGCCGGTCATCTATCCCGGCTCGATCGAGCGCGTCGACTTTGGCGAGGCCGCTGACGACAAATTCTTCATCATTGCCGAGGTCGAAAAAGGCCGCACCCGGGTGGAGTGGCGCCAGTTGACCGGCATCCGTCCCTTCATTGACCGCTATGTCCGCCTCGATTCGCCGCAGGATATCACCGCCGTGCTCGCAGGAGCTTTGCCCGCCCCTGAACAGTTGGCTGAAGCCATCGTGCGTCTCACCGTGGATTACCCGCGCGCCTGGGACCCGCTCATCGACGAAGCGGCCTTACGCCGCCAGGCCCAGGCCGCCTTTGAATTCCATCTGGTCAAGCGCCCGCAGATCGAGTCGCGCATCCGCCTGCCCGCCGACCGGGCCGTCAGCAGCCTCAGCCCGCTCGAGCTGCTCGACCAGTACTGGCTCGCCAGCAAAGCCGAGGATGCGCAAGCGCTTCAGACTCTGGCGAAAGAGATCATCGAACAGGAGCAGTAAGCTGGGCCGGATGCTCTCCGGCCGATTTCGGCGAAAAACTATGCGTTGGATCTATCTTTCCCCCCATCTTGACGATGCCGTCCTCTCCTGCGGCGGCTTGATCTTCGAGCAGGCCCGCCAGGGCCTCCAGCCCGAGATCTGGACGATTTTTGCCGGGGACGCCCCGGATGGCCCGCTTTCCCCGCTGGCCCTGCGCTGCCATTCCGATTGGGGCATCCCCGATCCCCATCAATTGGTCGCGGCCCGTCGTGACGAGGACCTGGCCGCGGCTGCCATCCTCGGGGCAGACACCGCCCATTTCGGCCTGCCCGACTGCATCTACCGGCGTGATGCAAATGGTGAACTCTTATATACGGAAGAAGTCTTCGTGCCCATCCATCCTTTCGACAGCGGTCTGGATGCCGACATCGCCGGAGCCCTGGTCGCCGAGCTTACCCCCGACGATCGCGTGGTTGCCCCGCTGGCGGTTGGCGACCACCTCGACCATCGCCTGGTCCGCATGGCCGCCGAACGCCTGCAGCGTCCGCTGAGCTTCTATGCCGATATCCCCTACATGATCAACGCCCCCGAAAAGCTCGCTCCCGCCTCGTTGGGTATGCAGGCACACCTGTACCCGGTTTCAGACCAGGGCCTGCAAGCCTGGCAAACCGCCGCAGCCGCCTACCGCACCCAGATGTTCATGCTTTTCCAGACAGAAGAGAACATGCGCCTCGCCTTGCAAACAGTCTGGGAAAGCCGCCGCGGTATTTGTCTGTACTATTATCAAAAACCGTAACCCAGAATATAATCTGGATTGATTATGGAAATATCTGGGAGTGTTGGGCGGACAATCTGGGCTCAACACTCCTTTTCTTATACGCCTGTGCAGGTACCGGAAGTCTGGAAACCGGGTGCTTTGTAACGCAATTTCAGGAGTGCAACGTGATTGCTCAAGAATTGATAGATGCCCTCATCAAAGCCGAAAGTGAGACAGACCTGGATCAGGTGGCAGTCTGGGCGTTGGCAAAATACTTGCAGCAGGCCTGGAAGAATTCTCCGGGCAGGGATTTGCGGGCCTATGATTTGGGCCAATCCTTGAGCGATTTTTTCGTGGACCTTTCCCTGCGCCGCCTGCCCACCAAGATCACCCAGCAAACCCCGCAGACCGAACAGCACCTGCTGGATTTTTATGGTGTATCGGATGGCGGCCTCTCGCAGTTCTGGAGCCGCTGTATCGATATCTGGAGCGTCACCCTGGAGCCGCATCCCGACTATGCCCGGGAAGTCAAGAAGTATTTTGACCTGCTCCTGCGTTCGAGCCTGCAAGGCAAACGCTCCCAGCGCCCGGCCGGCCAGCCCTTGCCCTCTGCCAAAGCCGCTGAAAAGCCCTCCAAACCTGTGCCCGCTCCCATCCCTCCTGCGCCGGAGCCTCCTGCCGTCACCCCGCCTGTCGCCTCCGCTGACGCAGAACCACCTGTCCTCCCCCCCGAGCAGCCCGCCGCTACTGTCGATGCCGGAGTGCCTGCTGAGCCTCCAGCCGAACCTGCCCCGGCTGCTCCCGTTGAACCTGCCGGGCCGCCTGAACCGGCCGCCGACTCGTTGCCCCCCGCGGATCCAGCCGCGCCCGGGCCCGCCGCGCCGGCGTTTCTACCCCCGGCTGAATCTGAACCGAAGACCATGCCCCGCAATGCTTACCTGGTTCTGCAGGGCACCCGGGTCATCCCGCTCAATAAGCCCGTCATCAAGATTGGGCGCCAGTTGGACAATCACATCATCCTGGAAGACCCGCGTGTCTCGCGCGCTCACGCTCAAATAAAACTGGTCAACGACCGATTCGTCATCTTCGACCAGCATTCCACCGGCGGAACCTTCGTCAACGGTCAGCAAACCAGCCAGTCGGTCCTGTATCCTGGCGATGTCATTTCCCTGGCTGGTGTCGTGTTCATCTTCTCCCAGGAAATGCCCGCCCGCCCCGGCGATATGAAGATAATCGAGCTCGGCAGCCCCTACGCCGCCGACCGTCCGACCGCCATTATCCACAAAGAAGAGATCAAGCCGCCCAGGAAAATTGGATCGAACGGCTTGCCGGATCTGCCCAAAACCGGCCCCTTGAAATAATCGGATCTTCCAATTTCCGGAAAACCCAATGGGGCGCCTGCACGGTAGGCTGCCTATCCACAATCTTGATAAAAGAACATGGATTTTCGTGCCTTGGTGGCTTGGTGGTAAACCTTCACTGTCAAGCCGGAAGGATCAATTTTCTTCAACAGGGGATAGAAATTAGTGGAACCAGATCATCAGTCCGCTTAACAATACCAGCATGATGGCCGGTTCGACGATTGCCTGCCGGAACGGATTCCCGTCCGCCAAGCCGACCGCCAGGGCTGTCAGCGCATACAGCGGTCCGATCAACGCCAGTCCGAACCGGACAGGCGTCAACGGCATGTAATACAGCGCAGCTCCCAATTGCACGATGATTATGGCGATGCCGAAAGCCCAGGGCGTTTCCCAGCGCTCGTTCAGCCGCAGGTGCAGGGTCCGCAGGGCCGTCAGTCCGGCGCCCAGGAATAGCGCCGGGGTCACCAGCAGCAGCCGGGCGTTGGAGGCTTTCAGTGCGATCGCCAGGATCAAGAAGATAATGAAAGCCAGCACGGTCAGAACGGCCGTCGCAAACGGATAACGTGAATCGCCCGGGTCGACCGCCACAAATTCAGCCAGGAAAACCGCCAGGAGAATCGCCGCGCCCAGCCCGAATCCCAGCCACCAGATCGGTGTCGGCGGGAGCGTATATAAAGCGATGCCGACCACCAGCACGGTCAGGGTCGGCAGCAGCCAGTGCTCGCGCGTTTCGCCTTTCTCCAGGGAGGGATGTGTTCGCAGCAGCCAGTCCATGCCGGCTGCCGTCAGGCCGGCCGCCAGGATCACGATCAGCGTATCCAGGTTGAGGTCGAGCGTCAGTTTCAGGCCAAGTAACGCGATGGTCATATCATAATGCGGCACGCTGATCACTCGCGTCAGGGCAAAGGCCAGCAGCACCATGGCCGTCAGGATACTGACCCGCGTCGGGTCTGGTAAATAGCGTTTTTCAGTCATCCGCTGGATTCTACCTCAGATTCCTTGAACCTTTTCCGTTTCTCCCTGCGGGATGGCCGGCGTTCTGATATGGTGCATGAGCGCATCCTGCGCAGTGAATGGGACACGCTTGAGCAAAAATGAACGGAAGTAGCTAAATCAGAGTACAATCATGCTTTGAAACACCGCTAATCCAAATAATGCCTCTGATAAGGAGACCCCTATGCAACTACGTTGTACCTTCTGCCAGACCATGTTCTCGATTTCCCAGGATGAAATGCTCGCCGGGCTGGAACATATGGAAGAACAAAAACAGACCTATTACGACGCCCACTGCCCAAAATGCCGGCGCGCCAACCGTGTCGAGCGCGCTCGCATGGAACGCTTCTTCCCGGATTGGAAGAAAACCCTTAAGAGCATGGCAAAGGAATCCGCTCAGTCCGAGCAGGCTGAGAAAGCCGTTCCCCAGGAGAAGCCTGCCGCCTCCGCCAGGAAACCATCCGCCGGAACGAAGAAGAAATGACCATTCGGGCCGTCTATTTCGACTTGGGCGGCGTGATTGTCCGCACCGAGTTCCAGGCCCCGCGCCAGCGGCTGGCCGACCGCTTTGGGATGGAATACGAGGACCTGGTTACACTGGTGTTCGAGAGTCAGAGCGCCGCCAAGGCCTCCCTCGGCCTGATCAGCGAAGACGAACAATGGGCTGCTGTCACCCGCCGGCTGAACCTTCCGGGGTCAGAGGCTCCTTCCATCCGTGACGAATTTTTTGCCGGCGATGTTACCGACCTTTCCTTGCTGAATTTTATGCGCGGGCTGCGCAAGCAGTATAAGGTCGGCCTCATCAGCAACGCCTGGTCGGGTCTGCGCCCGTGGATCATCGACAAGAAGTTTGACGATGCATTCGATGCCATGATCATCTCAGCCGAGGTTGGGGTGATGAAACCGGACCCGCGCATCTACCAGGTTGCGCTGGAAAAGCTGGGCGTTGCTCCGGCCGAGGCCGTCTTCCTGGATGATTTCCCGGCAAATGTAACCGGGGCCCGGGCAGTTGGCATGCAGGCCATCCATTTCGTTCAGCCCGAACAAGCCCTGGATGAACTCCGCAAGCTTCTCGTACCCGAACCAACTAAAGACGTAGGGTAAAACTGCTCTACGGTTGCTTAATTTACACTACAAGTTAATGCGGTTCGGGCACTGGCCGATCGCCGCTGATATCTAACCGCTTGGGGGAACGGTTTTTATTTTGAATATCGTGCCAAAAAGCAGGGTCGGGTGGTACTCCTGCTTATTTACATCCTTGCAGGTTTTCCTCCGTAGAGTGTATCGGTAACATTCTATTCTCCGGGATCTTCAGATCCCGTCTAAGGCAGTGTCCTTGATCGCCATCTCCTCAATGCCATGAATTCTCTTTATCGTTCCATCTCGAACCCCATCCGCAGCTTGGGCCGTCCGGCCAAGCTTTTCCTGCTGGCACTTTTCCTGGACGGGCTGCTCGTCAGCGGCTGGAGCTTGTTTTTCAACCTGTACATCGTTGATTCCGGTTACAGCCGGGATTTTCTGGGCCTAATCAACGCTGCACCTTCGCTCTCTGCCCTCCTGTTGGGCGTACCGATGGGCCTGCTTTCTGACCGGATGGGGCGCAAGACGGCCATGATCATTGGCTTTACCTTGTCTTGTGTAGCTACCACCGGCATGGTATTGGTGCATACAGAAAGCTGGATGCTGGTCCTGGCGCTGGTCTGGGGTGCAGTCGGGCAGCTTTACTTCTTGAGCCAGGCGCCCTTCATGATGAAGACCTCGGATGATAAATCCCGTGACGCGCTTTTCAGCCTGAGTTTTGGCATGGTCCCGCTTGCCAACACGCTCGGGAACTTCCTGGCGGGCTACCTTCCGGGTGCATTCACACGCTGGCTCGGATTGACCAACGCAGCCTCCGCCTATCAGGCAGTCTTGATTTTCAGCATGGTTTCAAGCCTGTTAACGCTCATCCCCATCTTTCTCATCCATGAGCCGAAGGCAGCCACCGCCGGGGAAATGCACATTGCCTCCCAGGAGCCAAAACCATCCATCTGGAAAACTCTGCTGCGCCCCATGACGTTGAAATTTGCCCTGCCGAATTTGATCATCGGCTTCGGTGCCGCCACGCTTATTCCTTATTTCAATGTCTTCTTCTCCACGCGTTTCCATATGGCCGATGCTGCTCTTGGAATCCTCTTCGCGGTGGGTTCGCTGGTCACCGGCTTGGCTTGCATTATCCAACCGTGGTTGATCGGCAACCTGGGCGGCAAGATCCGCACCATTGTACTCGGCCAGAGCATCAGCCTGGTGTTCCTGCTGATGATCGGTTTTTCCCCCTGGCCCTGGCTGGCAATTATTGGTTTCATCGTGCGGGGTGCTTTGATGAACATGGTCTCCCCGCTGATGGATGCGTATTCTCTGGAGCGCTCCAGCGTATCTGAACACGGCGCCGTTATCAGTATCCGCAATCTGGCCTGGAATGTTGGCTGGACGGTTGGCCCGTATATTTCGGGCGTGGTGCAGCAGCGCTGGGGTTTTGCCCCGCTCTTCATCAACACCGCCGTCATGTACGCCATCGGCATTATGCTGACCTGGACGTTCTTCCACGGACATTCTACTTAGCGAATAAGCATTCTTTCACCCCCGCAGGCCGACCGGCTCAATTGCTCTTCATTGCTTGTTCTAAAAACTGCTGGAACATCCCTGCAATTATTTCCTGATCCAACCGCCAGGCTTCCGGAGCATCCATCGGGCGGGCGGCCGCTGCCATCTCCCAGAATCCCAGGTTTTCCGCTTTGTGTCCGGTTTGGCTTTCGTAGACGCGCAGGAACTCATCCGCCGCCTCCGGCAGGCTCATCAGGTACATGTTCATGCGCGCATAGGCCACATCGATAACCGGATCGCCGCAGGCCGCCTCCTCCCAATCCAGCACCGCCGAGATTTCGCCGGCCTCCCAAAGAACGTTGCCCACCCAGTAGTCAATGTGTACCAGCGCGGGCTTTACCGGCCGCAGGGAATCGTAGCGCTCATGCAGCGCCTGCCACAGCCCTGCGCCGCTGGCAAATTTCCGCATAAATTTCGGCGCCGAATCGCCCTCCAGGAACCAGGTCGCTTCGCGGTTGGCCTCCAGCAGGAAGCTGCGGGCATGCTCGTCCAGCGGGATGGCATGGATCTTTGCCAGCATCACCGCCAGGCTGCGCGCCCACGGCAGGGGCTCATCCGGCGCATCCAATCGCAGCGCGCCGGGCACGAACCTTGTCACGATGCCGGGTACGCCCAGGATTTCGCCGGTATCGTCCAGCAATAGCGCTTCGGGGCCGGGGATGCCGCAGGCACGGATCAGTTCGAAGGCCTTGAACTCGCGCCGGGCCTTCTCGCCGCGATCGTAATCGCCATATTCTTGGTAGCGTCGTACAACCAGCCGAAGAGTCCCCCCATCTGGCAGGCTTGCTTCGACCAGGTGGGTATGGTTGGAGAAACTGCCCGCCAGCAGTTCCACGCTTCGCAGGCGGCTGGCGGGGGCGATTTTCTCCAATATGTCCAGGGCTGTTTCATTGGGCAGGTAATCGAGTGACCTCATATTAATCAAGCGCCCTGATTTTCGGGTGGAGCAGCCCTAGGCCGATCAGCCCGGTCTGGAGAATGCCTCCAACAATAAAAATCAACACCGGGCCAAGGATAGCGGTTGCCCATCCACCAATGGCATATCCCACTGGTGCCAAAAGGGACGAACCCAGAAAATCCACACTGGAGACGCGCCCCTGAAGCTCACGCGGGACTTGTTCCTGAAGCGTATTAACCCAGATCAAG